>Ga0335069_10008739_pt1 | contig 14457 bp, 7 predicted proteins | sample Lox_Sample_11_FD_206714 | JGI IMG/M metagenome (GOLD analysis project Ga0335069, IMG submission 206714) | Soil microbial communities from Loxahatchee National Wildlife Refuge, Florida, United States - Lox_Sample_1.1 | ecosystem: Environmental > Terrestrial > Soil > Wetlands | place: USA: Florida... | reverse complement strand
CCCTCGGCTGAAAGGCTCCGATGCTGGCACAAGCCGGGCCAAAATCAAAACGGGGATGTCAGGATAGCTGTTTGATGCGAGCAGACTTCCGTATCCCCTTGTAATTGCTTACTTATTTGCAGGACATGGGTCTGGGAGAGAAGTTTGGGGGCGCCCTCCTGTGCGTTCTCGCCTACACGGCAGACCCGTCCTGGGGACAGGAAGGTGCGGCCCCTAGCACGCACCCTGCGGTCCTGGGTACGCAGGGCGAGGACCAGGCTCAGACGGCATCCGAATGCCGGCGGCGGTGCCCGAGCGAGCTACTTCCACCGGCCTTCGCCGCCCTCGGCCTGCTTCTTGGCCTTTTCGGCGGCCTTGTCCTTGTCCTTCTTGGCCTGAGCCGCCTTGGCCTCTGCTTGCTTCTTCTTGTCATTCTGCTGAATCTTCTTCAGCGTCGCCGCTGCGTCCTTCTCCTGCTGCTTGTGGCGCTGCTCCTCGCAACCCGCCGGCTCACACTCGTTCTCGCAGTCGCACTTCAGTTTCTTGGTCTTGTTGCAATGGCACTGCCCTTGGGCGTCGTGGTAGCAACCGCAGGGATTGATGGGTTCAGCGGCGGGCGGCGGCTCTGCCTCCGCCTTGGCGGCCTTCTCTTTGGCAAGAGCAGACCCTGGCGCAAAGACAAGAAGGCCGAACACTGCGATAGCCGACAGCGTAGTCCGCATGGCGTCCTCCTCGTTTCAGGCTTTATCACGCTAGCCGCGGGGTGCGCAACCGTGTCCGGCCTTGCCTGGCGCCGCGCGGGCATCCATGATTGAAACACTCGACGGAACGCGTGATTACCAGCGGGCTTTGCCCGGTGGTAATCGCCGCGGGAGATTGAAAGAACCCTTTCAGGGTTCTTTCTTAGGAGGAAGCCGATGGTCACAAGTCTGACATCCCGTGACAGGAACGAAGCGCGAAAGAAAGGCCTGGTAGCGGCCGGGGCCTGGGGTGGAGCCGGAGTGCTCGCCCTCGTGCATGCGCCGGTGCTTGGGTTGCTCGCTGCCGGAGGGGCCGGATACCTGACCTACAGGTGGTTCATGTTTCGCGCCAAGCGCGGCATGAGATTCTGACGCCCCAGGGTTATGATCGAATCAGCTATGGTTCGAGGTTGAGGGGCGGGCCCTGATTTTCCTGGGACTCGCCCGATGGCAGAGCCGCCTGGCCACGGCCGACCTGGTGAAACGTCAGAGGCAGGTCCACGTGAACGCCATTCCCCTCGAAGCGCGGAAACCTCATGTTCTGCACGACGTTCCGCACGCAGCGCTCGGCATCTGGCGGCGCCCCATTGACCCGGATGAGGCTGGGCCGTCCCGCCGGATCGGCCTCGAACGAAACCGCCACCATCGGGTTCTGCGCCGACGGCGAAAAGCATGCGGCTAGTGATCCCATCGTGCCCTGAATGGCGGAGTTCAGTGCCTCGCGGCTGAGGCCATTGGGATTCCCATTCAGGGTGCCCGCTCCGGCTCCAGAGACGGACGGGGTCACGGCCAGGGCGGGACCGGGATCGGCTTGAGCTGGCTCTTCACTCGGCGCGCCCAGGCCAAATCCCCGAAGCTTGCGCGCGACGGTTCGGGCCGCGGGCTTGAAGGTCGAATCCTCACTCTTGGCTTGTGGCAAGGGCGGTGGCTTTCCAGAGCCAATGCCGAGGCGCTCACACCCGATGCTCGACGACGCCAAGGCGATGCCGAGAGCGAGCACCCTTCCTGCCAGCGGCGAGCAAGTGCGCATGCCTCCATTGTATCGGAAAGTCGCAACCCCGGCTTGACCGGCGGATGAGCGGACGGGCCCCGGTTGCCGCGTATGGCCATAAATGCGGCGGTTTTCCTGCTTGGGCCCGAACCGTGAAGTCGGTGTAGTTTCCTGATCGATGCGCATCGGAGTCGACCTGGGCGGAACCAAGACTGAAAGCGTTGCCATCGATGATGGCGGAGCCGAACGCGCTCGCGTGCGCGTGGCCACGCCCAGTCACAGCTACGACGAGATCGTCGCAACGATCGTCCGGCTGGTGCACGACACCGAGGCGCGCGCCGGGCAGAGGGGCACGGTAGGCGTCGGAATTCCCGGCGCCGTGTCTCCTGCCACCGGCCTGGTCAAGAACGCCAACACGATGGTGCTCAACGGACATCCACTGGATCGCGATCTCGCGGCAGCCCTGGGCCGGCCCGTGCGCGTGGCCAACGACGCCAACTGTTTCGCTTTGTCGGAAGCCTCGGACGGGGCGGGAACGGGCAGCCGAGTGGTCTTCGGCGTGATCGTGGGCACCGGGACGGGCGGCGGAGTGGTGGTGGACGGGAAAGTCCTCACCGGGCCGCACGCCATCGCGGGCGAATGGGGGCACAATCCCCTGCCCTGGCCGCGCGATGACGAGCGCCCAGGCCCGGCCTGCTACTGCGGCAAGAGCGGCTGCATCGAGACCTTTCTGGCCGGGCCCAGCCTGGTACGCGACCATCGCCTGAACGCGGGCGAGCAGCTGGCTGCCGCCGAGATTGCTCGTCGCGCGGAGGCCGGCGACCCCGCGGCCGTGGCGACCCTGACCCGCTATGCCGACCGGATGGCGCGCAGCCTGGCTTGTGTCATCAATGTCCTCGACCCTGACGTGATCGTCTTGGGCGGGGGCGTCTCCAACATCGCGCGCCTGTACCGCGAGGTTCCGCTGCTGCTCGGCCGCTACGTCTTTTCCGACACGATCAGCACCCCGCTTCGCCCCGCCCGCCACGGCGACGCCAGCGGCGTGCGCGGCGCGGCCTGGCTATGGCCGGCCGGACGATTGGAGTAGGCGTCCGCCCCGCGCCTGCTCACAGCGGGACCCGCCGTGGCTCTACGCGATGGCTCTACAATACTGTGGCACCGCACGCACGGGTCACAGAGGCGACCATTTGGCTGGCCGCAATGCAATCTTCCAGGCTGGCACCTGGTGGCCGCATCGCTTCGCCAGAGTGAAGCGCGCCGCACCTGACGCCACCGCGCCGCCGAGCTGACCAACCGCGGATTTCGGTTTCCTGGCGGCGCCTCGCCAGGGGGGTAGCAGAGTATTATTATTGGCAACCTAGCTGGGGCAGTATTTGGCACGGCTGAGCGGCATTCTGGCTTAGGTTGTTCCCCAACCACTGGTTATTGCTGAAGTAGAGCTCGTACACGTCATTGCTATCGGTGACAAAGACCACGTGCTCCAACGAGTCCGTGCCCTGGTACGCGACAAGGTGGCTGCCACCACCGGCAGTGAGAGGCACCGGGGCGCCTGTGATGTTGTCGATCGCCTGACCGGTCAAGTCATTTGGCGTCCAACCGGTGAAGCCGTTGCCGTAGACCAACTCCCACACGTGATTCTGCGAGTCGACGAAGTTCACATGCTGTTGGCTGTTGTTGGTCGTCTCGTAGCCGCCCAACGGACTCGACGGCAACACCGACGTGCCTGCCGGTAGTCGCCCCTTGTCTAGGTCGTTTAGGGTCCAATTGCTCTGTCCTTGCCCAATCACCAGCTCGAACAGGTGCGGCAGGTTGTCGCCAGGATCGGTAGCGATGAAGTTGATGTGCTGCTGTGGCGGGCTGGTCGTTGTGGTCACGTAGGCGTGCAGGGCGCTGTTCGCTACCACGGCCACAGCGGGCAACTGATGCCATGTCCAACTCGTCTGGCCTTGGTTCAGATAGAACTCATATATCTTGTGATCCTCGCCAATCATAACCACATGCTGTCGGCTGCCGTACGACTGGTATCCAACCAGGTTGACCGCCCCGACCCTCTGTGCCAAGGGCGTCCCGGCAGAGTCGTACAGGCCGTTGGCATGCCAGTCAGGGCCGTGGCTCGTGTCGTACCACAGCTCGTAGGGGTAGCCATCAGAGCCGATGTAATCCACGTGTAGCTGCTGATTGTAGTCGGTCTGGTACCCGGTCAACGCGGTCCCGTCCTTCGGAGCTAGCACTGGTCCATTGTTCGCAGCCGATGCGCTCAAGTCGTTGACCATCCAGCTCTGGGTGGCGTTCGAGAACATCAGCTCGAATATGTCATGGCCACTGCCGGCAGACTTGTACACAATGTGCTGCTGGTCATCACCATAGGCGCTCTCGAACGCCACTATTCCGCTCTCCTTCACCAGCGCCGGCGCCCCCGTCTGCTGCGTCAAGTCCATGAAGTCCCAAAGGTCTGGCGTCGTCACCGAATACAGCTCGCAAATGTCTCCGGCCGCGTTCACGTACTCGACGTGCTGTTGGATTCCCTTGAACCCGAGTCCCGCCAGGGGAGTCAATGGTGCCGCGCTTTGCGGTGTTAACGATGAAAGGTCCTTCACTATCACCGAGGTAACCATGGAGCCCCAACCGCACGCAGCGAAATTCGAAATCGTGCCCTTTGCCCCACTGTCCTCGGCTGGATCGCACGTGTTCACCGCATTCCCGCGAACCGTGATTGATCGCCCGTCGAAGAAGTCGTTCTCGAAGACGGCCGCCTGAGCTCCCGAACCGACCTGGAGCGAAGAGGTCCAGTCGTTACGGATCGGGAAGGTCCACTGGTGCTCGGGATACTTGCCGACGGGAAGCGTGCGGCAGAAGCCACTGAAGTTCGCCTCTGACCATAGCGTGGCCTCGTGTTCCCCGGGCGTGTGGCAGTATCTTTCCGGCCATGCGGTGTAGTGCTTGATGCTAACGTTGCCGTTGTAATCGGAAATCGCGTTGAAGTTGAGCAGAGCGTGGAGCTCACCTGCGCCAGGAACCTCGGGTCTTCCAGACAGATCGAAATAGTCGATACCCTCCTCCTCCTGGTCAATGGGGTACTCTCTCTGGAAATTGAACGGGCCGTAGTTGTCGCCGGTCTTAGCCAGCAGCAAGCCGTTCTCCGGATTGACCGCCATGATGCCGTGGTACGGCGAGTCGCCTGATTCAGAGAGGTAGAGTATCCTGCCCTGAGGCAGTATTCCGCCTGAAGGTTGGTCAAAAACAGCACCCTGACCGCCCGCGAGTATCTTCGAAGGCTCTCCATCCGCTCCAAGAACTGCCGGGTCACGAACGTAGTGCCAAGAACAATCACGGGGGCAGTTGGGATCGTCGCGGTATTTGGGATCGTCGCTGTTAGAACAGCAGTTGGGATCTGGATTATCGCTGTTAGAGCAGGAAGTTGGGCAAACGACTGGCTTCAAGAAGTCCACGGGGGGCTGCCCGGCCTGGTGGCCCTTGAGGCTGTCCCATTTGATCTCATACCTGCGCATGACCCAGTCTTCGTCCGACGTCCACAGGTGATGAGTTATCGGATCGATTGCGAGAAATCCACCATGCACCTGCGTCGTTCGCGGCGTTCTTCCCGCTATTCCGTCGCCGGAGAAGCTCGACCCGACGAGCGATAGGTCATCCGGCCGGTAGGCCGCGACCTTGGCGATGCCTTCGCTGCTGGAGCCGCCCACCGGGTCGCATTTTTCCAGGGGGACGAAGACATACCCGGTAGCGGTGTCGTTGGGATCGGTAGCGTAGTCCAAATCGCCCATGTGGCCGCATCCTTCCTCCCCTGTGGCAGGGTGCGGGAATGTGCCGTGGACACACTCAGGCGTTGCTTCATAACCGTCCTTGTAGAGTTCGGGAACGCACGTTGCTCCATCGATGAAACCGTAATCCAGATTCGATTCCACGGGGATCTTCATCAGCATCCATGTGTTTGTGAAAAACCAGTGCGTGGGACTATGCGCGATTCCTTGCGGTTGATAGCTGAATGCCGTGGTCTCGCTATCGGAGGGAGACTCGTCGATGTACGAATAGGCTACGCGTCTGCCGTCTTCCGGTTCGACGATTATCGCTGATGTTTGCGGAGGTTGGGCATCGATTTGGTCAGCAGGAATGGCTCCGACGTATCGACCGAGCCCAGACAGGTAGTATCCGTCGTGCATCCAATCGGCTCGCGCGTGGTGACTGCTTCCGGCCTCGTATGTCGCGCGGAGGACGCCACCAGCAAACGACGCGTCCTTGAACAGCACCGCCCGGACGCCACAGCCGACCTTCACCGAGGAAATGCTGTCATTGACCACGGGCGAAAAGTCGGCCGGCAGATAACGGGTCAGGGTTGAGCCGTCTGACACGAGTGTCCGACAGGTCCCCGAAAACTTGTCCCCCTCCCAGACAATCACCTCAGTGGGCTTGGGATGTGCATCGTCACCGAGGGTGCAGTCGGTCGGGTCAGCCACCGACACGCAGGTACCCACATCGTCGCAAACCCTGTTGTACCCGCATTGACCTCCGCAGGCCCGGTTGGTTCCGGCGCAGACTCCCGTTTTGCAGGTGTCCGTCTCGGTACACGGGTTCCCATCGTCGCACGCTGTCCCGTCGGCCTGGGTGCTCCAAACCGTGGCCTGGCTCGGATTGCAGACCTGACAGGCGTTCGCAAGGTTCGCGGCGCCTGCCGCATAGCACGCGCCTGCTATCAGGCAGCTTCCCACCACTAGGGTATGGCTGCAGCTTCCATCGCCGTTACAGCTATCGGCCGTGCAGTCCAGCCCGTCGTCACAGGCATACGCCGTCCCGGCGCAGGTCCCAGCCGTGCACACGTCATTCTTTGTGCACGCGTTCCCGTCGCTGCACACCGTCCCGTCGGCCTTGGGACTCCAGCTTGTCGCGCTGGCCATAGACGCACATTGCTGGCATGGGTTGTTGGGTCTGGGTGTGCCGTCCGCGAAGCACACACCGTCGATGGCGCAGTTCCCAGGCAGCAAGGTGAAGCTGCAGCTCCCATCGCCGTTACACGTATCGACCGTGCAGGCCAGGCCGTCGTTACAGGTATACGCTGTCCCGCTGCAGGTGCCGGTGCCGTTGCACACATCGTTCTTCGTGCACGCGTTCCCATCGTTGCACCCCGTGCCCGCCGGCTTGGGGCTCCACGCGGTCTGGCTGGTGGTAGGCGCGCACTGCTGGCATTGGTTGTCTGGATTGACCGCTCCGGCTACGTAGCAGGTGCCGTTGATCGCGCAGCTATCGGCCGCGATAGTGTGGCCACAGGTTCCGTCGCCATTGCAGACGTCGGCCGTGCAGGCCAGGCCGTCGTCACAACTGTATGCGGTCCCGCCGCAGGTTCCGGCCGTGCACACGTCGCTCGCCGTACACCCGTTGCCGTCGTTGCAGGCCGTCCCGTCGGTCTTGTTCGGGTCCGAGCACACGCCCGTGGACGGGCTGCACGTCCCGACGTTGTGGCACTGGTCTTTCGCGTAGCAGGTCACCGGGCTGGCGCCCACGCACACGCCACCCTGGCAACTGTCGTAGGTCGTGCACGCGTTCCCGTCCGCGCACGCCGTCGAGTCCGGCTTCCTCGCCGCCCCGCAGTTCACCGAGCCCGCGCACCCCATGCACTTGTACACCTGGTCCGCCACCACCTTGGGCGCCGTGCCCCAGCTATTCAGCCCCGAGTGGTTCACGCCGCACACGTCGTCCTGGCCACCGCAGCTCTCCGGGCTGCAAGCGTTGTTGGCATAGCAGTCCAGAAAATCGGCGCAGTGGATCTTGTCACTCTGGGTCTGGCTCTTGCAGTAGTCACCGCACGTGTTGCCGCGCCAGCCTTGCACGCACGAGTTGCTCGTCGGCGCGGTCACCCGAACCTCGTCCGACTCGAACGAAGCACCCAGGCTCGCCACACCCACCGAGCCCACCTCACAGCTGGCATCGGTCTGCGTGAGAATCTTGGTCCCGTTCAGGTACACGTCGATGGTCGAGCCCTGCAGGTCCAGCTTCACCGCGTACCAGGTCCCAGCGGCGATCCCAGAGGCCACGGGCGTGCCCAGCACGCTGTCTACCCCGTTCAGGCGCTTGCCCAAAGCCACCTTGCCGTCCCCGCGCAGGGCTGCGTAGTACGCGCAATCGCCCGTCGAACTGACCTCGTAGCGGCCAAACAGCGCCACGTACGCGCTCGAGGACGAGAAACTGAGCGGCTTCAACTTCGCCTCGACGGTTTGGCTGAGCCAAGCCTTCCCAGCCTGCGAAACGTGCCAGGTCGACGCCGTGGCCGCGCCCTCCTTGTAAACCTTGGTCGAGTCCGTCACCACCGAGAAGTCACTGGTGTTACCCTGCTTCACCGTCCATTTGCTGGACGTGCCACTCTCGAAGTTGTCGCAGAAGGCCCAGCACCCCGAGCTGCACGTCTCGACCTCGGCCGGGCAGGTCACGCTCGAGCCGGTGCAGGTCTCGGGCACATCGCACGGCCCGCTCGCGGCCCGGCAAACCGTTCCGGCCGGTTGCAGGCCGTCCGTCGGACAGGTCAAGCTCGTCCCGTCGCAGGTTTCAGCCTTGTCGCAAGCCCCGGCCGCCGCCCGGCACACCGTGCCGGCTGCCTTGGGCACGCCAAAGCCGGCATCGCACGTCCCCATCACCCGGTTCACCGCGACCTCGTCCGCCTCGAAGGTGCTGCCGCCCGTGCTGCCCACGCCAATCACCCCGGTCGTATAGGTCGTGTCGGTCCCCTCGATGACCCGGGTGCCGTTCAGGTATCCGGTCAACGTGCTCCCATTCAGCACGAACTTCAGCGTGTACCAGGTATTGAGTGCGATAACCGGGCTGACCGTCTGCGAACACCCGCTGGCCGGATAGGTGGCGCTGATACAAGTGCCATCCGAGCCGGTGGTCTTCTTGCGAAGGCTGATTTTTCCGTCGCCACCCAAGGCGAGCGCGTACCCGGTGTTGCTTGTCGTGTTGTAGCGAGCGTAAAGCCCCACCCAATTGGCCGTGTTGCTCTTGAAGCTGAGGACCTTGATCTGGGCCTCCACCATCACGTGATCCCAGCCCGTGCCCGACGTGGAGATCCGTCGCGTGTTGGTCGTGCCCGAGTCGCCCTGCTTGTACACGTAGTCTCCGTCGGTGACCACGTTGAAGTCACTGGCCACAGCCTGGTCGCGCACGGTCCACGCCGGCGACGTGGCATTGCCGTCCTGGAAGTCGTCGCAGAAACTGGCGCTGACCCCGGCGCAGAACGCGCCGGTCACCGCCTGCTTGGTCGCCTCGATCTCACCTGTCCCAGGGGCGGACTTCTGCTTGCTTCCGCCTTGGCCGCAGCCCGCGCCCCATGCCGCCATCATCAAGACCAGCCACTTCGTCGACCAGAAACGCGAAAAAACACTGCGGGCTTCACCGGTGTTCTTCATTGGCGACTCCTAGCTAGAGAGGTCGGAAAAGGGTCGAACCGTTCCCAGCGCTGCAGCTCGGCATAATAACGGCGGAGGCATCCCCGCATGCAAGGGAAAAATGACTGCAAGCAGCGAATTTTGTCTCGCGATCTCGCAGAGACCCACAATTCTGCTGAAAGCCACAAGTCTCGTTAGGCCCCATGTACTACAAATACGCGAAACCATTGGCTCAGTAGCGGTTTGCCAACAGGCTTCCGACAGCCGCATGGGATTCCAAGCCGTGCTCCAGAGCTCGCGCAGAGAAACCCCGGGGGACAGACGCGTTCAGATCACGGAGGCCTGCCGAGAGTCGTTCGGGCTCCAAAAGACTCAGCGCCCAGGGCCGACAAACGCCCGCCGACTATCTCATCTGGCGGCGCACCTGCAGGAAGGTGGAGATCAGCAGGAAGAGGCCCAGCAGGATCCATATGATCCCCCAACGGACGTGGCGGAGCTGCTCGGGACCCCGGACTGGTCGTTGCTCGTCGTCGTCGGGTCGGTCAGCGGACGAATCATCCTCGTCCCAGTCGCCGTGCCGGCGTCGTGGGACGCGCGGGGCGCCCAGATACTTCACCCGAAGGCCACCGAAAATCACCAGCGCCAGGCCGATGACGTAGAAGAGAATGGGAGGCAGGTTCACGTGCATGGGTTGCTCCCGCGGCGCTAGCTCGCAATTTCCTCGGCCACAAAGTCGCGTATGACCGTCACCTTGATCTGCCCTGGGAAGGTCATCTGGCGTGAAATGCTCTCCGCGATCTGAGACGACAGGCGCGCGGCCCCTTGGTCGTCGACCCGATGCTCGTCGACGTAGACCCGCACCTCACGTCCCCCCTGGACGGCGAAGGCTTCATCCACGCCCGCGAAAGCACGAGCAATGCGCTCGATCTCCTCGAGCTTGGCCATGTGATTATCTTCCGACTGCCGGCGCGCCCCTGGCCGCCCGCCCGACATGGCATCGGCGGCCGCCACCAGATAGGCGTAGGGACTGTTGAAGGGCTCGTCGCCGTGGTGAGCCCCGATGGCATTGGCCACCACCTCCGGCTCGTTCAGTCGGCGGGCGTGCTCCGCCCCGATAGCGGCGTGCGAACCGTCCAACTCATGGGTCAGCGCCTTGCCGATGTCGTGCATGAGCGCCGCCCGCCGGGCAAGCTTCACATCGAGCTCCAACTCCGCGGCCATCATGCCGCACAGAAAACCCGCCTCCACCGCGTGCTTCCACTGGTTCTGCGCGTAACTGGTGCGGAAATTGAGGCGGCCCACCAGCTTCACAATCTCGGGATGGGCGCGGTCGATGGCCAGGGCGGCAAAGGCCCGTCGCCCGAGGTCGAGCGTTTCGCGTTCCAAGTCCACCACCAGGCCGCGAGCCAACCGGGTCACGGCGACTGGTCCGCTGATCGACCGCTTCAGCATGCGGGCAACACAGCGACGAGCGATCTCGCGCCCTACCCCGTCGAGGCCCTCGATGCGAATCGCCGCTTGCCCGTCGACAAAAGACAGTTGCACACCTGTCACCGCTTCGATGGCGCGCAGGTCATCTTCCGCGGGCGGCACCTGTCCCGGCCGCAAATCAGACAGGACAATGAAATACTGAGGCCGTTCGGTCAGGTCGTGGCCCACGAAGCGACCCATGGCAATGCCCATGATCCGCTTGGCCGCGCGGGTCTGACTGCCCGACATGGCAGTCTCCGCCATCTGACGCAGGGTCTGGGCCGCATTCGCGCGCGCCTCTTCGACCTCCGCCTCCGCCACTATCCGCTGCACTTCCGCCACGGACTGGGCAGCCACCCGCTCCAGCTCGGCTTGCCGTTGTCTCTCGATTGACTGCACCTCGGCAGCGAGGCTACGCCCTTCCTGCTCCCGCTCCGCCACCAGGGCCGCGCGCGGCGCGAGGTTCGCGCGCGTCTCATCGAGTACCCGAGCCTCCTCGTCGATGCGTACCGCCTGCGCGGCCAACGTGGTTTCGCGCTCCGCCAGCTCAGCCTCGCGCGCGCGGAATGTCGCTTCCGCCTCCGCCCGAGTGGCCAGCGCTTGTTCGCGCGCCTGGATTTCCGACTCACGCAACAATGGGGACCGTTCCGACTCGGCCTCGCTGCGCATACGCCAGGCCTCGCCGCTGCGATCCACGATGGACCGCCGCAAACGGCGTCCGGTCCACCCACCGACGACTGCGCCGGCCGTCAGACCGATCAGCACCGTGATCCAGACGGTCGGGTCGCCCATCTATGCGATCGCAAGGCCCAGGTGGGTACGCAGGGCGAAGTATTCGTCCGACACGCACCACTGAATCAAGTCCCGGACCTTGTCCTTGGGATCGGCGCATCCAACTGCCAGCGGCTCGGACTGGATCTGATGGGCGGCCACCTCCAGGTCGTTGCACAGCAGGAAGCCCGCGCGTGAAGACGTGTAGTCCACCGCCGTCGACCAACGGCGCAGATCGGCTTCGGCTTGGCTCTCGATGAAGCGTCGCACCACTTCAGCCAACTGCTCCACGTTCTGGGGCGGAACCAGGCGGCGCAAGATCTCCAGGCGCTCCGCCACCGGCTGCTCCATATCCGCCTTGACCGGTATCTTGGGCTGCACCAGCTTGAGAGCCGCGAGGAAATACGCCTTCAACTCCGACACCTGCGGCACCACCGACGCCCAGCGGACCACGTGATCGGGACGCATGAGGGTCAGCTTCTTGCCCAAGGCGTAAGCCAGCTCTTTTTCTTGCTTGCCCTGCAGCAGGGCGGCCCCGACCACGAAAGCCGGACAGAGTTGCTGCCTCTCGCGCGCGTTCATCATTTCCAGCTCGCCCGGCCAATCCTGCCGCAAGTACAGTTCGGGGGCGGCGACGCCCAGCACTTGGCTGGCGTACACGAAGACGCCACTGAACATCAGCTTGTCGCTGGTGGGATCGCGTCGATCGCGCCGACGAATTCCCATGTCCTTGTGCTCGCGGGCACGCACCGCCATTACGGCCTGGCCGACGCTGGCGAGAATCAGTGAAATGTAGCGATCCTCGTCGGAGTGGTAGATGTACTTCTGCCACAGCTCTTCATTGAGGCGCGCCTTGACCCGGGCGAGCGTCTTGCCTCGATATTGCTCGTGGAAGCGCAGCTCTTCGGCATCAGCCTGGCGCAGATAGGCGAGCACCGAGGCCACGCACCACACCTGATCATACTTGCCCATTTCGGCGAACAGGTGCCTCAGCGTCTTCAGGATGGGCACCATCGCGCCGATGTCTGGCGCGCGCTTCAGAAGCACGCGCCACTCGCGTACCGCCTTCTCGTAACACTCCGGCCCCTGCATCTGGTACAGCTCGGCCAGAATTTGGTGGCGCGGAATATTGTCCGGCTCCAGTTTCGCGCATACCTCGAACGCCTCGGCGGCCGCGCGATAATCCTTGAGTCGTGATCGATAGATCTCGCCGAGCGCATGCCACAGGGCAATCTGGGTTTGTCGTTTCTCGGGCGGCACCTCGCTGCCCAGACGCTTGATCATGCGGCGATAGGCCCGCTGCTGATTGGTCCAGTCCTTCTTCACCGTCATGATCTTGTCGATCCGCTCGAACGGCTTCAGGTCGTCGGGGTACTCGTCGAGGGCCTTGTTGAACAGCTCCACCGCCTCATCCGGCGAGTGCAATTCGGTGTTGGTGATCTGGCCGGCGGTCTGCAGGTACTTGGCCTTGACCCGCCCCGTCTCCAGTGAGGCCAGGCGCAGCAGGATCTCCACCGCCTTCTTCCACTGCTTGGTTTCAGTGAGCAGCTCGAGCACATCGACCAGCAGAGCGCGCGCGTCGGGCTTGACTTCCAAGGCCTCGAGATACGCCGCGATCGCTTTCTGCGGATTCTTCAGTCGCTCCTTGTAGACCGCGATGATCTGCTCATGCAGCTGCAGCTTCTCGTCTTGCCCCTCGGTATGCGCCAGCATGGCGCGCTTCTGGCGAATCACCGCCTCCCAGTCGTTGGCCGCGGCGTAGATCTCGGTCAACGCCTCGAGGGTAGGGCGGTGGCCGGGATCGATCTCGAGCGCCTTCTCAAACATGTTGATGGCCTTGGCCCGATCGCCAAGCTTCATCTTGATGTGGCCGATGCGATGGAAGATCTCGACGATCTGCGCCTCGCTCTGCTGCTCGCGATGGTGAACCAGGATGGTCTGATAGAGCTTGAACGCCTCGTCCCACTGCTGCCGGCGGAAGAGCAGGTTGGCCCGGTCCACCAGGGTGGGCAGGTGGGTGGCGTCCAGCTCGTAGGCCGAGCGGTAATACTTGAGTGCCTTCTCCTCGTCACCCAATTGCTCGGCCGCCTTGGCCAAGCGGTAACAGAGGACGTTGAGCTCGCGATGGGCCCGCCGATCCGACTTGCGCACCAGCATCTCGAGGATGGGCACGAGAGGGGCCCACTCAGATTGCCGGTAGTAGATGTCGGCCAAGGGAGTGGCCGCCTCGATATACTCGGGATCCAGCTCGATCGAGCGCGCGTAGAGCTCCTTGCCCTTGGCCTCGTCGCCCAGCTCGGTCTGGTAGAGCTTGCCGGCGTCGCACAGTAGCCGGGTGCGCTCCAGCACGTTGGGCGTGTGGGCCTCGGCCCGCACCATGAGCTGGGCCGCCTTGAACGAGTCACCCCGCCGCTTGTAGATGTTGAGCAGCGCCAGCATGCTGGGCACGTGGGTCGCGTCGATGGCCAAGGCTTCGCTCAGGCGTTCCTCGGCAACGTCCGACATCTGCATCTGTTCGTCGAGGATCTTGCCCAGGCGATAACTAAGGTCGGCCTTCTCGGCCGGCGGCGCATTTCCCACCAGCCGCTGCATGATATCCACCGCGCGTTCCCACTGCTCCGTCTCTTCGTACAAGCGGCCCAGCCCCCGCAGAGCTTCCGCGTGGTCCGGCACCACGTTGAGAATCTCGTTGAAAGCCTCAATGGCGCTGTCGGGGTCGCGCAGGCCTTCCTCGTACACCCGCCCCATCTCCAGGTAGAGCGCGGCCTTGGCCGCCGCGTCGTTCTCCACTTCGATGTGCAGGCGGAAGGTGTCGACCAGAGCATCCCATTTGCGTTCGGCGCGATAAAGGCGTTCCAGATCCTGGCAGGCCTTGAGGTTTTGCCGATCGATCTTGAGCACCTGTTGCAAGCTGTCGATCGCGTCGTCGACCCGGCCCGGCAGCTGCTCGCATACCTGCGCCATGCGCATCAGGAGATTCACCCGATCGGTTTCGGACGCGGTGACTTCGAGCTGGTGCTCCAGGACTTCGAGGTACGCGTCCATCCGGCCGGCCTTCTCATAGAGCTGCTCCAGCGCCTTCAAGGCCGGCAGGTTCTGCGGATCGACGGTCAGCACC
>Ga0335069_10008738_pt1 | contig 14458 bp, 9 predicted proteins | sample Lox_Sample_11_FD_206714 | JGI IMG/M metagenome (GOLD analysis project Ga0335069, IMG submission 206714) | Soil microbial communities from Loxahatchee National Wildlife Refuge, Florida, United States - Lox_Sample_1.1 | ecosystem: Environmental > Terrestrial > Soil > Wetlands | place: USA: Florida... | reverse complement strand
ACGGCGACACCGACCAGTACTCCGACGCGGACCCCGACCAGTACGGCGACCGCGACGCCGACATCGACCCCGACAGCCACGCCGACGAGCACAGCGACGGCGACGCCGACCAGTACTCCGACGCGGACCCCGACCAGTACGCCGACGGCGACCCCGACGAACACGCCGACTGCGACGACGACACCGACGAATACGCCCACGAGTACGCCGACACGCACCCCAACTGTAACGCCGACGTTTACTGCCACGCAGACGCCGACACGGACACCGACCTTTACCCCAACGGCGACCCCGACACGGACGCCGACGAATACGCCGACCTTTACCCAGACGGCCACGCCGACGCGCACGCCGACGTCTACGGCGACGGCGACCCCGACGCGCACCCCGACCTCTACTCCGACCAACACGCCGACGCGGACGCCGACGAACACGCCGACGCCGACAGCGACGACCAGACCGTGTGTCCCTGTCGACGACTTCGGGACTTACGTCGAGGCGGAGAACTTCAGCGGCCACGCTACCGGGACAACCTACACCTTTGCTGGTTTCCCGACGCCGACCGTGACTCCAACGGGCTTCAACGGTACCAGCTACTTGCTGACCGGCGCCACTGGCAACACTAACACGATCGCCACGCTGAACGGGCACCAAAGCCAGTACGAGCGCTATGACTACCAGCTCGACTTCCCGGCGACCGGAACGTACACGATCTGGATCCGCGGCTACGCATCGAGCACTAGCGCCAACTCCCTGTTTGTTGGGCTCGACGGAACCGCTACCGGTGCATTGACCGAAGGTTCAACTGGAGCATGGGTGTGGACCAACACGACCACCGGTATCGGCAGCGTCAACACCATCACCATCAGCAGCGCCGGACTACACACCATCAGTGTTTGGGCTCGCGAAGCGGGTCATCGATTCGACGGCTTCTTCCTCACGTCAACTTCAGTGGGGACAACCCCGAGCGGCGGCATTCCCAACGGTGCAGCCGTGGTCGATCCTACCGTCTGCTCGTGTCCGTCCGGGACGGTCGGCGGGTACGTGTATCGAGACTACAACGCCGACGGAACGCGTGACGCGCTCGAACCCGGCGTTGGCGGGGTGACCGTCACGGCATACGACGCCAGCAACAACGTCATCGCCAGCGTCGTGACCGCATCGAACGGTGCCTATACCCTCACCGGCGTGAGCAGCGCGGCGCGCATCGAGTTCACCGGATGGCCTTCGTACCTCGTCCCCGCACCGAACGGCGCTAGCAATGGCACCTCGGTCCAATTCGTCACACCGCCAAGCTGCAACGTTGGCTTCGGCTTGCTTGAAGCGAGCGAGTACTGCCAGAGCAACCCAACGCTCGCGGTGCCGTGGTACGTGAACGGCAATCCGCTCGGCGGCGGCAGCGCGGGCACGGCGGCGACGCTGGTTTCGTTCCCGTACACCGCCAGCGGTACGACGCCGGCCTGGACGCAACTCGCCATCGGCTCTCAAATCGGCGCAACGTGGGGCTTGGCCTACCAGCGGTCCACGACGACGTTGTTCGCCACCGCGGTGATGAAGCGCCATGTCGGCTTCGGCCCGCTGGGCACCGGCGGCCTTTACTCCATCAATACGACCGGGCCGACGGTGACGAGCTTCGTCAACCTGGCTTCCATCGGCATACCGACCGGCAGCGACCCGCACTCGGGCTTGCCGTCCGCCGCACCGACGCCCAACCACGATCCCAACTCGTGGGACCCGGTGGGCAAGATCTCCATCGGCGACATCGACATCTCCGACGACGAGCGCACGTTGTGGGTGATGAGCCTCAGCGACCGCAGCTTGTACGAGGTCTTCATCAACAAGCCGGCAGTCGCGCCCACGGCCGGAAACGTGACGCAGCATGCGCTCTCCGATCCGGGGTGTTCGAACGGTGAGTTCCGCCCATGGGGTCTGAAGGTCCACGACGGCTTGGTCTACATCGGCGTCGTGTGCTCTGCGGAGACCTCGCAGAACCCGGCCGACGTGAAGGCGTACGTGCTGAGCTACGATCCCAGCACCACGAACTTCTCAACGGTGATGACCTTCCCGCTCAACAACTTCTCGCGCGGTTGCGCGGCCAGCGATGGTACCACCTGTTGGCCGGCGGACTGGCTGCCGTGGATCTCATCGTTCCCCAGCAACGGGTCCGCGACCGGCACGTGCTGGAATCCGTCGACCCAGACGAGTCCTCCGTGCGACGGCGCGCAGACCGGTTTCAGCAAGCAGGTGATCTATCCGCAACCCTTGCTGTCCGACATCGAGTTCGACGAACGCGGCGCGATGATTCTCGGCTTCATCGATCGCCTCGGCATGCAGACCGGCAACGCCAACTGGGCGCCGAGCGCGGGCGACACCTTCGCGCACGAAGGCCTGGGGGCGGGCGACATGCTGCGGGCGTGCAAGACCTGCTCGGGTTCCGGCGTGGGCTGCGTCATCGACAACGACTGTCCGGGGGCTCAGACGTGCAATTGGAGCCTCGAGTCGAACGGGAGCTGCCTCGGCTTGACGTCGAGTCCGGGCACGACCGAGTCGCGCGCGCAAGGACCCGGCGGCGGCGAGTTCTACTGGGGCGACAATTGGAACTACGACGATACGGACGCCAGCAACGGCAGCACGCACGATCAGGTGATGGCGGGCGGCTTGGCGCAATGGCTTGGCTCGGGCGAGATCGTCAGCACGATGTTCGATCCACTCAACTCAGCATACCGTTCGCAAGGGGTCGGACATATGCTGCACACCACCGGCGGGCGCTCGAATCCGACCGCAAACAGCGGCAGCGGATTTACGTATCAGATCTTCGCCGACAACCAGACGACGCCGGATCCGAGTCGGATGGGTAAGGCCGCCGGCGTGGGGGACGTGGAGACCTTCTGCCAGCCGGCGCCGATCGAGCTGGGGAACTATGTGTGGAAGGACACCAACGGCAACGGCATCCAGGATGTCGGCGAACCCGGCATCAGCGGCGTCACCGTGCATATCTACCAGGGAGCCACGCTGAAGGGCACCACCACGACCAGCTCAGCGGGTCAGTACTACTTCAACGCCGCGAACGTCACCGGCGGTGTGCTGGCCAACACTGCGTACAGCATCCGGTTGGATCAGGCGTCGAACTACAGCTCCGGCGGGCCGTTGAACACGTTGAATCCGACGACCTTCCAAGTCGGCGGCGGCAGCAATCCGACGCGCGATTCAAATGGCGTGGCGAGCAGCTCCACGGACGTGCGCGCGAGCGTCACGACCGGAGACCCGGGCAACAGCGACCACACCATCGACTTCGGTTTCGTGCCGCCGGGCGTGACCCCAGCCGCGGCGTTCGCCGCAGCGGCCAAAGCGGTCTCGACGCCGACGCCGACAGTCGGCACGGTCGCGGCGATCCAGACCGCCGCGCCGGTTCTGCCGGCAGCGGTCAAGACCGCGATCGCGAAGTTGGGCCTCGTCGGTGTTGCCCCGACACCGGTTCCGGCAGCGCCCACCGCAGCCGCGCCGCAACCGGCCGCGAGCAGCGCAACCCAACTGCGCACGCCGACGCCCACGCCGACACCGACGCCGAACGCGGCGCTCGAAGCGAACGCGCTGTCGGTGGCGACGCCCACCCCCAGCCCCACGCCGCCGCCGTCGTCTGCGCTGCGGGTGGCGACGTCGTCACCCGTTCGCTGGGCACGCGACTGGAGCGGGTCGTTCGACTCCGATCCGTCGGCGTGTGTCTACCGCGCGCAACCGATCACCGTCTTTGGTCTGATCGACGTTACCCCGCCCGGAAGCGTGGGACAGCTTGAAACCACGTGGCGCGTGGTCCAGCCCTGTCCGCCGGGTTCGGCGGCGTGCGCCGAACACCGCTCGATCGTGCAGATTTCCGGCTCGACGTCATTTGCGATCACGGCACAGTGGCCGGGCATTCGCAGCACGGACTCCGGCGTCGGCGTGCTGTTCGAGGCGAATCTGCTCGATGCGTCGGGCCAGCCGATTCACCGCGGCATCGGGAAAGATCTGTTCTGGTTCCCCAACGTGTGTCCGCCGCCGACACCTGCGCGCTAGTCTGAGCGCATCCGTCAGTCGTCCAACGTCCCGAGGAAGGCAATCAACTGCCTTCGCTCCGTCTCATTGAAGTAACGAGGCTGAAGCTCGCTCGTTCCCACCGCCGCGGGCGGCGCCGTGCTGTAGTGATCGATGACGTCAACCAAGGTCGCATACTGGCCCGCGTGCATGAACGGTCCGCGCCGCGCCGCGTGGCGGAGTGGCGGCGTCTTGAATGCCCCCGGTTGGAATTGTGCCGCATCTGCGTTGCTGCACCGCCTCACATCGCTCCACCGACGGTCGCACCGAAACTCGTCGTCCAATCGCCGCAACCAGCCATCCGCGGCGCCGCGGTCGGGCTCGGGATTGCGCGTTTGCGGCACGCCGGTGTTGTGCAACCGATGGTCGGTGAATAGCGGGGTGTTGTGACAGCCCGCACAACCCGCCGAGCCGACGAATAGCTTCAGTCCCACGACCTCCGCGGGGGTCAACACTCGCTCGGCCTCGTGATTGCCGGTGAGGATCGCGCGCACGTAGGCATCGAAGCGGGTGGCCTTTGGAAGCAGCGTGCGCTCGTACGCCGCGATCGCCTTGCCGGCATTGACGAAGACGCGCGTCACCGCCGACGGCTCGGCATCGGCGAGGTCATCCCAGCTCTTGGTCCAGTCGACTGCCGGGAGAGGCCCGAACAGCAATTCGTAATCGCTCCGGTAGTGGTAGGCGATCGTGCGGGCACAACGGAATCGATGCCCGCCGTGCTCGCTGGGGCTTTCCAGCGGTTCGAGCGCTTGCGACCACAGACTGTCTTTGCGGGCGTCCCAAAACAGCGACGGGTTGTATGCGACGCCGATCAGGGTCTGCGTCCGCCGCTTGGTCTGCCGCATCCCTCGACCCAACGCCAAGCCGTCTTGAAACTCTCGGTCGGGGCGGTGACAGGTGGCGCACGAGACGTAGCCGTTCGCGCTCAGACGCGAATCGAAGAACAATTTGCGGCCGAATTCGGCGGCGCGTGCGTCGTCCGCGACGCGATTCGAGGGATCGGGTGGCGGTGACGGCAGGCTCTCGATCCACAGCGAACGCAACGTGGCGACTTCCGCAGCCGACCAACCGCGCTCGGGCTGCATCGATCCGAGCGCCAGCGCGATGCCCGCCGCAGCGACGGCAAGCCGCGCGAGTTGGCGGCTACTCTGCTGAGGGTTCAAGTCGCCGCCAGCCATCGCTGGTTGGATCGTAGGCCAGGTGATACTCGGATTGCCGGCGCTCACTGGTCGCGATCAGGTTGAACTCGAATTCCATGCCGCGAATGGTCATCACGTTGCGCACATCGAAGACGATCCGCCGGGCCTTGTCGTCGCCTTCGGGTCCCCAACCGACGATCGACACGTCGACGCGCGGACGGCCGACGAAGCGGCCGTCGTCGGCGAGCGCGACGGATCGAATTTCGGACGCGCGCGCGGCGCCGAAGTACAGACGTTTGCCCGACGTGCCGTTGAACACGGCGAGTCCGAAGGCGTCGGTGCGAACGAGTTGGGAACGGATCTTTCCGCTCGCCAGATCGATCTGATAGATGCGCCCGACTTCATCGGCCAAGGTCGAGCCGGCGACCGATGACGCGTAGAGGCTGTGGGTGTCGCAATCGTAGGTCAGTCCCAACACGCCGTACGGGTTCTGCGACGATGTCGGCGCCGCGGCGGGCAGGCGCATGAACTCAGCCATTTCGCCGCTGGTCGTATCGACCTTGTAAATCGTGTTCTGCTGTTCCGGCGGATTGTCGTACAGACTCACGCGCGGCGCCGGCGCGACGTAAATGTTTCCCGCTCGGTCGGTGGTCAACGGTCCGAGATACCCGGCTCGTTCCCACGTCGGATGGCGATAGACGTGCGTCGGCGGCTCGCCCGGCTTTGCCGGAGGATCGTAGACGATCAGTCCCTTCTGCCGCGCCTGGGTATCGAGCACGCTCGACTCGCTGTATCCGCGCGCCTTGGCAAACTCGGGCACGGTGCGACAGTGCATCACCGGCCCGATGGCGAAACGTTCCGGCCTCGAGGGTTGGGGTCGCGCCAGAACGTACGCGGCGGCCATCGCGGCCAGCAGCGCGCTGCCTCCCAACCACCACCATCGCCGCGCTGCGGTTGAACGATCTGTGTGTCGGGGCTGCTCCGGCACGGACGCACCTTTTCACGCTCACCGGTCGGTTGACGGCACGAACATCGGCCCCGCATAACACGGATATTCGGTGGCGACGTAAACGCCGTCGACCAGCGTCGAGTCGGCCCAGCAGTATTCGTGGCCCGGCCTGCCGTCGATGCCGATCTGGGGCACATACCACATCACCAACTCGCGGGCGGTGATGTCTTCGGGCGACGCATCGATGAACTTCTCCGGCCCTTGCGCATAATCTTCATTGCAGCACGGGCCGATGGTGATCATGTCGGAATCGCCCTCGTCGCGATCGCCGTGATGACGGGTGACGTACACATACGCGCTGTCGCCGCGGCCGCCGTCGCCGAATTGCCCGCGCCCGGGCTCGACGTAGAACCCGCCGCCGTTATCGCGCTGAACGCGATACGCGTAGCCATCGCTCGTGAAGCGAGCGTCGGACGGTTGTTGCCAGCGCTCGTGCGTCCAGTCCTGCCACGCCGAACCGTCCCACGCCGCGACGGTGCTTTTGCCGGCGAAGGCGATCCGCAGCACCGGGCGATAGGTGCCCTGATCGCCGCAGCCGCGCCCGATGTTGCCGCCGACGATGCGGAAGCGGCCGTCGGTGTGAAATTCGAATCGCTGGACGTAGTAGTAGTTGCAAGGCAGCGGCCAGAGGTCGCTCCAAAACTTCTGTTGCAGCACGAAGCCGACGACCTTGCCGTCCTCGCGCAGGTCTTCGATCGTCGGTCCCTGAAACGCGACCACGGCGGCTTGGCTGAACACCGGACAACCGATCGCATCGCTGTATCCGAAGCCCATCGCGCGCGAGTAGCTGACGTGCCAGTCGACGAGCTTGGCGCTGTCGAGCACGAGGCGATCGCCAAAGCGCACGTCCGAAATCCGCAGGCCATCGGAACTCGTCAGGATGTAGTCGAGCCGCCAGCCGTCGCGCTCGAATGACGTGGTGTGCTCGCAGTACATCGTCTTCACCACGTCGTTCTGCAAGCTCCGCTCCGTCACCGCCAGGCCACTGACTTTCCCCAGCTCGGTCCAGCGCGTGCCGACCAGCACGCCGTCGGTCAAGTCGACGATCGCCCACAGCGCACGCGAGCCGGTGACGAAGGTCGGCGCGACGCACAGATGGTGCGAGCGCTGGCAACGCGTTCCATTGAGGGCCGTCTTGGTGCTCGCCATCACGGCGGTGCGCGCGTCGGGCGTCTTCCCGAGGGCGTCGCGGACCTCGGGCGCGTTGGTGGCAATGTCGACGGCGAGACGCTGGAGCGCCGACGGGATGTCCGGCTGCATGTCGGAGAATTTCTTGACCGCTACCACGACCTGATTGCGCACGTCGACCATCGCCACCGTCGCGAGGTTGAGGCCGTAGTTGTACATTTCGACGCGATAGCACGGCGAGGAGGCGCACGCGTGGGCGTCCTCAGTTACGTCGCTGGCGCGCGCGGGATAGATGCTGAAGATCTCGTTGCGCAGCGGGTGCCCGCCCCAGGTGACGTTGGCGAGGAAGCGTGAGTCGTGGATGGCGAGTTGTTGCGCGAGCGCCTGCGTGGCGTCGAGGTCGGTGAGCAGGAGAATGGGCGGATCGAGTGACAGCGCCGCCTTGATCCGTGCCGCGCGCTCCACCAGCGACGGCAGCGCCGGCGTGACCGCCGCCAACGGTTCGCGCGGAACGACGACGCCCACCGGAGTCGGCGTCGAGGTCACAAATGAGCCGGGCATCCGGTCGCAGCCCGAAAGGATTGCGACCGCCATGAGCAGGAGCGATGGTCCGCGGCGCATTTCACGCGGGCTTCGCGGGCGGTCGGTATCGGCGGGTCGGATTGTCACGGTTCGGGACAAGTCGGCGCTTGATAGCACCTTTGCCCGGCCTCGGCGACCGAGCGGCGCTCAACCCAAGCGCGGTTTCATGCGCCAGCGAATGCCAGCCAAGATCAGTCCGAACAGCGCCATGAGCGCGAAGGTTGGCACTAGGACCTCGGCGAACCCCGCCCCGCGCTCGACGATCCGTCGTGAGGCAATCTGGTACCAGCGCAGCGGGAACAGCCCGCCGAACTCGCGAATCCCGTGCGGCATCAGTTGGTAGGGAAACATCGAACCGGACAGCACGAACGACGGCAGGATGAAGAAGACCGTGATGAACACTGCCTGCGCCGAGGTGTGCGCGAGCGTCGAGATGAAGACGCCGATGGCGAGCGACGCGAGCACGAAGGGGAGGGTGACGACGATGAGTGTGAACCAACTGCCCGCAGGCCACACGCCGAAGAAAATGCCGGCACCGATTGTCGCCCCAAGCATGACCAGGTAACTCAACCCCACAAACGGGACGAGTTTGCCGAGGACGATCTCGATCGGACGAGTCGGCAGCGCCAGCATCTGCTCGTAGGTGCCACTCTCACGCTCGGCGACCAGACCGCCGCTGGTCGCCGACAGGCAGAGGTTGGTCAGCAGCATGCCGGCCAACGCCGCCAGAAAGAATCGCTGATCCGCCAAAGTCGGGTTGAACCAAAAGCGTTGCCGCAAGTCGATCAAGCCCGGCGAGCGCACGTGCGTCTCGGGGCGATGGTCGCTCGGGTCGGGATGCACCGCGAAGGTCGCGGCGACTTGGTTGATGTACCCGCTGACCCGGGCTGCCGTCAGGGGATCGCTGCCATCGAGCAGCACCTGAATCTGCGGTGTGCCGCGTTCGGCGTCGCGCCGGAAGCTCGTCGGAATGACCACGAAGGCGACGGCGCCGCCGCGCTGCAGCAGGGCGCGGCCCTCCTCGTAGCTGGCGACGGCTCGCGGTGGGACGAAGTAGCCGGTGGTGCGCACCTCTTCGAGCAGTCGGCGCGACAACGCGGTGCGGCTTTGGTCCAGCACCGCCCACGGCACGTTCGCCGGCTTGTTGGACAGCGCGAGCCCGAACAACAGCATCATCATCACCGGTTGCGCCAACACCGTGGCGAGCAGCGCCTGATCGTGGCGTACCACGCTGGCTTCCTTGTACGCCACGGCCGCGACGTTGGACCAAAAGTGGCGGGTGCGAGTCATGATCGGGCCTCGATCGTGCGCAACGCGAACGCCATCAGCGCGACGCCGAACAGCGCCAGCAGCAGCAGCTCGGGCCACACCGACAACGGACCTTCACCGCGCAGATAGATCGCGCGGGTGATGCGGATGTAGTGGGTGGCCGGAAAGACCTCCGCCACCCATCTGACCAGCCGCGGCATGTTGCGGATCGGGAACGCGAAGCCGCTCAATTGGACCAGCGGGATGCTGAACAGCACACTCTTTTGCACCGCTTCGGCGGTGCTCGCCGAGGTCGCCGAAATGATGAGGCCGAGCGCGAGCGAGATGAGGACGTAGAACGACGACACCACGATGAAGAATAGCGCGCTGCCCGCTGGCCAGACGCCCAGCACGATGCCCGCGACCAGCACCATCAGCACGACATCCAGCGCGAACACGGCGCCCAGCGGCAGCATCTTGCCCAGCAGAATTTCGACCGCGGTCGCCGGCGTCACCTGCAGTTGCTCGAAGGTACCGGTGATGCGCTCGTTGACGATCGACACCGCGGTGATCAGCACCGTGAGGAACGACAGCACGAATCCAAACGTACCCGAGACCATGAACGGCTTGCCGTCAAGCCGTGGATTGAAGAGCGCGCGGGTGACGACCTCGACGCCCGTGCGAACCGACGCGTGAGCGGCCCGCATGCTCGCGGCCTCGTGAGCGGCGAGGTCCCTCGTCGTTGCCGCGATCAAGCCGCGCAGAAACCCCTCGGCGTTTCCCGCCAGCACCGCTTCGCCGCCATCGTAGAGCACTTGCACTTCCGGCGGCCGGCGACCGGGAACGGGCGCCCGACGCGCGCGCTCAAAATCCGGCGGGATGACAATCGCCGCGCTGACATCGCCGTTGACCAACGCGTGCTGCATCGCTTCGCGCGTCGGGTACCGTTGCGGTTCGAACGTGCCTTTCGCTGCCAAATCGGCGATCAATTGGCGGCTCGCGGCGGTGGAATCGGCGTCGTACACGCCGAGCGCGAGATGCTGCACCTCGGTGGACAGCACGAAACCGAACGTCAAAAGCGCCGCCAGCGGCACGGTGATCAACACGGTGACGGTAAACGGGTCGCGGAAGGTGGCGAGTACCTCGCGCCGCATCAGCGTACGCAGTCGCCGCCAACTCATGCGACGACTCCCGACTCGGCGAGCACGCGGCGGAAGACGTCGCCCATCGGCGATTGCGTCACGTGGATCGTCGCGTGCGGGTAGCGGGCGGCGACGCGATCGAGGGTCGACAGCAATTCCGCGTCAAGCGTCGGCGCCGCCTTGAACACCCCGGAGTCGGTCTCCTGTGTGCCCGTACCCAGGAGCTGCAACACGTGAGCGCGGTCGGTCGGCGGGACCGCGATGTCGATTCGGTATCCCTCCGAATAGCGTTGCCGTAGAACCTCGGGCTCGGCGTTCGCGATCAACCGGCCGCCGTCGATGAAGCACACCCAATCGCAGTAGTCGGTCTCTTCGAGAAAATGGGTGGTGACGAACACGGTGACGCCGGCGTCGGATTCGTCTTGGATCAGCTCCCAAAACAAGCCGCGGCTGCGGACGTCGACGCCGGCCGTCGGCTCGTCGAGAAATAACACCCGGGGTTGATGCAGGATGGCGAGCGCAAGGCCGGCACGTTGGCGAATGCCGGCGGGCAAATCTTCCGCGTGCTCGTGCTCGGCCTCGGTCAGGCCGAATCGCTCGCGCAACGCACCCCAGCGCTGCGACAGGGTCTCGGACGACAAGCCGTTCAGCCCGGCGTAGAACTCGACGTTCTCGCGCAGCGACAGGCCTTGATAGAGGCTGACTTTCTGCCCCATGTAGCCGATGTGATCGCGCACGCGGCGCGGATTGCGGATGACATCGATCCCATCGACTTCAATGCGTCCCACGGTCGGCTGCAGCAGCCCGATGAGCATGCGGATCGTCGTGCTCTTGCCCGAGCCGTTGGCGCCGAGAAAGGCGAAGATGGTGCCGGGTTCGACCGCGATCGACAGGTCGTTGACGGCGGTGAAATCGCCGAAGCGCTTGGTCAGATGCTCCGCCAAAATGATCGGCGCGTTCGTCACGTGGCGGCTCCGTGGGCGAGCGCCAACAAGGTCGACTCCATGTCGATCTCGGCGCGCTCGGCGAAGCGCACCCCGGCACCCTCGAGCCCGGTCAAGTCGCGCACGACCCGCGCCGCGCCCGGGGTGTGATCGCGGTGAACCTCGACGCGCGCGCAGCGTCCGGTCGCGCGCGCACCCGCCACGTACGCCAACTGACGCGCGGCGCGCGCGATCGTCCGCGGGTCGTCGCCCCACGCTCGATAGAGTTCGAGCGGCACGGCGGCGCGCAGCTCGGCCGGCGTGCCGCTTGCGACGACGTGTCCGTTGTCGAGGTAGATGAGACGATCGCAGTTGGCGGCCTCGTCGAGGTAGGACGTGCTGATGATGACGAGCGCCGCGGTGCGCACTCGCTGCAACAGCGTCCAGATCTCACCGCGCGCGACGACGTCGACCCCGGCCGTCGGCTCATCGAGCAGCAACAGCGGCGGCTGGGGCAGCAGCGCGTTCGCCACCGCCAGCTTCATCTTCATCCCGCCGGACAGCGCCCCGGCTGGCCGATCAACGAACGGGGCCAGCCCGGTGCGGGCGAGCAACTCGGTGGCGCGGCGGGAGAACTCGTCGCGGGCGATGCGCTGTAGCCGCGCGGTGAAGCGCAGATTCTCCATCACCGACAAGTCGCGATGCAGGCTGAACGATTGCGGCACGTAGCCAATCTGCGCCTTCAGCTCGGTGACGTCCGCGCGGAGATCGAAGCCCAGCACCGACGCCTCGTCAGCCTCGATTTCGAGCAAGCCCGCGAGCGTGCGGATCAAGGTCGTCTTGCCCGCACCGTCGGGACCGACGACGCCGACGATCTGCCGGCCGTCGAGGGCCAACGTGACGTCTGCCAGTGCCTGCCGACGGCTGAAACGCTTGGTGAGCCGTCGAAGTCGGATGGCGCTGTCGCTGGTCATCGCCGATTGCCGCGGGCGGCCATCACGAGTCGAGATAGACGTTGCCTTCGGTGCCGGGCTGGAGGCGCTCGACGCCTTCGAGAATGCGGACCTTGACGCGATAGACCTGCCCCATGCGATCGCTGCGGGTCTCGATCTTCTCGGGGGTGAAATTTGCCTTGTCGGCGATGAAGCTCACCTCACCCGCCACGCGCTCGCCGGGTCGACTGTCGAGTTCGAGCGCAACTCGCTGGCCGATGTGCAACCGGCCGACGTCGACCACCGGAATGTAGACTTGCACGTACTTGTCGGTGGGATCGAGCACCGACAGAATCGCCGATCCCGGCTGCGCCAACTCGCCGGGCCAGATGAATTGGGTTTGGACGACGGACGCGGCGGCCGGCGCGCGAATGACATACTTCGACAAGGTGACTTGCAACTCGCCGAGCTGGGCCATCGCCAGGTCGCGGCGTTCCTGGAGCGTCGTCAACTCGTGACGAGCGAGGGCAATGTTGCGTTCCTCGGCCTTGGCCTTTGCCAACAGCTCGTGGGCGCGGTCGAGCGCGCTGCGCGCTTGATCCCGTCTGGCGCGAATGTCGTCGAGTTGCTGAGCGGTGCTGGCGCCGGTTTTCACCAACCCGTCCTCGCGCACCAGCGTGCGCTCCGCCAAGTCGGCAGCGGACTCGGCCTGACGCAGATCGGCGGTGCGTGCGCTCACATCGCGCTGCCAGGTGCTGCTGACCAGCTCGATGCGCTCCGTCTGTGTGTGCAGCTCGGCATCGAGCACGCTGAGTTCGGCTTGCTTCGAGTTGATGCGCGCCTGAATGTCTTGGTCGTCTAACCGGGCGACCGCTTCGCCGGGCGGCACGGGCTGCCCCTCGGCGTACGTCACCTCGAGCACCCGGGCGCTGACCTCACTGCGGAGCACTCGTTCTTCGCCCTCGACGAAGCCCGTGTAGTGCAGCGGGGCGCGGTCTCGTCGCAGGTACCACCCGCCGCCGGCCGCGGCGGCGGCAAGGAGGACGATTGGAATGAGGATGGTGCGTTGCATGGCGATCACCTTCGATTTGTTGTCTCGGCGTTCGGCGCGGGAGTGGGGAGGGCCTCTTCGATCGGCAAGCCGATCAATTGCTGCAGCTCGGCGCGACGCGTGTGCGCTTCATACAGCGCGGTGGCCAGGATGGCGCGTTGCTGCCGCAGCAGGGCTTCGGCTTGGAGCACGTCGTCACTCTGCGCGCGTCCCACTTCGAACTGCTGCTGGCGGATCCGCAGATTCTCCTCGGCTTGGCTCACGGCGGTTTCGGCGGCGACGAGCGCGGCGAGGCGTTCCTCGGCCGCCAACTGAGTGGCGCGGATCGAAGATTCGAGGTCGCGGAGTTGCCGTTCGAGTTCGATGCGATTGCGATCCGCGGCCAGGTGCGCGTCGGCGATCTGGGCCTCGCGCCGCGTGTCGGTGCCGAGGTCCCAGGTAAAACCGGTAAAGCCCGAGCCGATGTCCTGAGGCGCGAGCAGGCGCGAACTCGAATAGTCGATCGCAGCGCCGGCGTTGAAGCGGGGGAAGCGGCTGCTTTCGAGCGAGCGCACGGTCTCCTCCAGGCGTTGCTGCTCTTCGACGAGCGACACCAGCACCGGATTGTGGGCGTAGGCGAGCTGCAACACCGTCGCGGCGGGTGGAATCTGCGGTCGCTCGCGCACGTCGACGACCTCGGTCGCGGCGTTGACATCGGCGCCGATGAGCTCATTGAGCGTCCAGCGCGTTTGCGCGATCAGCAGGTCGCGTTGGACGAGCTGCTGCTCGGCGTTTTGCAAGGCAACTTGCACGACCAGGAGATCGTTCTTGGTGACGCGACCGTTTTGAAAGCGGCTTTCGGCGACCGCCAACTGCTCGCGGTCGAGCGCGATGGTTTGTTCGGTGACTTCACGCAGCCGGAGGGCTTGTAGCAGGTCGAAGTAGGCGCGCACGACGAGCGCCTGTTGCTCGAGCGTTGTGGCCCATGAGCGAGCCAGTTCGCCGCGATAGCCCGCCTGCGCCGACGCCAGCGCGTGGCGGAGTTCGCCGGAGATGTCGAGCGGCAGTGCGAGCGTGCCGTTGACGACACCGAAGTCGGCGTCGCGGATCTTGATGTTGAAGGACGGCGATGCTCCCGGAGGCAATTGGCCGGCAAACGCGCTCGGCAATTGCGCGTGGGTGGTCTGCGAGTCGGAGTACCAGGTGTAGCGGCCGCTGCCGATGGTGCTGGGCAACAAGCGGCCGCGCACGTCG
>Ga0335069_10008737_pt1 | contig 14460 bp, 14 predicted proteins | sample Lox_Sample_11_FD_206714 | JGI IMG/M metagenome (GOLD analysis project Ga0335069, IMG submission 206714) | Soil microbial communities from Loxahatchee National Wildlife Refuge, Florida, United States - Lox_Sample_1.1 | ecosystem: Environmental > Terrestrial > Soil > Wetlands | place: USA... | reverse complement strand
TTCTGTAGTACGCGCCGGAAGTAGAAGAAACAAAGCAAGTTGGCGAAATGAGCGTACGGTACGTGCAGAAAATCCGGTACGGACGTGGCGTGGTTACGCGCTGATTGGAAACGCGAGATTCGGTTTTCAAAGAGCGGCGGGCGAGCGAGACCCAGGTGGCGCGTCCAGCGGCCACCGTCCGAAACAGATATATTACTACTAATGAAATAGATAGTCAAGTTAAAATCGGCACACACCTGGCAAAGGACCGTCAGCCCAACATCTTCCGAATTGCCTGCACGAGTTCGTAGGCCGGCGTGACGATCAGCACCAAGATCAGAATGAATTCTGGGCTCGGCTGATACCGGGCGCAACCCCTCAGGGTGAAAACACTGAGGGGTTGCGTCTGAAGTTGCAATTCGGACTAGGGCTTGGATTTGTTTACGGGTGAGGCTTTGTCGAGGGTTTCCAGCAGCGTGGATGCGCTGGGTGGAGCCTTTACCGCACCATCCAGCACGATCTCTTTCGCGTCGATTTTCTTGCCGTACAGGTTTTTGTTTGCGTCATTGTCCGGACGCAGGGTTGACCCTTCGAGGGAAACGCCGGCGAATGCGCCGCGCGCCCGGGAATACGACAGGATGTCAGCACGAAGGGTGGCGTCCGTCTCCGCCGAAGCGGTACGGCCAACCGGCCCGGCCGAGAGGGGCGCGTGTGGGCGGGGTTGGGACGCGTTTGCCGTTAAGCGCACGGTCACCCGGTTCCGTGACCCCACTCACGGCAATGGCAGCGAGCTCTACTAATAATGACCGACGGGTGTCTCTATGCCAGACAATCGCAAATCGAACTCCACATCCCTCATCGCGGTCGGCTGCTGCCTAATTGTGATCGCTTCCGATGGCAGCATTGGCCCCTGGAAGTACCTCATTCATGCCGCCGCGATTGCGCTGTTTGTCACGGCGTTAATTCTCGATCTTCGCCCGTTTTCTCGTCGGTCAGAGCCCGAGCGGGACGAGGTTCGGTGACGGTATCGGCTGGCAACTCCTCGGAGAATGGCTGAAGCAACACTACGGAATTCACTCCCTTGCACTGATCTTGCAATGCTCTTGACGGGGAAACTCTGAGGGGGCCGGAACGGGCGGCTTAGGCGGAAGTACTGTGAGCCACTTTTCTGGTTAGTCGACTAACCAGGACTTTGCGTGTCGAGAGCCAGCGCATACTAAGACACCCGATGCCTCAGACCAGGTGAACCAGTCGCAATCTCTAACCTTGCGCTTTGTGAAGGGCTGCGCCTAGCCCCGGTTTGCTGACAAGCTGCGAAGGTCGTCCAGGACACGCTGCGGTTCTTCCTCCAGCGGCTGGTTTGGCGTGTCCCGAACGCCATCCAATGCGTCCGTCGGATCAGCATCGAGCGCTGCTAATAGAGGATCGAAGTTCTCTTGTGCCGGACCCGTGACCGCGACCAGTTCGAAGGTCTTCCGCAGGGCTGCTTCGGACGACAAGCTGTGTACCAGCACTTGCGCGATTTGACGTCGCGCAATGACGCCATCACTAGGGTCCCCAGCTTGCCGCAGGTCACCCTGCAGGAATAGCAGTTTGTGTTGGTTGGGGCTGTTGTAGTCAAACCAACCTGGTCGGACGATGGTGTAGGACAAGCCACTCGCTCGCACCAGCCTTTCTGCGCGTCGTTTCCAGTCGTGAGATTCAGTCGAGCGATTGTAGGAACCGTCGCGATTTGTAACGCCGATCGAAGTCATCAACGCAATGCGAGGTTTTTGCGAGCCCAAAGCGTTCAAGATGTTGCGTACTCCACCGTAATCCACGGTTTCCGCTCCTGCCTTGCCCAAGCCGTCCGAGCCTAACGTAAAAACGACGGCGTCGATTCCGTGTACTGCTTCGCCTAGGGTCTCTGGCCGAGTAACGTCCCCAGAGATCACTTCGACTTCAGCAGGAAAACTGCGGGCCTTGGAAGTCGTGCGTGCTAAAGCACGCATGGCGTAGCCACGCCGTGCTGCCTCTTCCACGACGAGGTGTCCGATGCTGCCGGTAGAACCGACCACGAGCACTGTTTTGCGCGTCTCGTTCATCGTTCCTCCCTGCGGTCGTTCGCTACGGACGAAGTAACTTCATCCACAGCTCGCAGACCGTTCAGCGTTCTGGGATAGCCAATGAACGGCAATAAGTGGGTGAGGACATCAATCAGCTTGGCGCGAGTGTTGCCCACGTGAAGGTTGGCAGCCGCGTGTCCTTTGACCTGCGGATCACATCCGCCCAGGGATACCAACATGCTGAAAGTAAGCAGTTCTCGCGTGGGCAGGTCGATACCGGAGCGCGAAACGTGATCGCCGAAGCAGTTCGCGGTAAGAAAGCGATAAATGTGCTGTTCGTCCTCGGGGGCCGATGCGAGGAGTCTCTGCAGGCCCTCCTCCCCAACTATTTCTTTCTGGACAGAGAATCCCTTCTGCGCACGAGTTTCTGGTGTGGACGTGGATTGACCCGACAGCGGCAGCGAGACACCGTTTTCCTTCAGCACTTCATTGGTCGCGTGAAGGAAGTCAAACACTTTAGCCATGCCTACGTACGGCACCGCCTGGTAGACGATTTCCTTGATTTCAACGGGCGTAACGCCGACGGTGAGCGCGGGTTTAATCATCACCCGATACTCGCGAAGAGCCTGTGAGGCGATCATCGATGCGAGTTGTACCATCAGGCGCGTCCGCGCATCCAGACTGCCGTGGCTGAGCACTTCATCAAAGGCAAAATTGTCGAAGACTTCGATCAACTCCGGGTCCGTCACCGCTAGTGTGGAAACGTGACCCGGAAACAGTTTATCGTGATTCTTTTGCGCTCTTTCGTTTGGTGCCATTCACGTCCCTCGAGACTCTGAAACAACGGTTAGCGATTGACTCTCTGCTGCAAATGCGCCGGGTAGCGGTCGCCTTGCACAGGGATCTTCGACACAGCTACACCGATTTCGCGAAGGTCGCTTTCGGATAATTCGATGTTTGCCGCGCCGAGATTCTCCTCTAAACGATGTAACTTCGTGGTGCCGGGAATCGGAACGATCCATGGTTTCTGAGCAAGCAGCCACGCAATCGCGACCTGAGCCGAAGTCGCTTTCTTTTGGACCGCGATCTCGCCGAGCACATTCACTAAACCCTGATTCGCTTTGCGGTTCTCCTCCGTAAAGCGCGGAACAATGTTGCGAAAATCTGTGCTGTCGAACTTCGTGTTCGCGTTAATTGCGCCCGTGAGGAAACCCTTTCCTAACGGGCTGAACGGGACAAAACCAATTCCGAGTTCCTCAAGCGTCGGGAGGATTTCCTTTTCTGGCTCTCGCCACCACAGTGAGTATTCGCTCTGGAGGGCCGCAACGGGCTGAACTGCGTGAGCACGACGGATCGCCTCGACACCGGCCTCGGACATTCCGAAATGCTTCACTTTGCCCTGCTGGATGAGATCCTTCACGCTGCCGGCAACATCCTCAATCGGCACCTTCGGGTCGACGCGATGCTGGTAAAAGAGATCGATGACATCCGTCCTGAGGCGCTTCAGAGCGGCATCCACCACTTCGCGAATCCGCTCCGGACGGCTGTCCAGACCCTTCTTCGAGTCGCCATCCTGAAAGCCGAACTTGGTGGCAATCACCACTTTGTTTCGGAAAGGCTCAACGGCCTCGCCGACAACTTCTTCGTTCAGGAACGGACCATAGGCCTCGGCGGTATCAAAAAATGTCACGCCCCGCTCGAATGCTGTGCGGATGAGCTTGATTGCTTGTTGTCTATCGGTTGCTGGTCCGTAACCGAAGCTCAGACCCATACAGCCCAGCCCAATGGCGGACACTTCCAGGTTGCTCTTTCCTAGTTTGCGCTTCTGCATAACTTCTCCTTTTGCTTTGCTTCCTTTTTCAGATTGGCATTCACGATACCGCGCTTGAACGCTGCATCTCGCGCCACCGAGCGGGAGGAACGCCTTCCCAAGTGCGAAACGCACGCACGAAGGAGTTCCCGTCTTCGTATCCGAGAAGATAGGCCGCTTCATTCAATTCGAGCACCGAGTTATTTAGGAAGCGGCGTGCGAGTTGATGACGAGCCTCTTCTAAAACGTGCTGGAAGCTGGTGCCCTCCTCCTGGAGCTTCCTTTGCAGAGTACGAGAGCTGATGTGCAACGCGTCGGCAATGTCTTCGATCGTGGGGCGTCGCCCGGTGAGTTTTTGTTCTATGGCCAACCTGACTCGCTCGATAAAGTTCTCTGCAGCATTCTCCTGCTCCAGTTCTTTTTCAAACTGTGGTGCGAGCAGGCCCAGAAGCTCCGCGTTACGAGTCACGAACTTACGCTCGGCGTCGACGGCACGAAACACAATTGCGTTGCGAGAGCACCCACAACGAATGGGGCAACCGAAGTGACGTTCCATCGCCTTCACGTTCGAGCGGGCTTCCACGAACTCAACGCGAAGAGGTGACAGGCGCGTACCCGTACCGTGGCGCGCTATCGAGAGAACCCATGCGAATGCACATTCAATCATCACCTGAGGCTCAGGTTCATCCGCGAGAAGCCAGCGGAACTGAATGCTCCACTCCTTGTTGTCCTTCTTCTGAATGATCTCTTCCGGGCAAGTGAGCTTTTTGTAGCGGGCCATTTGGTTCATGGCCGCACCGAAATTCTCTGAAGAAAGTGCCGCCAAGCCAATGGGGTGAAAGCGTTCCGTTCTCGTTTCAGTGCCAAGCAGGAGGCCAATAGCGGGATTTGTGCTGACCTCGCCAATGGCACGCCAGAGGGCAAACAGTTCGTCCGTTTTAAGGAGCACCAGCGGTTGTTTCGCGTATTCCTGGGGCAGTCCGGCCCTGCGTAGAACGACGGATGCCGAAACCCCATGCTCTTCCAATTTAGAAAATGTGCTACCAGAGAAGCGAAGGTGCTTGGTCATCGGTCTACTCCGCTTTCAGAGAGTCCATATCGATGGAGAACCGGTATTTCACGTCGGACCTGAGCAGTCTCTCGTAGGCTTCGTTGATCTTCTGGATTGGGATCACTTCCACATCGGCCGTGATGTTGTGTTGCCCACAAAAATCGAGCATCTCCTGGGTTTCGCGGATGCCGCCAATGTTCGAGCCCGAAAAGTTGCGATTGCGCATAATCAGGGCGAAGGCAACGACGCCGAGAGGCTTCGCAGGCGCGCCGACGATCGTGAGATTGCCGTCGCGGGCGAGCAGGTAGATATAGGCGTTGATGTCGTGATCGGCTGAAACTGCGTCGAGAATGAAATCGAAGCTACCGGCGTGCTTTTGCATTTCGTTGGCGTCACGCGAAACTACAACCTCGTGCGCACCCAATCGAAGTGCATCGTCCTTTTTGTTGGGAGAAGTCGTAAAGACAACCACGTGGGTACCGAACGCCCGAGCGAACTTTACCCCCATGTGGCCCAATCCACCGAGCCCTACGATGCCAACCTTCTTGTCTTTGCCAACTTTCCAACGGCGCATCGGCGAGTACGTCGTAATTCCTGCGCAGAGCAGAGGCGCAGCAGCAGCCAGGTTCAAATTCGAGGGAACCCGCAGTACGAATCTCTGGTCTACAACGATGCTCTCGGAGTAACCGCCATACGTTACCCCTCCCAAGTGCTTGTCTGGCATACCGAACGTGAGGGTAAGGTTTGGGCAGAAGTTCTCAAATCCCGCTTTGCATTCGGGACAGGTGCCGTCCGAATCTACGAGGCAACCAACTGCGGCGAGATCGCCGGGCTTGAACTTGGTCACCGCCGAACCAACCTTCGTGATGCGACCAACGATCTCATGACCCGGCACGATCGGGTACGTCGTCGACATGAACTCGCTCCACTCGTTGCGGGCCGCATGTAAATCGGAGTGGCAGATTCCGCAGAATAGAATCTCGATCTGAACGTCCTGTTCTGTGGGCTCGCGCCGCGATATGGTGGTTCGGGTGAGAGGGGATGTTGCACTTGCAGTGGAATACGCTTTTGCTTTGTACATGGCCCTACTCTAGATCACCGGCCAGTTTCCTGCCATGCAGAACACGCCATTGTGCATGCACAACGCGCCAAGTGGGAAACGCTGATCGCCTGGGTCCCGATTAACGGGCAAACCGTCGATTGAGGTATCAGGACCTCAATTGCCGGTATCCGACAAACCAGGCACTGACAGCCAGAAAACCAGAAACTCAGCGAAAGTTGCTGATCATCACCACGTCGCTGCTGACGCTGCCGCGAGTGAGAGCGAGTTGCTTGCCGTCAGGCGACCAGTCGAAGCCAAAAATCAAACCGGAAGTGAAATTGGTGATCTGCTTCGGCGGTCCTCCGCTTAGATTCTGCTCCCAGATATTCGATACGCTTTCTTGCGTGCGAACGTACTGAACGGCTTTGCCACTCGGCGACCAATGAGGCTCTGCAGCAAAAACTGGCCAGTCGAGTTCGTACAACACCGCTCCGCCCTCCGCAGGCACCACCTTCAAGCGGTTGGGAACCGACATATCGTTGGAAAAGGCGACATAGGCCACTTCCTTGCCATCGGGAGAGAGAGGCAGTCTAAAGGCCCAAGCCATATCCTGACTAATCACTTGCGGCGGAATCTTGCCACTAACCGACAGAGCGCTGGACTCGATTGCTATACAATCGGGCTACGTAAGCAGAAAACCGCATCTTCTTTGGGCATCCGTGTTTAATATAGCCTTTGGGCAGTGCCAGCTCATCCAACAAATTGAAGGAAGTTCATCCAGCTTGGAGGTCACGGTGAGTAACAAAAGCCAGATGAAGCTCTTGCCACGGCCGACCTCGTTAGAGATAGTCGATTGATCGGGACCCGAGAGTTAGCGAAGAAGTCCCGACATCGGTCAGAGAAATTCTGAGCATGGCTCATCTGGCGTCGCAAGACTTGCCCCTACAACGAGGACAACTACTTCATTTTGGTGGCGGAGATGAGCCCGCTGGCTGTGTCGGCGACGAAGCCGGTGACAATGCCGGAAGGATCGCGCAGAAAAGTGACGTAGGTGCCGCGCTGGTCTGGCTCCCAGACGGAGAATTTAACGGTGGATTCCGGGATGAGCTCCCGCAGAACGCCGTCCTTTAATTCCGCGCGCAGGCGATCCGGCGCGGCGATCACAATGACCTCTCTACCCGCCATGCTTGGCGGACTCTGTACTGTATAGCGGCCCACAAAGTCTGCGTAGGTCTTCGGATCAAACGGCAAGTACCTGTGTTCCGCTTTCATAGCTTCGAGCGCGGCGACGGATTGGGAAACAAACTGCTCGGCAGCAAAGGTCGTGGGGAAAAGTTCGCGAAGGTTCTGGGTGTGGCTGCCTTTTGCGAATTCCTGATGCAGATCGAGGATGACGACGTTTTCAAAATTATGGAAATGGTACAGGTACAACTTGAGACTCTGCAGATCGCAAATGTAGGAGTAGACGGTTGAGGTCTGCCCCTCCTGATGGACGGCGGCGAGAATCTTCCGGATGCTTTCGACGGAGACGTGGGGGTCGGCCTTGAGCATGGTCTCGGCAATTTTGTAGCGAGCGTCGAAATTGCTGCCTTCGGGATGTTCGGATTGGCGAAAATTGGTGATGATCTGATAGGAACCGCGCCGCGGAAGGATGGCGTTACCTTCGACAATGACCGAAGCGCCAGTGCGGTCGCCGAGCATCAACATGTTGTCGGCGAGAAAAGGAAGGTTGTAGCGATGCAGAAGCTCCACAGCTTCCTCGACGGTGGCGCATTCAGCCATGATTTTGTCGTGCATGTCACCGTCGAAAACTGTGGCACCCGGAGTGGACACGACCGGTTTCGGTTCTGCGGAGAAGCTGTCGAACCACAGACCTCTTTCGTTGATGCCTCCCTGAATGGTTTGATCGTTGGCATAGCCAAGATAAAAGCGGTTGTACTTTCCTGGTTCACCGGACACGACCCACATCTTGGTGAGAGGCATGGAAGCGTCTTCATTGTTGCCGACGAGGACAGCGCCGCCAGAAACGACAAAGACAGCCGTGCAAGCGCGCGCACGAACGTGAAGAGCAAGCGCTAGCAGAGGAACGGCAGCAGTGACGAAGAGCGTTTTCCAGTTTAACGATACGTGGAACGGCATCGATAGTGCTTCCACTCAGAAGAGTTGTAACGAGCGTAGCCGCGAAGGGTTTCGCACCGCAGTGATGACGGACACTGGAACCCAATTGGGGGCAACCTATCTCCCTATACCGGGTCCTAGGAGCCAACTATTCCGGTTAGCAGACAACTCAGGAGTTGACAATCGCTGCAGTCGGACGTGTATAGTACAACGCAAGTTTGCCGACGCCGCCCATCGAATCTAATCTGTTGCATAGGAGTGCGATATGCATCCTCTGTGGAAGGGTGTATTACTCTGCAGTTTTCTGATTCTTTGTTTGCAACCCGCAAACGGGCAACAAAAACCAAACATACTCGTCATCTGGGGCGACGACGTTGGGTATTGGAACATCAGCGCGTACAACCAAGGGATGATGGGCTATCGCACCCCGAATATCGACCGAATTGCGAAGGAAGGGGCGATCTTCACAGACTTTTATGCGCAGCAGAGCTGCACAGCTGGCCGGGCGTCGTTCATCCTGGGACAGGAGCCGTTTCGCACCGGCCTTCTGACGATCGGTATGCCCGGTTCATCGCACGGCATTCCGGACTGGACTCCCACCATCGCCGATCTTCTTAAAGCTCAGGGATACACTACCGGTCAATTCGGCAAGAACCACCTCGGCGACCGCGACCAACATCTACCCACTGTCCATGGCTTCGACGAATTCTTCGGCAACCTATATCACCTGAATGCCGAAGAAGAGCCCGAGGGCTACTACTACCCGAAGGATCCCGAGTTCAAGAAAAAGTACGGGCCGCGCGGCGTTTTACACTGCTTTGCCGACGGCAAGGGCGGGCAGCATTGCGAGGACACTGGTCCGCTCACGCGCGCCCGGATGCCAGGAATCGATCGGGAGATTTACGACGCCACAATCAAGTTCATGGGGAAAGCAGTGGCGGACAAGAAGCCGTTTTTCATCTGGTTCAACACCACGAGGATGCACGTTTGGACGCATTTGAAGCAAGAGAGCGACGGCAAAACGGGAATCGGTCTCTATCCGGATGGCATGGTCGAACATGATGGGATGGTTGGTGAGCTGCTGAAACAACTCGATGACATGGGAATTTCGAACAACACCATCGTCATGTATAGCACGGACAACGGCGCGGAGAAGGTGACCTGGCCGGACGGAGGGACGACGCCCTTTTTCGGGGAAAAGGGGACAACGTGGGAAGGCGGATTCCGGGTGCCATGCATGATTCGGTGGCCCGGGGTGATCAAGCCTGGGACGCAGATCAATGACATCATGTCGCACATTGACTGGATGCCGACGTTTCTCGCGGCTGCGGGCGAACCGGACATTGTGAACAAGCTGGAGAACGGGTACGCAGGGGGTGGCAAAACCTGGAAGATTCATCCGGACGGCTACAATTTCCTGCCGTACTTCAAAGGAGAAGCACAGAAAGGACCGCGAGAGGAGATTTTCTATTTTGGACAAGGCGGCGAATTGAACGCCGTCCGCTGGAATGATTGGAAGGTGAGTTTCGCGGTCATCAACGGAAACATCGCAACCGGAACACGGGATGTGCCGGGATGGCCGGTGATCACGAACTTGCGCGCGGATCCGTTTGAATCGGCGTCGCGCGAATCGGGGATGTACATCCGGTGGTACGGGGACAACATTTGGCTATTTGTGCCGATACAAAACAAACTGAAGGCATTCCTTTCGACAATTGACAAATACCCGTTCCAGCAGGGTTCAAGCTTGAACGCGGCTGGGGTGAACTATCAGACTCTGAAGGCGTTGGAGGCGCTGAAGCGGTTACAGGAGCTAGAGAGTATCTCGTCACCAAGCAACTAAACAATTCGTGGGGAAAATTGGGTATTCGCGGGAACTCGGGTCAGCCGAGTTGAGCTAGCGCACGCCTATCTGCGCTGCTTGCGCGAACATCGCGGCCATGTAGGCACAGAGGAGAGCCGCCGCCGAAATGTAAGCCAGCCCTGCTGCTGTTTGTCACGGCGTTAATTCTAGATCTTCGCCCGTCTTCTCGTCGGTCAGAACCGGCGCGGGACGAGGTCCGGTGACGGTATCGGCTGGCAACTCCTCGGAGAATGGCTGAAGCAACACTACGGAATTCACTCCCTTGCACTGATCTTGCAATGCTTTTGACGGGGAAATTCTGACGGGGCAGGAACGGGCGGCTTAGGCGGAAGTACTGTGAGCCACTTTTCCGGTTAATCGACTTCCCGGGAGCTGCGCGAGCTGTCGAGTCGGAGTAGCATTGGATCAGAAGCGAAGAAACGGCGATTTACCTTTTGGGGTTTGGTCTTCACGGGCCAGTGCTGAGAATGCACAAACGGAACAGGAAAAACCATGAATTCGCCACATCCAACTGTGACACCAGGCCTGTTGTATCACGATGCCACGAAAGCGATCGAGTGGCTCAAACGAGCATTTGGATTTGAGGTGCGCCTGGTCATACCGGATTCAAAGGATGGCCGGATTCTGCATGCCCATCTGATCTACGGAAACGGCGGAGTGATGTTGTCGTCCGCCGAAGAATACTCCTTTCCCAATTTATGCCGGACACCGCGCCAGATTGGTGGTGTGGGGACAGTCGAAATTGTTGTGCGGGTGGAAGAACAGGAAATGGAGTTTCACTATGAGAGGGCACGGACGGCAGGCGCGGAAATATTGGTTCCGCTTGAGTCAAAGCCATACGGAGGTCGAGGCTACTCATGCCGAGACGTGGAAGGGCACGTCTGGGCTTTCGGGTCGTACGATCCGTGGGCAGAGAATCCACAACCGGTTTGATCTCTCCTTTAAGAGTTCGTTTCTCTAGGTCCTGAGGAACGGGGTGCATTCGATGGATCGTTGCAACACCATCCAATGCGTTCATTCCACAATGCCTTCCCGGACGATCCCATCTATTTGGCTCTTCTCGCTCAAAACCTAGCCAGGGCGGGTTCCGGCTGAGTTGACCCTAGCCCGGGATTCTTGTCTCTGTTTTCAATGCAAATTGGGCACGAGCTGAGTGTTGCGTCGACCCATTGAGACCACCTGATTAATCGGGACCTGATTCCGGATCAGGGTTTAAACGTGGAACAGGCATCGCTTATCCCCGGGGCATTTAGCGAAACCCGGGTATACTAGTCTGCGTCTCAATAGTGGAACAGGTAATTCCTTACAATATAATTTTTTGAATATGCTATGCGCAGGGCATTCGCGGTTCTACGTTTGCGGAGGCACGTGTGAGGCAAGCAACTCTCTGCCGTCAAAGTCTTGCTCTTTTAATCGTTTCGAGTTGCATTGGCATTTTCGCCGGGTGCGGAAGCGGCTCCCAGCCCGGCAAGCCCCAGTTCAGCGGAAGCACATCCGTTACCGTAATGCTCTCGAGTGCTGCCAATGATCAGTTGTCGCAATTCGACTTAACATTTGGTGGCATCACCTTGACCGACCAAAGCGGCAACACAGTTCCGCTGCTTTCAGCGGCGCAGGGCGCGGAGTTCATACATCTGAACGGCCAAATCGAGCCGCTTGTCACGGCAACCGTCCCGCAAGGCATTTACGTTTCGGCCAGTGCAACGATCGGAGGGGCGGACTTCACCTGCGACGTTTTGATGTCTTCGGGGGGAATGTCAACCAATACCTATTCAACTGGAGCTGTGCCGCAGGCCAATGTAACGGTTACCCTGCCCTCGCCGGTCACGGTCACCGGAGACAACATGGGACTTTTGTTCAGTCTGCTTGTCTCTCCCTCCGCGACATTCCCAAGCTGTGACCAGCAGAGCCCGAGACCCACATATTCCATCAACCCAACTTTTAACGTAACACCTGTTTCTCTTTCTTCTTCCCCCACCAACTCGGCAAATGGCAAGGTCTCGGGTCTTCAGGGACCGATCACCGCGCTGAACACCAGCGCAGGATCGTTCACCCTGTCGGTGCCGGAACCCACGACCTTGTTTAGCACACGAACCCAGGCTGTTACCGTGAACTCGAACACCGTTTATCAGGGCGTGGGCGGTTTTTCTTCGCTCGCTGTTCAGACCTTCGTCGACCTGGATGGAGCCGTTCAGCCCGACGGTTCCCTTGTCGCGACGCGCATAGCCGTGCACGATCCCTCTGCCGTGGACGTCATGAGCGGCCCGGTGCTTTCCGTTTTTCCCACGGAGCCAGCCACTCAGCAACCCTCTATTTTCATCTTTGGCCGTTTATTGGAGAGCCAGGGTCAGATGCCTTGGACTTGGTATTACGGTATCGCCAGCAGTGTTTTCCAGATCTCCGGCGAAATCGACAACCTTGCGCAACTGCCATTTCCCGCTACTTTCAGCCTCTCGAACATGGTCGCGGGACAAAATGTCTATGTTTCGTCCCTCAACATGACCTCGGTCGGGGGAATCTACACCACCGCCAGCACGATCACCTTGCTCCCGCAAACCATCAACGGCGTCGTCAGCGGCACCTCGCAGAACGGAAATTTTACCGTCTATTCCGTCTCCCTTTCGCCGTACGACTTTTTCTCCCAGTTCGCGGTCCAGCAGGGACAGACCACGCTTTTGACGAATCCCACCGAGATCGAAGTCTATGTCGATAGCAACGCTCAATTGCTCAACAAGCAACCTCTTGCGGCGGGCAGCGCATTTCGTTTCTATGGATTGGTCTTTAATGACTCCGGGACGCTGCGCATGGACTGCATTCAAGTGAGTGATGGTGTCACGCAAACCTCCCAACCATCTCCATCCCGCAGCCAGATGGTAAGAGGACAAGTGCAGCAGACAGTGCATCCGAATGCTGGTGGCCGTCCACAAACGATCAGCATGATCACGAGCCACCAGCCACTTTGAGACCTTTCACTACGTCCTAGTAAACGGTGCCGGTTCGGTATCAGGACCCAAGTTGCCGGGAACCCGACTTCTCAGGACTTGTCGGGTCGTTGAATGTAGCGTTCAAGAATCTTTGAGATTTTCCAAAACGGAAGAGTAAGCAGAGTCCAAACCATCGCGCTCACAACTTACAGAGTCGAACAGCCTGCAGACTCACCCACGGGACCGACATGTTGGACGCTTGCAACCATATCGCATTACGATACATCCTATTTTTGTAAGGGGATTGAGTGCTTCCCGGACGCGGGGGGCGGGTTTTGCAGCGCGCCGCGGGAAAGCAATTCCTGGCTGAGGGCCTATGCGTGCGCTGCTGCTCAAATTCGTTTTCCCAACCCTCTTTCTGGCTTCCACTTTCGTAGTCGCCTATGCATTGCAGGCGCCCAGCAAAAAAGCTGCGGATCAGGCCGAAATCCAACGCGGACGCTACCTCGTCGAAGAAGTCGCGAAATGTGCGGAGTGTCACACTCCGCGAGATGCCAGGGGCGAGCTGAAGCGCGAGGCTTGGCTGCAGGGAGCACCCATCTGGATTACTCCAGTTCGGCCGATTCCTAATTGGGCAGATCGTGCACCCGCACTGGCTGGCCTGCCTGGCCTTACCGATGAAGAAGCCGAACGAGTTTTGGAGAAGGGAATGGGACCGGAGGGCGAGACGCTGCGTCCTCCAATGCACATTTATCACATGAACCATAATGACACGCAGGCTATCGTTGCTTACCTGAAGTCCTTGCCAGAAGCAGAGCATTAACTTAGCCCGGCTCCAGCGAAAGGTAGGTCAGAAATGAAGATTTTGCTGGCCATTGACGATTCCAAACCTTCAGAAGCAGATATTCTGAAGAGTGGGCTGGATCCTCTTTGTCCACGCGACAATCATCCCATGAAGTACGAGTCCCCGCGCTCAAGGTCCAATCCTGAACACCAAGCGTCTTACCATTGCGGCTTCGACGGTTGCAGTGTGCGGTATGAACCAATGAGCGGGTACTACACACTTATCGGAGTCGATGGGCACTTTTTTCGGCTCGAGGAGCCCGGTGTGAACACGCTGAAGTGCCCCATGCATAATACGTGGTTGTATCGGAAGGAAAATCTGAATACCGAATCAGGTGTTCGATGGTGCTGTGGAGTCGAGCATTGCGAGTATTGTTGTTATGCGCCCACAAAGGGTGATTGGGTGAGGACCTAGTTGAACCTGCCTGCGGCGTTAATGATTACGTTCCCCGCCAATGACCGTCTGGCGATGACAGCGCGGACCGACATATGACGAATGGTTGGCCGCCAAACACAAAACCGAAGGCTTAGACGAAGCCCTACCATTTTCGGTTTTTCGACGCTCAACCGCACAAGATTCCTGGTTAACGGGGTGACCATCCATAGTACCAGGAGCAAGATGTCGGGTAAGTCGACTTCCCGGGACTTACCTCCTGGAATGTCTCGAATAGCGGCCTCGCTGTAAGATGTTCTAGAATCAGGGCCACAGAATGAGATCCCTGTCCTCCGCGAGTAGCAGTGGTTGGGGCCATTCTTTTGTGCCGCTGAATAGCCAATGATGTGA
>Ga0335069_10008736_pt1 | contig 14462 bp, 17 predicted proteins | sample Lox_Sample_11_FD_206714 | JGI IMG/M metagenome (GOLD analysis project Ga0335069, IMG submission 206714) | Soil microbial communities from Loxahatchee National Wildlife Refuge, Florida, United States - Lox_Sample_1.1 | ecosystem: Environmental > Terrestrial > Soil > Wetlands | place: USA... | reverse complement strand
AGGCAAAAAGCCCGAAGAAGGTGCAGTGGAAGCCCCTGCTGCAAAAACTTCCGCTGCCAAGAAGTAGCGCGTATAACGAGCGATGCACCTCATCGTTGGTCTTGGGAATCCCGGCAGGCAGTACGAATATACTCGCCACAATATCGGGTTCCTCGTTGTGAACCAACTTGCCGCATCGTTGAAAGCAACCTTTCGTCCCGCTCAAGGCGAATATTGGATTGCATCTTGTTCTTTGAATGGTCTTGATGTCGTCTTGATGAAGCCGACAACGTATATGAATAACAGCGGCATTGCCGTACAGCAATTTCTGGAAGCACAGACATTGCCGTTGGAACAACTGTTGGTTGTGTGTGATGATATTCAATTACCGCTCGGCTCGCTGCGAATCCGTACAAGCGGTTCGGATGGCGGGCATAACGGTTTAGCATCGATAATCTATCATATTCAATCGGAAAATATTCCTCGCTTGCGATGCGGAATCGGTTCGGAACATCTTCCAACAGATAAATCGTCGATGGTAGATTTTGTTCTTTCGGAATTTGAAACCGATGAACAGGAAATTGTCGGAACGATGATCCAGCATGCAGCCGATGCATGCTGCGTTTTCATCACGAAGGGAATTGTCAGCGCCATGAATCAATTTAACAACATCAGGCCAGCGACCACAGAAATTTAATTAACCCTGCTCTGCTGCTTGAAGGATTCCTTCAAACAAAGCAGAGCCATGTATCATCAAAAGTCCAAAGGGAATCTTATGGCACAACAACAAAAAATCTACGAGGCAACGTTCATCGTGAACGCTGCGCTCGATGATCCGCAGATCGATGCCGCTATTGAAAAGGTGAAAGAATTCATCGTCAAAAACGGCGGCGAGATTGTGGAACTCACCAAATGGGGACGTAAACGATTTGCATTTCCTATCAAAAAGAAAAATAACGGTTTTTATGCCGTTATCGTTTTCAAATCCGCCGGCGATCTTGTTGGAAAACTTGAACGCGCTTTTCAGCTCGATGAAAATTTCTTGCGCTACCTTGTCATCTATCTCGACAAGAAAGCATCTGCAGGAAGAATTCCGGGCAGTGAATTACTAAAGTTGGGCACTGCTGCTCCTATTGTCACCAGTGGTGTACCTTTGGCTACACCCGTCGTCAACGCGGAAGTACCCTTAGACGACGACGAAGTTGAAAAATTAGAATTGTAGAGAAAAGGAAAACATTATGGCACAGCAAAATCAAAATTCACGTTCCGGCGGAGGAAGATCGTTTTCAGGCCGGCCATCGGCCGACGGGCGACAACCGTATGGAAGGCAAGCAAACGGCAGACCAACACCCAATGCACGGCAGCAACAGCAGCATAAAAAACGTTCATGCCGTTTTTGCGATTCCAAAGATGTGTATATCGATTACAAAAACGAAAAGCGCCTTGCACGCTTTATCAATGAGCAGGGAAAAATTATTCCACGCCGCATTACCGGCACTTGCGCCCGGCATCAACGCCAACTGCAAATTGCCATTAAACGCGCGCGGCATCTGGCATTGCTTCCATTCGTCAACGAAGCAGTGAGCTAAGGAGAGAGCAATATGAAAATTATTTTACGTCAGAACCATGAAAAACTCGGCGCCATTGGCGAAGTCGTATCTGTGAAGGACGGCTACGCGCGCAATTATCTTATTCCCCGCGGCATCGCCTACGAAGCAACGCAAGGCAGTCTTCAGCAATTAGAAGAAGAAAAGAAAACGGCGACGCGCCGCTCAGACCGCGAAAAGAAAAATGCGGAAGCCTTGGCGACTGAAGTCGAAAAAATTTCTCTCACCATCAAAATGAAAGTGGGCGAGGACGATAAATTGTTCGGGTCGGTAACATCGCAGCAAATTGCTGAGTTGCTCGCCGCAAAGAACATTACGCTCGATAAACGCAGCATCGAACTTGAAGAACCGCTCAAAGCGCTCGGCACATTTGAAGTGCCCGTGAAGCTTTCAGCCGGCGTCACAAGCAAAATCAAAGTGTGGATCGTTCGCGAATAATCGCCGTTTCAACACTTCAGTATCAAAGGCAGCATTCGTGCTGCCTTTTTTGTTTGCTTCCTTTTAACGAGAGACCGTCAGGAACTCCCTCTCTTTTCTTTCTGTTTTAATAAGCAGAACGAATCATGCAAACGTTGGCTTCTCATAATTTTTTGCTATCTTTTGGCAGCGATTCGCATGGTTCAAGAAAAAAAAAAAGGGAGATATAATGACACGAAAGACGAAAAGCGTCGAAGATGTCACCATTCGCTTTGCCGGAGATTCTGGCGACGGAATGCAATTTACCGGAACACAATTTACCAACACCACTGCAATTTTCGGAAACGATTTAAGCACCTTGCCAGACTATCCCGCTGAAATTCGCGCGCCGCAAGGAACGACCTTTGGTGTCAGCGGATTTCAAATTCATTTTGGAAGCACGGAAATTAACACGCCCGGCGATACATTCGATGTCCTGGTTGCCATGAACGCCGCAGCATTAAAAGTTAATTTGCGCTCGCTCATCAAAGGCGGATCGATCATTGTCAACACAGACGGTTTTAACGAAAAAAATTTAAAACTTGCCGGATATTCGGAAAATCCTTTGCACAATCATACATTGGCAGATTATTCGGTGTATGAAGTTGACATCACCAAACTTACATCGCTTGCTTTGCAAGACTTAAATCTTGCGCCAAAGATTGTCGATCGTTCCAAAAATTTATTTGCGCTCGGCATGATGTTCTGGATCTATCATCGTCCCTTGGAGCCAACCATCAAATGGCTGAACGAAAAATTTTCCAAAAAGCCGGATGTCCTGGAAGCAAATCTTCGCGTCCTCAAAGCCGGGTGGAATTTCAGCGAGACGACGGAAATTTTCAGTGTTCGCTATAATATTGCGCCTGCAAAACTCTATCCGGGCAAATACAGAAACATTACCGGCAATCAGGCAACGGCATGGGGATTACTTGCCGCCGCACAAAAAGCTCGCTTAACTTTATTTCTCGGCAGTTATCCAATCACTCCCGCAAGCGATATTTTGCATGAACTTGCAAAACATAAAAACTTCGGTGTGAAAACGTTTCAAGCAGAAGATGAAATTGCCGGTGTTACATCGGCAATCGGTGCAGCGTTTGCAGGTTCGCTCGGAGTTACAACGACCAGCGGCCCAGGACTGGCATTGAAAACCGAAGCGCTGGGATTAGCCGTTATGGTGGAATTACCGCTTGTTGTTGTCGATGTGCAGCGCAGCGGCCCAAGCACAGGACTTCCGACAAAAACCGAACAGGCAGATTTAATGCAAGCGCTGTACGGGCGCAACGGCGAAGCGCCGCTTCCTGTCATCGCCGCCTCGACGCCATCCGATTGTTTCAACGCCGTATTTGAATCCGCTCGCATCGCCATTAAATATATGACGCCTGTGATTTGTTTAACGGACGGTTATCTTGCCAATGGTTCTGAGCCATGGCTTATTCCAAATTACGATCAACTGCCGAACATTGCTCCATCATTTCCAACAGAGCCGGATGGATTTTTTCCTTACGCGCGGAATGAAACAACGCTCGCACGCCCGTGGGCAATTCCCGGAACGCCGGGGTTAGAACATCGCATCGGCGGATTAGAAAAACAAAATATCACCGGCAACGTCAATTACGAACCCGAAAATCATGAAGTGATGGTAAAACTCCGCGCCGAAAAAATTGCCCGTGTCGCAAACGATATTCCGATGGCAGAAGTCGATGGTGACGCACATGGCGATGTTCTTGTTGTCGGATGGGGAAGCACTTACGGCGCTATTCGTACAGCGGTGCAACGGCATCGCGCAAAGGGACATTCCGTTGCTCATTTGCATCTTACCTATCTTCATCCTCTCCAAAAAAATATCGGCGAACTATTATCCAACTACAAAAAAATTCTTATTCCGGAAATAAATAACGGTCAACTGATTCATATTCTCCGTTCTCAATATTTACTTCCGGCAATAGGACTGAATAAAATTCAAGGACTTCCCTTCCGTGCGGAAGAAATTGAAATAAAAATTGACGAACTGCTGAAAGGCAATACCCCATGACAACACTCGTGGACACGATCATCGAACAAGCGCAAACTGCAAACCCATCGAACCATTCTTCAAAAGATTTCCAAAGCGACCAAGATGTACGCTGGTGCCCCGGGTGCGGCGATTATTCCATTCTTGCACAAGCGCAGCGCATTATGCCTGATCTCGGTATTCCGCGCCACAACATCGTTTTTGTATCCGGCATCGGATGCTCCAGCCGTTTCCCCTATTATATGGAAACGTACGGCTTCCACAGTATTCATGGCAGAGCGACCGCCGTTGCTTCCGGCGTCAAGTTAGCACGACCCGATTTATCTGTTTGGGTTGTTACCGGCGACGGCGACGGTATGAGTATCGGCGGAAATCATCTTATTCACTTACTGCGAAGAAATATCGATGTGAACATTTTGTTGTTCAATAATCAAATTTACGGTTTGACCAAAGGACAATATTCGCCGACTTCGGAAAAAGGGAAAGTTACAAAATCCACGCCGTACGGTTCGTTGGATTATCCATTCAATCCAGTTGCATTGGCGCTTGGCGCAGGCGCAACATTTGTTGCGCGCACGATCGACCGCGATCCAAAACATTTGCAGCAAATGTTAAAGCGAGCCGGCCATCATGTTGGAACATCGTTTGTGGAAGTGTACCAAAACTGCAATGTCTTTAACGATGGCACATTTTCGCATCTGACAGAAAAAGGAACAAAGGATGACTACGTTGTCTTCCTGGAGCATGGCAAGCCGCTTATTTTCGGCAAAGCAAATGATAAAGGCATCCGGTTAAGCGGCTTTACTCCCGAAGTCGTTTCGCTGACTGATGGAAAATATTCTGCAAACGATTTAATTATCCACAATGAACATGACACCACGCTTTCCTTTATTCTCGCCAATATGACATACAATGAATTTCTTCCGCGTCCGCTTGGAATTTTTTTAGACATCGCTCGTCCGTCGTACGATTTCGAAATGCAAAAGCAAATCGAGTATGCAAAACGAAAGCGCGGCGAAGGCGATATGAGCGCACTGCTGAATTCCGGCGAGACTTGGATAATTCAATAATATTTCTATATTGCATATTGATGAATATGGTTCAGGAGTAAGGGGGAACATCCGTATTCGCGTTTTACAACAACCACAGATCATGAGGAAGCAGTGCCCATTCAATTTGAAACGTTTCGGCAAATTATTGAATCACACCAGCGATTTCTTCTTACGACCCATATCAATCCCGATGGCGACGGCTTAGGAACAGAAGTCGCGCTCGCGCTTTACCTGCAAAAACTCGGTAAGCAAGCAACCATTCTCAATTGCAGCGCAACACCGTATAATTATTTGTTTCTCGATAAACTTTTTCCCATTCAGCATTTTCAAAACCAAACGCAAGCCACACTCATCGATGATGCGGAAGTAATTTTGGTGATCGATACCAATCATTTAGATCGTGTTGCTGCCATGAAATCGTACGTTGAAAATAGTAAAGCCCTAAAAATTTGTATCGACCATCATCTCGACCCAGCAGAATTTGCCGATATTTATATTTTAGATGAACCATCTTCTGCAACGGGAGAAATTGTGTACCGCTTGCTCAGTTACCTCAACGGGCGCACCATCGACCGCGAAACCGCCATTGCGCTGTACACAGCCATTATGACCGACACAGGCGGTTTCCGATATCCGCGGACCAGTCCGGAAGTGCACAAAATTATCGCCAACTTAATTCAAATGGGCGCAGACCCTGTGGCAATTCATGAGTTCGTGTACGAACGCGGACAGATCAATCGACTGCAATTGCTCGGCATGGCGCTTGCGACGCTTCAGCTTGCCCATGACGGCAAGGTGGCCTACATGATTTTGACAAAACACATGTTTGAAGTGACTCACACTTCTGAAGTCGATACCGATGCTTTTGTTCCTTACACGCTGTCCATCGACGGCGTCAAAGTGGGATTGATGTTCACGGAAATGGACCACGGCATTAAAATAAATTTCCGTTCTAAAGGCGATATCTGGATCAACCAGCTTGCAAAAGAATTCGGCGGCAACGGGCATAAAAATGCAGCAGGCGCTCGCATTGCAGACGGCACATTAGAAGAATATGTGCCTCAGATTATCGATCACGCAGGCGCATATACGCCCTAATTTTTTCCTTCTCACATTTGTTATATTCACACAGAAGCCGCATTCAATAAAAAGGCGTTCTCACAAAGAGAACGCCTTTTTCAAAGAGACCATATTGTTTCAACTCACCAAATATCCCACCAGTTTCTTGACCATTGAATGGATTCATACCAAGAAGCCACGGCGAAATATGCTAAGGTCGGAAATCCTTGTGCTCCAACATTTCCTGCAAATCGACTATCGTATGTATAATTTTTTTTGAAGCCATACGCTTGACCATTACTGCTATTGGAAGCACCAACAACACCTCTGCTATATTGCGCCAAAGAACCTTTAAGATATAAATTCGGTTGGCCAGTAAACAATCGTTTTGAAGCATTATTACCGTACGCATCATTATTATATACATGTTGCGCGGTAAATGTTGTCGCTAAAACTGCAGCGTCGATCGTAACGGGATTTTGACAATTTGTCGTATCATCGGTAATATAGATTGTATCTTTTGCAACGAGTCCTAATAAATTTGTCGAGATGGAACTTGTGTCTTTGTACGTTACACTGGAATCGAGATAAATATTGCCATGGCCGAGATTCGCGATAGTCATTTTCCCATTTAATTGTCCGCGCACATGAATGTTAATATTGCTGCTCGTATCTGTAACCGCAAAAACACCGATAGAAGAAGCTCCCGTTATCGATCCATTATAAACGTTTTTCGCCTTGCGATACCCTTGGCCATCGCCAACATACGCACCTGTATCAATTCGGATAGTACCATCCGAATTCAATCGCATATAGATATCGGCTGTAAGTTTTTTACTTGCTGGCTTATATGCGGAATCCAATGATTCATACCCCGTGACCGCCGTTACAGAATTAAAATTATTGACCCATCCTAATTTTTGACCTACTTGTGGAGATCCATATTTATAGGTAGGATTAGATCCTTTCGTTGAAGAAATGCCATTGCCAACTGTCACATATCCATTAAAGGTCGGATTACCATCGATATAAAGAATACTATCCGCATGCAATTTCCCATTGCAAACTTCGTTCGATACCCAACTTATGCCATTATCATAGCAAGAATACATAGCAAAACTACTATACTGTGGTACATTACAAACAACGATAGTGCTGTCCTTCATACTTCCATAAGTTGCACTAATATAGAAAGTAACATACTGTTGTCCATTAGGAGTCGTCCGAACTGCTTTAAATGTATACTGGCCCCCTTCCAGATTATGTGTTTTTGTCGTTGTATCGTTTAAGAGCCAAGTGTTGTTTTGATACAATGAACCGATTGCAACATTCGCTGCACTCTCTGCCAAAAATTGCGCTTGTTCGACAGTATAATAATTTGAATAATTTTTATAGGAATGACTTGCAATGCCAGATAAGTTGAATCCCATGGCCATAAAGATAATGTTAAAACCAACCACCAGTATCAAACTCATTTTTCCCATGACGCAACCCTAATCATTTTATCGGTAAAGTAGATTTTTTCCCACAACTCTAAACTGTCGCCAGTACACTTTATAAAGCGACGTATCTTGAATAAATGAATGACTCGTGTCAATAATACGGCTTGGACTTTCTAAGGAAATAGAAAGATCTATTACACCAATAGCTTTCTGCTGTAAATTAACAGGAGTCGTTAGGATGGAACTATCGGTGTTAGCTGTTTTATAGCGAAAGAACATTTGTGTCGCGCCGACCTTGAAACTATCCACCACAGCAGTCGATGATCCTGCCCAATATTTTCGTACAATCGCTTTAATACGTGTATTGCCAGGCACATACGTGTTCCCAAAACTATACTCTAATGAGTCCATCGTCCCATCATTGTTCATATCGCCTTTAAAACGAAATGTAGAAGTATCGGCAAAAAGCACCGCGTTTGCTGCGGGCGTTATTTCAGCATTTTGGCAATAGGCAATTTTTCTAAAATCATCTTCCATTCTTGTCGTCAAGGTAACAAGATTTACTTGAAGGTTGACGCTGCTATTATAAACAAACTGATTTTCTGTTGTGCCTAATTTTAATTGAAGACATGAAACCAGCAGCAATCCTCCGACGAAGAATGATCCTATGATATCAAGTATTGTTGAACTTCCCATAGAAATTATATTTTATAGAGATAGCTGAAAATATATGAAAGTTTAACGGTGTCAGTTCCGCTTGTTGAATTTGTTGTGCCTTCGAAAGCACTTCTTGTCACTGTTCCCCATGTTTTGACATCCATGCGTTTATAAAAAGTTTTTGTCGATGGTTGAATGACACCTGCTGTATCACAGTAACTGACGACAATGGTGTCTTTAAAGACATCCGCGCCTTTGACAGTATCGAGTTTCGTGAATTTATTGTAATCGTCAAAATCATCAAAGGTACTATCGACATTCGCTTTTTCTGCACCATAGGGTCCGATATTGGATGTTTCAATTCCTAATGAACCTGGCGCAGTTAAGTTTGTTGTCGATCCATTCGAAATCATATTGGTGACGGTATATTCATCGAAATTTAAATTCGATGCTTTTTCAACATAACTGGTGGCAAGAGAAACCGCATAAATTCCCACTTCCGTTTGCCGCAAGATCGTGCCCTGTTGCACATTATTTTTGTTGACGGTGAAGATCGTTGCACCAAGCAGCATCAAGGCACAAGCGGTAAGCATCATTTGCCCAGTGTTCATAAATTTCTTTTGTACTTTCTCAAAACTTTGTCCGTAGTATATTGTATTCTACAGAAAAAGTCAAGTGCCTACTTCATTCATTTTATTGAACGATATTCGAAGACATCATCTTGATTCGCACATATACCGTGCCGTATAATAGTTGCAAAAATATATCATTAATCGGCACAACGGACATTCGTTTCTACAAATACTCTATTCTTAATAATCATTCTTTGTAAAAATGATATTCGCAAAAATGAGGTAACAGCTTCCAATAGCGAGCGACCATAAATAATGATGCACCGGCAAGGAAAACAGAGCTTGCCAAAAATCCGGTTGCCACACGCTCTCCGAAGCATCGGCAAGCATGCCGTCGAGCTGCGGCAATCCAAAATAAAGAAGATCGATGAGGCAATGATAGAGTTGATTGTTCCAGAGGGAGTAAAATACTTCTGAACGAAATTCTAACCCGGAAGAAATATAGCAATAGGCATAAAAGATAAGAAGAGCAAACCATGGTTTTTTGGACCAAACTATAAGCCAAATGAAAAACGGAAGACAAAAACTATAAGCGAAGCACAAGAACACACTTCCAACAAGAAAGCCCATATGCCACACACCCACCTTCACACCGATCATCAGCCAGATGCTGCCGCACAAGTACACAACGCAAAGAGAAAACATGAACACCGATGCAACATATTGCGAAAGGATTAATTTCCATCGTGGTACCGGACAAACTAACAACATTTCTATTTGAGGTGATTGCAGATTACTTCCGATAAAACCGGATACGCCGATAAGACCGATAAATAAAATCCACAGCTTCGATTGATGGAAAATCATCAACAACAGTACTTCAACAGATTTCAAGGTTCCGATGGATATGGTGGGAAATTTATAGCCGAAGAAATTGATTGTTTCAAGCTGTGTGGTAGATTTGGTGACCCCGACCAAAACAAACACAAGCAGACATGTTTCCAGCAACAAACAGACACGGATAGATGTTCGATGAAATAAATCGGTCAGCCAATGATAAAGGAACGCCATTGTTAACTTGAGAGCAACATCACGAGTTGCGATATGTTACAACCGTTGCAAATAATTTTTTGCCAAGGCCCATGCCACGATCGTCATTCCGTCCCAAATTTCTCCTTGAGAAATTTTATCGTCGATTTGTTCCGGCAGCAATATCAACCGTTCAAATTCTTCAGTCTCGTCCGGTTTTGGAGGAACGGACGTAAGTGCACGGGCAAGATACACATTGCAGAATTCATCTGTTACTCCATTATATGGATTAAATGTTCCGACCAACGTCAAATCGCCGGAAAGAAATCCGGCTTCTTCCTGTAATTCCTGAACGGCAGTTTGTTCGAACGTCTGTCCATCTTTCACGCCGCCGCATGGAAATTCGAGACTCTCTCTCTCATTGAGATAACGATATTGCTTCACCGCCATCAACCGGCCATCATCAAGAACCGGCACAATCATCGATGCACCGTTGGTATGCACATAATGATAGACGCCGGGGCTGCCGTTCGGCAATTGGGTTTCGTCTTTACGATATTCCCACCATGGATTTTTAACAACGAGCGTTTGAGAAAGTTTTTTCCACTTGTGAAGAGACATGAAGAAAGCTCGATTTGATGATTTACGATTTAGTGATTTTTGGCTGATCGATTTACCTTTTTTCTTTCATCATCAATCACACTAATTCTGCTTCGGAAAAGAAAAATGCAACTTCGCGAATTCCGTTTTCCGGCGAATCGGAACCGTGCACAATATTCTCGCCTTTGTTGTCGGCAAATAAATTGCGAATGGTACCTTCCGCTGCATCTTTGGGATCTGTCGCACCGATCAATGTGCGATAATCGGCAACCGCATTTTCTTTTTCTAATGCAATGGGAACGCATGGGCCGCTCGTCATAAATTCCACAAGACCTTCGTAAAATGGACGGCCTCGGTGCACAGCGTAAAATTCTCCCGCCGAAGCTTTGGTCAATCGAATCTGTTTAAAACCCAATACTTTGAATCCCGCTTTTTGAATTCGCCCAAGAACTTCACCTTGTAAATTTTTGCGGACACAATCCGGTTTGAGGATTGCTAATGTTCGTTCGACGGCCATACACCATGTATCCTTTCATTCTGACTAATGGTACGCTATTTTTTTTTCTTAAAAATTTTTCTTGCAGATTTATTTTTTGTCTGTTTCTTCGAACCGGTGCGTCTTTTTTTTGCTACAGTTTTTTTCTTCAACGCCTTCTCCACCGCTTCACCGATCACCGCCGGATTCTCGACAACAATAATTCCCGCTTTCCGCATGGTTTGCATTTTCTCGGCGGCAGTTCCTTTACCGCCGGAAATAATGGCGCCTGCATGTCCCATCCTTCTTCCCGGCGGAGCAGTTTGTCCGGCGATAAATCCGATCACGGGTTTCTTTACATTTTTTTTGATAAATGCAGCGGCTTCTTCTTCTGCTGATCCACCGATCTCGCCGATCATCACGATCGCATCAGTTTTTTTGTCTGCGTTGAATAATTTGATTGCATCGAGAAATCGTGTGCCAATAATCGGATCGCCGCCAATTCCCACGCATGTCGATTGACCGATGCCGCGCTGGGAAAGCTGGGCAACAGCTTCATACGTCAATGTTCCACTGCGCGATATAACGCCGACACGTCCTGGTTTATGAATGAAGCCCGGCATAATACCAATCTTCGCCACACCCGGCGTAATAACACCCGGGCAGTTTGGGCCAATTAACCGCACATTTTTTTTCTGAACAAACTCGTACACCTTCACCATGTCGGCAGGCGGAATTCCTTCGGTGATGGCGACAATAAACTGGACGCCGGCTTCTGCCGCTTCTAAAATTGCATCGGCGGCAAATGCTGCGGGAACAAAAATAACGGATGCATTCGCTTGTTGTTTTTCCACTGCTTCGCGAACAGTATTGAAGACCGGAATTGATTTCGGAAACGAATCTTTTTCGTTGCCATTGTATGATGTACCACCTTTTCCCGGCGTCACACCGGCAACGACATTGGTACCGTATTCCAGCATTTGTTTGGTGTGAAACGTCCCTTCGCCGCCGGTAATCCCCTGAACAACAAGACGAGTATTTTTATCAACGAGAATGCTCATACCCACTCCTTGTGTTTAATGATCGTTGGATTGATGATAGAAATTATTTTCTGTGATTGACAATTTCAGAAATTCGGTTCCAAAAAATCAGCAACACGCAAAATGGTTTCTTCACCGAATTGCGGTCCAAGAATCTGTAAGCCAATCGGTAGTCCTTGACAATCATTGCCGCATGGAATACTGATGCCCGGAATGCCTGCAAGGTTTGCCGATGTGGTATAAATATCCGACAGATACATTTGCAGAGGATCGTTTGCTTTTTCTCCGGCCTTAAACGCCGTCGATGGTGCCGTCGGCGTAATTAAACAATCGACTTGTTGAAATGCTTGGTCAAAGTCTTGTTTAATTAAACGGCGAACTTTTTGCCCTTTGCGGTAATATGCATCGTAATATCCCGACGAAAGGACGTACGTTCCCAGCATAATACGGCGTTTCACTTCTGAGCCAAATCCTTGACTGCGCGATTTCACGTACATCTCCTGCAAGTCATGAACTTCTTCCGACCGATAACCGTAACGCACGCCATCGAATCGCGCAAGATTCGAAGACGCTTCGGCCGTCGCAAGAATGTAATAAACAGCGATGGTGTATTCTGTGTGTGGAAGCGATACTTCTATAATCTCGGCGCCGTTGCTTTTCAAAACATCGATCTTCGTTTCAATTGCCTGACGAATTTCGCCATCAAGTGCTTTATCAAAATATTCTTTGGGAATACCGACACGCAGTCCTTGGATATTTTTGTCGAGCGCAGAAAGAAAATTCGGAACAGGAACGTTTGCCGACGTAGAATCTTTCGCATCATATCCGGCAATCACGTGCAACACGCGTGCAACGTCTTTGGTCGTTAAAGCAAATGGACCGATTGTATCGAACGACGATGCGTATGCAACCAGACCGAACCGCGAAACTCTTCCGTATGTCGGTTTCAATCCGACGACGCCGCAAAACGAAGCCGGCTGACGAATCGAACCGCCGGTATCCGATCCGAGGGATGTGGTGGACATTCCCGCTGCAACAGCAACCGCGCAGCCGCCGCTGGACCCGCCCGGAACACGCGATTCATCCAGCGGATGTTTAACGCGGCCAAAAGCAGAATTTTCTGTGGAGGAACCCATGGCAAATTCATCCATATTGTTTTTACCGACAACAATCGCATCGGCAGCACGGAGTTTTTCGATGACTGTTGCATCATACAAGGATGAAAAATTTTCAAGAATTTTGGATCCGCACGTAACCTGCGCATCTTGGATGCAAATGACATCTTTTATCGTCATCACCATGCCGGCCAGCGAACCGGCATTGCCGCTTTGCAGTTTCTTATCCACCACGCGCGCTTGTTCTAACGATCGTTCAGGAAAAACAGCAAGAAGCGCATTGAGAGATTTTGTTTTCTCAATCGCTGCTAAATATTCACTCGTAATACTCTCGCAGCTTGCTCGACCGGATTCAAGCTCTGCGTGAATGGCATCGTACGTTCGCATGAAGTTGTTAGATAGAATGAATAACTATGATTTCGTTTCTTTTTTCTCGTCAAGTTTTTTGGGATCTTTTTCTAATTCATCCTGAACATCGCGCGCTGCTTTGCGAAACTCACGAATTCCTTCACCGAGGCCGCGTGCAAGCTCAGGCAATTTTTTTGCTCCGAAGAGGATAACGATGATGAGTAAAATAAGAAATAGTTCTGGACCACCAATACTGCCCATTGTAGTAACTCCTTAAACTGTAACATGAATAAAGTTTTGAATAATCGACTCGAAAATCTTTTTGCCGTCTGTGTGACGCAGCGCAGGATCGGCAACGCGTTCTGGATGCGGCATCATTCCCAGCACATTACCTTGCTCATTAATGATTCCTGCAATGTTGTTGAGCGATCCGTTGGGATTCGCTTCGTCATTTACAATTCCCGAAGCATCACAATATCGGAACACAATCTGATGATGATCTTCCAATCGTTTTAACGTATCCGGATCGGTAAAATAATTTCCTTCGCCGTGCGCAATGGGAATTTCCAGCACTTCACCCTGTTTGCACGTACTGGTAAAATTTGTTTCAGCATTTTCCACACGAAGGTGAAGATACTTGCAGATAAATTGCAAGGAACGATTCTGCAGCAAAACACCGGGCAGCAACCCGGCTTCTGTGAGGACTTGAAATCCGTTGCAAATACCGATCACCATTCCGCCGTTGTTCGCAAACCGAACGACATCTTGCATCACGGGAGAAAATCGGGCAATCGCGCCGCAGCGCAAATAATCGCCGTATGAAAATCCTCCCGGTAAAATCACAACATCCACGTCGCCGATCGATGATTCTTTATGCCAGATCAATCGCGCATCCTGTCCCATCACTTCGCCAGCCGCATAATGTGCATCGTGGTCGCAATTGGATCCGGGAAAAACAACGACGCCAAATTTTATTTTACGCACAGTGCACCTTACCGCTTTTTGGTATCAAGAGTGAAC
>Ga0335069_10008734_pt1 | contig 14463 bp, 14 predicted proteins | sample Lox_Sample_11_FD_206714 | JGI IMG/M metagenome (GOLD analysis project Ga0335069, IMG submission 206714) | Soil microbial communities from Loxahatchee National Wildlife Refuge, Florida, United States - Lox_Sample_1.1 | ecosystem: Environmental > Terrestrial > Soil > Wetlands | place: USA... | reverse complement strand
CTCGTCGACCAATAGGTCTGGATGACAACCTTGCCGTTGGCGTCGTTCACGTCGAGTTGATAAGGACACACAGCCAGGTTGCCCTGGCCGGGATCGTTATTGGCCAGCGCGGGCGGGGTAGCCTGGCCCGGCACGTAGCCTGCCGCGGGGGAACGGGACGAATAAAGGATGGGGATGAAGAGGCATTCCGGGTAACTATAGCTGTAGCCATCCACGGGCGAAACCGGCGGCGCAACCGTGTCGCCCGGCCCGTAAAACCCCATATAGATGACTTCGCAACGCACCGAGCCAAATTTGGCATTGTGCGAAATCTTCGCCAGCGCGTAATCCGTCAACGCCTGGCCGCCGGCAATGGTCGAGTCGGACAAGTCGAAAAATCCAGGGATCGAACTCATCAGCATTTGGCTCATAAGGGCCGTCCTTCGTCCTTTGTCCTTCGTCTCTTGTCCCTAACCACGTCGTCGGCACGTGCTGCAAATGACCAAGGACCAAGGACAGAATTCTAGAAAATCGTACTCATCGCCTCCGCGTACACACCATTTGTCGAGGGCGTGATGAAAAAGTAAGTCTCCTGCTCCTCCTGCGTCGCCTGCGAGTATGGCAGCAGCGTCATGGAGGCCGAGGTCACGATTTCATAAGGTGTTGTGGTGCGGGCCCGGCGCATATCCAGGAGCGTGAAGCGAACCAGCCCATTGGCATAATCGGGCGAGCGGCCGATGATTTCGCACGGGACACTGGTGACGCCGCGCCCCCCGCCGATGTAATCCGGTACCAAGGGGTGAGTGAGCGAAACCCAATCCTTCAGTTCGGGTTGTAACGCCCCGAGTTGCGTCGCGATTTGATAAACCGGCGTGGCAAAGCCGTAGCGACGGAAGAGCTGGTCACCCAGCAGGAAGGCTCGCAGCGTGCCCCCGCGGCCGCTGTGCAGACCCGCCGCTTCCACCTGGTGGTTATAGAGGTAGCGGAAGAGATTGTAGCTGGCCTGCTGAAGCATGGTGACGGTGGTGTTATATGTGCGCGCGCTGGTGTTGGTGGCGGAGTCGTCCGCATCCAATCGATATGCCAGGGCGTTGATGACGGGCGCCAGCCGGACCTCCGGAATGCCCACGATATTGCCCGGCGTAAAGCCGAGCACCGGTGTCTGGTTTGCCGGGTTCTTGATGGCCTTCAGAGTGAGCTGGCCGGAGGCCGTCACCACCATGACCAGGCCCAGAGGTTTCAAGATCTGATCCTCCAGCCAACTGCGCGCCTGCTGTGGCGAAGTGACCTTGAACTCGAACCAGTCTCCCGAAAACATCGAATCGCGCAGCGCCGTAATCCCCGGTACATCCAGATAAGCGTTGGGATTGATCAGGGTGGCCGGGTTTCCGGACACAGCGGGGATTCGGGAGTTCGGGTTCGAAATCCCCGAACCGGGGACGTACTTAGCCCAGAAGGGATTTACCGCGGCCACCAGTTCGCCCGAGCTGCCCGTGGTGACCTCCGCACTCAACGCCAGGTCCTGCCCAGCGCCCAACTCGTTTTGCAGGGCCGCTAGAAATATGTCGAGGGGGTTGCCGCTGATCCAGCGGGGGTTGTCGTTTGAGACGGGATAGCTGTTGGCCAGCCACTGCGCGCCGCTCGGTTGCCAGGTATTCTTCTGCCCCGGCAGATACTCTTCCGGCCCGCCATTGGCCCAAAGAAAAGCACCCTGAACAAAGCGCTTCAAATCCTCCGCTTTGAGAATGACGCGGCCATCGGCGTCGAAGCCGATCTCGGAAATCTGCAACACGTGGAGCGGCACGAAGTCGCCGAGTGCGTTGCCCGGAAAGCCCAGGCTGAAGGTTACGACCTGCCCGATCAGTTGTTCCTGCGCTGCCAGGGTGTGAAGAACGCCGCCGGGATCGATGCAGCGAATCTCCATCTGGCCGACGGAACTCGAGCCGTTTTTGTCGTCGATGGATTGCTCCGCTCCGGCGGGGACATACATGTAGGGAAGCAACTGCGGTTGCCCTGCTACCGTGAGTAGAAGGCTGGGATTGGTTCCCACCAGCCACATCCAGGCCGTGGGGGCGAGGGCGGGCCACACTTCGAATTCATAAGGCAGCCCGCGTGACGCCAGCGTATAAGCCACGAGTGAGCCATTGCATGTCGCTTGCAGAATTGCGGCCTGGCCTCCGATCAGGGACGTGAGCACGGCGTCGATGGTGGTGCCGAGACCGGTAAAATAGCCCGAGAGCCCGGAGATGTTATAGAGGTCCAGGAGCATCAGGATCATGCCCCAGGTTCCCTCTTGCCAGACCGAAAGCGGCGAGCCGGAATATCCTCCCGGTGAATCGTTGTAAGGCTTCATACCGCTGAAGGGCTTGCTGAGCTGATAAGTCTCATTGTAAGAGCCGGCCAGGCTCGACAGCGCCAAGGTCTGATTGGTCAAAAGGAAATTCTGGTAGACGAACTCCGCGCATTGCAGCGCAATGTCGTCGCGTCCGGCGGCGTGGGCCCATAGAGCCCCCCAATGGCCGGAAGCGTCGAGCGCCTGGCTGGTGTCAAGAGTATTTCCTGTCACCCCCTGCGCGAAGTGACCGGGGGCGGAGCCGGAAGGTGGGATATAGAGATTGGCCAGCAGGCCCGCGTCGATGCTGGATGCAGCGGCGATGGCGGAGGCCGCTGTAGCATTGAGTGAACTGGCCTGCGCGGAGTTGATCTTTCCTGTCTTGGTTAGAGCGATCGCGGCAACTGGCAGCACATTGGCGGCGCGCTGAAAGGCAAACCACAGGTCAATCTGGTGTTCTGTAGATAGGGTGGTTACCAGGCCCGGAATGAATTGATATCCGGGATTCTGATAGCTCCCGTACCCTTCGTAGAACAGCCCCTTGGTGAGATCGGACGCGGTGCTCTGCAAAGTGAGCAGGAAGTTAATCATCCCTTGCAGAGAAAGCACCGGGCTGAAATCCTGCGAAAGCCGCATGTAGACACAGTAGGAATAGACCACCCAGGCCATCGCCCCGGCCCGAATGTATGCCTGGTCCACCTGGCCGTTGTAGGTGTCATAACTGAAACTCAGGGAATTGGCCGGCTGAAGGGTTCCCACGCTCAGGTTGTCGAAGTAGAGGTCGGTGTTCGCCGCTGTAAGGGTCAGGTTGAATCCGGTGATCTTGCTGAGCGTGTCGTTGGCAAGACTCGAAATCAAGGAGGCCAAATTCACCAGGGTGGTGCGCCAAATCGTGGCGCCCGGGCCGATGGGCACGGTGATGACGGTTCCGGCCAGGGTCGCCGCGCCGGCCGCGGCGCTGGTGGCCTGAACACCTGTTACCAACCCTTTCGCCGTAATCACGCTGATGTTGAAAACAAAGCCCACCCCCGGGCCTTCCATGTGCTCGAAGCTCACTTGATTGTCCGTGGTGTCAGGGAAGCCGCTGCCGACATAGGTGAAGACGTCATTGGCAGTGCCGGAGTGGAAATCCAGAATGTTCCCGGTTCCGTAGGGAGGCTCCTGTGGTGATACCGAATCGGCTGCCATATTAGTGACGGTGGAGCCTGCGCCGCTCTTCGACCACCGGGCAGTGGACCCATCCTCGGCGTTTTCGAGCACCACCGACGCAAGGTATTCCGGGTTGGCGAGAAACGTATTCAGTTGATTGACGATCTTTTCCGCGGCGGTAAAATTACCCGCCGACGTGTAGGCGATAATGGCGAGCGCAGAGTCATAAATGTACGCGCGATTCTGCATCGCCGGCAGGTTCGTGCCGCCAGGATCGGGAACGTATAGAGGATCGCTGGTGGGGACATCGAAGGAGCGGGGCAGGTCCGAATCTTCCAGCTCCGCCCCGAGGGAATCGAAGATCTGGGTCCATCCCACCACTGGGTCGTTATAGAGAATATGGACCGCGGGGGTACCGGAACTCATATTTAGAATGACGGAACTGCCGGCTCGCGCGTGGAAGCCGTCGCTCTGCACGATGATGGGGATGTTGTCTTCCTGGAGGTATTCAAGGTCGGTGTCGACATAGATCTGCGCCTTGTAGTTGGTGAGCTTGCCTCCCAGCGCGGTTCCTGCCTGCGGCGCCTGGCAAACGCCGGTATTGGTGTGCGCCACCCAGCCGAAAGGAATGCTGGCGCCGGACCAGCCGCTTATGGGTGGGGCGACGCTGGTGGGATAGAGCGCCGCCAGCAACAGGCCCGCACGCACACCGCCCAGGCTCCACGTGTAACCTCCGCCGTATGCGCCGCCCCCGGTGGGCACGGTAGTTTGCAGCGCCGAACTGCCCTGGTAGTACCAGACATCGGTATGCACGAAGACATCGACGCGGTAGGAACTTTGTGCGTTGAGCAGATTGAAGACGTAGCCCGTCGCGACCCAATAGGCGTTTTGATAGCCGAGGGCGACGAGTTTCCAGAGTTGCGTGTTGTCGCCGGTCAGCGCCCCGAGCTGGGTCGGCCAATTGGGGGCATTGCTCGTGTTGGCGGTAACGCCGTTATAGAGCGCCACCTGGACGTTGTTGTTGGAGTCGACAATCAACGAACCAAAGGGATAATTGGCGTTGGCCGTCCATTTGGAAATTACCCCTGGGGTCTGTGGCAAACCCGGCGTGATTTGACTCGCATTCGCACTGTAGAGCAGGGCGCCAACCGACTGCTGCATCGCGGCGGTCACTTCGTAGCCGTTTACGAGCAAGTTGCCCCAGGGGAGTCCCTGACCTGATTCATTCACCGGATAGCCGTCCGGACCCAGTTGATTGTCCGCATACAGGCCGGGCGGCAGCGCTGCGACGATCGATTCAATCGGTGACATCGCGAGAGGAGTCTCTTGCGCGCCGCTTACCGTCAGGCCAGTCAGAACATTCGTCAGCGAGCTAAGCCCGCACTCCACCAGGCCACTTCCGGGCTCCGTGGCGATCGCGGCACTCGTCGCTCCCTGCGTCACGAGGGCATTACCCAGCCAGTTGCCCGCCGGGCTCGATTGCCGCCCGTAAAGCCACGCCAGCGACTGGTTCATCGCCTGCCAGAAATTGCCGGGCCAGTACTGTGAAACATTGGGCATTTCTTCTCGTTGTAAGTCGGCAGTAGGCAGTCGGCAGAAAGCAGAGAACTTGGTTCATTGCCTACTGCCGACTGCCTTCTGCCTACTTTCCTTTATGTTCCCCACCCGCCGATCCCCCAGACCATCGCCCCGTAGCCCGACTGCGTGAGTGCTTGAATCTGCGACGGGGTGAAGCTGGAGATCACGATTCCGAATTGGGGGATTTGCAGAATATACAGGGGCTGCTTCGCTTGCGCGTTCAGGCCCAATTGCCAGGTTTGATTGCCAGAAATCATTTCGCTTGTCCTTGGTCCCTGGTCCTTGGTCCTTTGTCCGTTGCAACTGACAAATGACGAAGGACGAATGACAAGTGACGCTCTTACGAAACAACCTGTCTAAACTTCAGATGGAAGCTGTACTGTCCCGGCGCCTTGTAGGCCGCCGTCCAATTTGTGTCCTCGAGCCAGTAATTGGTGAAACCGGCCTGTGAACTATCCGGGTAATAGGCAAAAATGCCGCCCTGAAGCGCAAAGGTCATGAACTGAGCCCAGGCCTGCACGTCGTTGCCCGTGCCCACCCACTCCAGGTCGAGGTCGAGGAAATTGTCAATGCGTTCCAGCACCGATTCCCGAACGCCGCTGGAGGCCACGTTGTCGTGGCGGACCGCGACCGAAGAATATGCGGGCACCCTGGTGGGCGGCCGCAGGAAATTCAATGTTGCCGAGCCGCTGCCGTAGGGGTAGATGATTTGGGGATTCGCCATGGTTTTATGTGGCAGGCGGGCAGGTCGGCAGGTGGGCAGATAGGAAAACCCCGACCTGCCTGACTGCCCAACTGCCTATCTGCCCGCTCGTTCAATGCCCGACCGGGCTCCCTCTCTGGGCGCTAGTGGCCGTCACATTTACGCCGCGCGCCACAGCGCTGTTCACCGCGCTGGCCACGTAGTTTTCAAAGGCCTGCGTGCCTCGGATGATGACCACGCCCGAGCCCGCGAAGCGTGAACCTGCCCCGGCCGCGCCGGGCGCCAGCGTTTCCGTCCCGAATCCCGAGTCCCGAGTCCCGGGTCCCGGGGCTCCGCGATCCGTGCTCCGCGCGCCGTATCCAGCGCCGCCGGCGCTGCGCCGATGCCCGCCCGTTCCGGCCAGAAGTGCGTATTGCGCCGCTGCCTCGAAGTGCAGGCCCGCCGCAATAATGGCGGCGGGGTTGGGCGGCCACGTGCCTTCGGCGAGCAGTGCGATACCTCGCGCCGTTTCCCATACCGCTTCCACCCCCGCCTGCGCTTTGCGGCCGGCAACCAGTCCGGCCAGTCCGCTCGTCACCAACTCCGCCCCCGCCGCCGATTGCGATCGCAGGGCCAGCGTGGAGCGGTCCAGTGCCTTGGTGTGCTGATCGGTCTGTTCCCTGACCATCTGGCTTTGGCTGTGCAAGCGGGAAAACACTGCCAAGGCCTCTTGCTGGGCTTTCGTCGCTTTCAGAACTTCCCCGGTGTGCAGGCTCATGGCCCTGGAGCTTTTTTCCAGCCCCGCCGAAGATTGGTCAAGAATCCTGAGCGCCGCCTGCGCGCGCTGAGGGTGTGCGCCGAGTTGAAGAAGCAGGCTAAGGATGTTGTTTTCGCCTTTTTCCATTGTTAGCTCTCAGCTTTCAGCAGTCAGCGATCAGCTTGGCCTCGTCCGTTGTCAGTTGTCCGTGGCCAGTTGCAACGGACTACGGACAACGGACTACTGACGTCTTTTCTTCTCACCACTCAATCACGTTCTCCTGCTCGTCCGGCTCGCTGCGGTCGCGGGCGGCGAGCGCTTCAGCCGCGGTGCAATCCAGCAGATAAGCCGGCATGCCGGTGAGCTCCAGCAGTTGGCTGGGACGGCAATGCGTGCGCCGTGCCACTTCCGCCAGGTAGAGGATTCGTTCCTTGTCCTCCAGGAAATCGGCCGAGGTCTTCAGTGCAGGGGCTGGATGCTGGAGACTGGGTACTAGGGTTTTCCCCAGCCCCCAGTCCCCAGTCCTCAGTCCCCGTACCGAACACCTCGCCTCGCAGCCAGCGGAAAATGAATTTCAGATCTTCAATCAGAATGTCACCCAGCCCGATTTCAGCGTCGCCCGGGGTGGCCGAAAAGCGCGGTTGCACGAATAGGCGCGTGAGGGTTCCCGTGATCCAGTGCGTGAACTCCTCGATGTCTTCGGTCCTGACCTCGTCGGGTTTGGCGTCGGTGATTTTGGCCTGGAGACGCGTGCCCGTCTGCCCCAGACACAGCGCGGCAAATACGGGTGGGCGGCAAAGCAGCACCGCGAGCCCGCTGGGCAATTCAACCCGTTCGACGTTGGCGCGCACCACCGCACGCCGGAAGTCCTCGGGTTTGGCGATTACGTCATCTCGCATCGGATCCTCATCACTTTTGACTTTTGCGTTTTGACCTTTGCCTTTTGACTTCGCCCTTCGAAAGGCAAGTCAAAAGGCAAAGCGCAAAGGTCAAAGGTCAAAACCTAGACTTGCCGATACACTTTCCCCCCCCGGTCTCCCACCGGCCGATTCAGATCCGCGATGGCTTGAAAAGTGATCCTGTAGGTGGTCTCCTTGCCGCGCTGGAACGGTAGCTTCACCGTCTCCTTTTGATAGGCGCGATAAATCTGAGAGACCACGAACTTCGCCGATTGGTCTTTGCGCTTGGAGATGAGGAGCACGCCGAACTTAGGTACGGTTTTGAGGCCGCCAAAGGCGATTTCCTCGTAGGCCTGCGAGCCCGCCGGAAACCCGCTATCGGTACCGGAGGCGTAAGTGCCATGCGGAATAAGGATCTGAAGCTTGCTGCAGTCGGATTCTTTCAGCGTGACCGCAATCGAATCCACTTCTCCCGTCATGACGGCATCGATGGGCAAGGTCTCCTGGTCGGCCGTGGTTTCCTCGACCTTGGCGCCGATATCGAGATCCGTCACCCCTTCCAAGGCGCCGGCGAATAGGTATGCCGGCGCAATGGCCGCGCAGGTCCACACCACGGTGGCGCCGTCCGTGGTGATTGCTCCTACCACACTGCCCCATGTGCTAGGGGCGCTCGTGTAAGTTGTGCCGGCGGTGGTGCACTCCTGAACGTTGCCATTGGAATCGATGATCATTTGTCCGGCAGTGACAGCCTGCCCGGCGGGCCACATTGGCTGGGAGGGAGTGCCGTCCCCGCCGATGAGGTGCCGTTTGCCGCTGGCCGGCGCGCAGACATTCAGATAGAGCCAGCCGGGGCCCTGGTGAATCAGGGTTGGGGTTGCGGTTCCGAGCGCCATAAATACCTCCCGAATTCGGGGTTAGGGATTCGGGGTTCGAAATTCGGAATCTCCCTGATCCGAATCCCTAATCCCTGATCCCCGTTCTTACGTCTCATCCAGTTCAAACAACACGCTGAGCGTTACCCGCATGATCGGCCCGTCGACCCCGGGGACACTGGCTTGTGCGGGCTCGTGCGCTTCGACGAACACATCGCTCACCGTCCCCGCGGCATTCGGCACCGTGGTTCCGCTGGGCACAGTTTCATGCTGAATAGGCAGCGGGCTTGTCCAGTCGCCGAGCGCCGGCCAAGGGCCGGCGCTGGTGATAATCATGTCCAGCAGACGGGCATAATCCTGCGCATCCTCATGCGCCATTTCCTGATCGTATTGGCCGGTATCGAGCGCCAGGTTGATTCGAACTTCGTGATGCCGCGTGGTCTTGTCATCGCCGCGCTCAAAATGTGTGGGGCCTATTTCCAGGTAGAGCCAGGGCCATCCCGTCCGCGGCCCCGGCCCCTTGTGGAACTCCGTAATCGCGCTGAGCGGCTGGTTCCCGTCCACGGCACGCGCCGCGTTGATGACGCTGAGCGCCGAGGTCTGGTCGCGCTGGATGATCGCGATCAGTTGATTCACCAGCGGCTTGGCGAATTGAGCGTTGTAGGCCTGTGTCCAGGACATCGTCCTTGGTCCTTAGTCCTTGGTCCCTAGTCCCTTGTCAATTGCAACGGACAAATGACAAAGGACCAGGGACAAATGACAGCTATTAGAATTCACGCCGGTCCCACTTCTTGAACACGTTGGTCGAAGCTTCGTTCGAAGTTCCGCTCGGGTACTGGTCACCGCCGGCGACCCCACCCAGTTGCGGGCGCGGTGTCTCAACCTTGGCGGAAGGGTCGAAGAGGAAGTCGTAATCGCCGCCCTCGGCCAGCGGCTTGCCATTCGCGTCCCGCGCGTTCAGCTTGTTGCAGAGCTCGCGGAATTCATCCTCGAAGCTTTTCGCCACGCGGGCCGCCGCGGCGATGCCGGAGGTTTCAAACACCTCGGCCAGTTGGGCGCAGGCGCCGTACCGGTTGATCTTCTCGAGCAGATTCAACTGGTCTGTGCTGAAAGCTCCTTGCCAGGCGGGGAATCCCAGGCTGGAATAGGCTTCCTGGAACCGCCGCTGCAGGATGGCGTCAATCTCCCCCGCCACGTCGTCAATGTAATTCTGGATAAGCGTGTCGGCCGGCCCCTTCGACCCATTGCGCGTAAACGTGGGAAACATGCCGGCAACTTGAGTGATGGTGGTGTAAGACATTTCGCTGGTCCCTCGTCCTTTGCCCCTTGTCCTTAGTCCCTTGCGACTTGCCTGCCGAAATGTAGCCGGCAAATGACGAATGACAAGGGACAAAGGACGTTTTTCTAGACCGTGACGTACACGCTGATCGTCGTCCCGCTTCCCGAGTCGACGGTGTAATACAAGTTGGTCGCGTCCGCGGCTTGGGTGCGGTGCGCGGCCACATTCGAGGTGAGCAAAGCAATCTCGTCCTTGGGTGCCTGCCCGACCGACGGATTGTTGGGCGCCACAATCCCATGCGGAATGGTGTTGGCCCCGCTGGCCAGGCCGGTGACGTCCACGCGGATTCGCCGCACAAGCTGGCGGCGGTCCAGGCGGAAGGTGTAAAGCGTGGTGTAGGTTGCTGAAGCTGGCATGTGAACCTCCGTTTCAGGTCTTCAGTGTTCAGTCATCAGTGATCAGTGATCAGTAAAAGCATCTACTGAGAACTGACAATTGATGACTGTCTACTTTTTCTTCGCTGCTTTTGCGGCTCGGAATGCCACGAACTCCTCGTACTCGGCCCGCTCGGCTGCAGCTTTCGCAGCGGCGGCTTTCGCCTCTTCCTGGGCTTTCTTTTCCCGTGATTCGGCTCCGCCGACCGGATCCGGCTTGCCTTGAAACATCGGCACCTGGCCGTGGATGAGGATGCCGGCCTCCTCATCCGTCAATTCAATTTCGCCCGATGCATCCACAGGGATCAGCTTGCCGTGGCAGACGCTAGGCAGCGTCTTTGCCGTGCCGCCCTTGCCGATGTACATCACATTGTTCTTTTCGATCGGTTGGAGAACTTGAAATTTAGGCATGGTCACTTGTCCTTTGTCATTGGTCCGTTGCCCCTGGTCGCTCGCCCGACGTTAATTGCAACGGACAATGGACGAAGGACCAGGGACCAAGGACAGTCTTTAGGCGACGGCGGACTTGAACACATACATCGCGCCGGGCACGACGAGCTTGATAGAGTAGTAAGTCTGGTACTCAATCATGTCGCCGCTGCGCTCTTCCACGCGATAGCGCTTCACCAGCATGCCGCCGTTCTGGGGAACTCCGTAAAGCCAGCGGAAGGTGGTGCCGGGGGTAATCATCAACTGGCCTTGCCCCGGCGGCACGTAGGCGAGGATCGCGTTCTTGCCCCAGATGTAGTTGAGGTTGTGCGCGATACCCTGTTGACTGGTGTCATACAGGGCCTTGGCGACAACGAAGTTGTCGACGTTGAACAGCCCCGCCAACTGCTGGTCGGTGGGATAGCCGAGCGGCAGGGCGTGATTCTTGAAGCGGTCGAGGATGATGGGGTGCTGGATCAGTTGCAGCCACACGGGGTAGCCGACCAGGAGCGTGTTCGGCTCCTTGGTGCAGGCCAGCAGGATGGTGGACCTCTGCGCGGTGATGGCGGCCACCGGATCCGAGTTCTGGAAATCGCTCCACTGGCCCGTACCCGCCAGCGTTGTGCTGGGCACGGAGGTGGAGTTCATCACGAGGTTGTAAACCTGGATTTCGCGCTGCTTGTCGATGATGTCGGCCAGCGTCTCCGTGGTAAAGACCTCGGGGCCGGTGGAAAAATCCCATTTGGCGCGCAGTTCGTCGGGGATGAGCTGTTTCTGCGCTTTGCCGTCGCAGTAGTACTCATCGTTGGACATGCGCCAGCCGGGCATTTCGTTGGCTTCGCTCCCCGGCGCGCGCTCAGTGTTATAAGCTTTAAAGCGCTCGAATCCGAAGATGGGGTAGCGATCGTTTTGCTTCGAAACCGGGAAGTCGGGAAAGAGCCGTCCCGCCACGAAATCCTGGTTGCGATAAACGATGGAATAGTTGGTCAAAAACTGGTCGAGATGGGCCAGACTTACTTCCATAGATTTCTCCTGATGTCACGCGCAGCGCAGTAGACCTGGAGGTTTCTGCGCCGGGCGTTCAAATGGTAAAGTGTAAGGGGTAAAGTTTGAGCTTCCGTCCTTTAACCTTTACCCTTCAGCCTTTACCCTTCGCATTACACCTTCGTCTGCCTCAGACTCACTTGAATCCGGATCTTCTGGTTCACGGCGGTGGGCGGGTACTTCGCCTTGCCCACCACGTTGGCGGTGTTGCCGGTGGTGACGTTGCGGATGGACGTCACGCGCCCATAAGCGTCCGCAATCACCACGTCGTCTTCCGCCTGGATCGTGGTGTCCGCCGCGATCACCTCCGCCTCGGGAGCGCTGATGATCAATCCCCAGGCGCGTCCCTGCGAAACGAAGGGCGAGGGCGGAGTCGAGCCGTTGATGGGGTTATTGGTACTGGGATCGAGCCATAGTTCCGAGGTGAGCGGATAACCGGGTTCCACCACGTCCTGGGCCAGCACGCCCGTGGGCACCGTGTTGAAGCCGCTCGGCAGTCCGATGTAGAAATCCGTTTCCGTCGAGGGGTTGCTGACCGGCAAGCTCATCACCGTGCCGCGCAGGGCGCGGATATTCGTGTCGAACTTGGCGGCCGTCAGTCCTTGATTTCCTAGCATGATTCCTCCTTGTTTTAGCTCATAGCTGACAGCCGACAGCTAACAGCTTGTACTGACTGTCGGCTGTTAGCTGTGAGCTGTTGGCTTGTTGGCTTCACGCCGACTTGGCATCCGAGCGATAGTTCTTCAGCAGATCGGGATTTTCCTTGGCCACCAGGGCACCGGCCTTGCGGTGTGCGTCCAGTTCGCCCAGGCGCTGGTCTGACAGCATCAGTTCGCGCTTCTTCTCTTCCACCAGGCGGGAGAAGAGCTGGCGCGGCGATTCGCCGGTTTCCGAACCCGAACCGCCGATGCCGATGATGGAATTGGCGCGGACGAGGGCCGGCCGGTCTTCGATGAGCGCCTTGAATGCCGGACCGTCCGACAGCGCCAGGCGCAGCGGCGCGCCCGTGGCCATCATGGCGGGGGTGATTTGTCCCCGGTTGAACGCGTTCTGCACGCGCTGTTCGGCATCCTTGGCGCGGCGCCAGGCGGAGCGGCTGATCTTGCCGGAGTCGTCCAGCGCGTCCAGGCGAGTGTTGTCCAGCTTGCCGTCGGGGCCGATGGCCTCCGCCAGCAGCGTCACTTCCGCCTTGAGCGGATGCAACGCCAGCGTCAACAGGCCGCGGATTTCCTCCTTGCTGTGTCCTTCCGCGCCGACTTCGCGGGTGAACGCCATGTAGGCATCCGCCATCGAGGTCTGCGAACCCGCGCTCATTTGGTCTTGCGCGGAGGCCGCCTCTTTGCTCGCGTGCTGGGCAGCGTAGTTGCAGAGGTGGTCGTTATCGATTTCACCGACTTTGCGTTCCCCGTCGTAGGCTTCGTGCGTGCCTTCGGCGGAGCACCTAAGAGTCAGCTTCGGCATATTTCCTCCTTGTTCCGCCGAAAGGCGGCATGAAATCAGTCCTTGGTCCCTTGTCCTTTGTCCTTTGCCCGTGGTTTCATCTCTTGGCTCAGTTGCAACGGACGAAGGACCAGTGACAAAGGACGAGGGACGTTCTGTTGAAAGCCATATCTCCGGCAGCTCGTCCAGAAACGGCTGGTTGGTCAGCGCCACGCTGGTGAGCGTCATGCCTTGGGAGTCGCCCGTCTTGCGGTCGGGGTAATCCTTGGCAAAAGCCGCCGAAACGTAGCGATACTCGCGGCTCTTGATAAGCCGGCGCGCGCGGTCCGTGGGCTCGTAACGGCCGAACAAAATGTATCGGGTTACGGGGTACGGGATACGGGATACGTCGGGATCTCTTCCCGTTTCCCGTTTCCCGTGTCCCGTGTCCCGGAATTCCTCCGGCTCGTCCAATGCCACGATGCGCCCCGCGCTGGGCGTGGGCTCGCCGGACGCGCGTTCCAGGTCCTCGCAAGCATGGTCGTAATCCACGTTCAGGTCGTGGTTGGCGAGTTTACGGAAGTTCGCCACCGCCTGGCGCAGGTCGTCGCGGGTGAAGGAGACCTCCCGCCCGCCCTTCACCCAACTGCCGGTGACCAGAATGGGGATGCGCGCCAATCCCTCCGCCGGCACGGCGCTGAGCTGGGAGATGAAGTGAAAATGATTTTTGTCGGCAACCATTGCTCTGTTCCTCACCCGATCTCAGTTCTCTGTTCTCAGTCCTCAGTTATCAGTTACTGATTACTGACAACTGATAACTGATGCCTTCTTTACTGGATCCAGTTCCCATACACCTTCAGCCCGCAGATCTGCAGCGTGGTGGCGGTTGAACCCGCGGTGGTAAAGACCTGGTCGAAGCTCACCTTGCTGTTGTTGGTGTAGGTGAACGGCGTGCCGAAGGCCACCTGCTCGTTGTAGCAGTTGCCCGACGACGTGGTGGCGGTTTGCAGCGATGCGGGTGTGACGGTATAGGTGCCGCCGGAGGCGGTGGCCGAACCCGACGCCGCTCCGCCCGCGCTGGGCAAAGTCACAGTGGCCACCGTGGCCGCCGCCATCGAGCTGAGCGCCGTGGTCTGCGCGCCGTAATAGAGGCTCACGCCCGTCACCTGGAATCCCAGCCCGCTGGTGGTGCGCCCGCCGAAGGTGATGTCGCAGGTCAGCGCGATGGTCCCGGCGGTGGTGTTGGTGGTGCCGGCGTAAACCAACTGGTTGGCGCCCACCCGAGCCAGCGCCGGGCCGGCCGTGAACGCCGTGGTGGTGGGCGTCATGTAGCAATTGGACGGCTGCACGAAGTAAGCGGCATCGGCGTAGGTGGTGGGCGTCGAGCCGTTGATATCGAGCTCCGTGGGCGCGCATCCCGTGATGTTGCCGCTCGAGTTGGTAGTGCAGTAGTAGAGGATGCGGTTGCCCGGCGCCGCGGCCGTGGCGTAGGCAGCGCTCGTGGCCAGGCTTGATCCGCTGGCCCAATAGATAATGTTGCAGGTTCCGGCCTGCACCCCCGCCTGCGTGCAGGTGGGCAGGTTGGTGGTCAGGGTCAGGGTGTTGCCGGT
>Ga0335069_10008733_pt1 | contig 14463 bp, 12 predicted proteins | sample Lox_Sample_11_FD_206714 | JGI IMG/M metagenome (GOLD analysis project Ga0335069, IMG submission 206714) | Soil microbial communities from Loxahatchee National Wildlife Refuge, Florida, United States - Lox_Sample_1.1 | ecosystem: Environmental > Terrestrial > Soil > Wetlands | place: USA... | reverse complement strand
TGGCTACGTCACCATCAATGGATTTGAGTTGCCACAGCAGGCGCCGATGGTGCGGCATACCATCGGCCTGGTAGCTCATCAACCTTTGCTATACAGCGAATTAACCGCCGAAGAAAACCTGCGCTTCTATGCCCGCCTGTATGGGATAGAAAATTCCTCAAAACAGATCGGCGCATCGCTGGAACTCACTGGCCTGTCGAGCCGGCGCAACGACTTGGTGCGCACGTTTTCGCGGGGCATGCAACAACGCCTAGCCATTGGCCGCGCCCTGCTGCACCAGCCGGCCGTGCTGCTGTTGGATGAACCTTACACCGGCCTGGACGAAGATGCTTGCCGCCGCCTCGACGACCTGTTGCGCCATGTTACGTCGCTGGGGCGCACGATTTTGATGGCCTCCCACGACCTGTTGCGTGCCGAGGCCCTGGCCGACCGCTTCGACGTGCTCACCCGCGGCTCGATCAGCGCTTTTTGCGATAAATCATCCCTACCCTCCGGAGGCATCATGGCCTTCTATCGTTCCGCGGTGGAAATGGGGTGACCCGCCGATGAGCTCTTTTACTCGCACCTTGTTTGCCATCACCTGGAAAGACCTGGCAGCCGAATGGCGCAGCCGGGAGATCCTTTCGGCCACGCTGGTCTTTTCCATTCTGGTCATCTTCATCTATAATTTTGCCCTTGACCTGGAAGTGACCCTACAGAGCGATCTGGCCGCCGGCATCTTGTGGATTACCTTTGTGTTCACCGGCACGCTGGGCTTGAACCGCTCGATGGCCATGGAGAAAGATCGCGGCGGCTTGGACGGCTTGCTGCTGGCGCCGGTAGACCGCAGCGCCATTTTCTTCGGCAAAATGGTTGCCAACCTGGTGATTATGTGGGTGGTGGCCGTCATCGTGGTGCCAATCTTCAGCTTGCTGTATTCCATCGATCTGATCCAACCCGGCGTAGGGCTGGTCATCCTGCTGGGTTCTGTGGGCTACACCGAGGTCGGCACACTGCTGGCTGCCATGGCAGTTCAGGCACGCACACGTGATATGCTGTTGCCTATTTTGTTATTTCCCGTGGCGCTTCCGTTGCTAGTGGCCGCCGTCAAAGCCACCGCCGCCTTCCTGGCCCCATCCGTCGTCAACAGCGTGGCACCCTGGCTCGATTTGCTCATCGCCTACGACGTCATCTTCCTGGTCGTCGCCTGGCTGGTTTTCGATTTCGTCGTCGAGGAGTAAAAATGAACAAGACACCTCGTTTATTGTTAGCCTTGGACGTCCTGGCCGCTGCCGGAATGCTTACCACCATCGGCCTGGTCTTCCTGTATGCGCCCATCGAACGCGTGATGGGCGCCGTGCAAAAAGTGTTCTACTTCCACGTCGCTTCGGCCTGGATTGGCATGGTAGGGTTCCTGGTAGCCGCAGCCGTCGGCGTGCTCTATCTGCTCCGACGCAAACCCATTCTTGATGTAGCCGGACACGCTGCCGTGGAAATTGGCCTGGTCTTCTCGGTCATCGCCGTGCTGGCCGGCATGACCTGGGCGCGGCCGGTATGGAACACCTGGTGGACGTGGGACCCACGTCTGACCACTGCCGCCATCATGGTGCTGGTCTACGCGGCTTATCTCATCCTGCGCAGCGGCATCGATGACCCCGAGCAACGGGCACGTTTTGCCGCCGTGTATGCCATTGTGGGCGCCGTCAGCGTCCCTCTGACTTTCTTCTCCATTCGCCTCTTCCGCACCATTCACCCCGTGTTATTCGGCGGCGACACCTCTTCGAGTTTGAGCGATTTTTCGACTGATCCACGCATGGTGCTCACCTTCTTTGTCAGTCTGGCAGCCTTTTCGCTCCTGTTCGTTGCCATCTTTTGGCATCGCATCCGCCTGGGACAATTGGCTGACCGCGTGGAAGAGCTTAAATTAAACCGGGAGGAACAGCAATGAGCACGCCTGATACCTTTTTCTACTTCTATCTAGGTTTTTCCGTTGTCTTGGGAGCCATGATCCTCTATGTTATCAGCCTGTTTCTGCGGTGGCGGCACTTGAAGCAAGAGGAAAGGCACCTATCAGAGCCAAAGGATTGACCGCTTACCCCAACCGTCGCTCCAGCCTTACAAATCCGCAAAAACAGGCCCTTCTTTCATATAAATGGCATAATAGTTGCGTTATTGCAGTTTAATTATGTTTTAGTTATACTAATACTACCAGTTTTACTGTTTCTTTCTTGAGAAGGAGGGTCGCATGACCAAACGCATATTATTGGCTCTTTCCATGATGGCCGTCTTGTTACTGGGCACCGCATTCCCCGTCCAGGCTGCCACACCAAACTTCTATATCTCGAACATCGTGACCGATCAATCGGTGTCCATTGAAACCCTGAACTTCCCGGCCAGTACCACATTCGATGTTTACATGGGGCCCGGCGGGACACAAGGGATCAATGGCGTGTTGGTCGCTACCACGAATTCCGGCGACGGCGGCACCTTCGGGGTCACTTATAACATCCCTGACGCATTGAAGGGCGCCTTCTCAATCGATATCCGCATGGTTAGCGATTCCGGCTACCAGATCTACAAGAACTTTATCAACCGCATCGACGGCTCTACCAGCATTCACCTGACTGGACACAACTTGATCCTTTATGTGGTCAGCGTGGTCAAAGACACCTCCGTCACGCTTCGCACGCAATACTTCCCCACGGGTCAGGACTTCCTGGTGCGCATGGGCAAGTATGGCACCCACGGCCTCGGCGGCGATGAAATCACCAATCTCAACACCGGCGATAGCGGCATCCTGAATGTCACGCTGTCCATTCCATCCGACTTGCAAGGACATTCACCGCTGGACGTGCGTTTCGACGACGTCTATGGTCAATCGGCCGAAATCTCGTTCTATAACTGCACCGGATGTGGCGAGGGGCCCAAGGAGACACCCATCTATTTGAGTGACCTCACTCCAGGCTCTTCTTCCTCATCAAGCAATTCATATTATTACAGTGGTATCCCATCGACATCCCTTGTCAGTGTGGTGACGGATACCTCGGTGACCTTTTACGGCTACAACTTCCCGGCAAACCAGAACTTCACCGTCACCATTGGTCCATACGGCACCTATGGCGTCGGCGGCGTGGTGGTCGGGACGACTAATTCAGGCGCCAGCGGCAGCTTCACCACAACTTACCCCATCCCGGCACAGTATGCGGGCAGCGCCCAGTTAGCCATTCGCTGGCAAGGCTCGGTCTATTATGCCTATGACTGGTTCAACAACTCTACCACCGGCAGCACGTCGATCACCCCGACCCCAAGCTCATCGACTTCGTACTACTACGGAGGCGTTCCCTCCACTTCGTATGTCAGTGATGTGAAAGATACCTCGGTGACCTTCACTGGCGCCGACTTCCCTCCCAACCAGACCTTCACCGTCACTATTGCACCTTTTGGTACCCTTGGCACGGGCGGCGTGGCGGTTGGGACAACCCAAACGGACAGCAATGGCAACTTCACCGCCACTTATACCATTCCATCACAATATGCGGGCAGTGCCCAGCTATCCATCCGCTGGCAGGGTTCGGTCTACTATGCTTATGATTGGTTCAATAACCAGTAAGCGATAAATCCAACGATCATAGAAGCGCCTTCCGAGGCGCTTCTATCGTTATATAATCTACCTATGCAAAAATACACCTTTCTACTAATCGTCCTTGTTTTGGCAGCCATGGCTTCCACGGCTTGTCAGTTCGGCGCCAGCGCAAACGCAACTCCCACGCTTTCGGTCGCCCAGATGGTCGAGACGCTGTCTCCTCCCACTGCAACGGCAGCCCCACTGCCCATGGCAACCGACACATTGGTTCCGCCCACTCCGACCGCTACGGATACCCAGCCGGCGCAGACCTTCACGCCTACCGAGGAACTTGCCACAGCAACCGCCACGCTTGCGGCCATGCCCGCAAACGGGCCAGCGCAAATAGTGCAGAACTTCTTGCAAAATTACAGCGGCGATCCCACAACGTTGGCAACTTATCTCAGCGCAGCACTCCAGGCACAATACCCGGGTAGCCAGGCCAATACGCTGCTTCCGATCTCTGGAACCATCAAAGGTGCCGCTCTGCAATCTGAATCAATTGTCCCCAACCCGCCTTCTGCAGAAGAAGTGTTCGCTTTGCGCACCGAGAATACAAGTTATCTAATCGTCTTCGACTTGATCGAAGAGAATGGCGTTTGGGTGATCAATAAGGTGACGGGCTTATAAGTACTGGACAAATCAGTTCGTAGTTCCCGCCTGGAACTTCTCGATCAGCCTCTCGATCACCGGTGCCAATCCTGGCCCGATATCGGAAATGCTCTGCAACCCTTTAGCCCCCAACTGGCTATAGATCAGGCGGACGTCCTGTTCCAGATCTTCAACCGCCCAAGCCGCTTTGCGATAAGCCCAAACACGCGAAGCGGCTTGGTTTTCCAATTCCAGGGTATACGCCTGGTTCGCCAACACCTCGACGATGCGCTTGTTCACCGCCCGTTTGTCCCCCGGAATAATCGGCCGTGACACACGGTCGCGGATGCCATAGCGCTCACACAATTCGCGGATGGTCAAAGCGGTCTTTTGCCACTTCACCCCGGCCGCCGCGTAGCTACCCGCCGGATAAAGCTGACGGTATAGGTCAAGCAAATCGGGAAAGCGTTGTTCCAGCACGCCGAAGAAATAGTCGCGCTGCTGATCCGCCAGGGTGAGTCCGCCCGCCAGCACAAACTGCCCACCGTGATCGGCCGTCCAACGGATTACTGATTCGAGGTTGGCTTTATCATCGCACAACCCCGGCAACACTGGCATCAAGCACGTGCCGGTCATTATGCCGGCCAAAGCCAGTTTCTCCATCGCCGCAAAACGCTTATCCGGCGTCGGTGCCAGGTATTCCATTTGATGAATGCGTTCTGCCCGGGGAGAATCAGGAGTGTAAATGGCGCTGAAAGCTACGATGGCCCGGGCACGGTTGTGGATGGCTGTCAACAGATCGAGATCACGCAACACCAGCGGCGAGCGTTCCAGCACAAAGACTGGAAAACCCAGGTCATAGCACACTTCCAACATTTGCCGCGAAATACCGAAACGACGCTCGAGCGGCTGGTAATCGCCGGTGAAGACTGCATCGACCGGCGCACGACGGAGTTCCTTGCGCAACAGGTCGGCGGCATTTTCCTTGACCTTGATTACATATGAAAAATCGTGGTAATCCTCGTAGGGACAATAATGGCGCTCACGGCAATAGCAAAATTCACAGCCGTGCTGGCAACCGATGTAGGGATAAGCGCTATAACGTGTCCAAAACCAATGGTCGGCACGTTTGCTCTTGTTCAGCACCGTTTTGGGTCGGTATGGCACAAAGACAGCCCTGCGGCTCATAGCGATTTTCAAAGGAAATGGTTAAAAATGGAGCCCCGTCGAGAAAATTGGCGAGGCTCCTTTATTTACACAAGCCTAGTGGCAGGCGGTGGTCAACAATGAATTCACATCCACCGAACTGCTATATTGGGTAAACGTCCCCGCCGTGATGCCCAATGGTTGGAAGGGATAGACGCCTTGCACGGCAGGCTGCGCCAGATGCAGCGTATAACAGCCTACGAAGAGCTGCGTCGTGCTGCTGGTGGTCAATACCGTCATCGCCGTAGGCACCTGGTAATAAAGCTGCCCGGCGCCTGCATTGCTGATCACCGTGCCAAAAGTAGCCGTGATCGTATCCGTGTTGGCGTAACCATTGGCATAGGTGTTATACGGCCCCAGCGTGCTGGCTGGATTCTGCCAATAGGAATAAGCCCGCACATATTCCTTACGATTGAGCGCATTCAAGTAAGAGCTGACCGTCTCAATGGGTCCGCTGCGGTTATCCAGGTAGTTGCTTTTATCGATACTCAGCGATTCTGTCCCGAAGCTCACCGGTTGAGTGATCGGATAATCCGACCCGCTGCAAGCGCTCGCCAGGGCAGTAGAATCGCTGGTGGATAGCGAGATAGCCGTGGCCGTGCCGCGCTCGATGCTCATCGGTGTAATAGGCGGCGCTCCAAAATTCGCCGGCTGCGCCAGGTGCGCCACATAACAGGCCGCATAGTTCGCCTGTACGCCATTGGTGGCGGTAGCCTTCAAAATTACCGGTATTGTGTAATACATCTGTCCCGCACCGGCATCCCCGGTGATTGTGCCAAACACCAGATCGACCGAAGCCGTATCGGCATAGCCGGCGCTATAAGATGCCAAGGTGCCCAAGGTCGAAGCAGGGTTGCTCCAGTAAGAATAAGCGCGCAAGTATTCCTTGCGGTTAACTGCATTGAACAACGAAGTGATTAGCGCGATCGGTGTGCTGCGATCGTCGATATAGTTTGCAGCACTTGGAGAGGAAGGAGCTGAGGTGGGAACAATCGTTGCCGAGGGAAGCGGCGTGTTGGTGGCCGTGTTAGTCACGGCCGGCGTGACCGTATCCGAAGGCTGCGAGGTGATCGTCGGCAACGGGTTGGTGGCAATCACAGCCGCAGTTGTCGGCGAAGGCGTGGCAGACAGAGCGGGTGTTGCGATGGGACCGCAAGCGGCCAGCACCAACCCCAGGGCGAGCGACAAACTGATCAACATTTTGTTGCGCATAAAGAACTTCCTTTCTTTGGGTTCGATGACTATATTGCTCAATTATACTAATCCATCTTGTAATCTGATAGATGGGGTACAAATCCTCAGACGAAAACCGTCGATAAAAAGTTCCAGGCAGCATGAGATGAATTTGTTCAGACTTTTCATTCATTTCTCTAATAGTGGCTTCATTACCCAGATGATATAATTTCCCACCGGAGATAATCATCATGGTGTTAAAGTTCCTGGGGGGTGACCCCCACAAACGTGAAGTCCAAAAATTACTGCCGCTGGTCGATCAGATCAATGATCTCGAAGCCAGCTACGAAGCCCTCAGCGACGATGAATTGCTGGCCAAGACCACCGAGTTCCGCGGCCGCCTGGAGCAGGGCGAAGCGCTCGACGACTTGCTGCCCGAAGCCTTTGCGGCCGTGCGCGAGGCTTCCAAGCGCACCATCGGCCTGCGACCCTATGACGTCCAGCTCATCGGCGGCATCACCCTGCACCGCGGCTCCATCGCCGAAATGCGCACCGGCGAAGGCAAAACGCTGGTAGCCACCCTGCCCGTCTATTTGAATGCTCTCGCCGGCAAGGGTGTGCACCTGGTGACGGTCAACGATTACCTGGCGCGCCGCGACGCCCGTTGGATGGGCGCCGTTTACCACGCCCTGGGCATGAGCGTGGGCATCCTGCAAATGGCCTCCCGCACCGAGAATGGCAAAAAAGCTTTCCTGTTCGATATCGACAAGCGCTCCCCCCTCGAAGACCAGGACCAATTGCGCATGGTCGATCGCGTCCAGGCTTACGCCGCCGATATCACTTACGGCACCAACTCAGAATTCGGTTTCGATTACCTGCGCGATAACCTGACGTACAGTTTGACAGACCGCGTGCAGCGCGGCCACAACTACGCCATCGTGGATGAGGTCGATAACATCCTCATCGATGAAGCCCGCACCCCGTTGATCATCTCCGGCCCCGCCGAAGGTGATTTGGAATGGTACACCCGCATGGCACAGGTGGCACGCCAGCTCCGGCCCGAAGATTATGAAGTCGACGAGAAAAACCGCACCGCCACGCTCACCGAAACCGGCGAAGGCCACGTGGAGGAGATGCTCGACATCACCCTGCGCGACCCCGAGCGCCCCGAGGACATGACCCCTGAACAGGCCAAGGTGGTGGGTTACCTGGACCAGGCCATGCGCGCCCAGTTCCTCTTCAAGCGCAACAAAGATTACCTGGTGCAGTCGGGAAAAGTTCTCATCATCGACGAGTTCACCGGACGACTGATGCCCGGCCGGCGCTGGTCCGAAGGCTTGCATCAGGCCATCGAGGCCAAGGAAGGCGTGCGCATCGAGCCCGAGAACGTCACCTACGCCACCATCACCATCCAGAACTACTTCCGCATGTACACCAAGCTGGCCGGCATGACCGGCACGGCTCTCACCGAAGCCGAGGAGTTCAGCAAGATCTACAAGCTGGAAGTATTGCCCATTCCCACTAACCTGGAGTTCATCACATTGCAGACTGACGAACTCATCGAGCTGGAAGACCGGGATGAGGAAGGTTATAAATTCAATTACTACGCCCGCAAGAACGATCCAAATCATGAAGCCGTTTTCTTCCGCCGCAAGGACTACCCCGATGTGGTCTACCGAACGGAAGAAGCCAAGCTGCGCGCCATCACTTCGGAGATATTGCGCTACTACGTGTTGGGACGCCCCCAATTGGTAGGCACGACATCGGTGGAACATTCCGAGCGTCTATCGCAACGTATCGGCGCCGAACCTCTGCGCCGTCTGGCCCAGGTGCAGCTTATCCGCCAAGCCTGGCTGGACCAGCATCCTGATCACAGCTACGAGCGGGTCATTGACGAGCTGGTCTTCCTGGATAAACCGCTGAATGACCTGAATATTAGCGAGATGCGGCAGACTGCGCGCGGTCTGGGGATCGTCTCCTTCAACCCCGACGATCCGGCCAACGTGGACAAATTGGCCGAAATCCTGCGCATCCCCGACGAAGATAAACCCAAACTGGTGAAAGCCCTGCAGAGCGGTGTGCCGCACCAGGTATTGAACGCCCGTAAACATGACGAGGAAGCCAAACGCATCGCCCGCGCCGGTCAATTAGGTATGGTGACCATTGCTACCAACATGGCTGGCCGCGGTGTGGATATCAAGCTGGGCGGCGAGCTGCCCGACGACGCGATGCCGGCCGTCACACGCGTATTGCGTCGAGCCGGTGTGCAGCCCTTTGGCTTGTCGCTGAACGAGATGCGCACCGAGCTCGAAAAGCTGGACGCTTCCTCATTTAGCATTTACGATGCACAAATCAGGACTTTCTATCAATATTTGGATGATATGGCCAAGGTGCGCACCTTGGGAGGCTTGCACGTCATCGGCTCCGAGCGCCACGAAGCGCGCCGTATCGACAACCAGTTGCGCGGCCGCGCCGCACGCCAGGGCGACCCCGGCTCCTCACGCTTCTACCTTTCCTTGGAAGACGAAGTGATGCGCCTGTTCGGCGGCGACCGGGCCGAGAGTTTGATGAAGACCTTCAACATCGACCCATCCGTTCCGTTGGAACACGGCATGTTGGGCAGCCTGGTCGAACAATCCCAGCAGCGTGTGGAAGGCTACAACTTCGACATGCGCAAGCATTTGCTGGAATATGACGATGTGCTCAACAGCCAGCGCAACCGCATCTACGGCGAGCGCGACGAGATATTCGTAAAGCCCGAGCTGTACGACAACGTCTCCGAAATGCTGCACACCGAGCTGGAGCAGCGCATCCCGGATGCCTTCAAAGACGAGGAAGGTCCCTGGAAGCTGCTGGCCTTCTTGCAAGAGATGCAACCAACTCTCAGCATCGAACGGCCCCGCATGATCATCCCTACCTTCAGCATGAAGCTGATAATGGAGGACTTCCGCAAAGACCTGCCCAAGCAAGTGGATCAGGTTGAATTGAAAAAGCGTTTGCTGGCCATGGCGCACAAGGCGCTGGACGCCGAGCGCGAGCATGTGATGCGCAGCTTGCACCAAATGGTCGATGCCACCCTGGACGCCATCGAAGCCCAGCAGAACGAGCGTCTCGAAGCATTGGACGATTTCATCCGTACTATCGACGACCGCGATGAGGCCGAGCAGCCCCCCAAGCCACAGGAATTGCTAGATGAGCTTTCTATGACCACCCGCACGCCCTTGCGTCTTTCCGGCGACCAGCTTCACCTGCTGCCGGAGGGCGATCGGGACGTGAAAGATGCCCTGGCCCAGCAGATCGAGAGCGGTGTGATGGCTACCAACGTCAAACGCCTAGTGGGCGCTTTCAACCGCCGCTTGGGTGAAAATTTGGACGTGCAGACCGAGCAACTGTTGGGGATGGATTGGGACAGCGTTGCTTCCACCTTGCTGAGCCTGGTCGAGCAGCTCTACGACCGCCGCACCGAAAACCTGGTGGGTGAAAATGGACAGATCAGCCAGACCATCGATGGCATCTTGAGCAAGGTGGGCAGCGGACAATCCATCACATTGGACGATTACAACCTGATGAACCTGCTGGTCGGCATTACCCAGACCACGCGCATGGAAATCGATGCCCGTACTCACCGCCGGGGCGTGCGTCGAGTGAGTTTGCTCAACTATTTCTTCCTGGCCGCCCGGCTGATCAACGACCGCGACCCGAAGGAAGTCTCCAGGCAGATCCTTGATCACCTGGAACTGGTTCAGAATAGCCTGACGATGGCGCGCGGCGCAGGTGAGTTGGAGCAAATGGCCGCGGCCGGCGCCGTCCTGGGCATGTTGGATCCCCTGCTCCAATCACAGATGGCCGAAGCCGTAGGGCCAGAGCACTTCGTCCAAATCGCCACGGCGCCCCTGCCCACTCTCAAGCCGGAGGATCTGAACCCACTTCTCCCCATTTTGGGCCGGCGTATGCAGAACGAGATCTACCGCCAGGTGCTGCTGGGAGCCATCTCCGAGTTGTGGGTCGATTATCTGACACGTGTGGAGGCCCTGCGCGTCTCCATCGGCATGGAAGCCTACGCCCAGCGCAACCCGCTGGTGGCTTACAAAACGCAAGCCAGTGAGCTATTCTTGCAGCTTTTGAGCGACATCCGCCTGGCCGTGGTCAGCCGCATGTTCACGGCCACGGTTCGTCATCCAACCAATGCGCCGGCCGAACGCGAATCGGCTCCGGCACCCGAAGGACCACAGGCGGAAAGGCCCCAGGCGCCCTCCGGCGGCAAAAAGAAACACCGGCATCACTGATCCCTTTTGTCGGGGCGACCCATTGGGTCGCCCCTACCCGAATATGGCAATAACAAAAAGGCATTATGTCCCGCATCAAAGCCGACCTCATGTTGTTCATCACCGCCCTCATCTGGGGCAGCGTCTTCGCCATCCAGCGCATTGCCTCCCAGACCGCGGGAATCTTCCCTTTCAACGCCACCCGTTTCCTGCTAGGCGCACTGGTTTTATTGTCTGTTGTACGCTTCCACTGGAAACCACAAGGCAGACAATGGTTTTGGATCCTGCTGGCCGGCACCTTACTGTTTGCGGCTTCGGCCTTCCAGCAAGCCGGGCTGCGTTCCACCACAGCTGCCAACGCCGGCTTCATCACCGGCGCCTATGTGGTAATCATCCCCTTCGTCCTCTCGTTGTTTTTCAGGCAACGCATCGGCTGGCGGGCCTGGCTGGCAGCCGTCATGACTGCTATGGGCGTCTACCTGCTCAGCGCCGGCAGTGAGGTGCACCTGAATCCCGGCGATGCACTCGAACTGGCCGGGGCGTTCATTTGGGCATTGCACGTCATCGTGGTCGGCAAAGCTATGCAGAAAGTGGATGTGATGACCTTTGCCATCGGACAATACCTGGTAGTCGGGGTGTTGGGACTCATCCCTGCACTAACGTTGGAACGCAGTGCCATGAGTGGACTGCCGGGAATGTGGTGGGCCGTGATTTACGCCGGCGTGCTTTCGATTGCAGTCGGCTTCACGTTGCAAGCCTCGGCGCAAAAAGTGGCTCCCCCAACGGATGCTGCCATTCTGCTCAGCCTAGAAGCAGCCTTCGCTGCTTTATTCGGTTGGTGGTGGTTGGGAGAAACCCTCCAGCCGTTGCAATGGCTGGGGTGCGCCGTCATCCTGGCGGCCATTTTAACCTCACAAATCCATCCGGAAGCCTCACCTACAGCTTAGAATGAAAAAACAGGCTCATAAAGCCCTGTCGGATTACCCCTTATCCAAGAAAATTTAGGAAACTGAGATATTGTACCGCCCAGGGAATAATGAACGGCGCCGCCCAAGGGACAATGAACTGAATGATGAGTCCAAAGGCAGCCGCGATCTCGAGCGGTTTCTGGAAAGACTCCTGTGAGCCGATCACGTCCCGTTTTCTGGCCACCTGCACTGCTGGCGGAATAGTGAACAGGAATGCCAGCCCGGCCATCCAGAACAACACCCAGTTAGGGATGAGGTGGGCCAGCAAAATGGTCAGGATGGCAGAAACGACCCCCATCGTGAACAGCAAATACATCAATGCCGACGTCGTACGACGGCCCAGCAGGCTGGCCGTATGCATCAATCCGGCCAGGCGGTCACCCTCCAGGTCACGTACTTCATTAAAAAGCTCGCCATAACCGCTGATACAAACGACGAACAGGAAAGGGAAGAACCACTCGCCGTTTGAATAAGGCGAGAAGGCGAAGAAGGCACTCAGGAATTGCAGTCCGGCCAGCATCATGCAATGCGTTAGAAAATCGAGCACCAGCATGTTCTTGAAGCGTACCCCGCGCCAGGAATATAAAAATCCCAAGGCCAGGCTGGAAATACCAAATAAAAACGGCCAGGTTCCCAACAAGGCAAAGGTCAGTGCGGATGAAGCAGCCACCAGCGCAGAAAAAATCCGGGCTTCGCCGGCTGAAATATCCTTTGCAGAGACCGGGTTGCGCTTGGCCTTGGCGGGGGTCAGCGCATCATCAGGCGCGTCCTCCACATCGTTGATCATGAAGGCGAACGCTACAGCCAGTTGATTGGCCACCACCACCCCCGCAAGCTTCCAACCGAAAACTCCATTGGCAGCCGCGGCACCCAGCAAGGTTGTCACGATGACGAAAAATAAATATTCCTTATACCGTGCCAGGCGGATCAAACCGTCTAGTTTCCGTTTCAAGGCTCTTCTCCTCTCGCGGACCGGGGCAAATAAAAAAGATGACCCACCGAATAAATGTTTAAAAGATTGTAGCATATTCCGGGTCTCCGGCAAAGCAGTTGCAGCGATTTGGGGTTTGATTTACTTACGAGAATCTCCCGTAGCAGGTCGCGTTTAGAGCATTTTTGATACAATGAGCCACATGAAACATTGGCAGTTCTGGGCTGGGGTGGCCATCAGTGCCCTTTGCCTCTGGTGGGCCGTGCACACATTGAACCCTGTCGATCTGTGGCAGGCAGTCATCCATGCCGATTATTGGTGGATTTTGCCGGGGGTTGCCGTCTACTTTGTCGCCGTCTGGGTACGCGCCTGGCGCTGGCATTATCTCTTGCGTCCCATTAAAAAGATCGAAACGCGTGTCATGTTCCCGATCACCTGTATGGGTTACATGGGCAACAACATCTACCCAGCGCGCGCCGGCGAGGTGCTGCGGGCAGTTGTTTTGAGACGCAGAGAGGATGTTGCGATCTCAGCCTCACTGGCAACCATCATCGTCGAGCGCATCTTCGACGGGATTGTCATGCTGGCCTTCGTCTTCTTCAATCTGGCACAATTGACTCAAATGGGAGATGTCGCCATCCCTGTTGGGAATTGGAACGTCACCATTCAGGACGTCGCCTTGTGGGGAAGTGTAGCTTTCTTGGGTGCTTTGGTAATTTTTCTGCTGGCAGCCATGTTCCCGCACGTCACGGCCCGTTTGGGCCAATAGCTCATCGACCGCCTGATGCCCGTTAAGTTGCGCGAGCAAACTTCCGAAGTGATGCACAAGTTCCTGGACGGGCTCGAATCACTGCGCTCGCCGGCCAACGTGCTCATGGTGCTCTTCACGTCCGCTCTTATCTGGCTGTTGGAAACAGTCAAATACTGGCTGGTAATGCACGCTTTTCCCTTCAGTGTCAGTTCCTTTACGCTTATGTTGATCAACGGTGTGGTCAACTTGACCACCACTCTTCCAGCCGCTCCCGGTTATCTGGGAACCTTCGATTTGCCCGCCATTATCATTCTCACTGCGATAGGGATCGACAAGGGCGTTGCTACCGCCTACACCTTCGTGTTGCACTTTGCCCTCTGGTTCCCCATCACGGCGTTGGGAGCCTGGTACCTGGCGCGCGAGGGCATCCAGTGGAGTGACTCACTGAGAATAGAAGTCCAAACACCCGAAGGCCCAGGGAATTGATTCTTCGGCTCGATAACTTCCCACAAGGATAAAAGGAGCAAGTTTTCGAGTGCTCAAGCTACCGGAGCTTCGGCGCGTTGAGGCTCGCGATGGTTGCGGTTCACCAGGTAGATGCCCAATAATACCGTCACCCCACCGGCCAGTTGTGCCAGGTTGAGCGACTCGCCCGCCAGAGGGATGGCAATCAGAGCCGTCAACACCGGCTGGGCGATCATCGTCGGCGAGACCACCGAGGCAGGCAAATGTCCCAGGGCATAGACCAACGAGTAAATTCCCCCAATTTGCGAAATGAGCGCCACGCCGAAGAAGGCCAGGACGGTCGGCAAGGAATATCCGGTCTGGGTATAACCCAAACCCAGGTTGACGGCCAGCAGCACCACCGCCGCCGTCAAGGTGGCAACCCACAAATAAGCCAGAGAGCTCATGTGCTCCCGACAGCGCTGGGCAATCAAAAAATAGCCGGCATAGAACACGCTGGAAGCCAATGCCAA
>Ga0335069_10008732_pt1 | contig 14464 bp, 14 predicted proteins | sample Lox_Sample_11_FD_206714 | JGI IMG/M metagenome (GOLD analysis project Ga0335069, IMG submission 206714) | Soil microbial communities from Loxahatchee National Wildlife Refuge, Florida, United States - Lox_Sample_1.1 | ecosystem: Environmental > Terrestrial > Soil > Wetlands | place: USA... | reverse complement strand
CAGATCTCGGCGGAGGAACTGGAATCGCTTCAGCACCAGATCGGGGCGCAAGGAATCCTGTTCAAGGTTCGCGTGGAGGCTCTGGAAGTGGCGCAAAAACAGAGGGGCGCCCCCCGGCGAGGGTCCGGAACCACTCTGTAGAAGGAATAAATTTCGAGGAATACGATATGACCACCATGACCAAGGTTTTAGTTACCGCATTATTCTTTTTGATGGCCTCCGCGGTGCTGGCGGCGCCGGCACCCCCAACTCAGCCTGCGGAAATGGCAACAGCCACGGCTGAGGCCGTCGAGGCCGCTCCCCTCCCGCCGGATCATGAGGCAGACCTTTATAACCAGGGTACGCAAGCTCTCGACGCCAGCCAATGGTCGAAGGCTCTCGAGGTGTTCGATCAGGTCATCCAGTTGCACGGGACGCACGGCGACGCAGCCCTTTATTGGAAGGCCTACGCCCTGAACAAATTGGGGCGCCGGGAGGAATCCCTCACGGTCATTTCCACCTTGGGGAAAACCTTCCCGAAGAGCCGTTGGAATAACGACGCCAAGGCGCTGGAAGTTGAAATCCGCCAATCAATGGGTCAGAGCGTGTCGCCCGATAACGTTTCCGATGAGGACCTGAAGCTCATCGCCATCAACGGCCTGATGAATTCCGATCCGGACCGTGCCTTCCCGCTGCTGGAAAAAGTGCTTCAGAGCAACCAGTCTCCCAAGGTGAAAGAGCGCGCTCTGTTCGTCCTCGCGCAAAGCGGTTCCCCAAAAGCGCGGGCCATTATCGCCTCGATTGCGCGAGGGCAGGGGGACCGCAGCCTACAGGAGAAGGCGCTGGAAGACTTGGCGCTTTTTGGCGGGAGCGAGAGCAAGGCAGAACTTTCCGCGATCTATACCGGCACCGATGACGTCGAGGTGAAAAAAGCGATCCTCCGCGGATTCATGGTCGCCGGCGAGAAAGATCGAGTGCTGGCCGCCGCCAAGACCGAAAAGAACCCGGAGTTGCGCCATGAAGCCGTGCGCCAGTTGGGGGTGATGGGGGCGGGTAATGAGCTCTGGCAGCTCTATCAGAGCGAGTCTGACCCCACTACAAAACGAGAGATCATCAAGGCTTTGTTCATCGGCGGACAGGCGGACCGGCTCACGGTGCTGGCCCAAAGCGAGAAGGACAAGACACTTCGGCTTGAGGCCATCCGCTCCCTGGGCTTGATGGGACCGAGCACCGCCGGCAGCCTCACAGCGCTCTACCAGGAAGACAAAGACGTCGACGTGCGCAAGGAAATCATGAATGCCTTCTTCCTGCAAGGAAACGCCAAGGCGCTGGTGAATGTTGCGCGCAATGAGAAGGACCCGGAGTTGCGAAAAACCGCCGTGGAGAAACTGTCGTTGATGGATTCCAAGGATGCCACCGACTTCATGCTGGAAATTCTGAATAAGTAAGGAGCGGAAAATGCGTGCCCGAACCTTTGTAATCGCAAGCGCTATTGCTTTTCTGTCGGCATCTCTCATGGCAGGCGGACAACAACCGGACATCGTAAATGGCAAGCTGGACCAGGCATCTGCTGCAGCGGGATTGCAGGCCGCCATCGCTGTTGTGACTCGCGCCGATGCCGGTCCGGCATGGATCGGATATGCGGTGCCAGCAGTTGCGGACGGGCAGAGAAATGGCCGAGCGGATCACGGCTGGGGTTCGTGTAGCGCCCACCTGGACGGATACGAAAGTCAGACCACCGGCTCCGGCGCCCGAACCGGACCTTCCCAGCGGAGCATCCAGATCTTCCTCCGCATTCAACAGCAGAGAATCGACAAGATCCGAATGTTCGAGTCCAATTGCCGGGTGGATGCGGGAGGCAATACCGTGTACTGGCTCACGGATGTCCGGCCTGTCGAAAGCGTGGAGTTGCTCCGCCCCTATGCACAGGATGGCCCCCACGGGGATAAGGGCGCGGCCCTGGCGGCGATTGCTTCCACGGATGACCCGTCTGCCGACACCGTGCTGGCACAGTTTACGAGCACTTCTTCTCCGGCCGATCTCCGCAAAGAAACGGCCTTCTGGCTGGGCGCGGCGCGCGGCCAGAGAGGATATGAGATGTTGCGCACCCTGGTGAAGAGCGATCCCAGTGACGAGGTTCGCGACCGGGCCATTTTCGCATTGTCGATCACCCCCGCACCTGAGGCCGTGGACACGCTCATCGACGAGGCCCGCCACGACACGAATCCGCACCTGCGAGGACAGGCCATGTTCTGGCTGGCTCAGAAGGCGGGCGAAAAAGCTGTCGCCGTGATCAACAGTGCTGTGGAAAACGACCCGGACACGGAGGTGAAGAAAAAGGCCGTCTTCGCACTCAGCCAGTTGCCTCCCGATCGGGGTGTCCCCCTCCTGATCAAAACTGCCGAGACCAATCGGAATCCGGAGGTCAGGAAGCAGGCGTTCTTCTGGTTGGGACAATCAAAAGACCCGCGTGCCCTGGACTTCATTGCGCGGGTCATCTTGAACTAACCGGCCCTCTGAGGAGCTTACTTTCGAGCCACCTCGAACCGCCGGCTGACTTCCTTCCAGTTCACTATGTGCCACCAGGCGGCGATGAATTCGTTGCGTCGGTTCTGGTACTTGAGGTAGTAGGCGTGCTCCCACACATCAATGACGAGGAGGGGTTGTTTGCCTTCGTTCACCGGGTTGTCGTGCAACGGCGTGGAGGTGATTTCAAGATTGCGGTTTTTGTCCAGTTGAAGCCACGCCCAGCCGGATCCGAACCGTCCCAGGGCGGCAGCGGTGAATTTCTCTTTGAATGCGTCGAAGCTGCCGAAGGCCTTGTAAACCTCACGGGCGAGTTCCCCTACGGGTTGGCCCCCGGCGTTGGGGGCCATGATTTCCCAGTACAAGCTGTGACTGAAGTGGCCTCCGCCGTTGTTGCGTACCGCCGTCCGGATTGAATCCGGAACCAGGGCGCAGTCGTTGGCCAGCAACTCTTCGAGCGGCTTACCGGCCAGTTGGGGCGCTTGCTCCAGAGCCTTGTTGAGGTTCGCCACGTAGGTGGCATGGTGCTTGCCATGGTGGATTTCAACGGTCGCCTTATCCATGTAGGGTTCCAGGGAATCGTGTGAGTACGGAAGTAGTGGAAGAGTAAAAGGCATGATAGGTTCCTCTCAAATAGAATTCAGGATGTGCGGCGCCGGGGGGAATCTGCCGAGGAAGCATGGATTCCCCAGCGCGATGGCACTCACTACGCGGCGAGTCAAACCGCCATCTTGGCCCGCCTGTGTTGCACAAATTGTGAAAGAAGACTTATCGGGAAATCCCGATTCCTAATCGATCCCTGCGGAAAACCATACCTCTTTGGTGCTTCCGCGTCAAATCGAGTGGCTGGATGCGAGGGCAGGACTGCCGGGGAAGACCGATTCTCTGCGGTCCGTCCGCGGGGTTCCGGGCTCGCGGAGCCATTCGCGGATCAGTGGCGAGCGCCACTCTTTAGCGCCAGGCGGAATCGTCGAAGCGGCTGAGGTCGAGTTTGTCGTCGAGCACGCCTAGTGTCACGATGGCAAAGGTGAAAACCTTAGTGCCTTCGTGCAGGTGCCCGCCGAAGGCCTTGTTGTCGTCGGTCATCGTGATGTGGGCATGGATGCGGCCGTTCAGCACGTAGCCGTCTACCGCAATCAGGTCCATGGCGCCCGCCCGCTGCGTGAAAGCGAGTTGGGCCGGCAGCGTGGTGTTGCTCACGGCGTGGACGTGATAGCTCGTGACCGACCCGACCCCGCTGAGGATAACCGCGTTTTTGATCTTTTCGTCTTTAACCGCCTGCTCGAGCCCTTTCAGCAGGTCGGTGTTGTACTTTAGGCGGATCAGCACCACCCGTCTTATTTCGCTGGGGATGCTTACCACGTCGGGAACCGCCTGTGCCGCGGCGGGCGCGGCCCGACCCGCCAGCATGAGCATCACAAATACGAAGCAAATGGTTTTCTTCATCGCGCCTCCTCGGTGAAAAATGTAATGTAGGCGCCCTCTCCTTGCAAGGCCTGGCCCGGTTTCGGCCCTTCCAGTACGAAGTGAGGGTATTCTGAAGGAAAGCACATCCTTCCCCATAGACCTTGCATCTGCCATAAGAGGGCCGGCAAGATTCTGTGTTATCCTGAAAGGGGCAAAGTTGGACATATGAAGTATTCCCATATTGTTAAGTCGGCAGCGAAACACCTCTGGTCGGGTTTCAAGCTGCCCTACATGGTGATGTTTGAAACCACCCTGATGTGCAACATGTTTTGCGAGTATTGCATCTTCGGGGAGGAGGGTAAATTCAACGACCTGCAAAGCCGCGCCACGCGCGACCGCATCTTCAAGCGCATCGACGAGTTCTGCGAGATGGGCGTCTTCGCGCTCAGTTTCTCTGGCGGCGAGCCACTGCTGAACCCGAGCACATGCGACTACATCGCCTACTCCGCGGACAAAGGCATGTGGACCTCCATGCCGACCAACGGCCTGCTGATCAAGAAATATGCGGATGGCGTGGCGCGCCTGGACATGCTGGAAGTTTCCATCGACTCGCTCAATGCAGAGCGTTTTGCCAAGCGCCGCGGCGTAAAGGGCTTGCCCCGGATCATCGAGAATCTCGATTACGTTCTTGCCAGGCGCCGGCCGTTCACCACGCAAATTAATGCCGCCGTGAATATGGAAAACCTTTACGACCTTCCGGAGTTGGCGGAGTTCTGCAAGCAGCGGAATTTGGTGATGCACCCCGAAGCGGTCCACAACGTCATGCGCGATGGCGAACTGCTGCCGGACTCGGAATTGCACGGCAGGGATCTGGACACCGTGGAATTGTTCCTGCGCGAACTGCGCATGTCGTATCCGAAGAACGTCCGCTTCTATACTCACTACTATGCCTTTTATCGCATGGGTGGTTTTGGGCCCAAGTTTCCGTGCCGGCATCCGTCCAAGCTCATTTCCATGAAGCCCGATGGCGCCATCCATCTGCCGTGCGCTTTCGCTACCCTGCACAAGTCGCAGGCGCCTCTGCGGGAAATCTTCGCTTCCGAGGAGGCGAAAAAGATCATCGCCCAGGAAGATACGCTGTGGGACTTCTGCAAGGGATGTAAGATCGGCTGCCCTTACGAAGTCAGCGCGTATACCAACAGCCCCATGCTGGCGCTTGAGTCGGGGCTGAACTTTTTGCGCGTGTTGTAACCGCCGAGTCCGCGAAGTACGAGACATGTTGCTTGTTTTCGTGACAATTGCCGGATTGGTGTTGACCGCGGGCCTCTGGTTCTGGTGGGCTTGCTCGGAGCCCTGGTCCACTTTCTTCCGGCCGGTGTTGATTCGGGGCCCGCGCGAAGGTAAACGCGTTGCCCTGACCTTCGATGATGGTCCCTCAGAGAGATTCACCCCGAAGGTCCTCGATATTCTGCGCGAGCACCATGTTCCCGCTACATTCTTCGTCTGTGGCAAAAATGCGGAGGAGCATCCCGATTTGCTTCGGCGGATCGTTGCCGAAGGGCATGAGGTTGGGAATCATACTTATTCGCACTTGTTTACCTATTTCAAGACCCGCCGAAGGCTCGCTGAAGAGATCGATCGAACCCAGGAGACCATCGAAAAGGTGACGGGTATCAAAACGAGAATCTTCCGCCCGCCGTATGGCGCACGCTGGTTCGGGTTGGTTCCCACTCTGTTGGAGCGGGGCATGCACATGGTCCTATGGTCGGCTACTGGATATGACTGGAAGAAGGACGTTCCAGGGATTACCAAGGCCGCATTGCGCGAACTCAAGCCGGGCGCCATCATCCTGATGCACGACGGGAGGGATACCCTTCCCACCTCCGAGATTGACCGCTCCCGAACGGTTCAGGCTCTTCCGGCCATTATCGCCGGCGCTCGTGAGCGGGGTTACACCTTCTCCCCGGTCCGTGATTTTCTCCCTTCCATGTGATTTCACTCTGTGTGGCTGAATGCACCGGGAAGGCGTTCCGAGTGGTACCAGCAGGCCTTCCTTCATACCAATTATTCTAAAGCAGTTACAGGGAGATTTTGTGGGATAATTGAGCGCCGATTCTCATTTTTACGGGATTATGACAAAACAGGCGAATAGTGTGGCATTCTGCCACATGCATGAGCCGGAGACCCGGGTATTTTCCTTTCCTGTCGCCCTGCATCATTTGTAAATTCTAATCAATTCAATGCGTTATGAACTTTCAAGCAATTTGGCCCCCACCTTGCTGTTTAACACCAGTGCTTGGAGAGCCATGACCAAGATTCTGGTGGTGGATGACGACCCGGAAAGCCGAGACCTGCTCTGCGAGGTTTTGGAAACAAATGGCTACGCTCCGCAAGCGGTGGAGAACGGACCGGCCGCACGCGAAATCCTGCAGCGCGACGGCGATTGCCAGATCGTCATTGCGGATTTTCGGATGCCGCGGGAATCCGGGTTGGAACTCCTGCGCACGCTGCGGGAACAGAATTCCAAGCATGAATTCATCCTGATGTCTTCTTTCATGAGCAGTGGGGAGAAGAAAGCCGCGAAAGCCCTGGGCGCACACGCTCTGTTGGAGAAACCCTTTCGCATTGCCGAACTCTTGCAGACCCTGGGAGGGCTCGCGGCGCAGAACTCGAGGGGTGTGTCCCCGTAAGCAAACATCCACTCACGGAGCGCATCCCATCTCAAAGGATCAAGGAGAGAAAATGGACGTTACACCGAAAGTAATTGAAATCATCGCGCGCGAACAGCATCTGGACGCCTCGAAGATTACCCTGGAATCGACCTTTGCGGAACTGGGGATCGACTCGCTGGATGGCGTAAACATTCTTTTCGCGCTGGAGGAAGAGTATAAGCTTGACATTCCTGACACCGTAGCCCAGAACATGCGAAGCGTCCGCCAGGTGGTGGACAGCCTCACCCGCGTACTGGAAGGCAAAGACGTGTCTGACCTCGTGGCGATGGCTCAAGGTGCGCCTACCGCCACCGTCAGTTAATCCCAACAGCTCAAGGGGCCCATCGTGAGGAGAGTTGTCGTCACAGGTGTAGGAGTCTTTGCCTCTCCCGGCAAAAATGCCGGCTGTTTCTTTGAGAACTTATTGCAGGGGCGGTCGGCGATCCGGCGGATCCAGCAATTCGACCCCTCATCGCTCAGCGTGCAGATCGCGGCGGAAATCCCGGACTATGACCCCCTGCAATACTTCCCGGCCAAGCGACTCGACTTGCTCGACCGGTTCAGCCAGTTCGCCCTGCTCGCCAGCAAGGAAGCTATGGATTCCAGCGGCATTGAACTGCGTGACGAAGAGCGGCCTCGCTTTGGTGTGGTGACGGGTACCGGCATGGGGGGGACCACCACCTTCGAATCAGGCCTTTTCAACCTCTTCGTGAAGCAAGCGACGCGCCTGCACCCCTTTACGATTCCCAAGATAATGCACAACGCAGCTACCTCTCAAATCTGCATGGAGTTCGGCGCGCAGGGTCCGTCGTTGACCACCGCCACCGCTTGCTCTTCCTCCGGACACGCGATCGGGCAAGCCTTACACCTGATCAAATTCGGATTGGCCGACCTGATGCTCGCCGGCGGAACGGAATCGCCGATCACCTACGGCATGATCCGTTCGTGGGAATCGGTGCGGGTTCTGGCCCCCGGGACGGGCGATCCCAGTAAGGCCTGCCGGCCCTTCTCCGCCGACCGGGAGGGATTCGTGTTGGGGGAAGGGTCGGCGATGCTACTGCTTGAAGAGTTCGAGCATGCCCGGAGGCGCGGCGCCAGGATCTACGGTGAGATTGCGGGCTTCGGAATGAGTTCTGATGCCAGCCACATAACCCAACCCTCGATTGAAGGTCCGGCGCGCGCGGTCCGTCTGGCCCTGGCGGAGGCCGCAGTCAATCCGGAAGACGTGGATTACATCAATGCCCACGGCACCGGCACGCGCGTGAATGACCTCACGGAAACGAACGTGATCAAAGAAGTCTTCCGGGACCGTGCCAAAAAGGTCGCCATCAGTTCTACCAAATCCATGCACGGGCACGCGATGGGGGCGACCGGCGCGATCGAAATGGCGGCGACAATTCAAGCCCTTGAGAGGGGAATCGTTCCTCCCACCGCCAACTACACGCAGCCGGATCCGGAGTGCGATTTGGACTATGTGCCCAATCAAGCTCGCGAAATGCCCGTGCGCGTGGCGCTCTCCAACTCGTTTGCTTTCGGGGGGTTGAACGCGGTATTGCTGGTGCGAAAGGTCGATAATTAGGGACCTCGGATCCCTTGGCGAGGATTTCTCAATGATTCAAAGGCGCGTCTGCATTTTGACGATGGGGGTAGGGACGGGACACCTGCGCGCCTCCGAGGCGGTCCAGCGGGCTCTTTACGATGGTAGCGACCCCATCGAAGTGAAACTGATCGACGCTCTCGAATCCGCCCGGCGGTGGTTCCACTGGCTCTATGTGGATCCATACTGGTGGATGTTGCGGAGCGCCCCGAGAATATGGCGAGCCCTGTTTGAGCGCCGCCAGCGCAGGCAGCATCGCTCGACCGCCCCGCACTGGTTTTTTCGCCGGGGTTGCCGAAAGGTGCTGCGCCAGATCCGGGACCTTGCTCCCCACCTGGTCATTGTGACCGAGATTGGGGCGGCGGAAATTGCCGCGCTGGGGCGCCGCGAAGGCTGGTTCAATGCCCCCATCCTAGCGGTGCAGACCGATTTTCAAACTGAACCTCCCTGGGTGCAGCCGGAAATTGACGCCTATTGCGTGGCCAGCGAGGAGGCTCGCCGGCAGTTGATCGGATGGGGGGTGCTGCCGAATCGGATATTGCTCTGCGGCATCCCTGTGGACGCTGCCTTTGCCATGCCCTTTGACCGGGTGGAATTGATAAAGGCCCTGGGGTTGGACGCCCGGCTGCCGGTCGTGCTGGTGATGGGCGGTGGCATGGGGCCAGTACCCCTCGATAGCGTGGTGGCCAGTCTGGAACGGTGCAACGTACCCATGCAAGTGTTGGTGGTGGCCGGGCGCGACCGCACGGTCCTCCACCGGCTGGAGTTGTTGCGCGGGCACGTGGCGATGGACTTGCACCTGTTCGGCTGGACGGAAAACGTTCCTGAACTGATGGCAGCCTCTGACCTCCTCGTCACCAAACCCGGAGGGTTGACCACGTCGGAAGCCATGGCAACGGGCTTGCCCATGATTCTGACCCACCCCATACCCGGCCCCGAGGAACGGCACGTTCGCTTCCTCCTTCAAAAGGGTTTGGCTTTGCACGCGGAGGCGTTGGATGACATTCCTCGCCTGGCCTCGCATTTGCTTTCTGCGCCGGACGAGCTCAGTGAATTGCGGCGGCGCGCCCGGGAGTGGTCTCGTCCTGACGCCGCGCACGCGGTTGCCCAGGTGGCGCTTGCACTGCTCGAAAGGGCCACGTACATCGACCTGCTCGCCACGCCGCCCCAGCGGACAGGAGAGTCGGCGTATTTGATGTAGTTCTCAGTAGTCAGTTATCAGCTTTCAGTGGTTGCTCGTAATTGTCTCCTGACTGCTGAGATTTGAAGCGAAGTAACTGAATACTGACGACTGACAACTGAAGACTTATGTTGAACAAAGTTCGCAAACTCGGGGAGAGCATGCTGGTGGGCGATTCCGTCCCGGCCTTGATACGCTGGGGAAAGCGCACCCCCCGCTCGATGATCCTGAGAATTCAGGCCGACGGCTTCCGCGAGGTCGTTCAGTACGCCGCGCGACACCAGAAATTCTTCGCGCGCAAGCTGCGAGAACGTGGCATCGACCCGAAGCGCGTTTACCGCCCGGAGGATTTGGGTGACATTTTCACCACGCCCGAGGACCTGCGAACGCTCCCCCCGGAAGATTTCTTGTGTCGCGAACCGGAATTGGTTTTCGAAACCACCGGAACCTCCGGGGGGCCCAAACGTGTCTACTTTTCCTACCAGGAATTGGACTTTGCGGCACGTTACGAGGCTGCGGCACTCTATGAGAACGGAGTGCGGCCCGGTGACCGGGTGGTTTGCACTTTTGACGCGGGCTATTGGGTCAGCAGTTGGGTCACTTTCCTGGCGTGCAAGAGCATCGGGGTGTTCTGCTCGGCCGCGGGCAAGCCGCACCCGCGTGAAATTTATTCCCGCATGGGCATTTACAGGTACAACGTCATCGTGGCGGATCCCACCTGGCTGGTCAGCCTGAGCGAAATGGCGGAGAAAGAGGGGACCTTCCCACTGCGCCTGATCATGGCCGCGGGCGATCGCATGACGGATGTCTATCGCCGCTACGTGGAGCAGGTTTGGAAGTGCCCCGTGATCCTGGCTTACGGTTCCACCGAGCAGGGCGGGGCGGGCATGGAATGCCGGCGCCAGGACGGCTATCACGTGGATGACTTCAACATCTACTACGAGATTCTGGACCCGGACGAGAACGGTTATGGCGAATTGGTGGCCACCACGCTGTCCCGCCGCACCATGCCTTTTATCCGCTACCGGGTCCACGATGTGACCCGTTTCATCAAGGAGCCCTGCCCGTGCGGCGCTCCTCTGCGCCGAATCGAGCGCATCCGCGGGCGGCGCGATGAGATGGTGGTAATGGGCGCCGGGAATATGTACCCGGAGATTTTCGAGCGGGTGCTCCACGACGTGCCGGGCATCGGAGAAAACTGGCAGGTGGTCGTCCGGCAGGAAGGGCTCCACGACATTCTGGAATTCCGCTTGGAACTGACCAATGGCGTCGGCAGTGCCGCCGTGGAGTTCGCGATCCAGGCAAACCTGAAGACGCTTTACCCCGATGTTTGGGCCAACCAGGCCTGCGGCATGTACCAGCTTAGTTTTCGTTTCCTTACCCCGGGAAGTATTGAACACGGCAGGAAGCGAAGGCGGCTGATTGACGAGCGGGCAGCGTAAAACATGACTAAGGACTAATGACAAAGGACATTACTTTTTATGACAAACTCAACCCGCGAATCGGCCGAGGGCGACTTCAGCCCTGTCATCTTCTGCGACTTTGATGGCACCATCACGCAGTTGGATGTGACCGACCAGATTCTGACACAGCTTGCCCATCCGTCGTGGCGTGAGATTGAGCAGGAGTGGATGATGGGGCTGATCGGCTCGCGCGAGTGCCTGGAGAGGCAAATCGCGCTGGTGGATGCGCCGGTTGAGGAACTCCATGCCGTTGTGGATGAGGTGCCCATCGACCCCGATTTCAAGGCCTTTTGCCAGTACTCGCGCAAGAACCGGCTGCCTCTCTACATTCTCAGTGACGGCTTCGATTACGTCATTCGCCGCGTTCTCAAGCGCGCCGGCGTGGATCGGCAATTTCGTTCCAGCTTGTTTGCCAGCGGCCTGCGCCTGGAGGGCCGCCGGCTGTTTCCTTCCTTTCCACACTCGCCCGAACCCTGCTCGCACGGCTGCGCCACCTGCAAGGAAGGGCTCATTCGCCGCCTGCGGGACGGCCGGCAGCCCGTCATCTTCGTGGGAGATGGAATGTCAGACCGCTTCGCCGTGGAGGTTGCCGACCTGGTGTTTGCCAAGCGGCACCTGCTTGCGCATTGCCGGGAAAACGGCATCGCCTGCCACGCCTTCGAAACCTTTAAAGACCTCCAGGTGACCCTGGAAAAGCTGAGGGCCCCGGCCCCCGCCGGGCGTTTCGGCCAAGCGATGATGGCCGTATCGTAATTGCCGATTTACAATTGTCGATTGCCGATTGAGGCGCACTGACGCGGTTCTTCAATCATAAATGAAAGGGATATCTCTTGGCCAATCCTGAACCTGCTTCCCGCACCGCCGAATTACTGGCGCTGGAGCGCAAGTATTGCTCCTTTGGCGACACGGTGCATTACCTTGATCCCCCGAAAATCTTTGTGGATTGCGAGGGCAGTTATCTTTACGACGAGCAAGGCACTCCCTACCTCGATCTGCAGATGTGGTATTCGGCGGCGAGCTTCGGTTACAAGAACCCCCGCTTGGGGGAGGCCCTGAAGCGCCAGGTGGACCGCCTGCCCCAGCTTGCCTGCCAATACCTGCACGCGGAAAAAGTTGAGGTCGCGGCGCGCATCGCGCAGTATTGTGAGAAACGCTTTGGCGTGAAGGGCCGTGTGCACTTCAACGTAGGCGGATCGCAGGCCATCGAGGACTCTCTCAAGTTGGTGCGGAACTACACCGGCAAAAACCTGATGTATGCCTTTATGGGTGGGTACCATGGGCGCACCCTGGGCGCCTCCGCCATCACTTCCAGCTACCGCTACCGGCGGCGTTACGGACATTTCAGCGACCGCGCCCAGTTCATTTTCTATCCTTATTGCTATCGCTGCATCTACAACCTGAAGCCCGAGACCTGCAATCTCTACTGCCATAATCAGTTCGCGCAGCTCTTCGACAACGAGTATCACGCTGCCTGGGACGCCAAGGCACAGTCCGCCGAGTTCGGTGCGTTCTACATCGAAGCGGTGCAGGGAACCGGCGGCTATGTAATTCCGCCCAGGGATTATTTCCAGCGCCTCCAGCAAACCTGCCGTGAGCGCAAGATCCTGATTGTCGACGACGAGATCCAGATGGGTTTTTATCGCACCGGCAAATTCTGGGCGATTGAGAACTTCGGCATCACACCCGATATTATTGTCTTCGGTAAGGCGCTGACCAATGGGTTAAATCCCATCTCCGGAATCTGGGCGCGCGAAGAATTGATTACCCCCGAACTCTTCCCGCCGGGTTCCACGCACTCCACGTTTTCATCCAACACCCTGGGCACTGCGGTGGCGCTCGAAGCGTTGAAAATGATGGAGGAAGAGGATTACGAGAAGCTGGTCAATGAGAAGGGCGCGTATTTCCTCGCCGGCCTGCGGAAGCTGCAGAGCCGCTATCCGGGAATCATTGGCCACGTGGACGGCTTGGGCCTCGCGCTGCGCCTGGAGGTTTGCAAGCCCGACGGCATCACTCCCGATCGCGAGCTGACCGACCGGATCTTTGCCGAGGGGATCAACGGTGAGTTGCAGGCGCGCGGACGCAAGTACGGGTTGGTGCTCGACGTTGGTGGCTATTACAAAAATGTCTTTACCCTGGCGCCGTCCTTCACCATCACACCGGAGGAGATGAACCTGGGGCTTGAGCTTCTGGATCAGCTCTTTCATCGCTGCACGAAGTAACGGGGTACGGGAAACGGGATACGGGGTACGGGAACCAAAGGTAAACTCAGAACAATGGGAGACGCTGTTCAGCCAGCCCAATTGCACATCCCTTATCCTGTTCCAGTTGACGTGGTGCAGGAAACCTGCCACATTAAACCTACATCGAATGATCCTAATGGCTCTTGCCGGTGCGCGGTTACGAGGTCTGAATCCCGCATCCCGTATCCCGTGCCCCGATTCCCGACCTGCGAGGTGATTATGCGACGCACAGTTCCGGCACTTTGGGCAGTGGCACTGCTGATGGGAATTCCCCGCATTGGTACCGGACAGGATTTTGTTACCACCGCCATGTCCGGACTTCCCACCCAGACCATGCGGGTGGAATACTCCAGCGCAGCCAAACTGCGCAAGCTTCCCAATTATCAGAGCCTGCGGGCGAAGTTCCTGGGGCCCCGCCTACAACAACTCGAATCGACGCTGGACCAGATCGGAATCCGTGAGGACGACATCGAAGAACTGATGATCGGGTGGAAGCCCGGCGATAAGGAGATGGACCTTTACGGTTACGCTGCCGGGCATTTCAACAAAGCGCAGGTGGCCAGTCGCGCCGCTTCCCAGAATCTCACACCGACCCCGATTTCCGGGCAGGAGGCCTATTGCCTGACGGCAGGAGTAGCGGGAACATGTGTCGTCGTTTTGGACAATTCCCTGGGAGCCTTCGGGCCGCTCACATCCTTAACGATGTTGCTCGACACCCATGCCGGGCAGACACCGAACCTGAATGCCGATCCGCGCTTTGCCAACCTGCTTGGTGTGGTTAATAAGGATGCGCCCATTTGGGGAATCGCCTTGGGCGGATCCGTGGCCGACTGGTTTGGAGGATGGCTGGCAACTCAGAACAACCTGAAGTTGGATTGGGGGCAGGTTTTCCAGAAAGTTGATTCTCTCACTTATTCCATTGATGCGAAGGACACGGTCAATCTGGACCTGAAGCTCAATTGTGCGACCCCCGGAGACGCCGCCACGCTCCGCCAGATTCTGGATGGCCTGAAAATGGCCCAGCAACTGGGCTGGGAGTCACAGAACCCCGGCCAGCCGAACCCCTACGCCTCGATGAATGTTGACGTGCACGACCGGCAGATTAGCCTTCAAATCGCCATGGCATATTCGCAGTTGACGATGGCGGGCGGCGTCAACACTCCGCAGAATTAGGTGGGGCATTACCCTTTTTCGTGGGGAAACACTCCGCCGAGAGGGGATGTGAACCCCGCGTCGCGATCTAGATATTTGGAGCCCCTGGGGCGCCTGAGACTCCCTCCGAATTTATCGCCGCACCCCTTGTTGCCCCTGCGCGCTTTGGAATAGGCTATTACGGAGCCGAGCGATTGTGAAGAGGGCGC
>Ga0335069_10008731_pt1 | contig 14464 bp, 14 predicted proteins | sample Lox_Sample_11_FD_206714 | JGI IMG/M metagenome (GOLD analysis project Ga0335069, IMG submission 206714) | Soil microbial communities from Loxahatchee National Wildlife Refuge, Florida, United States - Lox_Sample_1.1 | ecosystem: Environmental > Terrestrial > Soil > Wetlands | place: USA... | reverse complement strand
CAACCTTGTCGAAGCGCACGCGACCTTAAGCAGCGCGCTCGAAGGCTTCACGCCGACGCCGGAGATCCCCGAAATTGCCGAGGCTCAGAAGCTAACAGAGCCAACTCCGGATGCGGGCCTCCAGGCAATGCACGCTCACCTGTACTTGCTCCATTCTCTCGGTCCCATTTCAAGGGTCGCTTCACGTCGGCTTTGACCGTCCACTTCGCGCACACAGCGGACAGTCGCCGATGGCTTGGCGAACGCGTCGTATCCGTCCCTACTCCCGCCGTTCCTTTTGGGTCCCCTACGGCTGCAAAGCGCCAGGAGCGGACGTTGCGCAGCAGGGCACCCGCTCCTAGATCTAGCCCATCTTCACCATGACGTGCCGGGCGACTGTGTAGTCTTCAAGCGCATAGGCGGACAAATCCTTGCCGTAGCCGGACGACTTCATCCCGCCATGCGGCATTTCGTTCACCAGCATGAAGTGGCAGTTGACCCAGGTGCAGCCGTACTGGAGGCGCGCGGCGGTCCGCATGCCTTTGGAGACGTCGCGCGTCCAGACCGACGAGGCGAGGCCGTAATCGGAGTCGTTCGCCCAGGCGACCGCCTCGTCGACGTCGTCAAACCGGGTCACCGACACGACCGGCCCGAACACCTCGCGACGGACGATCTCGTCGCTTTGCAGCGCGCCGGCGACGACCGTCGGCTCGTAGAAGAAGCCCTTGCCAGCCGCCTGCCGCCCCCCGGCGGCGATTGAGACATGGGCGCCTTCCAGCGCGCGCTCGACGAAGGACGAAACGCGCGAGCGCTGGCGGGCGGAGATCAGCGGCCCGAGGTCGTTGAGGTCGTCGTCGGCGGCGTTGAACCGGAGCGACTTCGCCGCGGCGGCGAGGTCGGCGACCAGATTGTCGTAGATCTTGGCCCCGGCGTAGACGCGGCAGGCGGCGGTGCAGTCCTGGCCCGCGTTGTAATAGCCGAATACCTTCACGCCCTCGACCACGGCGTCGAGATCGGCGTCGTCGAAGACGATCACGGGAGCTTTGCCGCCGAGTTCGAGATGCGTGCGCTTGACGGTCCTGGCCGCCGCCGTCAGCACTTTCTTGCCGGTCGCGACGTTGCCGGTCAGCGACACCATCGCGACCTTCGGGTGATTGATGAGCGCCGAGCCGACCGTCTCGCCGCGCCCGACGACGACGTTGACGACTCCGGCCGGAAAGATGTCGGCGATCAGCCTGGCGAGCTTCAGGGTCGTCAACGGCGTCTGCTCGGACGGCTTGAGGACGACGGTGTTGCCGCCCGCGAGCGCCGGCGCGAGCTTCCACGCCGCCATCATCAGCGGATAGTTCCACGGCGCGATCGAGGCGACGACGCCGATCGGATCGCGACGGATCATCGACGTGTGGCCGGCGAGATATTCCCCCGCGGCCGGGCCATGCATCGTCCGCACGGCGCCGGCGAAGAAGCGGAAGCAGTCGACGATCGCCGGGATCTCGTCGTTCAGCGCCTTGATCCGCGGCTTGCCGCAGTTCAGCGCCTCGAGGGCGGCGAAACTCTCGGCCTCGCGCTCGATCGCGTCGGCGAGTTTCAGAAGCAGGCCCGAACGCTCGGCGGGCGTCGTCACGGACCACGCCGCAAACGCCTTCTCGGCGGCGCCGACGGCTTCGTCCACCTGCTGCGCCGCCGCCTCCGGCAATTCGACGATGAGGTCGCCGGTCTTAGGATTGAGCACCCGCTCGCCGGCCTCTCGGCCGGCCGCGAATGTCCCGCCGATCAGCATCTCCGTGTCGAGCATCCGCCAGTCTCCTTTCAGCTGTGAAACTATTTTCCGGCCCCTGCCACGTGCTCGCCTTCGCGCGTCAGGTAGTAGGCGGCGAGGATGGGGATCGCGGTGACGAGGATGACCGCCACCGCGACCACGTTGGTGACGGGTCGCTGGTGCGGGCGGATGAGTTCGCCGAGCATCCAGATCGGCAGCGTCCGCTGCTGCCCGGCGGTGAAGGTCGTGACGATCACCTCGTCGAACGACAGGGCGAAGGCGAGCAGCCCGCCGGCGAGGAGCGACGTCGCGATCGACGGCAGGAGGACGTGCCGGAACGTCTGGAAGCCGTCGGCGCCGAGGTCCATCGAGGCTTCGACCAGCGACGGCGACAGCCGGCGGAACCGCGCGACCGCGTTGTTGTAGACGACAACAATGCAGAAGGTCGCGTGGCCGAGCACGATCGTCCAGTAGGAGAACGGGATCTCCATCAGATTGAAGGCCGAGCGAAGGGAGATGCCGGTCACGATCCCCGGCAGCGCGATCGGCAGGATGAAGAGCAGCGAGATCGAGTCGCGGCCGAAGAATTTCGCGCGCGACAGGGCCGCCGCCGCGAGCGCGCCGAGAAGAATGGCGAGCGCGGTCGAGACGAGCGCCACGCGGATCGAAAGCGCCAGCGCCTCCCAGATGTCGGGCCGGTCCCAGGCGACGCCGAACCATCGGAAGGTCAGGCCCGGCGGCGGAAACTGGAAGCTCTTGTCCTCGTCGCTGAAGGCGTAGAGCAGGATGAAGGCGAGCGGCAGGTGCAGGAATGCGAGCCCAGCGCCGGCCGCGAGGTTGAGCCCGAGCGGAGACCGGCCCGCCTGTTTCGCCGTCCCGCGCGCCGCGGCGGGCGCCTTCCCGGCCTCAGAGGGCATCGAGCGCCCCCGTTCGCCTGGCGAGCGCGAGGAAGACGAACATGATCGCGATCGGCGCGACGCAAAAGGCCGCGGCCAGCGGCACGTTTCCGGCGTTGCCCTGCTCCGCGTAGACCGCCTGCCCGAGAATGAGCGACGAGGGGCCGACGATCTGCGGAACGATGTAGTCGCCGAGCGTCAGCGAGAAGGTGAAGATCGCGCCCGCGATCAGCCCCGGCGCGGCGAGCGGCAAAATGACGTGGCGGAACGTCTGCCGCGGCGCGGCCCCGAGATCGTCCGAGGCCTCGATCAGCGTGGCCGGCACCCGCTCGAGCGACGCCTGCAAGGGCAGGATCATGAACGGCGTCCAGAGGTAGAGGAAGGTCAGCACCATGCCGGTGTAGCTGACGGAGAGAGACGGACCGCCGACGAGCGGGGCGGCGAGCCAGAGATCGAGAATCTTCGTGAGCCCGGCCGCCTGCACGAGCCAGGTGACCGCGCCCTCTTTCGCAAGCAGCAGCTTCCACGCGTAGACCTTGACGAGATAGCTCGACCAGAGCGGCATCATCACGGCGAGGTAGAAGAGAGCCTTGACTTTCCCCCGCGCGTAGCGCGCCGCGTAGTAGGCGATCGGAAAGGCGACGAGCGCCGCGAGCACGGTCACGACCGCGGCGACGACGAGGGTGCGGACGATGATGTCGAGATTGGCCGGCGCGAGAAGTTCGGCGTAGGTCGCAAGCGTCGGCTGATAAACGATCGTTCCCGAGAATTCGTCGATCGAAAAGAAGCTCTGCGCGAGCAGCGCGAAAAGCGCGCCGAGATAGACGACGCCGAGCCACAGGAGCGGCGGCGTGAGAAGCAGCATCAGGAGGAGGCCCGGCCGTGCGATCAGCACGTCCGAGACGCGCCGCAGGGCGCCGTCCTGCGGCGGCGTGACCACGACCGTCATTCCGCCTCCATGAGATGCAGGGAGTCACGGGCGAAGGCGGCGCGGATCGGAGCGCCGACGGCAGGCGACTCGGCTCCAACGGCGGGAACGGAGAGGACGAGGCGTCCGGCGTCGCCCGCGGCCACTTCGACGCGATAGACCGCGCCGTGGAAGAGGACCTCCTCGACCCGCCCCTCGATCACGAGCGCGCCGTCCGGCGCTTTCGCGCCGTCCGCGAGGACGAAGATCTTTTCCGGCCTGAGGCTGGCGGCTCCTTCGAGCCCGGTCCACCGGCGCACGAGCAGCGGCTCGACGACGTTGGAGCCGCCGACGAAGTCGGCCACGAACCGGGTGCGCGGCCGCTCGTAGATCTCCTTCGGCGCCCCGACCTGCTCGATGCGGCCGTGATTGAAGACCGCGATCCGGTCGGCCATCGACAGCGCCTCGCCCTGATCGTGCGTGACGAAGACGAAGGTGACGCCGAGCGCGTGCTGCAGGCTCTTCAGTTCGCCCTGCATCGCCTCGCGCAATTTGAGGTCGAGCGCGCCGAGCGGTTCGTCGAGGAGGAGAACCTTGGGGCGCATGACGAGCGCGCGGGCCAGCGCCACGCGCTGCCGCTGCCCGCCGGAAAGTTCGCCGGGCCGGCGGCCCTCCATGCCGACGAGCTTGACGAGCGCGAGCGCGTCCAAGCCGAGCTTGCGGCGTTCGGCCTTGCCCATGCCGCGGATCATCAGCCCGTAGCAGACGTTGTCGAGCACGGTCATGTGGGGAAAGAGCGCGTAGTCCTGGAAGACCGTGTTGACGGGCCGCCGATAGGCCGGCGCGCCCTCGACCGTCTCGCCAAAAATCTCGATATGACCCGCGGTCGGCTGGTCGAAGCCGGCGATCAGGCGAAGGCAGGTCGTCTTGCCCGAGCCCGAAGGGCCGAGCATGGCGAAGAACTCGCCGGCGGCGACGTCGAGATCGACCCCGTCGACCGCCTTAACCGCGCCGAACGCGCGGCTCACGCCGCGGAACCGGACGGCGGTCGCGGCGGCGGGAGACGGGTCCAGCGCCATCGTCGGCTCACGCTCCGTAACAATCATCGCGGGCTCAGACGGGCGCGGGGGCGAGCCCGCGCCCGTCTCCGTCAGACGCCTGCGGCCGCGCGGGTCACCGGCCGCCGATGACGGCGATGTAGTCGGTGACCCAGCGATAATAGGGCACGCAGGTCGACTGCGAGGCGCATTTGGCGACCGGCGTCTTCCAGAACTTGATGCGGCTGAAGTTCTCGTAGCCGTTGGTCTTGCAGCCGTCGTCGGTCAGGAGCGCGTTGCCCTTGCAGGCGGCGGGCACGGCCGGCAGCGAGCCGAACCACGCCGCGACGTCGCCCTGCACCTTCGGGTTCAGCGAGTGCTCGAGCCAGAGATAGGCGCAGTTCGGGTGCTTGGCGCCGGCGGCCATCATGGTCGTATCCGCCCAGCCGGTCGCGCCCTCGTCGGGGACGGTGGAGGCGACCGGGCGCTTGTCGGACTGCAGGAGGTTGACCTGGAAGGGCCACGAGCCGGAGGCGGCGACGCCCTCGTTCTTGAAATCGTCGACCTGGGCGTTGGCGTCGTGCCAATAGCGCTGGATCAGCGGGTGCTGCTTGCGCAGGAGGTCGAGGGCCGCCTTGTACTGGTCCTCGTTCAGCTCGTAGGGATCCTTGATGCCGAGCTCGGGCTTCTTGGCCATGAGGTAGAGCGCTGCGTCGGCGATGTAGATGGCGCCGTCGTAGGCCTGCACCCGGCCCTTGTTGGACTTGCCGTCGGGCAGGTTCTGCTCCTCGAACACCACGCTCCAGCTCTTCGGCGGGTCCTTGAAGACGCTGCTGTTGAACATGAGGACGTTCGGACCCCACTGATACGGAACGCCGTAATGCTTGCCCTCGACTGTGTGCCAGGGCGCGTTCTGCAGCCGCTCGTCGATCGTCGTCCACGACGGGACAAGCGCCGGGTCAATCTCCTGGACGCGCTTGCCGGCGACGAGCCGGAGCGAGGCGTCGCCCGAGGCGGTGACGAGATCGAAGCCGCCCTCGTTCATGAGGGCGACCATCTCGTCGGACGTGCCGGCGGTCTTGACATTGACCTTGCAGCCGGTCGCCTTCTCGAAGCCGGTGACCCAGTCGTAGGACTTGTCGCTGTCCCCGCGCTCGATGTAGCCCGGCCAGGCGACGATATCGAGCTGGCCTTCGCCCTTGCCGACGCCGGCGGCGGAGGCGGGAGCGACGATCGAGACCGAGCACGCCGTCGCCAGCAAAACCTTGATGATCCGCATGGAAAGCCTCCGCGTTTCCTTCGGCGACAGGGACTCGCCGATTTTCCCTCTTCGGGGTCTGTTCAATCAAAGCATGGGCGGGAGCCTGCGGGAAGATCATTCGGGAGATAGAAGATATCGGAAAAACCGTTCCCTACCGCCCCCGGCCGCCGCGGAACGCCCGCGCCAGCGCCACGAATTGCTGACCCGCCCGCGAGAGAGGCGCCCCGCGCCGCCAGGCGACCGCCACCTCCACCGGCGGAATGGGCTCGATGAGCTCGCGCGCCTCGATGCGGTCGCCTTCGAGCGACCAGGGCCTGAAGGTCAGGTCGGGCAGGACCGCAACGCCGGCGCCCGTCGCGACGAGGCTGCGCGCGGCCTCGACCGATTGGGTGCGGATCGCGACCTTCGGCCGGATCCCCGCCAACCGGCACGCCTCCTCTGCCGCCTCGGCGATCTCGTCGACGTTGAGAAGCACGAGCGGGTCGTCCGCAAGCCCCCGCACCGAAATCTGCTCCATTTCGGCGAGCGGATGGCCCGCCGGCAGCCAGACCCGGTAGCGCGAGCTCTCGACGCTCTCGACCTTGAGCGCCGAGGCGTCCCTTTCCACGCCTGCGACGATGACGCCGACGTCAAGCTCGCCGTTGACGAGCAAATGCTCGAGATACCCGCGACTGTCCTCGACGATGTCGAGGCTCACCGTCGGGAACGCGCGGCGGTAGCGCGCGAGAATTTCGGCCAGGACATAGCCTGCGACGAGCGGCGTCACGCCGATCGCAAGCTCGCCAGCGCCGGCCGTTTCGTCGCCCCCGCCAAGCGCGCGGCGCGCCTCGGCGACGTCGGCAAGAATTTTTCTCGCATGACGCAGGAACTGGTTGCCCTTGAGCGTCAGTTCAACCCCTTGGGCCCGACGCTCGAACAGGGGGAAGCCGAGGTCGGCTTCGAGCTCGCGGATCGACTCCGCCATCGCCGACTGCGAGATGGAGAGGGCGTGCGCGGCCCGCGAAACGGCCCCGTTTTCCGCCGCCGCGACGAAATACTGGATCTGTCGAAACGAGAACGCCATCGCTCAAAGACGGTAGCAGCGCGAGAATGCGCTGTCGAAACTGCGCCCGCCCCCGCGCCTGCTCCGGGCGGATCTTCGCCGTCGATGACGCGCCGACAACGTCGGGTTTATAGCTCATAGTTGCTGTTCCCGGTCGCAAGGGGGTGACCGAAGGACCGTTAGTGTGATCGTGGTGATCCACACCATCGCGGCTTTTTGGGGCGAGCTCCAGCCAGCTACCTCCGCCGCTCTGCACCTCGAGCACTATCGACGGACTGGGGCCATGGTTCGAGTAAATTGTTGCAACGAGCTCCACCCAGCGCGTCGCTGCCGTGAGCAGAGGCCACAGATCTGGCGTTCGTTCAATTGACTTCGATCTGGGTCGAACCGTGTCAATGATTTTGCACGAAATCACTTCTTGCTGCTGACGCAGATGGTCCCTGAGCAATTTGTTCCGATTGATGTAGCCGGCGTTCACGCCGACGACCGAATGGTTCATCAACAAATGGACGTCGAGATCGGCGATGCCAACCGTCTGGGCAACCGCGCGGTAGGTCTGCCGAAGATCGTTGCCCCATTTGGCAAGGGTTGCCCTATCCTCCTTTGTGTTCGACCAGGTGTCCGCTTTCGCTGTCAGCCGGAAAGGCCACTCCCGCGCACGGTCGGGATAGAGAACGCGACCCATCCGCATGACTCGCACGAGACACCGGATCATCGTCCCCGATAGCGGGATGTCGAAGGCCCGGGTTTCCCCTCCTTTCGGTTTGGGGACGTGGAGGATGCGCGATCTGAAATTGAGATGCTCGATCCTCGCTCGCTTCAGAGCCTCTGGCCGACTTCCCGAGAGCAGCAGGAACCAGTGGAACTCGCGGCGGATAGGATCCTCGAGCGCCCGGAGCTGGCCGACCCAAGACGACAACTCACTTAAACCGAGTCCAGTGTTCCGCCGCTTCTCGGAGTTCCAGTCGACCGCGGCGACCGGGTTCTCGGCGGGCAGCGAACGCGCCGTCTTGCGGGCGTGATTGTAGATAGCCCGCAGGCTGCGCATGGAGCCATTCGCAATGTAGGAACCGTTCTCCTTCGTGATCTTCTCGTGGCGCGCCAAGGTTCTCAATGGCTTACTCAATCACCCGCGACTTCCGCAAACGTCTGTCGCGCGGCCACGCTGGCGGGGGCGCTGATGATAGTCGGGCTTCGGCGGTGTGGCATTCGCGCCCGGTGCGCGTCGCATTCGCCGTATCAACGATGGGCATCGGTTGCAGAGCTGCCTCTACTTGGTCGCCGCCGTAAGATGATAACCGCCCTCCCAATGCCAGATCTGCTTGGCGTCCACCGTGACGTTCAAGATGGCCTGGAAGCCCGCTAGGGAACCACTTCCAGCTGAGAATGCACAATGTCCGGTGGGTGGGCTCGCTGTATCGTATACAATGCAGTGTCCGACCGCCGAATTCCCGGGCCCCACCGCAAGGACGACAGAGCTACTCGTAAATAGCGGGCTATTGATTACTGGTCCATAGTACAGAACGTTGGTGCCAACTGGTATTTCTTTGAAATCAGATTCTGTTATCGTACAGAAACTTGGCGTTTCGCCCGTGTATTTGCTGCATTCTTTGGAAAATTTGATCGGCTGAAGCTTTGGTGGCTCCGCTGCGATCGAGGGTATATTGATTGTGAAGCAAACAAGGAATGTAGTGGCCAGAAAAGTCCTGGTAGCAGACATTTTCGCCTCCTAGGTTTGTTCGTCTCCCCCTCACTCGAATGAACATGCACTATTGTCACAGTCGATGCAATACATAGTTTCCGCAACGCCAATCACTTTACTGCACCGCCGTGCCCGAAGGAGTTCTCAAACCCGCGCCGAGTCCTTCCGGTTGCATGGACGTTAGACACATGTGGCTCCGCCCAACCGTCCTTCGACAGTTGCGGACAGAGAGATTGCATCGCGCGCGAAATCCATAGCGATGCCCAGTTTCATCCTCGCGCGCGCAAATTTTCCACCACTCCAGAACAAATTGAGCGCCGAACGAGGGGGCGTTCATCGCTACTCGGCTCCCAAATTTCCTGCTATCCTTGGGTAATGCGCCGATCATCGCAGCCTTCGGATTGATAAGCGGGTTTTGGCAATGTTTCGAACGGCTTTGGCCTCCGCGATCGCGTTCCTTGCCGCGCTCAACCTAAGCCACCCTTCGCATGCAGATCCGTCGCGACCCAACATCGTCTTCATCATGGCAGATGATCTCGGCAACGCCGACCTCGGCTATCGCGGCGGCGAGATCAGGACGCCGAATATCGACAAGCTCGCCAAGGATGGCGTCCGTCTGGAGGATTTCTACGGCATGCCGGTTTGCACGCCCTCGCGCGCGCAGTTGATGACCGGCCGTTACGCGATGCGCTACGGACTGCAAACGCTGGTTATCTTTCCCAGCCATACTTACGGCCTTGCGAGGGATGAGCGCACGCTTCCCCAGGCCTTGCGGGACGCGGGCTACAAGACGCTCATGGTCGGCAAGTGGCACCTCGGCCACGCCGACAAGAAATACTGGCCGCAAAACCGGGGATTTGATTACTTTTACGGCAATGTCGTCGGCGAGGTGGAGTACTTCACGCGCGAGCGCGGCGGTCTGATCGACTGGCAGCGAAACGGCGTGTTTTTGAAAGAACGAGGCTACTACACGGACCTTATCGGCGACGACGCCGTCCGGCTCATCGACCGGCAGGACGGCAGGCAGCCGTTCTTCCTTTACTTCGCTTCGCTTGCTCCCCACGCGCCTTATCAAGCCCCGCAGGCCGCGATCGATGAATATAAGTCCGTCGCTGATCCGCTCCGACGAACATATTCCGCGATGATCACTTCGCTCGATGATCAGGTCGGCCGCATTGTCGCCGAGCTGGATAAGAAGGGGTTGCGCGACAACACGCTTATCATGTTCGCGAGCGACAATGGCGGGGCGACCAGCGGTCTGTTCGCTCAAGGGGCGAACAGCAACGCAGAGCGCGACAAGGAACAGGGCGGCATCGAGCAGGGACAAAAGGCGCCGGCTTCGAACGCGCCATTCAGCGGCGGCAAGGGGAGCCTGCGCGAGGGCGGCGTGCGCGTGCCAGCATTCGTCAACTGGCCGGGCAAACTTAAGCCGCGCGTCGTTGATGCGCCTCTCGACATGGTCGACGTGATGCCAACGCTGCTGAGGCTTGCCGGCGCCAAAGGCGATCCCGACCACCCCTTTGACGGGAAGGATATGTGGGCTGCAATCGCCGACGGCGCGCCTTCGCCGCATGACGACATCCTGATCAACGTCGAGGCTTTTCGCGGCGCGATCCGCAAGGGCGATTGGAAGCTGATCAAGATCGCGTTGTTGCCGGGCAGAACGCAGCTCTTCGATCTCGCGAAGGATCCCGGCGAGACAACCGACGTTGCCGCGGACAATCCGGAGATCGTCAAGGATCTTGAGGCGCGTCTCATGGCTTACGCGAAGGAGCAGAAACCAAGCCTATGGATCAAGGCCCAGCCGGGTTTCGTCGGCGAACAGGGCAAGACCGTGATCGATCCGGACTTCGACATTGATGACAGCGGGCTGCCGCATGAGAAAGTTGCGCTTCCGGCGCGCTGAAAGATCGACGGGGTGACCGCGACCCGTACGCCGAAGCCGGGACTCGGCGAGCAGACAACTTTGCCACGGGCGCTGTCCGGATGGATTTATGAAGGGAGCCAGACGATGAAATACATGTCAACTTGGACGATCAGACCCGAGAACATGAAAGCGGCGATCGAGCGTTTCAAACAGACCGGAGGCGCGCCGCCGGCAGGCGTCAAGATCCTTGGCCGCTGGTACGAGATGGGCACGGGCCATGGGTTCACGCTCAGCGAGTCAGACGATCCGGTCGCGGTGGCCAGGGCCGGCATTGAATGGGCTGATCTGATTGACGAGAAAATCGTCCCGGTCATTGAGGATGCGCAGATCGCGGCAGCGCTGGGATAACCTCCGCGTCCGCCCGGCGACGAAGTTGGCTCCGTGAACGCCGGAAGGCGTTCGGCGGAGCCGCTTGCCATTCGGATCGTGCTGTGATTGTGGCCCGCGAGGTTAGTCCACAGTCGAGCCGATGACGCCAGAGTCCATCCTCTCCATCCAGTCGCATGTCGTCTATGGCCATGTCGGGAACGACGCGGCGGTCTTTCCATTGCAGCGACTCGGACGCGGGGTCTGGCCGCTGATGACTGTGCAGTTCTCGAATCATACCGGCTACCCCGCCTTCCGGGGCCGCGCTTTCGACGCCGGCCTGATCGACGAATGCGTCGAAGGACTTGAGACGATCGGGGTGCTGCCGCGCGCCGCCGGTCTCGTGACCGGCTACCTCGGCAAGCCGGAGATCGGCGAAGCGGTCTTGCGCGCGCTCGGGCGCATCCGCGCCGCCAATCCCGACGCGGCCTACGCCTGCGATCCGGTGATGGGCGACGTGCACCGCGGCTTCTACGTGGCCCCTGGCGTTGCGGACTTTTTCCGCGACCGCGCCGTCCCGGCAGCGACCCTGCTCCTGCCGAACGCCTTCGAGTTAGGGGCGCTCACGGGCCGCAGGATCGCGAGCCGAAGCGACGCGCTCGCCGCAATTTCGGCGCTCCGCAAGCGCGGGCCGGAGGTCGTGGTCGCCAAATCGCTCATTCTCGACGACACGCCGGCCGAAATGCTCGAAATGATCGGCCACGGGCCGGACGGGGCGTGGGTCGTACGCACGCCAAAACTTCCTATCGATCTCAGCGGCACGGGCGACCTCTTCGCCGCGCTCTTCTTCCACCATTGGCTGGAACGCCGCTCGGTCCGCGACGCGCTGACGCGCACAGCGTCGTCCGTCTTCGGAATTGTTTCTGCAACGCATGCCGACGGGGCGGGCGAACTCGCAATTGTGGCGGCCCAGCAGGAACTGGTTAGCCCTTCACGGATTTTTTCGACCGAACCGATCTGACGCAATTTGCTTTTCTTGTCTTTCGCCTCGATAATCCCGGCCGCGGAGCGACCTCTCGCCCGGTGGCTGGGGAAAAGATCATGATGCGTTCGTTCAAGGCGTTGGCGGTGGCGGCTCTGGGCGTCGCGCTTGTGCTTCCCTCGGTCGCGGACGCGCAGACCGCGCGCCGCCCCGCCCGCCATCCCGCGACGCAAGGTCGGCAGATCATCGTCCACCCGCGCGAATCCTGGCTGACCGCAGGCACCGGCGCGTCGTTCGGCGAGTTCAACAATTACGCGCTCAGCACGTTCATCGGCGGCGGCGGAACGACCTTCAACCCGAACATCGACAACACGACGGTCGGCGTGCGCGGGCTGGACCGCGTCCCGAACAATTTTACCGTTCCGGGCTGCTGCGTTCCCTGAGAGCTCGCGCGCGGCGCCTGAGGCAAACACTTTGGGGCGCCAGTTCTTCACGCTCGACGTCTTCACGGACACGGCCCTTCAGGGCAATCCGCTCGCAGTCGTCCTCGACGCCGAAGGGTTGAGCGATTCGCGCATGCAGGCGATCGCCGGCGAATTCAATCTGTCGGAAACCGTCTTCGTCTTCGAGCCTCGCGATCCGGTCAACACTGCGCGGGCGCGCATTTTCACGCCCGGGCGCGAACTGCCTTTCGCCGGACATCCGACTGTCGGGACCGCCTGCCTGGTTGCGCAGTTGCGAGCGCCTTCCCTGCTCGCCACGCAGGATCTGCGCGTCGTGCTTGAGGAAGGCGTGGGCGACGTCGTCTGCCTCGTGCGCCGGCGTCCCGGCCAGGGCCTTGCGGCGACTTTCGACCTGCCGCGCCTGCCGGAAAGGCTGCCCGACCCCCTGCCCCCGGCCGCAGCGATCGCTTCCGCCTTTGGCCTGACGCAAGACGACGTCGGCTTCGCCGCTCATCGCCCCGCGCTCTTCACCGCAGGCGCGCCCTTCCTCTTCGTGCCACTAGGCTCAGCGGACGCGATCCGCCGCGCCCGTCCGGGCGCGGTCGCATGGCCAGAGTCGCCCGGGCCCGCCGCGCTCCTCTATAGCCGCGAGGTCGAGCGCCCGGGCTCCGCCTTCCATGCGCGAATGTTCGCGGGCGGCTGGGGCGTCACCGAAGATCCCGCGACAGGCAGCGCGGCAGCCGCCTTTGCCGGCGTGATGATGGCGTTCGAGCCTCCGCGCGACGGCGAAACCACGCTCGTCATCGAGCAGGGTTTCGAGATGGGTCGCCCCAGTCTCATCGCGCTGACGATGACCGTCGAGGGCGGCGCGCTCGCCGCGGCCTCGATCGGCGGCTCCGCCGTCATCGTCTCGACCGGGACGCTCGACCTTTGACCGACGGCTTGAGGATCTTCGAGGTCGCCGAGCTGGATTTCTGGCTCGAGCCCAGGCCCTGGAGCTTCGCCCAATCCCACGCCGCCGAGATCGCCGCCCACTGGGCGGCGGCGGTTCGCGACAAGCCGGCGCTCTACAATGGCCGGGTGCTCATGCTTGCGCGCCGGGCCTTCGAGACCCGCCCTGACGGCGCCCTTCGCGTCGCCGGCGCCTTCTTCGAGACGGACTACGCCGCCTTCGTCGCCTGGAAGGCGCTACGCTTTCCGGGTGAAGCGGTCGAGAACGCCTTCTCCATGGCGGCGCTTCGCTCGGCGGACGGCGCTTTCCTGCTCGGCGAAATGGCGCCCCATACCTACAACGCGGGGCAGATCTATTTCCCCGCCGGAACCCCGGACCGGGAGGACGTCTTCGGAACGCGCGTCGATCTCGACGCAAGCGCAAGGCGCGAACTGAAGGAGGAAACCGGCCTCGACTCGTCCGAGACCCGGGTCGCGCCGGGCTGGACCCTCATCCTCGCGCCCGGCCGGATCGCGGCGATGAAGCAGATGATTCTGCCGATGTCAGCAGAGGCGGCGAAGGCGCGGCTCGAGGCTCTCCTGCCCAGGGACCAACACGCCGAATTCTCGCGTATTCACATCGTGCGCAAGCCCACCGACATCGACGAGGACCGTATGCCCTCCTTCGTCGCGGCCTACATCACGGCGGAATTCGAAAAGGCCTACAGCGACGCCGGATAACCGTGGCGTTGGGCGGAGGCCGCGATTATCGCCCTGGCCTCAGCGTCATGGCCCGCAGCGCAGGCGCTCTCGGCCGGCGCGATCTCCTTGGCGATCTTCCGGTAAACCGGCTGCTCCAGATTGCCGGTCGAGGCGTCGCTCTCCACGACGGCGCGGTAGCGCGCGATGACGGCGGCGCAATCGCTCCCCTCGGGCAGATTCACGTCGGGCGCGGCCATCGTGGCCGGACCCGGCGGAGGCGCCGCGGGCGTGTTGCAGGCCGCAAGCCCCAGAGCCGCAATTCCAAGGACTGCGAGCCGCTCCAGACGCATGGGCTAATTCTCCCGAATCGTTCCGGTCTCTCCTTGTAGCCGGGAACGGTCAGGGCGTCAGCCCCGCGCAAGCACTACACGTCAGGCTACGACGATGCCGGTTAGAGCCTCGATCTTCTCGGAAAAACGCAGATCGCATCGCGCCAAACGCCTGCGTCGCGCATCCTGCGTCTTCAACGACGGAACCTCGACTCTCGACGTGACGGTGCGCAACATCGCGCCTGAGGGCGCGCGGATAGTC
>Ga0335069_10008729_pt1 | contig 14466 bp, 13 predicted proteins | sample Lox_Sample_11_FD_206714 | JGI IMG/M metagenome (GOLD analysis project Ga0335069, IMG submission 206714) | Soil microbial communities from Loxahatchee National Wildlife Refuge, Florida, United States - Lox_Sample_1.1 | ecosystem: Environmental > Terrestrial > Soil > Wetlands | place: USA... | reverse complement strand
AAGGGTGTCGCGGAAAATCCACGGGTGGTAGAACGCACCCCGGCCGATGCTGACGCCGGCGCACCCGGTCTCGTTGAGCATGTGCCGGGCGGCCTCGGGGCTGACGACGTCGCCGTTGCCGATGACGGGGATCGACTTCACCGCCTGCACGACGGCGCGGATGCCGGCGAGGTTTACCGGGCCGCCGAAGCCCTGCGCGCGGGTGCGCCCATGGACGAAGATCGCGGCGACACCGACGTCCTCCAGCGCGCGGGCTAGGTCGGGCGCGGTGAGATTCTGGGCGTCCCAACCGAGGCGCATCTTGGCGGTGACGGGGATGCGCACGGCCTCGACCATGCCGCGGACCAGCGCCTGGGTCTTGCGCAGCTCGGTCATCATGGCCGAGCCGCCGCCGATGCCGACGACCTTGCGGACCGGGCAGCCCATGTTGATGTCGACCGCGGCGATGCCCCGGGCCTCGACGGCGGCGGCCGCGTCGCGCATCTCCTCCGGCACCGCGCCGAACAGCTGCACGGCGAGAAGTTTCTCCGCCGGCGAAGTTCGCACGAGCTGCAGCGCGCGCGGATTGCGCTCGAGCAGCGAACGGGCGTTGACGAGGTCGGTCGTGGCCCAGTCCAGTCCGCCGATTTCGCGCACGACCAGCCGGAACGGCAGGTTGGTGTAGCCCGCCAGCGGCGACAGAAACAGGTTGGACTCGAACTCGAGGCGGCCAATGCGCATCGCCGCCACCATGGCGCTCCCTCCCTTGTGGGGCAACCTGCTTCGCGGTCTTGTAACCTATTGGGTTACTTCATCTCGAGAGGTCCCGCCCCGCCTTCTTGGCCGACAGCCAACACATGAGCGCGAGGGTCAGCTCGGCGTCGGGCATCCGCCGCCGGCCCGTCACAAAATCGGTCACCCTCTGGCGCGGGATTCCCAGGTAGCGGGCGAGCCGGGCCCGGGAACCGTAAGGCTTCAATTCGCGGCGGAGGGTGACGATGCAGCGGTTCCAGAGCGGGGTGTGGGGACCGGGATGACGGCACGTGTAGCCTCGGCGTCGGCGCCGAAGCGAACGGTGGAGCGCCAGAGCGGCTTCGAGGGTGGCTTCGCCGAAGATCGCCACGAGATCCATGGAGGTTTGGACGGCGGGATGGGTTTGGTTCATGCCGCGTAACCCAAGCGGATGCGCCGCTGCGGCAAGGCGTCCGTCTACCGCGATAAGATGAGGGTGGCAGGCCTCGTTCGGTGCAGGCGGCAGCAACAAAAGGGCACGATCCGGGTGTGCCCGACGCGGGGAGGCGGCCGCGAGCAGCTCGGTCGGGACGAGCCTGGTTCCGGTGGCCAGCGCCCGAGGCGCGAGCGAAGCAACCCAATGGGTTACACGACGGCGGATTGCGGTGGAGAAGCGAGGGGGCGATCGAGTAACCCAATGGGTTACACGGATGCGGAACCGCGAGGGAAGGGAGCCGACGGCCTGACAGCGGCGGTGGGGTAACCCAATAGGTTACACGGCCGCCGAGGGATGGCGGAGCGCAGATCGGGGCCGTGGGGCTCTCACCGCGCGGCGAGGGCGCGCTGCATGCGGGTGAGCGCCTCCTGCAGGACGGCGCGGCGGCAGCCGAAGTTCAGCCGGACATGGCGGCCGGGGGGCGCGCCGTACTGCGCGCCGTCGGCCAGTCCGACGCCATGCTCCTCGAAAAACCGGCCCGGCGCCTCGAGGCCCAGCGCGGAGACGTCGAGCCACGCGAGGTAGGTGGCCGCACACGGCGTCATCCGGATGGCCGGCAGCTCGCGCGCGAGAAAATCGCCCAGGTGATCCCGGTTGCCGCGCAGGTAGGCGAGCAGCGCCTGGCGCCAGGGTTCGCCGTGGCGGAGCGCCGCCTCGCCGGCGGCCAGCCCGAGCACATTCATCTCGGGAATGAAGCCCGCCATCGCCCGGACGAAGCGCGTGCGCAGCCGCGCGTCGGGAATGAGCGCGAAGGCGCAGGCGAGGCCGGGGAGATTGTAGGTCTTGCTCGGCGCCATCAGGGTGACCGTGCGCGCGGCCGCTTCGGGTGAGAGCGCGGCCAGCGGCGTATGCCTCGCGTCGTCGAGGATGAGGTCGCAATGAATCTCGTCCGAGACGATCGTGAGATTGTGCCGTCCGGCCAGTTCGGCGAAGCGGATCAGCTCCTCGCGGGTGAAGGTGCGGCCGACCGGGTTGTGCGGACTGCACAGGAAAAGAAGGCGGGTGCGCGGTGTGACGGCGCGCTCGAGGGCCGCCCAGTCGGGCGCGTAGGTGCCGTCCGCGGCGGCGGCGAGCGGCACGGTGAGGCATTCCCGCCCGCTGTTGCGCGGCGCGCTGAGGAAGGGCGGATAGATCGGCGGGCTGACGAGCACGGCGTCGCCCGGTTCGGCGAAGGCCTTGGCCGCGACATTCAGGCCCGGCACGAGTCCCGGCAGCCAGACGACCCAGGCAGGGTCGACGGTCCATTCGTAGCGCCGCGCGCAATAGTCGACCACCGCCTGCACCAGCGAGGGCCTGGCTTGGCCATAGCCAAAGACGCCGTGCGCGACCCGTTCGTGCAGGGCCTCGATCACCGCGGGCGGCGCGGCAAAGTCCATGTCGGCGATCCACAGCGGCAGGACGTCGGTGCCGGCGTACTTGCGCCACTTGCGGCTGTCGCTGGCCGCGCGGTCGATGACGGTGTCGAAATCGAAGGTCATGGAAGGCCGGGATTGAACCCGCGGCGCATCATAAAGCACGGAAAAAACAGGAATGCGACGGAGTTGCGCGGGTGAGTCGTCACAGTTCGGGACGAATCTTCCCGATACGTCACCGGCAAGTTACTTAAAATACGGGACACCATTATTTTAGGGTGATTTATCTGGCCGGCACGGAGGATGCAATTCGGGTGACACCTTAAACCCACAAGGAGAACCACAACATGAATCGAATCATCCGCTACACCCAACCCGGCGGCACCAGCTTGTTCCCGCTGTTTGCCGGCCGTCGTCCGTGGACCGGACTGGAGGCGGAGGCCGACCGGCTGTTTGAGGCCGCGCTCGCCGACATGGCGACGCCGGCGTTTGCCGCGCGGTTCCCCGTCGACCTGTACGAGGACAAGGACAACACGTACGTGCGTGCGGCGCTTCCCGGCGTCGCCCGCGATGGCATCACCGTGGAGATGGTTGACGGCTACCTGACGATTGGCGCCTCGCGCAAGAGCGGCGAGGAGACGTTCAACCTGAGCCGTTCGATCGCGATCCCCGAGGCGGTGCAGGCCGACAAGGTCTCGGCCGCGTACGAGGATGGCATGCTCACGGTCACGCTGCCCAAGCAGGAGCAGGTGAAGCCGCGCAAGATCAACATCACCGTCAACTGATCCGCACAGGAGAAATCATCATGAGCCTCTTCAATCAAATCGTCCCCTCCCTGGCGCGCACGCTCGGGCGTCACGAGGAGTCCGAGGGCGGAAACTCCGCCGAGTTCACCGTCAAGCCCGTGTACGAGATCAACGAGACGCCGGAGGCCTGGGGCCTCACGGTCCAGCTGCCCGGAGTCGCCCGCGACGGCCTCGACCTCACCGTCGAGGAGAATGTCGTCACGCTCCGCGGCCGCCGCACCTGGAAGCAGCCCGCCGGCTGGACGTCGCTCTACCGCGAGTCGGTCGACGCCCCGTACGAGCTCGTGCTCGAGCACGGCAACGTGGTCGATCTCGACAAGATCCACGCCGAACTGAAGGACGGCGTGCTGCGGGTCTCGCTGCCGAAGACCGAGGCCGTAAAGCCTCGCAAGATAGCGGTTAACTGAATCCGCGCTGACCGTGTGACGAACGTGAAAAACACCCTTTTTCCATATCGTTCGGCACGGAACCAGCTTTTACATGGGTAACAGTCCGGCTGGCTAGGGGTAGACAGCCGGACACCAGGCCCGCCGCGCGCGGGCAAGACCGCCGGGAGCCCGCCTACGGGCCCCGGCGGTTTTATTATTCATGGCGCCTTGCCCTTGGCCGGCACGAGCACGGAGGCCAGGACGGACACGGCCAGGACGAGGCCGATGATGCCGAGCGAGAGCCCGATCGAGACCTCAAACCAACGCGAGGCGAGCATCTTGAGGCCGACGAAGACCAGCACGATGGCGAGCCCGTGGTTCAGGAAGCGGAAGAGCTGCATGACGCCGGACACGGCAAAGTACAAGGAGCGGAGGCCGAGGATCGCGAAGATGTTCGAGGTGAAAACGATGAACTCATTGCGCGTGATGGCGATCACCGCCGGGATGGAATCGAGGGCGAACATCACGTCGGTCGTCTCGATAACCAGCAGGACGATGAAAAGCGGCGTCGCGTGCAGCTGCCCGCCGGGCCGGAGGAAGAACCGTCCGCCGTCCGCCTCGGCCGTGACCGGGAAGATCCGGCGGGCCAGCCGGACCGCGGGATTCTTCTCCGGTGCCACGCCGTCGCCCTTCTTCGGCAGCGCCAGCTTCACGCCGGTGAAGACGAGAAAGGCGCCGAACAGGTAGATGATCCAGTGGAAGGCGTTGATCAGCCCGATGCCGGCGAAGATGAAGAGCGCCCGCATCACCAGCGCGCCGACGATGCCCCAGAAGAGCACGCGGTGCTGGTACCGCGGCTCGACGTGGAAGTACTGGAAGATGACGATGAAGACGAAAACGTTGTCGACGCTGAGGCAGAGCTCGACGAGGTAGCCCGTGAGAAACTCCAGCGCGGGCTGCGCGCCCAGCTTCGCCGCCACCAGGAGATTGAAGACCACCGCGAGGCCGATCCAGACGCCGCACCAGGCCAGCGCCTGCCGGATGGACACCGCGTGCGCCTTGCGGTTCAGCAGCCCGAGGTCGAGCGCCAGCATGGCGGCGATGAACGCGAGGAACCCCATCCACGCCCACCAAGGCATCGAGCCGAACATCGCGAGCGCGGGAATCATGCGGCGTCATTTGGGCCCGGGAGCGCGGCCGGCGCAAGCGGGGAGTGGGGCGGTGGAGAGGACGCGGCTGATTGGCCCCGCCTGAAATTCTTTGACGTCGGCGGAGTCCGTGACTTTGGGTAGGCGCTCCCCCATGACTTCCGGCCGAAAGCTCCCGCGCTGGTTCTGGGCCGCGCTCGCCGGCCCGGTCGCGGCCTGGGCGGCGGACGCGCCGCCGCCGGCCTCCGTGGCCGAGGCGGCCCCGGCGGCGCCGGCCGCGTTCGACGTGCTGGCGCGGTTCGCCGACGGGCTGGAGCACCGGATCTTCCCGGGCGGCACGGACAGCCACTACGTCCACTGGCTCACGTTCGGCCTGCTCCTGCTGGCGGCGATCCTGCTGCGGCGCGTGGTCGCGCACGTGATCTTCAAATGGCTGCGGCGGCTGGCGGCGAAGACCGAGACCACGCTTGACGACAAGCTGCTGCCGGCGCTCGAGGCGCCGGTGGCGACGCTGGTGATGGTGCTGGGCATCTTCGCGGCGCTGTCGGTGTTCCGTTTCTCCCCGGGCGTCGACCGGATCGTCGGGAACGGCTTCAACGTCGCGCTGATCGCGGTGCTGTTCTGGGGAATCTTCTGCGCGGGCGGCGCGATCCTCGACCACATGGAGGACCTCGCCCACGGACGGCAGCTGGCGATCGCGACGTTCATGCCGCTGATCAAGAAGACGCTGGCGGCGCTGGTCGGCGTGATCGGGCTCCTCACGCTGGCGCAGAGCTTCGGGGCGGACGTGAAGGCGGCGCTGGCCGGCCTCGGCATCGGCGGCTTGGCGGTCGCCTTTGCGGCGCAGGACACGATCGCCAATCTCTTCGGCTCGCTGGTGGTCGTGCTCGACCAGCCGTTCAAGGTCGGCGAGGTCGTGAAGATCGGCGCGACCGTCGGGACGGTGGAGGACATCGGCCTGCGCTCGACCAAGCTGCGGCTGATCGACCGGTCGCTGGCGGTGTTGCCGAACAAGCTGGTGGCGGCCGAGGTGATCACCAACCTCTCTCGCTTCACGCAGCGCCGGGTGGAGCAGACCCTGGGCCTGCCGTTCGACACGCCGCCCGAGCAGGTGGAGGGCGTGGTGACGGACATCCGCCGGCTGCTCGCGCAGGACGGGTCGGTGGACCCGACCTCGGTGCTGGTTTATTTCTCCGACTACGGCGAATCGTCGCTCAATCTCTGGATGGTATACGTCATCCGGGATCCGGATTTTGCCGGGCACCTGGCCGTGCGCCAGCGGCTGAATCTCGCCATCCTGCGGATTGTCGACGCGCGCGGGCTGGCGCTCGCGTTTCCGACGCAGACCATGCACCTGCCCACGCCGGTGGTGGAAAAACTCGCGCCGAAGCCGCCCTGAAAGGAAGGCGCGGGCGCCGGTTGGCGGTTTGCCCCGGCGAGGTCTCAGGGTCCGGCGCCGACCGCGCGGTCGAAGGCCGCCTGGTCGGTTCGCTGGAGCCAGCGGGCTTCGGCCAGCAGGGCCTCGGCCCGGGCCAGCGCCGTCTGGGTGTCGAGCAGGTCGGTGAGCACGGCGGCGCCGGACTGGTAGCGCTCCTGCACGGCCCGCAGGCTTTCGCCGGCCGCCTGCACGCTGGCCTCGTTGGCGGCGATGGACGACCAGGCGCGCTCGAGTTCGCTGGCGGCGGCCCAGACCTCCTCGCGGATCTGCAGGCGGCGGTTCTCGAGGGCGGCCTCCTCCCGCGCCAGCTCGGCCTGGGAACGGGCGACGCGATGGGCGCGGCTGCCGGCGTCGAACACCGGCAGGTCGACCGACAGCCCCGCCTGCCACTCCTTCACTTCGGGGAGCCACTCCGTATCCCGCCAGCCGAACGCCCCGTCGGCATGGACCGTCGGGGCGCGGGCGGCGCGGGCGGCCGCGACTCCCGCGCGGGCGGCGTCGGCGCGGCGGGCGTCGGCCCGCAGCTCCGGCCGGTGCTCCAGCGCCCGGGCAAAGGCGGCCGCGAGATCGAGCGGGCCGGCCGGCGGCGTGGCGTCGGTGGGCGAAGCGATGGCGAGCGGCGTCTCGGCGGGCCGGCCCATGGACGTGTTGAGGCGGCCGGCCGCGATCCGCACCTGGCTCCCGGCGGTGATGAGCTGCAGCCGGGCGTTGGCCAGCTCGGCCTGCAGGCGCAAGACGTCGGCGCGCGGCACGGCGCCGGCCTGGTGCCGCGCCTCGGCGAAGCCGAGATGCTTTTCCGTTCGTTCCAGATTCCGCTGGGCCACCGCCAGCAGATCCTGGGCGGCGGCCAACGAGAAGAATGCGGCGCGGGTGGCGAAGCGGACGTCGGCCCGGGTGGCCTCGACCTCGGCCTCGGCGCCCGCGCGCCGGGCGACGGCGGCGTCCAGGCCGGCCCGCCGGCCGCCGAAATCGAAAAGGGTCATGCGCGACACCAGGCCGCCGTTCCAGTCGTCCAGCGGACCGATCAGCTCCGGCACGCCCTGGCCCGGCAGCGCGAAGCCGGCGGGGAGGAAGGCCCGGCGCTGCCAGCGGTGGTAGCCGGCGCTGAGATCGACATTCGGGTAGAACGGCGCGCGCGCCTCGCCCACGGCCTCGGCGGCCGCGGTGACGCCGGCCCGGGCCGCGGCCAGCGCGGGGTGGCCGGCGGCCAGCCGGAGGCAGTCGTCCAGCGTGAGGGCGGCGGGGGTGTCGGCGGAATGCAGGACGGGCGTCGCGAGCAGGAGGAGCGGCAGCAGGGCGAGGCGTTTCATGGCGGCAAGGGACAAACTCAGGCGATGGTCTTGTGGAAGCGGTTCACGGCGAAAACGAACACCCCCAACCCGAGCGCCAGCAGCGCGGCGAATTGCGGCCAGAGGATGTCGAGCCCCACGCCCTTCAGGAAAATGGCGCGGATGATGACGAGAAAGTAGCGCAACGGGTCGAGGAAGCTGAGCCACTGGAAGACCTCCGGCATGTTGGCGATCGGGAAGATGAACCCCGAGAAGAGCATGGCCGGGAAAAAGAAGAAGAAGGCCGTCATCATCGCCTGCTGCTGGGTCTGGCTGACGGTGGAGATGAAGAGGCCGATCCCGAGCGTGCTGAGGAGGAAAAGCGCGGTGCCGAGCAGCAGCAGCGCGAAGCTCCCGCGCAGCGGCACGTCGAACCAGAAAAGGCCCACGGCGGCGACCAGGGCGGTGTTGAGGAAGCCGATGACCACGAACGGCGCGCACTTCCCGAGGATGAACTCCACCGGCCGGATCGGCGTGACCATGATCTGCTCGATCGTGCCGGACTCCTTCTCCCGCACGATCGCCATGCTGGTCAGCATCAGGCTGATCAGCATGACCATTGTGGCAATGACGCCGGGCACATAGAAGTTCCGGCTTTCCAGGTCGGCGTTGAACCACGCCCGCGGCCGCAGGTCCACCGCGCCGGCGGTGACGGCGCGGCCCGCCCGCCGCAGCGCCTGTTGGATGACCACGCTCTGGTTGGCCGCGGCGGCAATCTGGCCGCCGTAGTTCACCACGTAGCGGGCGGTGTTGGAATCGGAACCGTCCACGATCAATTGCGCGACAGCGGTGCGCCCCCCGCGGAGCTCGGCGGCGTATCCCGAATTGATCTGGAGGATCGCGGCGGCATCGGCCGAATCGACCCGCGCGCGGGCGGCGGCCTCGTCGGTCGTGCGGGCCACGGCGTCGAAATAGGCCGAACCGGTGAAGCGTGCGACCAACTCGCGGCTGGCGGGGGTGTTGTCGCGGTCGATGACGACCAGGCGCACGTGGCGGACGTCGAGCGTGACCGCGTAGCCGAAAATCAGCGTCTGGAGGACGGGCACGCCGATGATGACCATGCGCATCCGCGGGTCCCGGAAGACCGAGCGGAATTCCTTGCGCAGGATGGTGAGGATGCGTTCCCACATGGCGGAGGCCTCAGTCGAGTCGCCGGCGGGTCCGGCGGATGGCGGCGCCGGCGACGACCACCGCGAAGACGCCGAGGAAGAGCGCGTCGGGCCAGAGCGTGTCGAGGCCGACGCCGCGCAGGAAGATGCCCTTGACCAGCGCGACGAAATAACGGGCGGGCACGAGGTAGGTGATCGCCTGGACCGGCAGCGGCATGTTGGCGATGGCGAAGGCGAAGCCCGAGAGCAGGAAGGCCGGCAGGAAGGTCGCGACCATCGCCAGCTGGCTCGCGAGCAACTGCTGCCGGGCGAGGGTGCTGATCAGGATGCCCTGGGCCAGCGTGCCGACGACGAACACGGCGCCCACGCCGAACAGCAGCGGGACGCTGCCGCGCAGCGGCACGTGGAAGAGAAACACGGTCATCAGCACTGCGATGACCATGTTGAACAGGCCGACGGCGACATACGGCAGAAGCTTCCCCAGAATGAGTTCGGCCGGCCGCACCGGGGTGGAGATGAGCTGTTCCATCGTGCCGCGCTCCCACTCGCGGGCGATGGTCAGCGACGTGAGCAGGGCGGCGATCAGGCCCATGATCACCGCCATGATGCCCGGGACGATGAAGTTCCGGCTCTCGAGGTCGGGGTTGAACCAGACCCGGGTGCGCAGGTCGAGCGCCGGGGCGGGCGCCGTTCCGGTCACGCGGCGCACCTGCGCCAGGGTGAGGTCGGCGTTGGCGCCCGCGACCACGCCCTGGGCGTAGCCAAGGATGATGCCGGCCGTGTTGGAATCGGAGCCGTCGATGACGGCCTGCACCGGGGCCGGCCGGCCGGCTGCGAGCTGGGCGGCAAAATCGGACGGAATGACGAGTCCGAGGACGGCCTCGCGGGTGTCGATGGCGCGTTCGAGCTCGGCGTAGCGGGTGACGCCTCCGCGAAAATCGAAGTAGCGCGTGGCGGTGAAGCGCGCGAGCAGCTCGCGGCTGGCCGCGGTGCCGCTCTGGTCCCACACGACGAACGGCGCGCGGTCGACGTCGAGCGTCAGCGCGTAGCCGAACATCAGCAGCATGAGCATCGGAATGCCCACGGCCAGGACGAGGCTGCGCGGATCGCGCCGGATGTGGAGGCTCTCCTTGCGGGCGATGGCCCAGAGGCGGCGCGGGTTCATCGGCGGGCCTCCGGTGGGGCGCCCTCGGCGCGGTCGCGCGCCTCGATCAGGGAAACGAACACGTCCTCGAGGGTGGGGGTGATGGTTTCCAGCCGGTCGAGGCGGAGCCCGGCCGCGGCGAGCGCGGACCGGATGGCGCGGTCGGCGGCGGCGCCGTCCGGGGCCACGGCGTGCAGGCCGCGGCCGAAGAGCGCCGCCTCCTTCACCTCGGGCAGCCGCTCGAGGAGACCCATGGCCTCGTGCGGGCGTTCGCACTCCAGCTCCAGCACGGCCTCGGGCATGAGTTCCGACTTGAGCTGCCGCGGGGCGCCGGTGGCGATGATCCCGCCGCGGTACACGATGGCGAGTCGGTCGCAGTATTCCGACTCCTCCATGTAGTGCGTGGTGACGAACACGGTGACGCCTTCTCCCGACAGGTGGTAGATGAGGTCCCAGAACTGACGGCGGCTGTTCGGATCGACGCCGGAGGTGGGTTCGTCGAGGAAGAGGATCGGCGGCTCGTGCAGCACGGCGCACCCCAGCGCCAGGCGCTGCTTCCAGCCGCCCGAGAGGGTGGCGGTGGGCGCGGTGCGGTGCTGCTCCAGCCCGGCCATGGCGAGGACCCACGCCTTGCGCTCGGCCTTCTTCGCCCGCGGCAGCCGGTAGATGCCGCTGTAGAAATCGATGTTCTCCTCGACCGTCAGCTCGTCATAGAGCGAGAACCGCTGGCTCATGTAACCGATGCTGGTCTTGATTCGCTCGGTGTCGCGGACGATGTCGAAGCCCGCGACGCGGCCGGTGCCGGCGGTCGGCGCCAGCAGGCCGCAGAGCATGCGGATCGTGGTGGATTTGCCCGCGCCGTTGGGTCCGAGAAAGCCGAAGATCTCGCCCCGGCGCACGGCGAACGAGACGCCGGCCACGGCCTTGAACGCGCCGAAATGCTTCTCGAGGTCCCGCACCTCGACCACGATCTCGGCGGCGGCGGGAGGCTCAGGGCGCATCGCCCGCCTCCTGCCGGCCGGCGAGCACGGCGACGAACACGTCCTCGAGCGACGGCGTGATGGGCCGGACGGACTGCAGCTCGAATCCGGCCCGGGCCATGAGCTCGCGCAGGCGCGGCTCGATTTCCGCGGCGGCAGCGCCGCCGGCGACGTGCACGCGGTCGCCAAACAGGCCCACGGAGAACCCCGGGAGTTCCGCGCGCAGCAGTGCGGCGGTCCGGCGCGGGGCGGGGGTGCGGACCTCGAGGAGGGCGCCCGGCATCAGGGCCTTGACCTCCTCGGGCGTGCCCAGGCCCAGCAGCCGTCCGGCGTGGAGCAGGGCGAGGCGGTTGCAGCGTTCGGCCTCATCGAGGTAGGAGGTCGAGACGAAGAGGGTGACGCCCTCGCGCACGAGCTGGTAAAGGATGCGCCAGAAGTCGCGGCGCGACACCGGGTCGACGCCGTTGGTCGGCTCGTCGAGGACAAGGACGCGCGGCGTGTGGATCAGGGCGCAGGCCAGCCCGAGCTTCTGCTTCATTCCGCCGGAAAGCTGGCCGGCGAGCCGCTGCTGGAAGGGCGTGAGGTTGCTGAAGCTCAGCAGGCGCGCGAGGCGCGTCTCCCGCCCGCGGGCGGGCACGCCGTAGATGTCGGCGTAGAATTCGATGTTCTCGCGCACGGTGAGGTCCGGATAGAGCCCGAAGCGCTGGCTCATGTAGCCGAGGTGGTCCTTCAGCCGCGCCCCGTCGCGCACAATGTCGCAGTCCGCCACCCGGGCGGTGCCGCTCGTGGGCGGCAGGATGCCCGCCAGCATCCGCATGGTTGTTGTCTTGCCGGCGCCGTCCGGGCCGACCAGGCCGAAGATCTCGCCCTCCGCGACGTCGAGGTCGAGGTCGTCAACGGCGACGACGGAGCCGAACGTGCGGCGCAGGTGGTGGGCGCGGATGGCGGACATGGGGCAAGGAGCCGAAAGGCGGGAGGGCTGAAGGTCGGAAAGACGGACGGGACCAGCCGGGTCAATAATCGGGGGCTTCAGCCTTTCAGCCGGTCGGTCTTTCAGCCTTCCGGAATCACGACGTCGGCGGGCATCCCGGGCTTGAGCTCGTCCTGCGGATTGGCCACGTCGATCTTCAGGCGGAAGACGAGCTTCACGCGTTCCTTTGCGGTCTGCACGGTCTTGGGGGTGAATTCAGCCTCGGGCGAGATGAAGGCGACGGTGCCGTCGTAGGTCCGGCCCGGGAAGGTGTCGGTGCGGACGGCGACGTGCTGGCCCAGGTGGACGCGGCCCAGGTCGGTCTGGTTGAGGTAGGCGCGCACCCAGACATGCGCGAGGTCGGCCACGGTGACCACCGGGGTGCCGGCGGCGACGAATTCGCCGGGCTCGATATTGCGGGAGAGGACGAAGCCGGTGAGCGGCGAGACGAGGCGGGTATTGTCCAGCTGGGTCTGCGCCAGGTCGAGGGCGGCGCGGGCCTGCTCGACCCGGGCGCGCCCCTGGCGGATGGTCTCGACGCGCGGGCCCTCGCGGACGAGCTTGAGACGCTCGGCGGCCTCGGCCGCGCGGGCCTCGGCCACCTTCAGCTGCGCCTCGGCGGCCTCGAAATCGCGGCTGGAGATCACGTCCTTGCCGTGGAGGTCCTGCTGCCGGGCGAAGTCGAGGCGCGCGCGGTCGCGCTCCGCCTCGGCGCTGTGGAGCGTGGCCTCGGCGGCCGCGATCTCCTGCGGTCGCGACCCCGCCTCCAGCTCGGCCAGCGCGGCCTCGGCGCCCGCCAGCTCGGCGCGGCGCAGGGCCACGCCCTCCTTCTGCTCGGCGTCGTCCAGCCGGGCCACGAGTTGGCCGGCGGCCACGCGCTGGCCCTCGTCCAGGAGGCGCTCGGCCACGCGGCCCGGCACCTTGAACCCGAGCTGGGCGTCATCGACCTCGATGTTGCCGGAAAGGAGGAGGGCGCCGCCGGGCGCGTCGGCGGAGCGGGAGCAGCCGGTGGCAAGTGCCAGGGCGAAGAGGAGCGCGGCGGCCGCGGCGCGAGCCGGCCGGTCAGGCGGGGAGGGTTTTTTCATGGTCTTTGCGGCCGGCGGGAGTGAGCAGTCCGGAGAAAAAGAGGTCGATGGCCTGGCGGAAGATGCGGTCGGGCGGCAGGCCGGTGCGCTCGATCGCGTCGGGCTGCATCAGCGCGACGATGGCGGAGCGCCAGAATTCGATGGCGAAGTCCGGGTCGACGTCGCGGCGCACCATCCCGGCCGCCTGGCCCTGGCGCAGGACCTGGCCGAAGACGTAGGGAATGTTCTTGTGCCGCAGCTCCTCGAGCCGGGCGTAAAGCGCCGGGGAGAACCGTTGGAGATCCCGGATGACCGGCGGGTTCACCTGGGAAAACCGCCGCATCATCGCCTCGACCAGGCGGCTGAACTTGGCGGCGAAGCTCAGCTCCCGGTCGGCGAAAAGCCGGTCTGCCAGCTCGCGCACCTCGGCCGCAAACTGGTCGAGGACCGCGGCCACGAGGTCGTCCTTGCCCGCAAAATGCCGATAGAGGGTCTTCTTGCTCATGCCCAGCTCGCGGGCGAGGTCGTCCATGGTCAGGGCGCTGTAGCCGTAGGTGAAGAGGTGGCGGCGGGCGGCGGCGATGATCCGGGCCGCGGGGGCGGCGGCGGCCGGTTGGAGTGTGCGGGGGCGGGAAGCCATGGGACTCTGGGGAAACTAATACAGTATCCAACGTTTCCAAAAGGCAAGGGACAATTTCGCCCCCGCCGGGCGGCACGGAATCGTCACCCGGCGGGGATTGCCACGCCCGGTCCGGGCCGTAACCTGCCCGCATGCCTGCGCACGACCAACTCAAGTCGGAGATCTCGGCGTTGATCGCCCACAAGGATTTCCCCGCATTGAAGCAGAAGATCGCCCCCTGGCTGCCGGCCGACCTCGCACCGATCCTGGCGGAGCTGCCGGTGGAGGAGCTGGCCCAGCTGTTCCGCGGCTGCTCGCAGCAGCTCGCGGCGGCGACGTTCACCTACCTCGAGCTCGACGCGAAGCGGAAGCTGCTCAAGGCGCTGCCGCAGGCGCAGACCGCGGCGCTGCTCAACGAACTGCCGCCCGACGACCGGACGGCGTTTCTCAACGAGCTGCCGCTCGACCTCGCGATGCAGCTCCTGGGGCTGCTGACCCCGGAGGAGCGGAAGGTCGCGCAGGACCTGCTGGCCTATCCGGAGCACAGCGTCGGGCGGATGATGACGCTCGACTTCGTCACGGTGCGGTCGGGCTGGACGGTGCGCGAGGCGCTCGACTACATCCGGAGCCACGGGTTCGACCGCGAGACGCTGAGCATGGTCTACGTGACGGATGATGCCGGGCGGCTGCTGGACGACATCCGGCTGCGGCGGTTCCTCCTGACGGATCCCTCGACCAAGGTAAGCGCGCTGATGGACGGCGACTACGCGACGCTTTCGCCGGTGGACGACCGGGAGAAGGCGCTCCAGGTCTTCCGCAAGTTTGACCGCGTGGCGCTGCCGGTGACCGATCCGGAGGGCAAGATCATCGGCATCGTCACGGCCGACGACATGCTCGACGTGGCGTCCGAGGAGGCGACGGAGGACATCCAGA
>Ga0335069_10008728_pt1 | contig 14467 bp, 9 predicted proteins | sample Lox_Sample_11_FD_206714 | JGI IMG/M metagenome (GOLD analysis project Ga0335069, IMG submission 206714) | Soil microbial communities from Loxahatchee National Wildlife Refuge, Florida, United States - Lox_Sample_1.1 | ecosystem: Environmental > Terrestrial > Soil > Wetlands | place: USA: Florida... | reverse complement strand
GCGCAACTCCGGCCGTGCACAGCTGAGGCAAAGGCGTTTGCCATCCACTTCCTCATGCCGGCCGAAGTTCACTCCCTCGCCGCACCGGGCACACCTTACACGTTCTGCCTTGTAGCCGGGCAACTCGGCTGGATCGACATGAACACGCACCCGCTCTACGCGAAAAAGCTGGCTCTCCTCGAGTTCGCGATAGGCCTTCATCTGCTGCTGGCTTTTGTCCTCGATGTGCGGAAACAGGTCCCGCGCCAGATCGCGCGAACCCTCCAGCGCGACAATTCGCACCGCGTCGCCAGAGGCGAGATCGGCAAAGGTCGCAGCCATCTTGCCCCAATCTCTGAATTTGAGGGTTCGTTTTCCGAGCCTGCAGCCGGTCACCAATCCGATCGCATCAGTAGCACAGCGATCGATCTCCACAAATGTTGCGAGGCGTTTGCGGTCAGCTCCCAGTGGGTCGGAGATGCCCAGCTCCTTCAGCCCGAGAAGCGCCATACGAGCGCCCAGAATCTGCCCCGCGCAAAGGTGCCCATGAGCAGCCTTTGCCTTCTCCAAAAGCTCGTCCAGGGATTCCATCGTGTCACTCCTGATCGCGGCTGGCTTCAAGATCGCGGCCAATCTCCAGCCGCCTAATTCTTTGCCGGCTGGGCCGGCTCCGGCTCGTCGCTTGACTCCTCGACCAAAACCGCCGAACCCGCGAGGATGTCAAAGCTCTCAGTTTCCCGGCCGGCCGGATGAAACGTCGCTCTCAGGGGCTCACGCTGCCACTCCGGGACGCTGCACGCGGGCTGGCTTCGGTCTTCCGGGTCATACGCCGAGAGCTTCTTCGCGAGGATCGGCTTCCGCGCAGAGATCTGTGCCACGACAGCATAGAGGCTCTTCCCACTCGACGTCACGCCGCAGTAGGCGCCGTAGTCGCGGAACCAGCTGACCTGGCTCACGCCGGGATCGTAATCGGGCAGCTTGAGTGCGGTCACGCGCCCCGTCACGCGATCCACCATCAGCCACGGGCCGCGCTGCCAAACCCAGTGCGATTCTCCGGCTTTGGTCCTTTCACCGGGCAATTCGTCGTTCAGCCGTATAGCCCTTCTTACCACGAAGCTCCGGTCCGTGACTTCATGCGCTTCCCCGGTCGTCCATTCCTTCACTTGGCCATCCACCACCAGCGGGCGAATCTTGAGCGCATCCTCGCCCGCCTGCGCTCCCGCGGGATCTCCGGTCTTTGAGTAGGGCACACGCTTCGCCGCGCCAAGGCCCACCGCATGCTTCCGCGGAGCAGCGCTTACTGATGATGTGATAGCAATCAACCCCGACAGAACACTCGCCGCAACTGCCAAACGATTCACTTGCTCACCCCTGGCCCTGCGCCGACTCCACCGCGCGCGCAACGCGAAACGCTGTTCCCTCTTTCAAATGTGCTGACAGTACCTGCATTCCAACGGGCAACCCCGCCTTGGTGGCGCCGCACGGAACCGTCACGCCGCAGATCCCCGCAAGGCTAGCCGTGACTGTATAAATGTCGGCCAGGTACATCGCCAGGGGATCGCCCGTCTTCTCCCCCAGCTTGAACGCCGGCACCGGCGAAGTGGGGGTCACGATCGCATCCACTCCGGCGAATGCCTTCAGAAAATCCTCCGCAAGCAACCGCCGCACCTTAAGAGCCTTTAGATAGTACGCGTCGTAATAGCCGGCGCTTAGCGCATACGTTCCAAGAAGGATGCGGCGCTTCACCTCCGCCCCAAACCCCTCATCGCGCGAGTGACTGTACATCGCGGACAGAGTGTCCGAAGCCGCTGAGCGATATCCGTAACGCACTCCGTCAAATCGGGCGAGATTCGCGCTGGCCTCTGCTGTCGCAACGAGGTAGTAGGCTGGAATGGCATACTTCGTGTGCGGCAGTGAGATCGGTTTCACCGCGCATCCGGCGGCCTTGAGCCACGCGATGCCCCCCTCGAGCCGCTCGCGCACCTCAGGGTCGAGCCCCTCGCCAAAATACTCTGCCGGGACGCCGATGCGCAGTCCATCGACGGGCATGTCGCTCTCTGCTGCATAGTCGGCAACAGGAGCTGGAGAACTGGTCGCATCGCAAGGGTCGTGTCCGGCAATCACGCCGAGAACGGTGGCTGCATCACGGACGTTCGTCGCAAACGGACCGATGCGGTCGAGTGACGAGGCAAACGCGATCAGCCCGTAGCGCGAAACGCGTCCATAGGTCGGAAGCACGCCTACTACGCCGCAGAAACTCGCCGGCTGCCGGATCGATCCGCCGGTATCCGTACCGAGTGTCGCGACTGCCATGTTCGCCGCTACGGCCGCCGCCGAACCGCCGCTCGATCCCCCTGGAACGCGGCTCGTGTCCACAGGATTCCGCACTGGTCCGTATGCGGAGTTCTCGTTCGAAGAGCCCATTGCAAACTCGTCGCAGTTCAGCTTACCCAGCAAAACGGCGCCCGCGTCCTCAAGCCGTTTGACCGCAGTCGCGTCATACGGCGGATGGTACCCTTTCAGAATTTTTGATCCCGCGGTTGCGGTCGCCCCGCGCACCACAAGCACATCTTTGATACCCAGGGGAATCCCCGCCAACGGGCCCAGCGGATCGCCCTTTGCCGCGGCAGCGTCCACCTTGGTCGCCTGCTCAAACGCCCGCTCCTTTGTCAAACTCAGATAGACATTCAGTCGCGGATTCAGCTTCTCAATGCGCTCGAAGTAGCCGGTCGCGAGGTCGATGGCCTTCAACCTGCCCGAGGTCATCCCCGCACGAAGCTCGGCGAGAGTCTTCGGCTTCTCAAGATAGGTCTCAGTGGTCATCGCTTCGCTTGGCAATCAGGCCTTCCTTGTCGGCGCTTCTCTGGCGTCTCAGGCTCGCCAGGGAGCCCCTCTACCTTTCAATCACCCTCGGTACCTTGAAAAAGACCTGATCGGTCTCTGGGGCCTCCGGCATCACTACCCTGCGATCGAGCGAGGGAACCTCCGCATCCTGACGAAGCGAACTCGCGCCACCGGCTCCCTCGAGTTCGCTCACTTGCGCCAGCGGAGTAACGCCGGACGTATCGAGTTCGTTCAGCGTGGCCACATAATCGAGAATCGCGTTCAGATCGTGGAGCATGGCCTTGGTCTCATCAGCAGTCAGTTCCACATTCGCCAACTCGGCCACACGCTCGACGTCCTGTACGGTTACCCTGGCAGTCATCCCCGGCTTCTTCCTCTCGCGCCATGTTCGAAAGTCAAGTATACCGGTGAATGATTGCGCTCCGTTCCCTTCATCGTGCCGCGCTACCCTCGCAGGGATGATTCTGCACTAATCGACGGTGAGCGCCAGAAGCACCTTGTGGGACACGCCGTTTGCCGTCGCTGTAACGCCCACGGTATACGTTCCCGCTGGCGTGTTGTATCCGCTCTGCGGCGGCGCCGCGCCTCCCTTGGTGCCACCGCCTCCACCGGAACAACCGGCAACTCCAAATGCCGCAAAGGCGAGCAATCCGATCAGGACGACGAACTTCCAGCGCCTGCGCCCCGCGATGGGCAAAACGATCAGCCCCAGCGCAACCGGTACGACTCGCCATCGAGCTCCAATCGATGGGATTGGCACCGCACTCACCGTCGGCGGTCCTGTCGCAATTTGGATCGTCACGGTTCCCGTTGTGTTGGCGGCAACCATCTCGCTCGATGGATTGAATGCGCATGCGGCATGCGCGGGCAGTGGATCGCACTGGAACGCAAAAGTGCCGGAAGACCCATTCATAGGTGAAAGCGTCAGCGTATATCGGGCCGTCTGCCCGCTCGATACTGTCTGGCTTGAATTGCCGGCGACCGTCGCCGAGAAATCAAATCCCATTCCCGATAGAGGTGCCTGCAGGTTCGCCGTGAGCATACTGCTCGAGACCGTCAGGCTTCCGCTCTGTTGACCGGCCGTCGGCGGAGCAAACACCACAGATCCACCGCAGGAAGCTCCGGGCGCAAGCGTCGCGGTGCATGTCGAGTTGGTTAACTGAAACGCGCCCGATACCGCAATCGCAAGGTCGCTGAACGCCACTGTACCGGTGTTCGTAATTGTTACCGGTTGCGCCGCGCTCGTTGTCCCGGCGCCGGTTATTGGAAAGCTCAAGACGGCGGGTTGGATCTGCGCCGTTCCGGCCGCTCCCCCTGTTCCGTTGAGCACGAGCTGGGCAGAACTCGCAAACACAGGCGAACTCACCTTCAAAGAGCCGGTGGCAACTCCATTTGAAGTAGGTGTGAAGGCAATCCCTGTGGTACAGGACGCGCCCGCGGCCAGGCTTGCCCCACATGCGTTCTGCATCAGGTTGAAGGGCCCGGTCAGCGCCAGGGTCAGCCCATCTGCGGCAACACTCGTCGTGTTGGTGATGGTCGCGGTCTGGGCAGCGCTCGGCTGCCCCAACGTCGCCTGGTTGAATTCCATCTGCACGGGGCTGACGCCCAGTCCCGATGCTGCCTGCCCGGTTCCGCTCAACCGCACCTGAACCGCATCCACGCCGATCGTCGATGATGAAACGACCAGAGTCGCCACGCTTGAACCCGCAGCCCTGGGTGCAAAAGCCACCTGAAGAATGCAGCTGCCTCCTGCAGCCAACGCGGAAACACATGTGGTCGATCCTGTGGAGAAGCTGCTTGCCCCCGACCCGGCGATCTGGAACCCCACATTCAACATCGGCGCGCCGCCGGCGTTGCTGATTGTGATCGTCGATGGAGCGCTCGCCGTGCCGACGATCTGCGCCGCGAAGGTGAGTTGCACCGGGTTTGCACTCAGAACGGGCGGCTGCAGGCCCGTCCCTGACAGTGGAACCGTCTGCGTGCGCAGGGCATCGCTCACCGTGAGCGTTCCGCTCTGGTTTCCGACCAGAGCGGGTGCGAATACCACGCTGATCGCGCAGCTTGAGTGGCCGGCCAGAGAGCCGCCACAGTTGTCTAACGTCTGAAATCCGGTACCCACCGAAGCGACGATCGAGTTGAGCGGCAGGTCGCCGTCATTCGTCAACACAATGCTCTGCGCCGTCGAGAGCTCTCCTACCGGCGTCGCCGGAAATGTCAACGACGATGGCGCAATCTGGTCTGTGGCAGCTTCCGCGCCGGTGCCACTCAGGGCGACCGTCTGTGTGCCGGTTGCGTCAACCATCGTCAGGGTGCCGTCTGCGCCGCCCGCCTGAGTTGGCTTGAAAACTACCGTCAATTCGCAATCACTGTTTGCCGCGATCGAACTGCCGCACGCATTGCTTCCGACCGAAAACGGTCCCGTTGCACTCAGGCTCGTAATCGGCGCCGCTGAGTTCCCGGAATTCTCCGCTGTCACCGAAAGCGGGCTCGAAGTCGATCCAACGGCAACCTGGCCGAAGGTCAGCGACCCGGGGGCAAGGCTGACAACGCCGGTGCTGACGCCGGTTCCATCCAGAGGCACGATGAGTTGACCGCCGGAAACGTTGGCGTTGATCGTCAGTTGACCTGGCCTGTCGCCGCTCTGGCCCGGCGTAAACCTCACCTGGATTGTGCAGCTCGCTCCAGCATTGATCGCTACGCCCGCGCAATTGTCGGTTTCATTGAAGTCCCCGGTCACCACAATCGCCGACAGTGCCAGTGCAATTCCGCCCGTATTCGTCAGGGTCAGTGTCTGGCCTGCAGTTTGCGTACCCACGGGCTGCGACGCAAACATCAACAATGCCGGAGAGACTGTGGCGCTCGTAATCTGCGTCCCCGCAGTCCAAAGCGGAATCTGCCACACACCTCGCCCATAGGTCGCTGCAACCAGCACGTTGGGCGCGGCCGTGGCGGGAGCCGCGCTCAACTGGACCACCGGCGCGTGTGGCAGCCCGGTCCCAAATGCTGACCAGCAGTGCGAAGCAGCCGTGGCGCAGGTGGCAACCTGCCGTGTTGAGTAAACGCCGTTGTCCGTCGCAATATACGCCGTATTTGCATCCTGCGGATCTACCACGAAGCTATTGGCGGGTGAACTCGGCAGATTCGACGTAATGAATGCCCAATGCGCTCCGCCGTCGGTTGACCGGTATGCCACGCGCACGTTGTGCGTCGGGTCCGGAAACCCCTCCACGGTGACGTAGACGGTGTTTCCGGTAGCATCATGCGGGTCGACAAGAATACTCGAGATATCGAGCCCGTAATAGTTCAGGCGCAACGTGTCGTTGGTCACGGGGTTGACGGTCAGATCCTGCCAGACTGGCAAAGAGGTGCCAGCCGGATCATACGTCGCCTTCAGGACGTGTCCTGCCAGGTTTGCGCCTCCGTCACCCGCGCCGTACATGCCTGCGTAGATCACTTCGCCGCCACCGGAAAGCGGCAATGCCGCAATCGTTCGAATGAGCGCATCGCCTGAGCATCGGCTGCGCCCCGTTGCGCCATCAAGCATGGGACTGAGCGCATTCGACGCCGTCCATCCGCCGTCAGCCGGTCCGCGCCACACCCGGCATGTTCCCACCAATAGTTGCGACGAATCCAGCGGATCCACAATGAATGGCGTCGGCATCGCCATGTCGTTGCCATCTCCGCTCACATCGGCCTCGCCGACAGCCGGATTCGCGCCGAATGCAGCCGCATCACAAGCTCCCGTTTGCGAGCAGCGGTGAATTGACACACCTGCACCATTGTTCACGTACCAGTTGGCGGCGTTCGTCGGATCGATCGCCACCGGGCCTCCTTCGCCATCCAGGACCTGCGGCCACACCGCGCTTGGCCCTGTGGCACTTTTCACACCGGCAGTCCCGATATCGCCGAGCCCAACCAGCATCGTGTAGGGAGAGGTCGTCACCTGCGACATGCTGGCCACCTCGGCCAGCGACCCGATCGCCGCGTTCAGGTTTGCAAAATGCGCTACGTCGCCGGCATCGCAGACCAGCCCGGTCTCACCGATTGTGTCCGTGGAACGCCACAAGCCGCCGTCGTTGCCGATGAAGATCTCCTCGGGATTCGACGCGTTCCACGCAAACGCGTGCTGATACCCTGCCACACCTGCGCTCATGCACGTCCTCGCGTTTGTGGTATTGCGCCATGCACAGCCGTCTGAGAGACTGCACTTCCACACATCGTTTGCGCCCGCGAAGAGCAGCGTATCCTGGCCCGCCGGGACCGCTGCAAGTACAAGGTTGTAGTCACCATTGATGATCGTGGCCGTGCCCTGAATCGTGCCGGTTTCAAGAGCCGCAGAGTTCAACTGCTTTGAAAATGCAACCGCCTGGTTGCTGCAAGTTACGCTACTGATTGCACATTGGTCCTGCCAGATCCCCCGGTCCTGGTTAAACAAATCCACGGTCCATGCAAACAGGTCCCCGGTGACTGGATTCACAGCGAGCACTCCGCGAAATATGGGACAGGTTGTGGAGCCCGTCATTCCCGGGTTTGTCGGACACGCGCTCGCCGTCAATCCTGCTCCCGGCTGCGCTGGGATGCGCGTCCACGTCATCCCGTCCGTCGACTGGTAGTAGCCGTGAAACCGTACGGCCGCAAGAAACAGTTGCCGCACCGGATTCCACGCCACACTGGTTACAGCGTTCCCATTTGGCTGGGTAAACATATCGGCCGGGCCCTGAACGTCTCCACCCGCCCCATCCGTGATTCGCGCCATCGACCATGACGCCCCGCTGTCGGTCGAGTAGAAGAGCCCTGCGGCGCTGACATTCGATCGGCGCGCATTCACCAGGGTCCCTTCGTAAGCTTCCGAAACCGCGGCAACAACCAGCTGAGGATTCAACGTGCTCCATGCAAATCCCGAGAACCCCTCGCCCACAAACGAGTAGATCTGATCGTCGGTCGATTGAATGAGAGCCCACGAGCTCCCCCCGTCGGTCGACCGCAGAATGCCCGCGCCATAGTAGGAATCGAGAGCGTCGTTTGGATCACCGGTCCCGGCAAGGACCACGCCGGTCCCACCGGGTTGCACTGTGACTGCGCCAATACTGATCGATGCGTCACGCGCCCCATTTAACACGGCTGGCGCGTCTGTAAGTGGCGTGAAGACCACATTCTCTACAGATGAACCGGCATTTTGCGAGAACCACACCCCGCCGCCGGCCGTTCCCACAAAAACTCTGTTCCCAGTAGGATCAGCGGGATCCAGCGCGATCGACGAAATCCGCCCCGTAACCATGCCGTAGTTCGCGGTTTCAACCGCCTTCGGGCCCAGTGGCTGCCAGGCCGCAGTCGAGGCGCTGCCTGACGCCTGCGGAAGAGGTTTCGCCGCAGATGCTCTTAATTGCATCGCCGGTGCGGAGGCTCTCGCATCTGGCCAGTTTCTCGCTGCAAGAAATCGCCTCACCTGCACTACGCGAGGCGGAACATCCGGCTGTTCTGGCCTCGAGGCCAGATCAGGACTCTGGCCGAAACCAGCGCTCACCAGCGCTGCCGCGATCAGGAAGAGCTGGGCATTCCCTGCTGCCATACCCGCGCCCGTCGGAAACACCAACAGTCTCCGTGTGATCACGGTGCAGGCATTGCCGACTTTCGTGAGAACGCTCTCACTCGGCGGATCTATCACGCGCACGGGCCCGATTCACGCTTCCCTCACCCGTTTTCCCGAGGGGCTCGGCGGAATCCAGAGGACTACGCGTCGCCAGAAGTGCGGCTTCCGGGATGGGAATTTGGACCCATTCTAGGACATGTCCGCGAAACAGGAGATGTGACCGCCATTACATAGGCGCGTTCACGCCAGACGGTTTAGACAGAAAAGCGTCTGCTCCTGTCGCGGTTCTGCGCGATATACGATGCCGAGTCAAACTTCTTGGCCGTCGAGGCCGCAGTCATCGAGCGCACCTGTCCGAACACAGGCCGTTCAAACCACGGCCGGTCATGCTTTCCGGCAATAGCCCATGCGATCCCCGCATACCCATTTGGATCGCGTCCGTCGAGTTCATATTTGTCATTGAGGGTAACCGACCATTCGAATGCCCTGGCAGGATCCGGCGCCCATTCCAGAATCTTCTTGGCCCAGTACATTCGCATGAAATTGTGCATCCAGCCGGTATCGACCATCTCCCGCTGTGCCGCGTTCCATAGTTCGTCTCCCGTCTCCGCGCGCTCGAGTTGCTCGAGCGTATAACACTGCGGACGCGCGTCGCGGGCATGTTCCGCGAGCGTCTTTCGCGCCCATGGCTCGGCGCACTCCCAGTTGTCATGGTTCTCGTTGTTTCGCACGAACAGCACAGAGAGCTCGCGCCAGCCGATCAACTGATCCAGAAACCGATCCCGCGTTTGTACCGCGACCTTTCCTTCGGCAACCGCCTCCTCGACCGCCAGCCCAATCGTCAGCGGCCCTATATTGCCAAAGTGAAGATAAGGGGACAGCCGGCTGGTTCCCTTCCGTTCCGGGTGATTCCGATTCTCCCCATACTGCGCCAAATCCCGTTCGATGAACTCCCTCAAACGTCTTCGCGCAGCGTGCGACCCTCCCGTGAATGTATCCACTGGCCGTACTCTTCGGTCGAGCCATTTGAATCCCTTTGTAATGTCTTCCGCCAGTGAGAAGCTCTGCAATCTCTTGGGGCGCTTCCACGGATTGCTTGGCTTTGTATCCACCGGCCTGACCAGGTACGTGGAGAGCTCCGCCCGGAGCCGCGGACGAAAATGGTGAAGCAGGAAATAATCGCGACCAAACACCGCCGAAGGCACCACCACGTCCGCATCCACCGTCCAGAAAGGTAGCTTCAACCTGCGGGCCAAGACCCTCCGCCACCGTTCAGGCTCACGGCAGGGGTTTTCGTCGCCGATCAGCAGCGCCGCCCGAACCTCTGATAGAAAGACCTCGATTGAGCTGGCCGGGTGCTGTCGCAGGACAAATCCCACGCCTCGATCCGCTGCTTCCTCTTCGACATCCCGCAGCCCCTGCTGCAGAAAGTGATAGTGACGCAGATTGGCGTTCGGGTAATTTGGAATAACCGAGAAGAAGACCACAACCGGCAAATCCAGCAGATTGCCGGCCTCGACCGCCACATCCAGCGCAGGATTGTCCTCAACCCGCACCGCTCGTTGCATCCAGTAGACAACGCATTTGCCGTCCCTGCGCGGCTCGCCACCGCGTCGCACGCGAACTCGCGGCTCTCGAGCAAGCTTGTCCAGATCAGGCAAGTTCTGTTGCGTGCGCGTCATTGCGGTCCATGCTCTCAGACATATTTTCCAGCCGCACGCTCGATTGTTACGAGGGGTCTTCATTTTGCGCTGACGCGATCAAGAATCAGCAGTCCAGATTTCGATTCGATGAAAGTCGCTCGTCGAACAAGGGCCGCCCGGAGGCGGCCCTTGTTCAAAGCTACCAGCGAGTAACTTTTACCACCGTCCCCAGGCCCGGCTGAAATAATCCGCCATGGTCATGCCCACCAGGATGAGGAAGGTGAATACACCGGCTCCAATGGTCAGCTTCGTCAGCTTGGTGCCGTACTTCACATGCATGAAGAAGAGCACAACAAAAGTTGCCTTCGTGCACGCGATTGCCAATGCCACGACCGGATTCCAGAAAACATTCAGACCGGGAGCGACGTGCCACTCCCCCAGATCTACATAAGATGCCCAGACTGTAATCGCGGTACCAACCAGCAGCACCAGGAGAATCATGACGTAGATCTTCGGGCTGACGATGTGATGTTCGCGTTCGTGAACCTCGGGACTCTCGTGGTCAATGGGCTTTTCGATGTGTTCGGTCATGCCGGATGTGTCCTTTTTCAATGTCGGCTGATGAGGTAGAGCAATGGGAAGAGGAAGATCCACACAATATCGACAAAGTGCCAGTAAAGGCCGAAGTTCTCGACATACGTCACGTGCCCGGTCGTGTAGGCTCCCGCCTGGGCGCGAACGATCATAAATGCCAGTATTGATACTCCGATGATCATGTGAAGCGCATGCATACCTGTCATCGCGAAATAAAGCGAAAAGTAGACCTCCGTGTGACGCGCCATATCGAGCGGCAAGGGCTTGTCTCCGGCTGCCTTCGCAGCCTCGTCGCTGCTCGGATCGAGAAACGACTGAAGGCTGTAGTGAAATCCCGGAACGTGGTGCTTTTCGATTTTCTCACCGTACTCGATCGTTTTGATGCCGAGAAAGCCGAGTCCCAGCAGCAGGGTCAGGGAGAGGCAAAGAACCAATGCCCCTTTCTTGCGCATCTCCGCGCACCACACGCCCATCGCCATCGTGAAACTCGAGACGATCAGTAGCAGCGTGTTGACACCGCCAAGGGGAATGCTCAGCTGATGCGAACCAGCAACAAAAGCCGCGTAGAACCAGTTGCGATAAATCAGGTATGCGGTAAAGAGTCCTCCGAAAAACATGATTTCGGTCAGCAGAAAGAGCCACATGGCAAAGTTGGTGGCGTCGTTCTGCTGCGCGTACGTCTCGAAGTGATGACGCTGGTACGGTGGATGTTCGTGCACATGCGCCTCCGCCGGCTGCGCTATGACCTGGACTTGGCTATCCGACACTGGCCACCTCTTTCTCTTTTTGTCCGTCAAGCCAGTCGTAGTCGTAGGCTTCGTGGTCCATGATCGGGATCTCCGGGAAGTTCTCGGTCAGCGGCGGCGACTGGGTCTGCCACTCGAGTCCCGTGGCCTGCCAGGGATTGTTTCCGGCAATCTCCCCGTACTTCAGCGACCAGGTCAGGTAGAGAATAGGAAGTAGATAACCCAAGCCCAGAATCGTTGCGCCCGCCGTCGAGAATACGTTCAGGATCTGGAACTCCGGCGGATACGAGGCATATCGGCGCGGCATGCCCAGCGTTCCCAGGACGAACTGCGGGAAGAATGTGAAGTTGAATCCGATAAACGTGACCAGCGCAGCAAGCTGGGAGATCTTCTCTGGATACATCCGGCCCGTCATCTTGGGCCACCAGTAATGCACGCCCGCGAGGAACGCCATCAGCATGCCGCCCACCATTACAAAGTGGAAGTGCGCCACGATGAAGTAGGTCTCTGTCAGGTGGATGTCCGTGCCTGACGTGCCGAGAAAGACGCCCGTGAGCCCGCCGATTGTGAAGAGGCCCATGAATCCGAACGTGTACATCATCGGCGTTTCAAACGTGATCGACCCCTTGTAGAGCGTGAACGACCAGTTGAAGATCTTGATGGCCGAGGGAACCGCCACAAGCATCGTCAACAGCGAAAAGATCAGCGTCGAATAGTTCGAAATGCCCATGATGAACATGTGATGGGCCCAGACGAAAAACCCGAACACCGCAATCGCCACCGATGAGAATGCCACCGCGGTATAGCCAAAGACTCGCTTCCGGCTGAACGTGGAGACCGTCTCGGAAATGACGCCCATGCCCGGCAGAATCATGATGTAGACGGCAGGATGAGAGTAGAACCAGAACAGATGTTGGAACAAGAGCGGATCGCCGCCCTTCGTTGGATCAAAGACCCCAATTCCGATCGTGCGCTCAAGCGCCACAAGCACGATGGCGATTGCCAGCACCGGAGTCCCAAGCACCATCAGGATGCTCGCCGCATAGTTCGACCACACAAAAAGAGGCAGCCGAAACCAGGTCATTCCCGGGGCACGCATCTTGTGGATTGTCACGATAAAATTCAGCCCGGTGAAAATCGAACTGAACCCCGCAATGAATACCGCGATGCCCGTCGTGAGCACGTTGGTATTCACGTAGTGCGTCGATAGTGGCGTCGTAAACGTCCAGCCCGTATCAACGCCGCCGGTCATCATGGTGTAAAGCCCGAGGGTGCCGGCAACCATGTAGAGATACCAGCTCAGCAGGTTGATCTTGGGCAACGCCAGGTCCTTGGCGCCGATCATCATCGGAATGAAGAAGTTCCCGAGCGTCGCCGGTACCGATGGCACCAGGAAGAAGAAGATCATGATGATGCCGTGCATCGTGAACACCTTGTTATAGGTGTCCGTGGCCATCAGATCCGATTGCGGTGTCAGCAATTCTAGGCGAATAAGGCCTGCCAGGGCCCCGCCGATAAAGAAGAAGAAGGTGATCGAGACAAGGTAGAGAATCGCGATCCGCTTGTGATCGCCTGTCAGCAACCAGCTGAGCAGGCCCTTCTCCTTCGACAGGAAGTTCATTTTCGGAATCCTGGCTGTCGATTGATCGGGAAGACTGACGATTGTTGTGCTCATTGCTTCACCATCCCTTGACCAGCGGGCTTTTGCCCCGCCGGCACCGTCCGCTGAGGCGCCCCGACGCTCTCTGGCAGCAGCTCGGTCGTGTTGGTCGTCTGCTGCACCCGATAGTCCGAGTTGAGATTCTTGATGTATTCCACAAGGGCAATGACGCCTTCCTCACTCACCTGCCCCTGGTAAGTGGGCATGATCGGCGCATAGCCCTGCGTAAGGTGCTGCGACGGATTCAGGATCGCTTCTCTCAGGTAGGCGTCATCCGCCAGGACCGATCCGCCGTTCGAAAGAGCAAGCTTAGTTCCGTACACGTTGACCAGGTTTGGTCCGCGCGCATCGGGTCGCGTGTTATGGCAAGCCGCGCAACTGAGGCTTGCAAACAGCCGTTCGCCGTTTTGTGCCAGTGATGCTCCGCTTGTCGAGCTCGCCAGCCACTTCTTGTAGTCCTCCGGTGTCATCACCACGACATCGCCGATCATGTGCGAGTGTTCGGTCCCGCAGTACTGCGTGCAGAAAAGGTGATAGGTTCCCGGCGTCGTGGCTTCGAACCATACCGTCGTGTAACGCCCGGGAATCGCCTCGCGCTTCACCCGGAAAGCCGGAATCGAAAAGCTGTGAAACACGTCCTGGGAAATGAGCGTAAGTTGCACGGCCTGTCCCGTTGGCACGTGCAACGAATTGATCTCGTGCTGGCCGCCCGCATGCTCCGCCTTCCACATCCACTGCTTGCCGACAACGTAGATGTTCATCGCGTTTGCCGGCGGTGTGTATACACGGAAGTAGATCAGGGCGCCCCAGACAAACATGATCAGGAACAGTCCGAGCGGAATGATGGTCCACGTCGCCTCGAGAAGCGTTGAGCCTTCAATCTGGACGGCCACCGGATGACGCTTCTTGCTGTACAGAATCGAGAAACTGGTCACCAGCAGAATCACAATCGTGAGTCCGATCAGGCTCACCAGGACCATAAAAAAGTACAGCGCGTCCATCTGAGGCGCGATCTTCGACGCCTCCGGCGGATACAGTGCAAAACTCGTCAACCACTTGACGAGAAATTGCCAGAGCACCTGACTGATGTGGGACATTCCTTTATCCGTTCACCTTTGTTCCCGTTGAAAGCTGCTGATGCGATTGCCGAACATCCCGGCGAAACATCAGCAGCATGAATCCACCCAGCATGACCACCGTCAGCCCGCCTCCCAGCTGCACAACACGCGCCACAATGAGCGAGTGCTTGTTGGTCTGCGGATCGTAGTGGTAGCAGTACGTGAGAATGTTGTCGACCGGCGAGCCAATGCGGTTTGCCGAGGCCTCCACGAGCCCTAGCCGCAGATCCTTGGGCGAATACTCGACGCCCATGTAGTACTGCGCCAGCCTGCCCTCCGGCGTCACAATCTGG
>Ga0335069_10008727_pt1 | contig 14470 bp, 17 predicted proteins | sample Lox_Sample_11_FD_206714 | JGI IMG/M metagenome (GOLD analysis project Ga0335069, IMG submission 206714) | Soil microbial communities from Loxahatchee National Wildlife Refuge, Florida, United States - Lox_Sample_1.1 | ecosystem: Environmental > Terrestrial > Soil > Wetlands | place: USA... | reverse complement strand
GAGAAGAAACATCAGGATCACGGAACCGCCCCGGAGATAGACCCCCGCCACGAGAAATATGCCGCAGAGAAGCTCGACCCACGGCACGATGATGGCGAACAGATTGAGCGTCACGGGGGGAAGCAGTTTGTAGGCGTCCACCGCAATGGCGAAAAGGTCGGGCCGGGCGATCTTCTCGATGCCCGCCACGATGAAGACGAGCCCGAGAAACCACCGGACGACAAACCGGAAGAGCGGATTTCGTATGAGCCGGGTCATCGGCGGGTCACCACGGGACGTCGGTTGTGTCGGCGGGCAGGCCGGCTTTTTCCCACCCGTCCCATCCGTCGTCATAAAGATAAATGTTCGTAAAGCCGATGGCAGTCATGAACTCGGTCACCATCCGGCCAAGGTGGCATTCCGGATTGGTGCAGTAGACCAGGACAAGCGTATCCTTCGGAAGCACCGCAAGACGCTCGAAATAATGTTCGATCTCGAGGCCGTAGGCATTGTGCGCCCCCTTCACGTGCCCTTTGGCGTAGGCATCGGATTCCCTGCCGTCGATGATGAGGGGATGAGCGTCCTTCATGAGGCGCCGGAACTGGGCCAGGGAGATGATCTTCGTGGTTTCCTCTTTCCGGGGGGAAGCGGCGGCCGCCGCGGTGGAATCGGGATTCTTCAGTGCCTGATCATGGAGCGGTGCGATCACCTTCACAGCGTCCGATCGTTTCACCGGCGGCGGCGCCGGCGTGTCGGAGCCGCGGACCGGCGCTCCGAAGAGCGACTCGTCCGAAACGGCGACGTTCCGAGCCTGCGAGGGAATCAGGGGAAGCGGTTTTGCGGAAAAGGCATTGGTGAGAAGCCCGAGAACGACGCTTATCCCGATGATGAGTGCGGCTTCTTTACCGGTGGAAAGTTTTTTCATACAGGCTCACCTCAGGATTGTTCCGATGGAAAGGCGGTACCCCCGCAGAAATTCCCCGCAGGGCATGCGCCGCCGGCCGGACTGCTGCAGTTCCAGAATGTCGACGGCGCCGCGGCCGCACTGAATGCGGATCGCGGGCGCTGTCTCCAGCACCGATCCGGCAACGCCCGGAGCCGACTCGTCGGCGCACCGGGTGATGTAAATCTTGAGCTCGCTTCCTTCGTGCGACGTGACCGCGCACGGTTTCGGGGAGAGTCCCCGGATGAAGTTGTGCACCTCCCGCGCCGGTTTGGTCCAGTCGATCCGGCAATCCTCCCTGAAGATCTTGGGCGCCGGCGTGGCATCCCCATCCGCCTGTTTCCGGGACACGACGGCATTCCGTTCGATCAGCCTGACCGAATGGAGGATGATTTCGGCCCCGATCTCCATCAGGCGGTCGTGCAGTTCGCCTGCTGTCTCATTCTCGCCGATCGGCACCCGCGCCTGCAGGATGACGCTCCCGGTATCGACGGAATCCTCCAGAAAGAAGGTCGTCACACCGGTTTCTTTCTCACCGCGGATGATGGCCCAGTTGATCGGCGCGGCACCGCGGTATCGGGGAAGAAGGGAGGCATGCAGATTGAACGCGCCGCGCGGAGGAATCGTGTACAGCTCCCGGGGGAGGATCCGGAATGCGACAACGACGAACAGGTCGGGGGAGAGCTCCCGCATCTCCCGGAGAAACGCCGGGTCCTTCAGATTCGCGGGCTGGAGAACGGGCAGGTTGCGTTCCCTCGCGAAGCGTTTGACCGCCGGTTCGGTCAGCTCCCGCCCCCTTCCGGACGGTTTGTCGGGCACCGTCACCACGCCGACGACAGGATATCCGTTCTGCAGGAGGATATCGAGGCCCGGCAGGGCGAACTCAGGCGTTCCCATGAACACGATGCGCATGACCGATTCCGGCCTCCGGTTTAGCGCGGCGGAACGGAGGCGGCGATGACCGGATAGTCGACCTCCATTTCGCCCCGCTTGATTCTCTGCAGTTCCTCCTCGTGAGCCTTCAGCTGATCCGCCGAGAGATGATCGAGGAAAAGAACGCCGTTGAGATGGTCGATTTCGTGCTGGATCACGCGGCTCAGCATTCTGTCGGCCTGAAGTTCGTTTTCCTGAAAATTTGAATCCTGATAGCGGATCCGGATGAATTCGGGCCGTTCGACCTGATCCCTGACGTCGGGAATGCTGAGACAGCCCTCTTCCATTCTGGAGACCCCCTCGTTCACGACGATCACGGGATTGATCAGGACGAGCGGTTTGTCCTCGTGGCGTTCCTCCATTTCGCTCAGGTCGATGGTGATGACGCGCCGGAGTTCGCCGACCTGGGTGGCGGCAAGGCCGATCCCGCCCGCCTTGCGCATGGTTTCGAACATGTTCATGACCAGTTCCACGACATCGTTGCCGACCACGCCGACCGGCGCGGCTTTTTTTCTGAGAACGGGCGTCCCGTAGGTGTATATCGGAAGAAGCGGCATAGTATCCGTTAAGTGATAGAGATGTGCCGGCACCGGCTGTCCGGTCTCCGTGCAGTATCCGGGGACATCAATCGACCACCCTGCGGACTCCGTAGAGTCTCTGCCGGTAGTACGCGGCCCCGAGCAGGGAAATGGTCACGCCGCGCGACACGCTTGCATGTGCAAAGAGACCGTCCCCGATGTAGATCCCGACATGGGAGGGGCCGTTCCCTTCGGTCTGAAAAAATACCAGATCGCCGAATTCCATCCGGTCCGGCTTCACATCGCGGCCGAAGGCGTACTGTTCTGCGGCCGAACGGGGTAGCACGACGTGGAGGACATCGGCGAAGATTTTTCGTGTGAATCCGGAACAGTCGAAACCCGTTTCGTCGTCTCCCGCGGGCCGGTAGGGCACCGCGACGGATGTCAGAATCGCCTCGAGCATCCGGTGGCGCGCCGGGGGCCGGTATTCAGAGACCGCGTCCGGTTCCCGCGCATCGTTCCGCACGGGCGCCGACGAGCAGGCGGCGAACAGGAGTGCCGCCAGCGCGGCGAGTAAGCCCCGGATCCTCACGGACCGACCTGAGAAGTGCCGCATGAGCCGGCGCGCGGTCAGCCGAGGTACGCCCTCAGCTGTTTGCTCCGGGAAGCGTGGCGGAGTCGCCGGATCGCTTTTTCCTTGATCTGCCTCACCCGTTCACGGGTCAGCTGGAATTTTTCCCCGATCTCCTCGAGAGTCAGCGAGTGTTCGCGGCCGAGTCCGAAATAGAGCCGGATGACCTCGGCTTCCCGCTCGGTGAGGGTTCCGAGAGCCCGTTCGACCTCCTTGCTCAGCGATTCCTTGATGAGCGAATGATCCGGGAGCGGCGTCCGCTCGTCCTGGATGACGTCGAGGAGGCGGTTGTCCTCTCCCTGGGCAAACGGTGCGTCCATGGAGAGATGCCTTCCGGAAATCTTGAGCGTATCGGCGACCTCGAAGAGCGACATGTCGAGCTCCTCGGCCAGTTCGCTGGCGCTCGGTTCACGTTCGAATTCCTGTTCGAGGGTGCTGAACGCCTTGCCGATTTTGTTCAGGGCGCCGACGCGGTTCAGCGGAAGGCGCACGATGCGCGACTGCTCTGCGAGAGCCTGCAGGATCGACTGCCGGATCCACCACACGGCGTAGGAGATGAACTTGAACCCGCGCGTCTCGTCGAACCGTTTCGCCGCCTTGATCAGGCCGAGGTTCCCCTCGTTGATGAGGTCGCCGAGCGAAAGCCCCTGATTCTGGTACTGTTTCGCGACGCTGACGACAAACCGGAGATTCGCCTTGGTCAGTTTCTCGAGCGCTTTCTGATCGCCCTTCTTGATCCTCCTCGCCAGTTCAATTTCTTCTTCGGGATCGAGCAGTTCGACCCGCCCGATCTCCTGGAGATATTTATCCAGCGACTGACTTTCCCGGTTTGTGTACTGCTTGTTGACTTTCGCCATTCGTTCCTCTCGCTGATCAAAGTATCTGCTGACGCGCCATTTTCATCCTGTCATATTCATGCAGACTGCCGCGTACCCTGCCGTCCCTTCTGCGGAACGGGATCCATATCGATTCTGTCGACGATCCCGACGATGCTCGCATCGACCGGGGCAAATTCCACCGGAAGCGGAATCGTCGCTTCCCGGGCGGTAATGTACAACACCGTCTCCCCGGGTCCGGCGCCGACGGTATCGACGGCGACGATCGGATCGCCCGCCGGCCGGCGGTTTCCGTCGATCGGCTGGACGATCTGCAGTTTGTACGACCGCATCGCTTCGTCCTTGCGGGTTGCCCAGATGGTGCCGATCACCCTGCCGAAGAACATCCCCTACTCCGCAATGTCGAGTTTGTCGACCACCGCCATGATGACGGCGTCCACGGGCTTGTTCTTCGTCGTGACCGTCTGCCGGGCGGAGCTCCCGCTGCAGACCAGCACCACATCCCCGACACCCGCCTGGACAGTGTCGACCGCGACGACGAAGGTTTCCTTCTGCTTGTAATCCAGTCCGATGTGCCGGACGATCTGCAGTTTCAATCCGACGAGCTCCTCATCCTTCCGGGTCGCCCAGACGGTTCCGATGACCTTTCCGAGAAACATAAGCTCCTTTCCAGTAAGACGGCCGGGACCCCTTCGCGGTTGCGTCAGAGGCCGGACGCCGGATACAGCCTGAGATTCCGTACGCCGGAAAACCGTTCCGGCGAGAAGGTACAGAGCGGCAGGCGGCTTTCGATCGCCAGCCCGGCGATAAAACAGTCGTCCGCGCCGAGATGCGGACTGCTCCGCCGGAGTTCCCCGAAAAGCACCGCACTCCGGGCGTTGATACCGAGAATTTTCAGGGCGCCGAGGAGATTGTACACCGACTGTCTCTGTCGGGCCGTCGCGGCATACCCGAACAGCGCGGCCGCACTCACAACGGTCGTATAGCAGAAACTCGATGCCATCAGTTTCTTCAATGCCGGTTCCGACGACCCGTCGGCGATCAGGTACCCGACAAGCAGGTCCGTATCCGCAATGATCCTCTCCGGAATCACGGCCGGCGCGCGGAACCCTTTTCCGCACTCCGCCGGAACTGCCGGTCTGAGGAGAGACTGCCTTCCGCAAGAAGAAACCGGAGCACGTTTTCTCTCGGCTCGTGCTGACGCGCGGCGATCCTGCCGGCGAGTTCATCGTCGATATTCCGCCGCCGGAGCTCGGCTGCCAGCCGGTGCTCGGTGAGGAGCACATGGAACCGGTCCCCCGGGCGGAGCTGTTTCCCGACCGCCGGAGGAAGGGATATCCTCCCTCCCTTACCGACCAGCAGATCGAACTCGAACTCCGTCCGCGTCTGTCGCTTTTTCCGTCCGGCTTTCACGTTCATTCCCGAAGGAAGACGGAATTACGCGAAAATTTCCTTTTCGTTGCACTTGCAGACCTGAACCCTGCGATGGCTGAAGCGGACGCTTCCTTTCTTCGAGGGTTCAGAATTGACGTACAGCACCGGCTGTCTGATCGCGCCGCAGCGGGGGCATTTCTTCCCGGGCTGTGCGGCCGCCTTGGTGGCTTTGTCTGCGAATGTCTGTTGTTTGGCCATGATGTCTCCTTGATGAAATACGAATTAATATACCCGGACGCAATTTCCCCCGGTGTCTGACGCGCGGCGCAACACCGTCTCCGCGTTCGCCGCGAGATCGGCGAAGCCGATCCCTTCCGTCTTCCCCGCCAGACCGACGCTGACGGTGACGGAAAAACTCTTATCCTCGAAGGTGATGATGCTGGCGGCGACTGTCTTCCGGATCTTCTCCGCCCAGATGGCGGCATCGTTCACGTTCGTATCGAGCAGTGTAACCCCGAAGCGGTCCTGATCATACCTGCCGACCAGATCGTAGTTCCGGACATTCTGCCGCACCACCGCGGCAACACTGCTCATCATCCGGTCGTAGCCGGTCCGCCCGTGCCGCTGTCCGATATCGTGCGCCTTGTCGACGCTGATCAGAAGCAGTGTGCAATCGCAGGAACAGTCGTCGGCGCGCCGCAGTTCCTCCTCGAGACGCTGCTGGAAGAATTTCTTCGCGAAGAGCCCGGTGGTCTCGTCGATGACGACGTATTCGTCGGCATACTCCTGGAGAAAGAGGACTTCGAGCGCCGCCGCGGCGCATTCGGCGAGCCGGCGGAGCGTCTCAGCGTCCTGGGAGGTGTGGGCGGAGATCTCCACCGCCTCCACCGTCACCGCTCCATAGCATTTCGTCGGCGAGCTGACCGGAACCGCCATGAAGGATCCTTTTTTCACCGGCCGTTCCCGGGTGCTGTACCGCGGTTCCGCGGTTGTTTCGAGCGACCCGACAATGCAGGAGGTGCCGGTGCGGATGACGCGGCCGGTCAGGCTGGCCGGAAAATCGACCGGCTGATCGGGGTTCACCGGACCATCCGGCGTCCGGTTAAGCACCTTTTTCACCACCCAGGCCCGCCGTTCCGCATCGTACAGAATGACGGCAATATGATCCCAGTTCACCAGGCGGGACGATTCCTCGGCGAGCTGTTGGAGAACCGTGGACATGGAGAACTCTTTCCGGAGCCCGTCCTGAATCGAGCCGAAGGCGCGCAGAAGCTCCGCGTCGGTGCGCAGATCGTACTTTTCCGCCGAGCTCCGGATCAGGCCGGAGATCAGTTTCGTGAACTGGCCGATCAGGAGAAGCGTTTCGTCGCCGAACGCATCCGGCGCCTTGCTGTCGATCGCCAGCACGCCGACCGGCGGGCCGGGAGAATGCTGTTGAGGGCGCGCATAATAGACCGGCACGCCCGCGAACGACTTCACCGAGGCCGGCACGGAATAATACGGAAGCAGTTCCCGCTCCGAATCGGGATTGACCTCGTCGATGATTTCCGGGGCGCTGGTCTCCGCCACGCGGCTGATCAGGTCGTGGCCGAACGGAAACCGGCGCGACGTCATGGTCCCCTGGCTATCGCTGACGCGCGCCTCCATCACCATCTGCTGTTTCTCCCTGTTCGCCCAGAAAAAGACGACCGAATGGGCGAAGAGAACATCCTTCATGAGCCGGAGAATCTTCTGGAGAAGGAAATTGAATTCCGTCCGCGGCTCGGTGTCGGCCTGATAGATCGAGGCGTCGGCGTCAAAAAAATCGGACCTCTGAAATTCACGCCTGCGGACCTGCGGTTCGGCCTGCGCCACCGGCGCGGGAGCGGGGCGAACCGTCTCTGCGACGGGCGTGACCGCGGGACGATCCGCGACAGTCCGGGTCCGGGGGATGACCACCTCAAACCCGTCCGACTCGTCGAGCGGCTGATAATCGTCGAAGAAAAGTTTTTTCACTCCGTGCCCATATTCGTTGCGGCCGGAAGCCGGCCGGGTCGGGGTGAGCGGCGGCGGAGCTCCGACCGCCTGCCGCGACCTGAGCAGGGCGATCATCACACCGGCCGAACCGATCACAAGTACGAGACACACGAGACGCACCAGGAAGATATCGACCAGCACCCCCAGAATGAGTGCGAAGACACCGATGGAAATAATAATGCCATCGCTGCCGCTGACCTTTTTCAACAACTGGTCGAGGTTTCGCCGGATGGCATCAATATCGGGTGACTTACTTCCTGAAATTTCTCGCAAAGTGGTTAAATCTAATGAATTAGGCAATAAAAGTCAACTATTCCGACCCCCCTCCCGCCCTTCCGGACCGGTCTGAAACGCCGCGCCGGCAGAGCACCCCCGCCATTTCCCGCCGGGGGCGTTATCCGTGGGGAGTTCCGGAATTATTGCTATTGAACGGAAGGATTGGTATACTTTAATTTTACATCGATTCCACCGGAATGGATCAGAATACGATACAGCTGCTTCTCATCGACGACAATGCCAATTACGTTTCCGTCCTCGATCATCACCTCAAAACCTTCCCCGGAAAGAAGTTTAATCTCACCTGGGTAAATGACGGCGATCAGGCTCTGGAAGTCCTCCAGGGACCAAAACTGCCCGATCTGATCATTCTGGACTATTTTCTCCCAAAATCGAACGGAATTGAGGTCGCCCGGCGCATCCTCGAATCGGGGATCAATCTGCCGATGATTCTCCTGACCTCGAATAAGGACCTCCGGCTGGCCATCGAGGCGCTGAAATACGGCATCGAAGATTATCTCATCAAGGAAGATCTTTCGGATACGATCCTCCCCCGCACGATCATCAACACCATAGAGCGGTTCCAGCTTCACCAGCAGGCGGCGGAAATGGAGAAAGAACAGCTGTTTTCGCAGAGGGGCGCGGAGGCGATCCAGGAACTCGTCGTCACGATGTGTCATGAATTCAATAATCCGCTGGCTGCCATCAAAATCAGCGTCGACATCCTCTCAAGGCAGGAAGTGTCCGAACCGCAGAAAGCGCTCCTCCAGAAGCTGAATGTCAACATCTCGAAGCTCGAGAATCAGATCGTCAGACTCCGGGACCTAAATACGGACACCGCCTGAGGCAGTCCCGGTCCCTGCGGATCCCACCTTGATTATTTCCGCAGATTTTCCTATATTTTATCGTCATGAGCGTTGTGTTCCGACATACGAAATTTCCCATATCCGATAGACTGAACAAGCAAGTAAAAAAGAAGGAACAGAGCAACGCAGGCAGAGATTCCGCAAAAATTCAGACAAAGTTCTTCACCACATGTCCCGACAAACGCCGGGACATTTTTTTTCCTGCATACGCATACTGATGGTTCTTCGCGATATTGATCGTCTTCTGGAAGAGTGGGCCCCGAAAGCCCTGGCATGGGAAGGCGACAATGTAGGCATCCAGATAGGAAATCCCTCCGGGAAGATCAGGACGATCCTCCTCGCACTCGATCTCACCGACGAGGTCGTACGGGAAGCGGTACGGCGGCGCGCCGATCTTGTGATGACACATCACCCACTCCTGTTCCGCCCGCCGCGTGCGCTCCGCACCGACGACAGAACCGGACGGCTCGCACTCGCCCTGGCACGGAACAACATCGCTCTCCATGCCCTGCACACCAATCTCGATTTCGCGCCGGGCGGCGTCAGCCACGCACTTGCGAAGGAACTCGGGCTCGACCGGATCGCGACGCTCCAGCCGCTCACCGGACAGTTTCAGAAAATCGTCGTCTTCGTCCCTCTCTCCCACAGCGACGCGGTCATGGAAGCGATGGCCGGGGAAGGCGCCGGCCGGATCGGCAACTACGACAGGTGTTCATTCAGGACGGCGGGATCGGGAACTTTCCGCCCGCTCTCCGGAGCGCGTCCCTACACCGGCTCCGCCGGCGTCCTTGAGCAGGTCGGGGAAGAGCGTATCGAGATGATCGTCCCGCGATGGAAGAGCGGCCGCGTCATCGAGGCGATGCGCCGCGTGCATCCGTATGAGGAAGTTGCGTTCGACCTTTTCGATCTGGCGACTGAGGTGACGGGGTACGGAGCGGGAGCGGTCGGATCACTTCCGCGCGCAATGACCCTGCGCGGGTTTCTTGCGCATGTCCGGCGCCGGCTCGGCACGCCTCATCTCCGGTATGCGGGGCGGCCCGAACGTCCGGTCCGCACGGTGGCCGTCTGCGGCGGAAGCGGCGGGGAGTATCTTCCCGCGGCCCTGCGGGCGGGAGCCGATGCCTTCGTCACGGCCGATCTCCGGTACCACACGTTTCAGGGATGCGACGGAGCCCTCGCCCTGATCGATGCCGGACATTACGAAACGGAAGTGGTGGTGCTCCGGCATCTTCGGGCATATCTGAAATCCCGGCCGGAAATCAGGACCGGCGGTGTAAAAGTTTTTGTAACGGCGCAGAATACGAATTCTGTTCACTACTCATAAGTCAAAAGGATGACCCCCGTGGAAAAAAGGCTACAACTTCTCTACTCTCTGCAGCTGGTCGATACGGAACTGCAGGAAATCCATGAAATGAAGGGTGATCTGCCGCAGATCGTCGACGAGCTTCAGGCGAAGGTGGACGGTTTCAAGCAGAAGATCAAACAGCTGAACGAGACGGTCAAGCAGGCGAAAATCTCGCGTGACGAGGCCGACGTGGAGATCATCGACCTGGGGGAGAAGGTCGAAAAGTACAAGAAGCAGCAGCTCCAGGTGAAGTCGAACAAACAGTACGACGCGCTGACGCGGGAGATCGAATCGGCGGAGGAGCGGTCGAAGCGGCTGGCGAAGGAGATGGACGCACTCGAAGGGAAGATGGTTGCGGCGAAGGAGGAATCCGAGACGGTCGGCAAACAGCTGGAGGAGTCCGCGGCCGAGCTCGAGGAGCGGGCCAAGGAGCTGAAGGAAGTGAACAAGGAGCACGAGAAGGAGGAGTCGAAACTGCACCACGAGCGCGAGAAAATCCTGGTGCGGATCGACAAGGCGGATCTCGAACGGTACGAGCGGATCCGGAAGGCGAAGAGCGGAATGGCGGTGGTGCCGGTGAAGCGCGGGGCCTGCGGCGGATGTTTCAAACGGGTTCCGCCCCAGAAGATTCTGGAACTCCGGCAGAATTCGTATCTTTACCAGTGCGAGCACTGCGGCCGGATCCTCGTCTCGGACCAGATCGTCGAGCAGAGCTCCGCGCTGGCATGAAGATCACCGCGCACACCGACGGGGCATCGCGGGGGAACCCGGGTGAGAGCGGGATCGGCGTCATCATGCGGAGCGCGGAGGGGATCGTCCTCTACGCGGGCGGCGGGTACATCGGCACGACGACCAACAACGTGGCAGAATACTCGGCATTGATCTTCTGCCTGCGGAAAGCGGTGGAGATGGGCTGTTCCGACCTGGTGGTGCTTTCGGACAGTGAGCTGATGGTCCGGCAGATCAACGGGGCCTACCGGGTCAAGGACGCGCATCTGAAGGAATTATTCGAAGAAGTGAAGCAGTTGGTGGGAAGGGCGAAGTTTCCCTTCACCATCAGACATATCGACCGGGGGCAGAACAGAGAGGCGGATCTTCTTGCAAACGGCGGTATAGATTCAAAATCCCCTCCGCGTTAGGTAAATTTCCCGGTAAGTTCGTATATTGAGATGGAAGGGCGATTCGCAACGCCTTTCCGATAGATCTGTGTGACAGCGCGTCAGGCAGTCGCTCCGGAAGGCCCTGAGTTTTCCGGAGAGGAAAGTCCGAACTCCACAGGATAGAGCACCTCCTAACAGAAGGGTGTCGAGCGCGCAAGCGCCCGGCAACGGAAAGTGTCACAGAAACCAGACCGTCTCCGGCGTTCTCCGAACACCGGCGATAAGGGTGAAAAGGCGAGGTAAGAGCTCACCATCCGTGCAGTAATGCCCGGATCGACAAACCCTGCTCGGAGCAAGACCAAGTATGTTCCGATCGTCTGACGCATCAGGCGGAGAGTGATCCGCTCTCATACCGGCGTAATCGCGCCGGAAGGCGGAACGGGTAGGTCGCCAGAGCCCGTTTGTGAAAACGGGTCGAGATCAATGGCTGCCGTTCCCCGCCGCACCGCGGCGGCGGAAAACAGAATTCGGCTTATCGACGCGCCGTCACATACCTCTATCGGCACCGGCCCCGCCGCCGGCGATCCTGCTCAACGGGAGGATGAACAATGACCTTTATGAAACGAGAATACCGCTGGACATTACTGCCGACTGAAAACAGGAGCATGGTCGAATCGCTCGCCAAGGAGATCAACGTCTCCCCGACGATCGCCTCGATCCTGGTCCATCGCGGCATCACGTCGTACGATCAGGCGAAGGAATTCTTCCGTCCCCAGCTGACAAACCTGCACGATCCGTTTCTCATGGACGGGATGGAAGCGGCCGTCCGGCGCGTCCTCCAGGCGATACAGCAGAAGGAACGGATCCTCATCTTCAGCGACTACGATGTCGACGGCACCAACAGCGCCGCCATGCTCTACCTCTTCTTCAAACAGCACCTCGCGCTGGAGACCATTTTTCACATTCCGGACCGGGTAAAGGAAGGGTACGGCATTTCGGCCAACGGCATCGACCGGGGCAAAGACTTCGGCGCGTCGCTTCTCATTTCCGTCGACTGCGGGATCACCGCCGTCGAGCAGGTCGAATATGCCCGCTCCCGCGGCATCGACGTGATCATCTGCGATCACCATGAGCCCGGCGAGGAAATCCCGAGTGCTCATGCGGTCCTCGACCCGCTGAAACCGAACTGTCTCTACCCGTTCAAGCACCTCTGCGGCTGCGGCGTCGGCTTCAAGTTCATGCAGGCGATCGCCCTCCGGACCAACATGGAGAGGGTCATCTACGACTATCTCGATTTCGTCACCCTCGCCACGACCGCGGACATCGTTCCGCTGGTCGGCGAGAACCGGGTGCTGACGAAGATCGGACTCGACCAGATCAACCGTTCACCCCGCCCCGGCATCCGCGCGCTGATCGAATCGTCGGGAACCGAAATCGGCGGCATCTCTACCGGCCAGATCGTCTTCATCCTCGCCCCCCGGATCAACGCCGTCGGGCGGATGGGCGACGCATCGCGCGCCGTCGAGCTCCTCACGAGCGAGGACCCGGTCCGCGCCCGGGAAATGGCACAGGTGCTCGAGGATGAAAACAAGACCCGCCGCAAGATCGACGAGGACACGTTCGCCAAGGCCCAGGAGCTGGTGGAATCGATCTCCGGCCCCGATCCCGCCATCGTCCTCCACCAGGAGCAGTGGCATCCGGGCGTCATCGGCATTGTCGCCTCCCGGCTGGTGGAAAAATATTACCGTCCGACCATCATGATGACGACGGTCGACGGCGTCGCCAAGGGATCCGCCCGCAGTATTGTCGGGTTCGACATCCACAAGGCGCTCAAGCGGGTGGAGGACAAGCTGATCCAGTTCGGCGGGCACAAGTATGCCGCCGGCCTGTCGGTCGCCCTCGATCAGATCGACGAGTTTCGCAAAGCGTTCAACGTCGCCGTCACCGAGCTCATGTCGGAGGAGATACGCACGCCCGAACTCCGCATCGACGCCGACATCGAGCTGACGGAGCTGAACGCCCGCTTCATCAAGATCCTGAAGGAGTTCGCCCCCTTCGGCCCGGGCAACATGCGGCCGATCTTCCGCTCCCGCTCCGTGGAGCTGGTGGGCACCCCCCGCATCGTCGGCAAGGACCACCTCCGCTTCAAGGTCCGCCAGCACCAGCAGGTCTTCGACGCGATCGGCTTCGGGCTCGGCTCCCTCCTCGAGTTTGTGAAGGCGAACGGCAAGGATTTCGACATCGTCTTTTCCGTCGACGAACATGAATGGCTCGGCATGAATGCAAACCATACCGAGGTGTTTCCGCAGTTAAAAATCAAGGATATTAAAACACATTCAGAAGGCAACGACCATGTCAGGTCATAATAAATGGGCCAAGATCAAACGGAAGAAAGGGGTGAACGATGCGAAGCGGGGCCGGCTCTTCACCCGGCTCATCAAGGAAATGACCATCGCCGCCCGCGACGGCGGCGGGAACCCCCAGGGAAATCCCCGCCTCAGACTCGCCATCGAAAAAGCCCAGGGCGCGAACATGCCGGCGGAGAATATCAAGCGGGCGATCCAGCGCGGCACCGGCGAACTTCCCGGCGTGACGTATGAGGAAGTGACCTACGAGGGATTCGGTCCGGGCGGCGTCGCTCTCATGATCGAATCGGTCACCGACAACAAGAACCGCACCGTCGCGGAGATCCGCCACATGCTGGAACGCTACAACGGCAAGTTCGGCGCGCTCAATTCGGTCTCCTACATGTTTCACCGGAAGGGGATCATCACCGTTCCGACCGCCGCCGTGGCGGAAGACGATCTCATGAACCTCATCATCGAAAGCGGCGGCGACGACATGCGGACCGAGGACGAGCTCTACCACGTCGTCACCTCCCCCGAATCGTTCGATGCGGTCAGGAAAGCGCTCGAGGCCCGGGGCATCAAGCCCGAAGAGGCGGAAATTCAGCTGGTCCCCGAGAATACCGTCCGCGTCGAGGGAAAAGACGCCGAACAGCTCCTGAAACTTCTCGACATGCTCGAGGACAATGAGGACGTCCAGCATGTCTACGCCAATTTCGATATGGATGAAAAACTCCTCGCCACCCTCGGTGAGTGAGCCCGCGGCCGCCATGTCGCATCGTTCCGGTCAGGTGAAATGATCATCCTCGGCGTCGACCCCGGATCACTCAGCACGGGCTACGGGATCCTCCGCGCCGACCGCGGCTCGCTCTCCGTCATTGCCTGCGGCACGATCCGGAACCGGAGCACCACGCCGATGCCCGAGAGGCTCCACTCCATCTTCGGCGGGCTCTGCGAACTGATCCGGGCCCACCATCCCGATGAACTCGCGATTGAAACCGCTTTCTACGGAAAAAACGCCCAGTCGGCCCTCAAGCTGGGGCAGGCGCGCGGCGCCGCAATTCTTGCCGCCGTCACCGGCGGCATCGCCGTCCACGAATATTCCCCGCGCGAGGTCAAGAAAGCGGTCGTCGGAAACGGCACGGCCTCTAAAGCGCAGGTCAAGTCGATGGTCCACCGCTCCCTCTCGCTCCGGTCGGTGAAAACCGGATACGACACCGCCGACGCGCTCGCGATCGCCCTCTGCCACTATCAGAGAAAGTCCGGGCCACAGCCCGGTCCCGGCAGAAGCTGGAAATCGTTCGTGGC
>Ga0335069_10008725_pt1 | contig 14473 bp, 14 predicted proteins | sample Lox_Sample_11_FD_206714 | JGI IMG/M metagenome (GOLD analysis project Ga0335069, IMG submission 206714) | Soil microbial communities from Loxahatchee National Wildlife Refuge, Florida, United States - Lox_Sample_1.1 | ecosystem: Environmental > Terrestrial > Soil > Wetlands | place: USA... | reverse complement strand
AGCGTTTCCTCCACCCATTTCTTGCGCCCGAGCACCGCGCCGCCGAGCACGCGGCCCTGGCCGTCGATGTGCTTGGTGCAGGAATACACCACCACATCCGCGCCCATGTTGAGCGGTTGCTGCAGGAGCGGGGTGGCGAACACGTTGTCCACCACCACGATCGCCCCGGCGGCGTGCGCGAGTTCCGTAACCGCCGGCAGATCGACGATCTCCAGCATCGGGTTGGACGGGGTTTCCAGCAGCACGAGCTGCGCGGGCTTGGCGAGCGCCGCGCGCCATTGCGCAAGGTCGGCGCCGTCCACGAACTCGGCGTCGATGCCATAGCGCGGCAGCAGCGTCGAGACGATCCAGTGGCACGATCCGAACAGCGCCCGCGACGCCACCACGCGGTCGCCGGTCTTGAGGTGCGACAGCAACGCGGAATGCACCGCCGCCATGCCGGTCGCGGTCGCACGGCACGCCTCCGCGCCCTCGATGCCGGCAAGCCGCGCTTCCAGCATCGCCACCGTTGGGTTGCCGAAGCGCGAATACTGGTAGTGCTGCACCGTGCCGGCGAAGGTCGCCTCAGCCTGCTCGGCGCTGTCGTAGACGAAGCCCGATGTCAGGAACAGCGCCTCGGCGGTCTCGCCGTACGCGCTGCGGGTGGTGCCGCCGTGAACGAGGCGGGTGGCTGGGCGGAGTTTGTCGTTGTCGATCGGCATGGCGTTCAGGGCCCTTCTCGGTGTGGCCCGACCATGAAGCAGCCTCGGCCAGAGAACGGCGGCGTCGGCTGGCCTCTTTAGCGCGCTTGTTTCACCTCGCCGCAATCCGGCCGGACAAATCACGAGGAGCGGCTCCCGCCGCCGAGCCCGCACGTATGAACCGCCCCGATTGCGCCGTCAAGGACGCTTCCCTATAACGCCCGCCGAGCGCGGGTGTAGTTCAATGGTAGAACGGCAGCTTCCCAAGCTGCATACGAGGGTTCGATTCCCTTCACCCGCTCCACCGCACCGGGTAATCGGCGTTCACCGCCCGTAGGACGGATGCGCCAACGGCGCGATCCGCCTAATCCCCAGCGCCACGCCGCAACAAATACGTATCCATGATCCACCCATGCCGCCTCCGCGCCTGCTCGCGCAGCGCGGCGATCCTGTCCTTCACCTCCGCCAGCGGCCCCGCCAGCAGCAGCTCGTGCGGGGTGCCGAGATACGCCCCCCAGTAGATCGTCAGATCCTGATCCGGAACGGTGCGGAACGCGCCCGGACCGTCCAGCATCGTCACCACGTTGTCGGCGTCCGCGGGCATCCCGCCCGCCGCCAGCCGGCGTCCCGTGGTGATCAGCACCGCGCCGCCGACATCGTTCAGCGCGATGCGATGGCGGGCGGCCAGCGCCTGCACGCTGGTGATGCCGGGGATGACCTCCACCTCCAGCGCAACGGTTCCGTCCGCAACGATCCGCTCCGCCACGCGCAGCGTGCTGTCGTAGAGCGACGGATCGCCCCAGACCAGGATGCCGCCGGCGCCGCCCTCGGGCAGTTCCCGCGCGATCAGCGGCGCGAGAAGCGCGGCGCGGCGCGCGTGCCAGTCCGCCACCTCGGCCCGGTAGTCGGCGGGATCATGGTCGCGCGCGGGATCGGGCAGCGTCACGAAGCGCCAGTGCCGGCCTTCGATGTAGCGTTCGCAGATGGCGCGGCGGAGCGCCGTCAGCTCGGCCTTCTCCTCGCCCTTGTCGAGCACGAAGAAGGCATCGACCCGGTTCAGCGCCTTCACCGCCTGAACGGTGATATGCTCCGGATCGCCCGCGCCGATGCCGATGATCAGCAGCTTCCGCATGAACCCTGTCCCGCCCGCCGCACTATCCGCGCAATGATCGTCCTGATACGCCATCCGCCGCTCGCGGTCGCGCCCGGCATCTGCTACGGGCGCCGCGACCTCGCCATTGCCGATCCCGACTCGGCCGCTTCTCTCGCGGACGCGGCGCGCCAAGCGCTGCAAGGCCGAACCGCGCGCATCTGGACCAGCCCGCTCCGCCGCTGCCGGACGGTCGCCGACGCGATCGGCCCGAACACGGCCGATGCGCGCCTGATCGAGATGGATTTCGGCGCCTGGGACGGCATGGCCTGGGACACCATCCCGCGCGCGGCGCTCGACGCATGGGCGGCCGATCCGCTCGGCTTCGCGCCGCCGGGTGGGGAGAGCGGGGCGGCGCTGATCGCCCGTGTCGCCGCCTTCCATGCCGCGATGCCCGGCGGGGACCACGCCGTCGTCGCGCATGGCGGGCCGCTCAAGGTGCTGGAGGCGCTGTTGCGCGGCCGTCCCGTCGATCTTCTGGCACACGCGCCGCCGCTTGGTTCGGTCACCGCCATCGGATGAACAGCGCCGCCAGCGCCGCGCACTCCGCGGCCTGTTCGGCGGCGCCTAGTGCGTCGCCGGTGCATCCGCCGATCCGCCGCCAGGCGAGCCACCCCATCGCCGCCGCCGCAATCGCCGCCCCCGCCAGCGCGGTGCCGCCGTGCGGCAGGAACGCGGCCAGCGCCGCCAGCGCCATCCCCGCCGCCGCCGGGCGAAGCGGCACCGGCCCGAGCGAGGCGGCGAGCCCGTCGGGCCGCGTCGGCGGCAGCGCCAGCAGCAATCCCACCACTGCGCCCCGCCCGAGCATTCCCGCCGCGATCAGCGCCAGGGCCGCCGCACCGGGGCCGGGCAGGGCGGCCAGCGCGCCTACGCGGATGCCGAGCGCCATCGCCAGCGCCAGCACCCCGAAGGTGCCGATCCGGCTGTCCCGCATGATCGCGAGCGCCCGTTCGCGGTCCGCACCGCCGCCCAGCCCGTCGGCGGTGTCGGCGAGCCCGTCCTCGTGCAGGCTGCCGGTCGCCACCACCTGCGCCGCGACCGCCAGGATCGCGGCGAGCATCGGCGGCAGGCCGAGCCGCGCGGCCGCCCAGAACGCCGCGCCGCCGATCAGCCCCACCACGGCGCCCACCACCGGGTAGGCCCACACGCCCTCACCCCGCCAGCGCACCGGGCCAGCGCACCGCCCGACCGGGAGGCGCGTCAGCAGCACGAAGGCGGCGACGAGGTCCGAAAGCGCGGTGCGGGCGGGATCGCCGCTCAGTGTCGCGCGGTCTCGTCGAGCGACTTGCCGCCCTTCACCTTCTGCCAGAACGCCTCCGTCGAGTTCACGCTCGGGAACGGCTCGGCGGGCACCGGAACGCCGAGGAAGGCGCAGAGCGGCGCCCAGCCCTCGGCCACGTCGAAGACAAGCACGCGGTCCTTCGGCAACGCGGCCAGCACCTCCTCGGTGCGGCGGCGATAGGCGGCGAGCGCCGCCTCCTTGTCCGCCATGCGGCCGCCGAAGGTGCCGTCGCCGATGATCTTCCGCGCCGCGTCGAACATGTCGCGCATGTGCGGGGGCAGCGGCAGGTCCTGGTGGGTGCGTAGCAGCGTGCCGATGGTGCCGTCGAAGCTCTTCCACCAGGATTCCTCGGGCCGCACCGAATGCACCACCTTGGCGCGCGGGAACGCGGCGGCGAGTTCACGCCACACATGCGCGCCCGGCCAGTCGATCTGCGAACGGTAGCCGGCGAACACCTCGCGCCAATCGACCGGCCGCCCCGCCGCCACTGCCTGCCAATGGGCCACCTGTGGCGGATTGGCGAACACTTCCTCCATGTGGTGGCACGGCCCGAAGCCCAGCGTCTCCAGCGCCCGCTTCAGCGACGCCGTGCCGGTGCGCCCGAAGCCCGAACCGATCACCTGCAGTTCCATCCGCGGCCGTCCTCCCGATGGACTCGTTTCTTGTTACTCCGCAACGTCGTGGCTGTTCTAGCCGTCCCGCCCACTCACCCCCGCCTCGGCGAAACTCGCCATGCCCGCATGGCACGCCACCGCCGCGCGCGCGATCTGCACCGCCAGCGCCGCGCCGGACGCCTCGCCCAGGCGCATGCCGAGATCGAGCAGCGGGTTTAGCCGCAGATCGGCCAGCAGGTTCCGGTGCCCGGCTTCCGCCGAGCAATGCGCCACGACACAGTGCGCGAGCCCGTCGCGCGCCAGCACCGCGAGCGGTGCGGCGGCGGCGGTGCAGACGAAGCCGTCTAGCAGCACCGGCACGCCGGCGTGCCGCGCCGCCAGCGCCGCCCCCAGGATCGCCGCAAGCTCCCGCCCGCCCAGGCTCATGGCGGCGTCCAGCGCGTCGCCGCCGCTTCGCCGGTGGCGCGTCACCGCGACGTCGATCGCGGAGATCTTCCGGGTCAGCCCCGCGTCGTCGATGCCGGTGCCGCGCCCGGCCCAGTCGGTGCCGTTGCCGCCGAACAGCGCGCAGGCGAGCGCGGCGGCGGCGGTGGTGTTGCCGATCCCCATCTCGCCCAGGCACAGCAGGTCGGTGCCCGGCTCCACCGCGTCCCACCCGACGGCAACCGCTGCCAGGAACCCGGCCGCATCCATCGCGGGCGCCACCGTCATGTCGGCGGTCGGCCGGTCGAGGTCGAGCGGCACGACGCGCAGCCGCGCCCCCGCCGCACCGGCGAGTTGATTGACCGCCGCACCCCCGGCCGCGAAGTTCGCGACCATCTGCGCCGTCACCTCGGGCGGGAAGGGGGAGACGCCGCGCGCCGTCACGCCGTGGTTGCCGGCGAAGACCAGCACCTCCACGCGATCCAGCCGCGGCATGGCCCGGCCCTGCCAGCGCGCGAGCCAGCCGGCCAGCGTCTCCAGCCGCCCCAGGCTGCCGGCCGGCTTGGTCAGCGTCGCCTGCCGTGCCGCCACCGCCTGCTCCGCCGCCGCGTCGCCTGCGGGCAGATCGCGGCACAGGGCGCGCAGCGCATCCGGGCTGCCGGGGGGATTGGTCATGGGTCGGTTCCTTCGGTGGCGATGACGTGGAAGAAGCTGCCGCTGACCAGGCCGCGCCGGCCGCCGGCAGGGCCGAGCGCTTCCCCCCGTGCGTCGGCCAGCGCACAGAAAGGCGCATCCGAGCCCGCCTCGTCCAGCGTCGCGTAGTGGAATTCGTGCCCGCGCACCCGGATCGCGCCCAGCGGCGCGGGATCGGAGAGCAGCGCCGCCCGGTAGCCGAGGCTCAGGCGGCGGCGCGCGAAGCTGGTGGCGTGCGACAGCAGACCCGCCATTTCGTGCCGCACCCCGTCCGCGTCGGTCAGCCAGCGCCCCAGCGCCATGTAGCCGCCGCACTCGCCATGCACCGGCCGGCTCTCGGCGAAGCGCGCGAGCCCCGCGCGGAAGTTCGCCGCCGCGGCAAGCCGCCCGGCATGGAGTTCCGGATAGCCGCCCGGCAGCCAGCACGCTTCGGCATCGTCGGGCGGGGCCTCGTCGGCCAGCGGCGAGAACGCGACGATCTCCGCCCCCGCCGCCCGCCAGCCGTCCAGCAGGTGCGGATAGACGAAGCTGAATGCCCCGTCCCGCGCCAGCGCGATGCGCTGCCCGGGCGGAGCGACGCGCCCTTCCGCGCTCGGCGCTGCGATCCGCACGGGCCGCATCGCCTCCAGGATCGCCGGCAGGTCGAGATGCGCCTCCGCCATGTGCGCGAGCCGGGCGAGATGCGCCTCCAGCGCCGCGTGCTCGTGCGCCTGCACCAGCCCCAGATGCCGCTCGGGCAGCGCCAGCGCCTTGTCGCGCGGCACCGCGCCCAGCACGGCGATGCCGGCATCGGCGATCGCGTCCGCCGCGCCGCGCCGGTGCCGCTCGCTCGCGACGTTGTTCAGGATCACGCCCGCGAGCCGCACATCGGGGTCGTGCAGCGCGAACCCCCGCGCCACCGCCGCCGCCGATTGCGACTGTCCGGAGACATCCAGCACCAGCGCCACCGGCACCCCGAACCGCGCGGCCAGATCCGCCGCCGCCCCGCGCCGCCCTTTGGGCCCCCCGACGCCATCGAACAGCCCCATTGCGCCTTCGATCAGAAGAACCGAGCCGCCGGTGCCCAAACCTGCCGCAAGCCCGTCCAGCATGCCCCCCGGCATTGCCCAGCTATCCAGGTTCACCCCCGGCGTGCCGGTCGCCGCCGAGTGGAACGCGGGGTCGATGTAGTCGGGCCCCGACTTCGCCGCCCGCACCGCGCCGCCGCGCCGCCGCAGCGCCGCCAGCAAGCCGAGCGTCACCGTCGTCTTGCCCGCGCCCGAGCGCGGCGCGGCGATCACCAAGCCCCTCATCGCCGGTCGCGGAACCGCCGCCGGTAATCGGGGCTGTAGAGCGCGCTTTCGGCGAACTCGTCCGCCGCCAGCGCCGGGCCCACCAGCAGCAGCGCGGTGCGCTCCACCCCGTCCGCCGCCGCCAGCAGGCCGCCCAGCGTGGCGCGGATCACCCGCTCGTCCGGCCAGGTCGCGCGCACCACCAGCGCGGCCGGGCACTCCGCGCCGTAGTGCGGCACAAGCCGCGCCACCGCGGCTTCCAGCAGCGCCGCCGCCAGGTGGATCGCGAGCGTCGCGCCCGTCGCCGCATAGGCCTCCAGCGCCTCCCGCTCCGGCATGGCCGAGGCACGGCCCGGCAGGCGCGTCAGCACCACGGTCTGCGCCAGGCCCGGCACCGTCAGCTCCCGCCCCAGCACGGCGGCGGCGGCGGCGAAGGCGGGCACGCCGGGCGTTAGCGTGTAGGGAATGCCGCGCCGCCGCAGCCGGCGGAGCTGCTCCGCGACCGCGCTGTAGAGCGACAGGTCGCCCGAATGCAGCCGTGCGATGTCCTGCCCGACCGCGTGCGCGGCGGCGAACTCCGCCTCGATCTCATCCAGCGACAGCGGCGCGGTGTCCACCAGCCGCGCGCCCGGCGGGCAATGCGCTAGCAGCTCCGGCGGCACGAGCGACCCGGCATACAGGCACAACGGGCACGCCCCCAGCAGGCGCGCGCCCCGCAGCGTAATCAGGTCCGCCGCCCCTGGCCCCGCGCCGATGAAATGCACCGTCACAGCCGGGCCAGCGCGCAGGTCGCGCCGCCTTCGGCAAGCCGCGGCGCGAGCAGCGTGCCGCCTTCCGCCAGCGCCGCCGCCTCCGCGACCGAGCCGAGCCCCGTCGCCGCCTCCGCCGCGTCCGAGCGCGTCGGGCAGGCGGCCTGCGCCGCCTCCAGCGCCGCGCGTGCGGCGAAGCGCAGCGTCAGCCCCAGCGCCTCCGCCGCCTGCCGCAGCCCCGGCTCGTTTCGCTTGAAATCGGGGGCGGCCAGCGCCTCGGCGCGCACCCCCAGCGCCGCCTCGGCGCGGCGCACGGCGGCGACGATGTCCTCCGCCGCGCAGTCCTTGCGGCAGCCGATGCCCGCGACGATCACGGCTTCTCCGCCGCCCATTGCGTCACCGTCATCGCCGGTCGGTAGGCGTGCATCGGCCCGACCTTGTCCAGGCGCTCGATGGCGATGCGCGACAGCGTCCCGCCGAGGCGCGCGCGCGCCGCCAGCAGCGTTGCTTCGGTTTCCAACGTCACCGCATTCGCCACGATCCGCCCGCCCGGCGGCAGCGCGGCCCAGGCCGCGTCGATCGCGCCTGGGATGTGCGCGCCGCCGCCCAGGAACACCGCATCGGGCGGCGGCAGCCCTTCCAGCGCCTCGGGCGCCGCGCCCTCGATTATGCGCAGCCCCGGCACACCCAGCGCCTCGGCGTTGCGCACGATGCGCGCCGCGCGCACCCCATCGCGCTCGATGGCGACGGCGCGGTTCGCGGGATGGCGCAGCATCCACTCGACGCCCACCGATCCACTGCCCGCGCCCACGTCCCACAGCGTCTCGCCCCGGCGCGGCGCCAGCGCCGAGAGCGTAAGCGCGCGCATCTCGCGGCGGGAGAACTGCCCGTCATGCTCGAACAGTGCATCCGGCAACCCGCTCGCCAGCGGCAGCACGCGCGCGTCCGCCTCCGCCTCTACCTCCATCGCGACGAGGTTGAGCGGATGAATGTCCGCCAGGCCGAACCCGGCGGCGGTCGCCTCTCGCACCCGTTCCGCCGCCCCGCCCAGCGCCTCCATCACCCGCATCAGCGTCGTGCCGAACCCGCGCGCCGCCAGTAGCGCGGCGAGTGCCTCGGGCGTCGATGCGTCCGCCGACAGCGCCAGCACGCGCGCGCCCGGCTGCAACAGCGGCGCAACGGCGGCAAGCGGCCGGCCGCAGAACGAGATCGTTGCGGTCTCCTCCGCCGCCCACCCGAGCCGCGCCCGCGCCAGCGCGAAGGCGGACGGGGCAGGGAATGCCCGCCATTCGCCCGCCGGCAGCAGCGCCGCGAGCCGCGCGCCCACGCCGAAGCAGAACGGATCGCCCGAGGCCAGCACCGCCACCGGCGTGCCCCGCCGCGCCAGCACCGCCGGATAGGCGTCGGAGAACGGCGAGGGCCAGGGCAGCGCCGGCCCCCGGATCAGCGGCGCCGCCAGAGCCAGGTGCCGCGTGCCGCCGAACACCGCGTCCGCCCCAGCGACCGCCGCGCGCGCCGTCTCGCCGAGCCCCGCCGCGCCGTCCTCGCCGATGCCCACGATGGAAAGCCATTCCATCTTCGTCATGGCCTGGCTTGTCCCGGCCACCCACGCGGCGCCACACCACTGCCGGCAATGGAAGCGCACGAGGAGATTCGCGCTACCATCGCCGACAATGCCTCTGCGCGTTCTGATCCTCGGCGGCACCACGGAAGCCTCCGCCATCGCGCGCGCGCTGGCGGGCGATGCGCGGTTCGACGCCGTGCTGTCCTTCGCGGGCCGCACCGCCGAGCCCGCCGCGCAGCCCGTTCCCGTCCGCACCGGCGGCTTCGGCGGCGCGCAAGGGCTCGCCGCCTATCTGCGAGCCGAGCGCATCGGCGCGCTGATCGACGCCACGCACCCGTTCGCGGCGCAGATGAAGGCGAACGCCGCGCAGGCGGCGGCGCTCAACGGCGTGCCGCGCCTTGCCGTGCTGCGCCCGGAATGGCGGCCGGCGCCCGGGGACGGCTGGCGCGAGGTCGGCAGCATTGCCGAAGCCGCCGCCGCGCTCGGTCCCGCGCCGCGCCGCGTGTTCCTCGCCATCGGCCGACAAGAACTCGCCGCCTTCGGCCCGCCGCACGTCTACCTGATCCGCAGCGTCGATCCGCCCGACCCCGCCGCGCTGCCGCCCGGCGCGCAGGTCATCCTCGCGCGCGGCCCTTTCCACGAGGCGGACGAGGCCGCGCTGCTGCGCGCCCATCGCATTGAGGTCGTGGTTGCGAAGAATGCCGGCGGCGCCGCGACCGAGGCGAAGCTCGCGGCGGCCCGCAGTCTCGGCCTGAGCGTGGTCATGGTGCGTCGTCCACCACCGCCCGCGCCCCCCGTCGTGCCGGACGCCGATGCGACGCTTGCGTGGCTGGCGGCTCATGCTGGAGCCACCGCCGAGCGCGGCGCGTAGAGCCAGCACGATCCGTCCGGCTTCGGAATGGCACGCGTCGCCGCGGTTCCCACGATAACCAGCGTGCGCATGTCGGCCCGCGCCGGATCGGCTAAGTCCAATGTTGCAATCGAAACCGCCTCGTCCGCCCGCCCGATGGCGGTCGCGAAGGCAACCGGCGTCATGCCCGGCAGCACCGCCCGCAGCGCCTCGAACGCCGCGCCCAGTTGCCAGGGCCGGGCGCGGCTCGCGGCGTTGTACAGCGTGATCACGAACCCCGCGCCCGCCGCCGCCCTCAGCCGCGCCAGCACCGTCTCCCAGGGCTTGAGGTTGTCCGACAGCGAGATCGCGCAGAAATCGTGCCCGAGCGGCGCGCCGAGCCGCGCGGCGGCGGCCAGCAGCGCGGAAATCCCGGGCACCACCTCGATCGCCAGCGCGCTCCAGGGCGGATGTGCCTCGACCGCCTCGAATACCGCCGCCGCCATGCCGAACACGCCGGGATCGCCGCCCGACACCACGGCGACGCGGCGGCCTTCCGCCGTCAGGTGCAGCGCATGGCGCGCGCGGTCGAGTTCCGCGCGGTTGTCGGAGGCGTGCCGCTCCTGGCCGGCCCGCGCGGGCACGCGATCCAGGTAGGGGCCGTAGCCGACCAGATCGCTCGCCTCGGCCAGCGCGGATGCGGCGCGCGGCGCCAGCAGATCGGCGGGGCCGGGACCGAGCCCGACGATGGACAGATGCCCGCTCACCGCGCCCGCCGCCGCCCGGCGACAAGCACCAGCGCGAAATAGGGCGCGGGGCGCGCATCGTCCGGCAGGTCCGCGAGACGCATGATGCGCTCCTCGGCCATCGTCGCGCGCTCGACATAAACCGCATCGGCGGAGCGCCCGGCTTCACCGAGCGCGGCACGGATCTTCGGCAGATTGCCGCCCACCTTCATGATGACCGCCGCATCCGCCGCGCGCAGCCGCGCGGTCAGCGCGACCGCGTCCAGCGTGCCCGGCAGCACGCACAGCACGTCGTCGCCATGCGCCACCGGCAACCCCGCCGCCGCCCAGGCAGCGCACATCCCCGGCAGCCCCGGCACCACCTCGATGCGGCAGCGTCCAGCGAGGTGATCGAACACGTGCATCGCCGAGCCGTAGAAGAACGGATCGCCCTCGCACAGCAGCGCCACGTCCTGCCCCGCCTCCAGCCGCGCGGCGATGCGCCCGGCCGCGTGCTCGTAAAAGGCCGCCATAGCGGCGCGGTAGGCGGGATCGTGCGGCGGCAACTCGGTGGTGAACGGGTAGTCGAAGCGCAACGGTTCGGAACCCGCGCGCAGATGCGGCGCGGCAATGGTCGCGGCTTGGCCCGCGCGTCCGCGCTTGGCGAAGAAGGCGTGGCACAGCGCCGATCCAAGTACGCGCGCGGCCCGCAGCGTCACCAGATCCGGCGCGCCTGGCCCCATTCCGACCACATGGAGGGTGCCCGAGCTCATTCCGCCTCGCATGCCAGCGCGTTCACCGCGGCGGCGGCCATCGCGCTGCCGCCTCGCCGCCCGAGCACCACCGCGCATGGCACGCGGCCATCGGCCAGCAGCGCCGCCTTCGATTCCGCCGCGCCCACGAAGCCCACCGGCATCCCGATCACCGCCGCCGGCTTCGGCGCGCCCGCGTCCAGCAGTTCCAGCAGGCGGAACAGCGCGGTCGGCGCGTTGCCGATCGCCACCAGCGCGCCCGCCATCCGCGCGCCCCACAGGTCGAGCGCGGCGGCCGAGCGCGTGTTGCCGATCTCCTTCGCCAGCGCCGGCACGACGGGATCGATCAGCGTGCAGATCACCTCGTTGCCGGCGGGCAGGCGGGCGCGGGTGATGCCGTGCGCAACCATCTGCGCGTCGCACAGGATCGGCGCGCCGGCCAGCAGGGCCGCCCGCGCCGCGTTTGCGAAACCGGCCGAGAAGCGCAGGTCGCGCGTCACGTCCACCATGCCGCTTGCATGGATCACCCGCACCGCGACGCGCGCCTCGGCGGGATCGAACCCCGACAGGTCGGCCTCCGCGCGGATCGTCGCAAAGGATTGCGCGTAGATCGCAGCACCGTCGCGGATGTAGTCGCGGCTCACGCCAGCATCTCCGCCGCCTGCTCGATGGTCAGCCCGGTGATCGCGGGCGCGTCGCCCGCACGTCCGTAATTGATGAAACCATACCGACCGCCGCCGCCCACCAGCGTGACGGCAGGGGAGGGGTGCGCGCACCCTTTGGCGCAGCCCGAGACATGCACGTTGCGGATGCCCCGTGCCGCCAGCACCGCCGCATCCGCCCGCGCCGCCACGCTGGCGGACGCGCAGGCGGGCGCGCCGGGACAGGCCGCGATGGTCCGGCGCGGATCGGTTTCGTCGGTGATGAACCCGGCGCGCGCGAAAGGCGCGGGATCATGCGTCCCTTCAAGCCGGAACGCCCGCCACGGCGTCACGCGGAGGGTGGCGTGGCCGATTAGGTCCGCAAGCACGCGGAGCGCCGGGGCTGAGGTTTGGCCGAACGCAAGCGCGAGGAGGAGATGCTCTCCCTTCTCTTTCTTCGTCATGGCAGAGCTTGTCCCGGCCACCCACGTCGTCCCGTGCCGCTGGCGTTGATCGGTCGGCACGTCTCCCGCATCGGCGCGGTGCTGTCCGTTCGCTGCCTGGTCGCGCATCGCCGCGTGGATGGCCGGGACAAGCCCGGCCAAGACGAGGTCTGAAGGAGGTTTGGGAAGGGCGGCTTCGATTCTCGCGATCAGTTCCTCATACCCTGGTGCGCGCGCCTCGACTCTTCCCCCAGCCACCCGCACATCCGCGCGCGCCTCTCCCACGGCGACGCAGAACTTGGGCGGCAGGGCCTGCGCTTCCGCCAGCATCTCTTCCAGCGCAGCCACCAGCGCGTCGTCGCAGGGCGGCACGGCGATCACGTTGCGCCGTGCTTCGCGCACCGGATCGGCGTCCGCGAGCCCCGCTGCCACGAGGCGCGCGGCAGCTTCGCGCGCGCTCGCCTCGGAGAACCCGCGCAGTTGCAGGTTGCCGCGCGAGGTGATCTCCACCACGCCGTTGCCGAACGCCTCCGACACCGCAGCCACAGCGCGCAGATCGTCCGCGCGCAGCTTCCCGCCGAACGGTTTCAATCGCAACAACAAGCCGTCGCCCGTTGGCATCGGCGAGTGCACGCTCGGGCACCAGCCGCGGATCACGGCGCGCCCGCCGCGTTGCGGCGCGGGTGCCACAGCCCGTCCCGCCGCGCCGCCTCGAAACGCGCCGCCATCACCGCACGGGCAGCCGGGTTCTCGCGCGCCAGGAAGGCGTCCACCGCCGCATCGCCCAGCGTCGCCGCGTGCAGCAGGTCGAACTGCCGGTCGAAACGCTCGGGCAATCCCGAGGCGAAGGCGGCGAGCCCCTCGACGCTGCGCGCGATCTCGGCGGCGCCCCGGTAGCCGTGCGCCATCATCCCCCGGATCCAGCGTGGATTAGCCGCGCGCCCGCGCACCACGCGCGCGATCTGCCCGGCCACCGTCCGCGTCGCGCCGTCGCGGTGATACAGCGCGGGAGATGCGCCGAGCGCCCGCGCGGCGGCGGCGAAGCCCGCGATATGCGCGGCGTGCTCCGGCCCATCCAGCAGGTCGGTCCCCGCATGGTCCTGCTGATGCAGGAATGCATCCGCATCGCGCACCCGCGCCGCCAGCGCCGCCTTGTCGCGCGCGCCCTCGCGGTCGCGCCCATACGCGCCCGAAGACGCATCGAGCCACGCCGCGCCCTCCGCCGCGCCGTAGCCGCCGGCGGGCGGGCCGAACACCCGCGGCCCTTCCGACCCGGTCAGCGGATTCCACTCCACGCCTTCGTCGCGCGCCGCGATCGCCGCGGCCGCGGCATCAAACAGCGCGATCTGGGCTGCGAAGGCGTCGCGGAACAGGCCGGAGATGCGCAGCGTCACATCGACGCGCGGGCGGTCGAGTTCCGCCAGAGCCAGCACCTCGAACCCGTTCACCCGCGCGGACGCCTCGTCCCAAACCGGCCGCGCGCCCAGCAGGATCAGCGCCAGCGCGAGGTCCTCGCCGCCGGTGCGCATCGCCGCACTGCCCCATACGTTCAGCACCACGCGGCGCGGCCATTCGCCGTGCTCCTGCCGGTGGCGTGTCAGCAACTCGTCGGCGGCACGGCGCGCCAGTTCCATCGCCGCGCGCGTGGGCACCGCGCGCGGGTCGATGCTCGCCAGGTTGCGGCCCGTGGGCAGCACGTCCCGCCGCGAGGGGCTCGGGGCGCCCGCCGGTCCCGGCGGCACGAACCGCCCGTCCAGCGCCGCCAGCAGCGCCGCCGCCTCGGCCCCGGCGCATTCGTCCACCGCCTCCGCCGCGCCCGTGCCTTCCTCCAGCAATGCGCGGTGCTCCGGCGCGGGGGGGGTGGCGAACACGTGCAGCCCGTCGCGGATGCGCAGGTCTTTCACGTCGCACAAATAGGCGTCGAGTCGCGCGAGCGCGTCGTCGGGATCGGCCTCCGAGGGGGCGCCGCACTCCGCCAGCAATCCGCTCTCCGTGGCGCGCGCCAGGATGTGCCCGCGCAGCGCCTGCGTGCGTCTGCGGTCCATCCCGTCGGCGGCGGCGTATTCGTCCATCATCCGCTCCAGTTCGGCCGGCACGCCGTCGCTGCCCGCCGCGCGCAAGGGCGGCGTCAGGTGGCCGATCGTCACCGCGCCCAGCCGCCGCTTGGCGGCGGCCGCCTCGCCGGGATTGTTGACGATGAAAGGATAGATCACCGGCAACCCGCCGGTCAGCGCACGCGGCCAGCATTCCGCCGACAGCGCGGCGGACTTGCCCGGCAGCCACTCCAGCGATCCGTGCGCGCCGAGATGCACCATCGCGTCCGCGCTCTGTTGCAGCCACAGATAGAGCGCGATGAAACCATGTCGCGGCGGCCGGTCGGGATCGTGATAGCCTGCGGAGTCGCGCACGGCCCCGCGATCCGGCTGCACCAGCGCCATCACGTTCCCGAGCCGCAAATGGCGCGCGGCGAACCATCCGTCGCGCGCCATCGGATCGTCCTCCGGCGCGCCCCACGCTGCCAGCGCCGCCGCCTGAAGCGGTTGCGGCAGCAACGAAAACCGGCGACGGTAGTCGTCCAGCGACAGGAACGGCAGGGGATCGGCGTCGCACAGCGCGCGCGTCAGCGCCGGCGCGTCCGCCTCCTCCGCCGCATAGCC
>Ga0335069_10008724_pt1 | contig 14474 bp, 12 predicted proteins | sample Lox_Sample_11_FD_206714 | JGI IMG/M metagenome (GOLD analysis project Ga0335069, IMG submission 206714) | Soil microbial communities from Loxahatchee National Wildlife Refuge, Florida, United States - Lox_Sample_1.1 | ecosystem: Environmental > Terrestrial > Soil > Wetlands | place: USA... | reverse complement strand
CCGGAAGGAAACACCTTCGCGACCGGGAAGCAGTAGACGTCGCGCTGGATCTACTGGACGCCCTCGTCGCTTTTCACCCTGATTCGGCACGTCTCAAGCAGCTGGATGCTGAACGCCGCGACGGCGATCTGGCGGAAGCCGAATCGCATGAGTGGCTGGAACTGAAGGACAAGGGGCTGGTCCACCGCGACATCAAACCGCGCAACGTGATGCTTACCCGCACGGGAGTGAAACTGCTTGACTTCAACATCGCCTCCCGGGCTGGTGACCTCGTGAATACCCAGTCAGGCACGCCGCCGTATCAGCCACCCGACGCCGGCCTCACCCGTTGGGACGTCTCAACCGATCTGTTCGCCGTCGGCGTGCTGCTGTATCAGCTCCTCTGCAACGGCCACCACCCGTTCCCGGACGCGATGCCCATGCTCGGCGTACCCGTGATCGACCCACAGACAATTCGCGGCGACATCAGCCCGGAGCTCGCAGAGTTCCTCATCATGGCGTGCGCTCCCGGCCGCGCCGATCGCTTCGCCACGGCCGCTGACATGCAACTCGCCCTGCGCAAGATCCGCGCTGACCTCTGAGCGCTCGCGGCTACTGGCAGGCCGGATCCAGCGGCACCGTGGTGGGCGACAGTACGTGCAGATAGGTGTTCAGCGCGTGGGCACAGCCCAGGCTCCAGTGCGCTTTGCCCAGCGAGCTGATGGCATACCCCGCGGTGACGGGCTGATAGTTATCGGTGGCATCGACGGGGAAATAGGGCACGACGTCGACCTGGTTGTAAATCCGCCAGGACACCGTGCTGAGGCCGCCATAGCGGGCGGCGAAGACGGCGTCTCCCACTTGAGGTGAGGCAAATGTCCATGCCTGCGGCTTTAGTGCCGTGTCCGCGGCCATGTCGGCGGCCAGCAGTGTCGCCAGCGCACCGCCCAGGCTGTGGCCGCACACCACCACCGGCAGGTTAGGGCCAAGATCGGCGGCAAGGCCCCCGGCGGCCGCCTGCGCGACGTCGGCGGCGAAGGTAGCTGGCGCCGGCGCGCTCTGCTGCTGGCCCGGGGCCATCGTGCCAAACGTGTTATAGATATCGAGGAAGCCCTGGGCGACCTTTCCGCCGCTGGGGACCTGGGTGAACGGCACCAGGTCCCAGTGCATGTCATCCCACCATTCGGTGGCGGTAGCCGTGCCCCGGATCGCTACCACCGCGGTCGGGGGGTCACCACCGACAGCTACGAAGCCGTAGAAGACGCGCGACTGCCCGGGACCGAAGTCGGTCATCTGGATCGTGCGTACCAGCGTGTAGCCGGCCGGCATGTTCTTGATCGTGGCCGGATTTTCCTGCGCGGGCTGGCTGGCGAACTGCTCGTAAGCAGCCTGAATGAAGGGGCCCCAGGTGACCGCCGTTACCGGGTTCATCGTGTCAGTGAGCATCGTCATTCCCCTCCTTGTGCCGCCGGTGGACCGCCGGGTGCGGCACGGGTCAGCGCTCCGGCCGGTTCGCCCCCCAATGCAGAGCCCTGCAAAACAGCATTCCCCCGCGCCTGGATAAGCGCAAGCAGGTGACGATCCCGGCATAACGGAATCCGGTGATCACCGGCATTGCCCGGAATGTGCTTTCTGCCCCGCCTTTCCCAGCAGCTTGTGCGAGCTGGATTACCTAAACATCCGCACTGGGAACGCACGCTATTCGGCAGGGCAGCTGCCACGCGGCGGTGGCGGGCCTGCCCGGCCCGGCGGACCTTACTCTTTCGTTACGACTCCATTACCATCGCTTGACCCGGGCAGGCACCAGACGTTATCGAAGGAATGGGGCAATTCGCAGTGCTGTAGCCGACCGTCGTTGACGGTGCTTTTCTGACGGCTGCTGTACGTCACAGCTGGCCGATAACCGGGGGGAGTCGACGGTGACTAGTCAGGCACGGCAGCAGTCTGGAGGGCTCACTTTCACCGCCTATCCAGGTGACGGTGCGGTTCTTCTTGCCTTCGACCTTGATCAGGGGATGCAGCAGGACCTGGCCGGCTTCGCGGTCGAGTACACCGACCCCCACGGGCAAACGTTCCCGGTACTGAACCGGCTGGGTTTCAACCAGCCGGTCACCAGCGCGACCACACCCGACCAGCGCCGCTTCTTCCCGACCAGCCAGGCGCCGTTGCAGAAGTTCCACTGGGTGCACTTCCCGCCGGACGTCAAACCGGGCACATTCAGCTACAAGGCCACCGCGATGCTCTTCCAGCAGGGCAGCGAAACCGCGCTCACCGCCGGGCCGGCAGCGGAGGTCGGCGTGACGCTGATGCCGCCCCGCACGGGGCCGTTCCAGCTCGGCTTCACCCGCGGCTACCTCTCCTCACAGGCCTACGCCGAGCAGTTCAACAACGCTCCGATCGCACCGGCCCCGCCCACCTTTGACTTCGATACCAGCCCGTACCAGGCGCAGTACCAGTGGCTCGGCTTCCACGCCCGCCGGCTGATCTTCGACTTCATGACCGAGACACTGGCCAGCCCGGATCTCTCGCTCGACGTCTTCGCCTACGACCTCGACGAACCGGACTTCATCCGGCAGCTCGGCCAGCTCGGTTCCCGGCTGCGCCTCTACCTTGACAACTCCGCCAGCCATATCGGCGGCACCGACCCGGAACCGCAGGCCCATGCCTGGCTCGCCACCCAGGGCACCCAGGTCAAGCTCGGCCACTTCCAGCGCTTCGCCCACGACAAGATCCTGATCCAGAAGCGGAACAACACCGCGGTCAAGGTGCTCAGTGGCTCCGCGAACTTCTCTGTCCGCGGCCTCTACGTCCAGTCCAACAACGTCTTCACCTTCGACGACCCGGCAACCGCAGCCCTCTACGAGCAGGCCTTCCAGCAGTCATGGGATGACCCGGGCGGGTTCGACACCAGCGCACTCGCCGCCAGCTGGCATGACTGCGGCGGGCACGACGGACTGCCCAGCTACTCGCTCTGCTTCAGCCCGCATCACGACGCCGCAGTCTCCCTCGACCGGGTCGCGACGGCAGTCACGAAGGCGACCAGCTCCGTTCTCTTCGCGATCATGGAGATCGGCACGGGCACCGGCAGCCTGCTCGACGCCATCCGGGCGCTGCCGTCGCGGCCCGAGCTCTATGCCTTCGGCACGACCCAGCGGCTGGATGGGTCCCTGAAGGTGCAGAAGTCTGGCGACCCGGCTGACTCGCCGTTCATCCCCTTCTCCTACCTGTCCAGCAAGGTGCCGGCGCCGTTCCGGGCCGAGTGGGGCGGCGGCGTGGGCCAGGTCATCCACCACAAGTTCGTCGTCACCGACTTCAACGGCGACAGCCCGCAGGTGTTCGCCGGCTCCTCCAACCTGGCCGCCGGCGGCGAACAGGACAACGGCGACAACCTCGTCTGCTTCACCGACCCGCGCATCGCCGCGGAATACGCGATCGAGGCGATCCAGCTCGTGGACCACTACCGCTTCCGGGCCGCCATGCAGAACGCAACCGACGACCAGCCGCTCCAGCTCAAACCGCGCAGCGCCAACTGGGCGGCCGACTACTACAACCCCGCGAGCCCCCGGTACCGGGAACGGACGGCCCTCGCCTAGAGCCCGGCCCCCGGTCTGCGTGATGCTGGTACCCGATGCTGATTGCTGGCACTGGCGTGCTGGCCGGGATCTGGGGGTGGGGGCTTGGCTACGTTCGTCTTGGTGCACGGCGCCATGCACGGCGGCTGGTGCTGGCGCGGGGTGCGGCCGAGGTTGTCCGGGAACGGGCACCAGGTCTTCACGCCTACCCTGACCGGCCAGGGGGACCGCCGCCAGGAGCTAACGCCACACGTGGGGATCGCGACCCACGTCACCGACCTCACCGACCTGCTGTGGTTCGAGGATCTCCGCGATGTTCACCTGGTGCTGCACAGCTACGCGGGCGTCCTGGCCGGGCCGGTCGCGGAGCATTCGGCAGGCCGGCTGGCCTCGGTGATCTACCTGGCCGCCTTCATCGCGCAACCGGGCCAGTGCCTGCTGGACGTCGAGCCGCCCGATGTCGCGCGCCGCTACCGTGACCTGGCCGCATCCGGCGGGGCGGGCTGGTTCGTGCCGGCATCGCCGCAGTTCCTGGAGCAATGGGGCATCACCGACCCCGAGCTGCGGGCGATGGTGGGCCCCCGGCTCACCGATTTCCCGCTGCGCTGCCAGACAGATCCCGTCGTGTTCGATCCCAGCGCCCTGGGCCAGATCCGCAAGGTCTACCTCAACCACACCCAGCCCCCGCTGGCCAGCCTGCGGGCATCGTTCGACCTCGCGGTCGCCGCCGGCTGGGAGACGCACCAGCTCCCCTACGGGCACGACCTGATGCTGGCCGCACCCGCGCAGACTGCCGCGCTGCTTGAAGCCGTAGCCCAGCGGCAGGCCCCGCCCGGCGCCGTCAGGACGGAGCGTACCGAGGGCATGGCCCCGATACCGGACGTCCCGGCGGATCCAGGGTCTGGGCCGTCTGCGGGGCACGATTGGCCAGGGCGATAATCCCGCCGATGGCGACGGCCAGGCACAGGCCTTCGGCGGCCAGGTACGGCGGGGCGGTGGCGATCCTCTCGTGCAGGACGGCGGCGCCGGTGATCATGGCCACCAGCGGGTCGGCGGTGGTGATGACCGCGAGCACCGGGGCGATCAGGGCGCCGGCCTGGAAGGCGTTCTGGTTGAGCAGGAAGCCCACCGGGGTGACGATGATCATCAGGTACAGCGGCCATTGCCGCAGCGGGTCGGCGAACCCGGCCGGCAGCGTGCCCGGCACGATCTTCAGCAACAGCGCGTTCACCCCGAAGGCCGCACCGCAGCCCAGCGCCAGCCACAGCGGGCGCACCGCGCGCGGCCCCCACCGGGCCGCGGCCAGGCAGCCGGCCAGCAGCACGGCCAGCCCGGCGATCAGCAGCGGCGCCGCGCCGGGATCCGCGGTGGCTACGCCGCCATGGGGCCGGGCCACGACCAGGAAGCCGGTTATCCCGGCCGCGCAGCAGACCACCCCGGTCAGCAGCACCGCATCCGGCCGCTGGCGCCGGGTTGCTAGCGCCGCGATCACCACGGCAAACAGCAGGCTCAGCACCAGCAGCGGCTGGACCAGCGTCAGCGACCCCAGGTGCAGCGCCAGGACCTGCAGCCCGGCACCCGCCAGATTCACCCCGATGGAGGTCAGGAACAGCGGCCGCCGGACCAGGTCGGCCAGCAGCCGCGGCGACAGCGCCGCGCGCTGCGGCACCTGCTTGGTGCTGCGTTCTTCCAGCACCGACGCCGCACCGAACGCGGCCGCCGCGCCCAGCCCCAGGCACACCGCAAGCACCGCGAGCATCACATCTCCCCAGCGGCAGAACTCGTCACGCCCTTAGAGACGGTTCCGGGCCCCGATCCTCATCGCCGTCGATAGCCGAGGAATGTCAGCTCGGCTGCCGGCCAGCAACTGCCGTCGCAGGGTAGGAGTGCGCCAAGAGCAGCACTGATACGTGCCGCTACCGGCCGGCCAGCCGGTCGTAAGCCGGCGCGCGCACATCCCAGCCAGGGCAGGGCGTGGCGAGCTGCGCCTGAGACACCGGAATAGCCGAGATGACGGCCACTGCCTGGTCGAGCGCCCGCCCGGGCAGCGCCACATTCCCCCGCCTGAGGTCACGCTGTCATCGTTCCCCCGCGCAGGACCCCCGCACGCTGGGTATGCACAAAATCGGAGGTGGATCTGGCCGCACCTTGAGGGGAAGCCGTGGGCCGGTTGCGGGGGCGACGTCTGCGATGGGTGATCGCTGGCGTGCTGGTGGTGGCGCTGACTGCCGGGGTGATCCTGGCCTGGCCGCTGGTCCGGCTCTACACCGGTGCCGCACCCCCGGCCCAGTTCTACGAGAAGGTCACGCTGGATCCCGCGCTCGCCCAGCGCTACCCCCAGGTCCTTGGCGTAGCGCACAACGCCGGCAACAATCCCGGGACGACGGCCGCCGCGCTGCGCGACGGCGCCCGCGTTATCGAGATCGACGTACTTTCCGCCCGCGGCCAGCTCGTGGCCGGCCGTCCCATGCCGTGGCCCTGGCTGGCCGGGCGGCTGTTCCGGGGGCCGACGCTCACTGAAGCCTGGGACGACGCGGCGGCCGCCGACGTGACCAAGCTCGACCTGATGCAGACGGACCGCACATTCCTGGACGAACTGGCCGCCTTCCTGGCCTCGCGGGCTGATTCCCGGCGGGTGATGATCTCAAGCCGCGACGCGGCTGCCCTGCTCTACCTGCATCGCCGCCTGCCGGACGTCACCATGCTGTTCAGCGTGGCCTACCCGGAAGCGGTCCACCAGCTGCAGACGGACCGCACGCTGCAGGAAGCCATCGGCGGTGCTTCCGTCTTCCAGGGCCTGGTGGACGCGAATCTGGTGAGCTGGCTGCACCAGCACAAACTGATCATCCTGGCGTGGACCGTCAACGACGGCCAGCGCTTCAACCAGCTGGTCCGGCTGGGCGTCGACGGCATCACCACAGCGAACCTGGCTATCCTCCGGGCCCTGGGCGATCAGGAGGGCTGATGGCAGATACCACTGAGCCTCGCAAGCGGTGGGACACTGACGACCGGTACACCGGGGTGGCCGACGCCAGCAGCTTCGCCCCAGCCATTGCGGAACTGGCGGCCCTGGCGCGCCGCCCAGGCTGGGTCGCCGAAGAACCCGAGACTCACCTGATCCCCCAGTTGCGTGGCGCCGACGTGACCGGGCTGCGGCTGCTGCACTGCCATCCGGCCGGCAACGGCGTGCTCTGCGTCACGGCCGAATACAGCGCGGCGGACAGCCGCCGCGACATCCGGCAGCGGGCGTGGACGCTGATCGGCGCTATCGCGGAGCCCGCTACCAGCGTGCGCGAGCACGCCGAGGGCAGCACGGTCGTCTTCGACATCGTCACCGGGATACCTGAAGTCCGCGGCCAGTTCGCTACCCACGGCCACACCCTCCGGCTCGCCCTGATCCCGCCAGCTACGCCCTGACAACGCCGCTGGCCGCCGCGGCTGCCTCCGGCGCGGGCCCACCGAGGGCGTTGCGGCGCTCCGGCAGGCTGAGCGACACCATGCGCCGCCAGCCGCCCAGCCGTTCGTAGCCGTACACCGCCTGGATGCCCGCGGCCAGCCCCGCTGACTTCGGCCTGGGCCAGCGCAGGATGCGGCCCAGGTGCGCCATGACGGCGGTGCTGACGTCGCGGTAGATCGCGATCTCGGCGTGGGCCGTGCTGCGCAGGATGCCGCGGATGATGTCCGCATGCCCGGCCGCGGCCAGGCTCAGCAGCTCTTCGTGGCAGTACGCGAGATGGTTGTCCTCGTCATTGGAGATCATCCGGACCGCCTGGGCGAGGTCCGGGTGCTGGCTGGTGCACTTGCGCAGCAGGCGCATCTGCTCAGCCGCGCGCTGCTCGGTGACCCGGCTGTGCGCCAGATAGGTGATGATATCCCGCTCGGTCAGCCGGTCCTGCTGGCCCAGCCGGCTGTGCGCCAGGCCGATCCCCCGGCTCTCGAGCAGCATCGTGTAGTTGGTATCGGACGGTACCGGCACTGGTTCCAGGCCCCGCTTGCGCAGCAGCGCCCGGAAGATGCGTCCGTGCTTGTCCTCGTCGGCGCCGTGCCGCACGATCTTCGGCGCCATGCCCTGATAAGACTCCGGGACGAGCGCCGCAATCCGGCCGTTCTCCCACCCGCCTTGCGCCTCGCCGCTGGCCGCGATCGAGCAGAACAGCTGAAATGCCTGGTCGTTGCGGAATATCTCAGCAAACACTGAGCTGGCAGAAAGCATTTCTGAATCCCCCCCGTGTTCTCTCCCCCGGCTGCCACGGTGCCCATTCCGGGCGGAGGGGCCATGGAACCGGGGTGGAGATCCGGTGGATGGCTCAGCTTCCCGGTGCGGTGCTGACGGGTTCGAGGATCTTCGTCTGCGGGGAGCCGGCCAGCGCGGGTGCGCGCTCGGCCGAGGTCCACACGCTGGTCCGCAGGAAGCCCAGGAATGCCTCGGCCTCGCCGGCCGTCTGGAAGTCGAGATCGACGACGACGTAGTGGCTGTCACCCACCGGGCGCAGGATGCGGCACCCGCGGACGCCAGCCCTTTCGCGCCGCTCGGCGAAGCGGTCAAAGGCCGCCTTCCACGTATCGAAGTCGGTCACCGGGTGTTCGATGTGCAGCGTCGCCATGAGATGAGCTCCTCCCAGTCTGGCCCCGTACAGCACAGCCCAGCGGCGTGCAGACGCGGCGTGGCCGGTGTGGAGGCGATGTGCACGAAATCCCGGGACGGTTCATTGCAGCCCGCGACGGCACCAGCGAGGATGACTTCGTGGCCGAAGATCACCTGCCTGATCTCCTGACCGTCTACGCGTCGTCGCAGCCCGGCAAGCCAGCGGTGATCGATGACCGGGCCGGCGCCGGGGTCGTGACGTGGACCTACGCTCAGCTCGAGGCCGAGGCGAACCGGCTGGCCAACACGCTGGCCGCGCTCGGCGTGACCAGCGGCGAGAAGGTGATCTGGTGCGGGCCCAACTCGCCGCAGGTCATCGCCGTCGTCAACGCGACCAGGAAGCTCGGGGCGGTCGCGGTGCCGCTGAACTACCGGCTGACGGCCGCGGAAGCCCGCTACATCGTGGCCCATTCCGACGCCTGTGCCGCCTATGTCGATGCGGAGTACGCGCACCTGCTCCCGGCTCCCCAGGAGGAGCGCCCCGGCAACCTGCGGCAGGTGCTGGTCTACGGCGGCGCCGCCCCGGCCGGGATGCTCGGCGAGGAACTCGTCGCCCAGGCCCCGGCTGAGCCCCCGGCCGTGGCGCCGCAGGAAACCAGCGCGACCATGATCTACACCTCGGGGACGACCGGCAAGCCGAAGGGCGCCTACCGCAAACTGTCTGACCAGAGCACGGCCATCGGCCTGATCGGCCTCATCGGCTACACCACGGACGACGTCTACCTCACGTCCGGGCCGCTGTATCACAGCGGCCCGCTGGCGTTCATGAGCGGCGGGCTCATGCTCGGCCAGACGATCGTCGTCCAGCGGAAGTTCGAGGCACAGGACTGGCTGCGGCTGGTGGACACCTACCGGGTCACGTCCACGTTCTGCGCGCCGCCGCCGATCCGGCTGGTGTGCGCGCTGCCCGCCGAGGTCAAGGCCCGTTATGACCGGTCGCCGATGCGGATCATGCTGGCCAACGCCGCGCCGTGGAGCCAGGCGCTCAAGCAGGCCTACCTGGCCGACTTCCCGGCCGGCTCACTCTGGGAGATCTACGGATCGACCGAGCTGGGCGTGAACTGCGTGCTCCAGCCCAAGGACCAGCTGCGCAAGCCCGGCTCGTGCGGCCAGCCCGCGCCCGGCGTCGAGATCCGGTTGCTCGGCGCGGATGGCACCGAGGTGACCGGGACCGGGCCGGAGCACTCCGGTGAGCTCTACGTCAGGTCCACCGGGGTCTTCAACGAGTACTACAAGCAGCCGGACAGCTATGACGCGACCACGAATGGTGACTTCCACACGGTCGGCGACATCGCCTACCGGGACGAGGAGGGCTACTACTACATCTGCGACCGCAAGAACGACATGATCATCTCGGGTGGCATGAACGTCTACCCGGCCGAGATCGAGGCCGCCCTGGAACAGCATCCGGGCATCTTCGACGTCGCGGTGTTCGGCATCCCCTCCGACGAATGGGGTGAGCAGGTGCACGCCACCGTGGTGCTGGCGCCCGGCGCGGCGCTATCGGAGGCGGACGTGATCGAGTACGCGCACCAGCACCTGGCCGGCTACAAGTGTCCCCGCTCGGTGTCCTTCCTGGCCGAACTCCCCCGCACCGGCTCAGGCAAGCTGCTCAAGCGCGAACTGCGCGCCCCGTTCTGGGCCGGTCACGCCAGCCAGGTCAGTTAACCGGGTGGCGGGCGCCGGTCCAGCTGGGATGCGGCGCGGCCCAAATAATTCGGGGCCCAGAAAATTCTCACATCCTGCCCACCAGGTGCCCGCCTCGCGCGTCCCACACAAAGACGGCAGCCGCAGTACGAGCACGCTCCTGCGGCTGCCGCCTCCGGCCGGAAGGAGTAAATTACATGAGTGTGATTGCCGCAAGACGGCGCCCCGGCAGGTGCCGCCGGCAGCCGAATGGCAGTGCGGCCTTTAGCCGCCTCTTCATGCTGCTTGCTGGACATTGATCAGGTGGCGCCAGGCGAAGGCGGCCGGGCCTGTGTATGAACCTGTGGATGACCTGTGCAGACACCTCAGATAACCGTGGACATGCTGGGGATAATTCCGCGTGCTGGCCCCTCCGGCATGGGCACTACCTGGGAAAAAGCACACCAAGGCTGTGCTCAACTTAAGGCCGGAAAATATCCACACCGCCCCGATCCAGCTCATCAAATATCTCGAAAATATACCGAAAATATATTCATTCGTGATCTGCGTGCACGAGATTGGCCTTCAGGCCGCAGAGACGACGAGGACAACAAGGGGGGTCTCATGACGGCCTATAGGCATAGCAGAAAAGCCAACTCACGCTTGGTGCGGGGTCGTGGCAGAACGCTGGGTGCTACCCAGCAATCAGCTTAACCAGACCCCCGGCAGCAGTGACATTACGCTGCGTTTTCCCCGGGATCATCGTGGTGATCTCGCGGCCCGTTACTGCCCGCCCAAACGGCGGAGAGGTTCCATGCCAGCGATCAATTCAAGCGAGCGCGCCAGGATCGATCAGCGCATACTGGCGGCACAGCCAAGCGAGGCAGGCTGGCACTGGCTGGTGCCTGTTATCGAGATGGCCGCCCCGGAGGGCAGCGAATGGGGCTGGCGCCCGGATGCTGAGCCGGTTCGCTGGACCTGCTTCCCCGGCGCCGCCAGGCGCCTGCCGGGCGCGAACGCCACGCTGGTGCACGGGGCACGGCACTTCACGATGGCCACCCTGGATCAGTGGGGCGTGACTGAACGCTGCGACGACATCGTGATCGTGGTGTGCGAACTGCTGACCAACGCGATCCGCCACGCACTGCCCGGTGCTGGCGCCGGGCACGCCAGGGAGGCGATCCGGCTCGGCCTGCTGCAGCCCGGCAACTGCGTGATCTGCGCGGTCGCCGATCCCAGCGCGGCGCTCCCGGTGGCCAGGCAGCCGGATGACGGTGCCGAGACCGGCCGCGGGCTGCACGTGATCACGGCGCTCAGTGACCACTGGGGTTACCTCACTCCGGGCGGCAGCGGGAAAGTCTTGTGGGCCACGTTCTCCGCCACGATCAGGCCCGCTCTGGGACCGGCGTGACCAGGGCAGCCCTGATCTTCACCCCTTCAGGGCGAGCCACCACTTCGCTCAGCGACGTACCATCCCCCTAACGTGGTCGAGGCGCATAGTCACAAGGTGGTGGGTGATGGCCGGACCCGTAGCGAGCGGCATTGACGAGATCGGGCTGGCGCCCGGCAGCCATGTCTGCGCGTTCTACCGTGGCGACACTGACCGCGACCGGCTGCTCAGCGGCTACTTCGGGGCTGGCCTGAGTGCCGGGGACAAGTGCATCTGCGTGGTCGATTCGCCCAGCACGGCCGCCTGGCTGAAGGCGCTGCCCCGGTCCCGCGGCAAGCCCAGGCCCGCCACCGGCCAGCTCGACGTGCACCTGCCCGAAACGACCTACCTGGCCGGTGGCGAGTTCACCACCAGCGACATGCTCACGTTCTGGACCGAGAACATGAGCAAGGCGGAGATCGAGGGCTACTCGTTCTACCGGCTGGCCGGCGAGATGACCTGGGCGCTGCGCGACGCCCCCGGCGTGGAGCACCTGGCCGGCTACGAGTCCGAGCTGAACCGGGTCACCTCCCGCCACCCGGTCATCGTGCTGTGCCTGTACGACCTGGACCGGTTCAGCGGTGAGGTCGTGGTCAACATCGTCAAGACCCACCCGCAGGTCCTGGTCCAGGGCATCCTGGTCGAGAACCCCTACTACGTCGGCCCGGACGAGTTCCTCCGCTCCGCCAGCGGCCTCTGATCCGGCCGAGATGACCACCGAGCAGACGACCCGCCGGACGACAGCCCAGGACGGCGCGGCCGTGCTGCGGCTGCCCGCCCGCCCCGGCTCACCAGGCCCGCCCCCCGATGCGGACCTGCGCGAACGGCTCGGCGAGTTCCGCGCGCTGCTGGTGATCTCGCTGCTGATGACCGAGTCGGCCAACGAGGACCAGATCCTGGAGCTGGCCAGCTCCAGCGCGGCTGGGCTGGGCCCCTGGCGGATCGAGGGCTACCGCTTCACCGACGGGCAGTGGCACCCGGGCCTGGGCGGCGCCGCGGCCGCGCCGGCCAGCCTGGCCGGCCAGCTCGTCACGCTGGGCAGCAAGGGCGGCCCGGTGACCGTGCCGGGCCGGGGCTGGGCCTGGGCCTACCCGCTGCGCGGCGTCGGCGGCCTGCTCGGTCACCTGGTCGCCTCGTGCGCGGCGGAACCGACCACCGAGCAGCGCTTCCTGATCCAGGTGCTGGCCCAGCAGACCGGGGTGGCCGTGTCCAACGCCCGGCTGCACGCCCGGGAGCGCGCCACCGCGGCCGAGCTGGCCGCCACCAACGACGCGCTGGCTGAGACGGTCAGCCGGCTGCAGCGCAGCATGGACATCCACCAGCGGCTGACCAGCGTGGCGGTTTCCGGGGAGGGCCAGCCCGGCATCGCGAAGGCGCTGCACGAGCTGACCGGGATGGCGGTGGCGATCGAGGACCGGTACGGCAACCTGACCGCGTGGGCCGGCCCCGGCCAGCCGCGGCCCTACCCGAAGGAGTCGTTCGCCAAGCGCGAGCACCTGCTCCGCCGGCTGATGCGGGCCAGCTCCCCCACCCGGGACGGCGAGCGGCTCATGCTGCTGGCCTCGCCGCGGACCGACGTGCTCGGGGTGCTCGCGCTGATCGACCCGGAGCGCCGCGCCGACCACGCCGACCTGGTGGCGCTGGAGCACGGCGCCACCGTGCTGGCCATGGAGCTGGCCCGGCTGCGCGGGATCGCCGACGCGGAGCTGCGGCTGCGCCGCGACCTGGTGCACGACCTGCTGGCCGGGACCGACGACGAGAGCGCGCTGACCCGGGCCGAGGCGCTGGACTACGACCTGCGGCGGCCGCACCGGGTGGTGGTCATCCAGGGCAAGGGCCGGGCCCGGGCGCACGACGCGCTGCTGGGCGCCGTCCGCCGGGCCATGCGGCAGGCCCGGCAGGACGGCCTGTTCGAGATGTGGTCCGGCGACGTCGCGGTGGTCACCGCGGGCCAGGCCGACTGGGAGCAGCTGCGCCGGGCGATCATGTCCGACCTCGGCGGCCAGGTCTGCATCGGGGTGGGCGGCGCCACCGCCCGGCCGTCCGAGCTGCCCCGCTCACTGCGCGAGGCGGGGCTGGCGCTGCGGCTGCAGCAGACGCTGCTGCCCGGCAACAGCGCCTGCGAGTACCCCAAGCTCGGTATCTTCCGCATGCTGGCCGCGATCCCCGACCTGTCCGACGTGGAATCCTTCGTCCGGGAGTGGCTCGGCAGCCTGCTCGACTACGACGCGCGGCGCAGCGCCGAACTGGTGCACACGCTGACCCAGTACCTCGAGCACGGCGGCAACTACGACGCCACCGCGGCCGAGCTGTCGGTGCACAAGAGCACGCTGAAGTACCGGCTGCAGCGGATCCGCGAGCTCACCGGCCTGGAGCTGAACGACCCCGACGTGCACTTCAACCTGCAGCTCGCCACCAGAGCCTGGGGCACCCTGCAGGCCCTCCGCGAGTAACCCGCCCAGGGTGACGTCTGGCCGGTTCTTCGTCCCCCGGTGACCTCCCCGCCCGGCACGCGGCTGTTCATGCTGAACAAGCAGGCAGGGTGCCTGCCGCAACAGCCACGAGGGGTCAGCGATGATCGATGTACGGAACCCGGGCGACGGATTCGCCGCACTGCGCGCCCGGATCGGGGCGCTCGGGGAACTCCCCGACGGCGACCGCGGCGCACCCGGCGCGCCGCTGACCGTGGGCGAATGGGCGCTGCTCATCGACGACATCGTGGACCACCCGCAGGACAACACCGAAGGCCTGTGGAACGTGGCCACCCCGGCCGAGGACAGCCGCGAGTACGACGCGATCTTCGTCGGCGGCGGCGCGGCCGGCCGGTTCGGCTCGGCGTTCCTGAAGGCCCGCGGCGGCCGCCAGCTCACCATCGACGCCTGGCCATTCCTGGGCGGGTCCTGCCCGCACCAGGCCTGCGTGCCGCACCACCTGTTCTCCGAGGCCGCCCGCGAGATGGACCTGGCCCGGCACATGCAGGGACGGCTGTGGTACCCGCCGTTCGACGAGAAGCGGGCCAGCATCCTGGAGATCGTCGCCCTGTTCAAGGCGGGCCGGATGTACCCGCACGCCATCATGAACTGGCAGTCCAAGGAACAACTGGACATGGAGTTCATCCTGAACACGCCGGCCGCGATCATCGACGAGCACACGGTCGAGGTCGAGGGGCAGCGATTCCAGGCCAGGAACCTGGTGCTGTGCACCGGGGCGCGGACCCTGTACC
>Ga0335069_10008722_pt1 | contig 14475 bp, 13 predicted proteins | sample Lox_Sample_11_FD_206714 | JGI IMG/M metagenome (GOLD analysis project Ga0335069, IMG submission 206714) | Soil microbial communities from Loxahatchee National Wildlife Refuge, Florida, United States - Lox_Sample_1.1 | ecosystem: Environmental > Terrestrial > Soil > Wetlands | place: USA... | reverse complement strand
CAGGCCGCCGGCGTGCCGGTCGAAGTCGTCAACAAGGTCAAGGAAGGGCGCCCGCACGTCGTCGACCGGCTGAAGAACGGCGACATCGCGCTCGTGATCACGACGGTCGCCGAGAACCGCTCGCAGATCGCCGATTCGCAGGCGATCCGCACGACCGCGCTGGCTCAGCGCGTCACCTATTACACGACGATCGCCGGCGGCCGCGCCGCCGTCGAGGGCATGAAGTACCTCGCGGCGCTGCAGGTCTACGATCTCCAGGGCCTGCACCGCACGCTGCCGCGCTGAGGCCGGGGCGCGGCGCCGCGAGCCGCTTCGGGACCGTTGCATTGCGTCGTCTTACCGGCTAGAGTTGTAGCGGTCCCCGGCGTGCCGGGGCTTCTTTTTTTGAATCGACCTTTCTTGGCCCCTTGGCTATGGCGAGTATCCCGATTACGGCGCGCGGCGCCGAGCGGCTCAAGTCCGAGCTCGCCCGGCTGAAGTCCGTCGACCGACCGACGGTCATCCAGGCGATCAAGGAAGCGCGCGAGAAGGGCGACCTGTCGGAAAACGCGGAATACGACGCGGCGCGCGAGCGGCAGGGGTTCATCGAGGGCCGCATCGCGGAGCTCGAGGGCAAGCTCTCGGCGCTGCAGATCATCGAGCCGGCCTCGCTGGATGCCGATGGCCGCATCGTCTTCGGTGCCACCGTGGAACTCGAGGACCTGGAATCCGGCGACAAGGTGCGCTACCAGATCGTCGGCGACGACGAGGCGGACATCAAGTCGGGGCTGATCTCCGTGTCCAGCCCGATTTCGCGCGCGCTGATCGGCAAGACCGAGGGCGAGATCGTCATCGTCAACGCGCCGGGTGGCAAACGCGAGTACGAAGTCCTGGGCGTTCGCTACGTCTAGCTCGTCGTGGCCGGACGGCGCCGGCGAGCCGGACGCCTCAACGGCGGCGGCCTCGCGGTGCGGGATCGGGGCGTTTCGTCGCCGGCCTGGTCTTCGCGGCGCGCGTCCCGGCTTTCGCCGGCCCGGCCCGGCGGCTTCCTGCGACGCGCGGCGGCTCGTCGTCGGCTTCCGGCGGACGCGGACGCCAAACCACCAGGGCCTTGCCGATCGTCTGGATCCGGGCGGCGCCGAGCTGGTCGACGACACGCTCGAGCACCGCTTCGCGCTCCGCGCGATCATCGGCGGGCACGCGAATCTTGACGAGCTCGTGCGCGACGAGGGCGCGCTCGATCTCCTTGAGGACGGCGTCGCTGAGCCCTGCCGCGCCGAGAAGGACGCCCGGCTTCAGGTGGTGCGCGCGGGCGCGAAGTTCCAGCTTCAGGTCGCGATCGATCAACAGTTCGGCCACGTCGGTCCCGTGAATTTCGATGGAAGCCAAGGATAGAGCGGATCGTACGATGCCCACCGCCACGCGCAAGCACCGCTCCAATCCGGAGTGGATCCGGCGCCATGTCACGGACCCGTACGTCAAGGCGGCGACGCAGGCCGGCTACCGGTCGCGGGCCGCCTACAAGCTTATCGAGATCGACGATCGCGACCGCCTGCTGCGTCCGGGGCGCGTCGTCGTCGACCTCGGCGCCGCGCCCGGGAGCTGGACGCAGGTGGCGCGCGAGCGGCTCGCGGACCCGCGATCCGGCTTCAAGGGCATGCTGGTCGCGCTCGACATCCTGCCGATGGACCCGCTGCCGGACGTCGTCGTCATCGAGGGCGACTTCCGGGAGCAGGCCGTCGCCGATCGGCTGGCGGACCATTTGGGCGACCGCAGCGTCGACGTCGTGCTGTCCGACATGGCACCCAACCTTTCCGGAATTTCCGCCGTGGATGCCGCGGCCTGCGGGCTTTTGGCCGAATTGGCGCTCGAATTTGCCGTTTCCCGGCTCAAGCCGGACGGCGCATTGCTGCTAAAAACCTTCCAGGGCAGCGGGTATACGCAGCTCGTCGAGGCCTTGAAGCGGGAATTTCGCGAAGTCGTCGTGCGCAAGCCCGCAGCGTCCCGGGCGGAATCGGCGGAAACCTACGTGCTGGCGCGCCGCCTGCGGCGACCGCGGACACCCGGATCGACGGATGCCGCCTGAAGGCGGGGGTTGAATTCGACGGGCCGTGCGCCATATCGGCGATAAGTGATCACCGATGCGGCGCCGCCAGCGGGGGCAAGGGAGTCTCCCCGGGTCCTTGGGGTGGGATCCGATCCGGCTCGGCGCGGGTGGCGGGGCGCCGGGCGGCCGGTGTCGCGTCGATGGAATTGCGCCGCACCCGCTGCACTGGGCCTAGAATCCGCCGAGGGCCCCGTCGCAGGCGAGGATTCCCGGACGGCCGCGCGCGGGTTGCCGCCGCGGTCGGCGTCGATGTGGGCAACAAGGCTTCTTCAGGAGTGTCGTCTTGAACAACAACATGCTGGCAAAGGCCGCCGTCTGGCTGGTCATTGCACTTGTCCTGTTCACGGTCTTCAAGCAGTTGGAGCGCGGAGGCGGCAGCAGCGCGACGCCGATCGCGTATTCCGACCTGATCAGCGAGATCCACGCCGGCCATATCAAGTCGGTCCGCATCCAGGACACCGTCGGCGGCATGACCGAGATCACCGCGACGAACCAGGAGAACCGCCAGCTGCGGACGACCGGCACGCTGGCCGACCGCGGCATCTTCAAGGACCTGCTGGATGCCGGCGTCAAGTTGGAACTGGAGCAGCGTGAGGGGCAGTCGCCGCTGCTGGGCTTCCTCTACGCGTTCGGCCCGGTGATCCTGCTGATCGGCGTCTGGATCTTCTTCATGCGGCAGATGCAGGGCGGCGGCCGCGGCGGCGCCTTCAGCTTCGGCAAGTCGCGCGCCCGGATGCTCGACGAATCCAACAACAACATCACGTTCGCCGATGTCGCCGGCTGCGACGAGGCGAAGGACGAGGTCCAGGAACTGGTCGAATTCCTGCGCGACCCGAGCAAGTTCCAGAAGCTCGGCGGCCGGATCCCGCGCGGCGTACTGATGGTGGGGTCGCCCGGCACCGGCAAGACGCTGCTGGCGAAGGCGATCGCCGGCGAGGCGAAAGTCCCGTTCTTCTCGATCTCCGGCTCCGACTTCGTCGAGATGTTCGTCGGCGTCGGTGCGGCACGCGTGCGCGACATGTTCGAGACCGCGAAGAAGCACGCGCCATGCATCATCTTCATCGATGAAATCGACGCCGTCGGCCGCCAGCGCGGCGCCGGCCTCGGCGGCGGCAACGACGAGCGCGAGCAGACGCTGAACCAGATGCTCGTCGAGATGGACGGCTTCGAGACCGGCCAGGGCATCATCGTGATCGCCGCCACGAACCGTCCGGACGTCCTCGATCCGGCGCTGCTGCGACCCGGGCGCTTCGACCGGCAGGTCGTCGTGCCGCTGCCCGACATCCGCGGCCGCGAGCAGATCCTCGGGGTCCACATGCGCAAGGTGCCGATCGGCGCCGACGTCCGTGCCGACGTCCTGGCGCGCGGAACGCCCGGCTTCTCGGGCGCCGATCTCGCGAACCTCGTCAACGAGTCGGCGCTTTTCGCGGCGCGGCGCAGCGCGCGCGTCGTCGAGATGCAGGACTTCGAGAAGGCGAAGGACAAGATCATCATGGGCGCGGAGCGCAAGTCCATGGTGATGTCGGAGGACGAACGGCGCAACACGGCCTACCACGAGTCGGGGCATGCGCTGGTGGCGCGGCTGCTGCCGAAGACGGATCCGGTGCACAAGGTCACGATCATCCCGCGCGGCCGCGCGCTCGGCGTGACGATGCAACTGCCGGAGCAGGATCGCTACGCCTACGACCGCGACTACTTCCTGAGCCGCATCGCGGTGCTGTTCGGCGGCCGCATTGCCGAGGAGGTCTTCATGAACCAGATGACGACCGGCGCCGGCAACGACTTCGAGCGCGCGACGCAGATGGCGCGCGACATGGTGACGCGCTACGGGATGAGCGACCTGCTCGGGCCGATGGTCTACGCGGAGAACGAGGGCGAGGTGTTCCTCGGACGCTCGATCACGAAGACCGTGAACATGTCCGAGGAGACGATGCGCAAGGTCGACAGCGAGATCCGCCGCATCATCGACCAGCAGTACGCGCTGGCCCGTCGCCTGATCGAGGACAACCGCGAGAAGATCGAGGCGATGGCGCGCGCGCTGCTCGATTGGGAGACGATCGACGCCGACCAGATCGACGACATCGTCAACGGCAAGCCGCCGCGGCCGCCGAAGACGAGCAGCTCGTCGACGCCGTCGGGTCGCACGCCGACCGGTGGCGTCGAGGGCGCCGCGCAACCGGCCTGATCGCGAAGCGGGCGTCGCTCGCCGATAGCGGCGCGGCGCTGCCGGCCGCTGCGCCGGCGTCGGCGGAAAGATCCGATCCACGATGACATCCTGGCGCTGCGGCCGTTTCGAGTTGACGCTCGAACGGCCGCTGATCATGGGCGTGATCAATGTCACGCCCGATTCGTTTTCCGACGGCGGGCGTTTCGTCGGCGTCGACGCCGCGGTGCGCCATGCGGAGACGCTGGTCGCCGAGGGCGCGGACATCCTCGACGTCGGCGGCGAATCGACGCGGCCTGGCGCGGCGATCGTTTCCGCGGCCGAGGAACTGGGCCGCGTCCTGCCGCTTCTGCGCGCCGCGACGCGCCTGCCGGTTCCCGTGTCGATCGATACGAGCCAGCCGGACGTGATGCGCGCCGCGCTCGACGCCGGCGTCGCAATCGTCAACGACGTGCGGGCGTTGCGGGTCCCGGGCGCATTCGATGTCGTCGCGCGCGACCCGTCGGCGTGCGGCGTCGTGCTGATGCACATGCAGGGCGAGCCGCAGACGATGCAGGTCGATCCGAGCTACGTCGACGTGGTCCGCGAGGTGCGCGAGATGCTGCTGACGCGCGCCGCAGAGCTCGAATCGGCCGGTGTCGCGAGGTCGCGGATCGTCGTCGATCCCGGCTTCGGGTTCGGCAAGACGAAGGAGCACAACATCCGGCTGCTGGCGCGGCTGCGCGACCTGGCGAATGCCGGTTATCCGCTGCTGGCGGGGCTTTCGCGCAAGTCGGTGCTGGGCCGGCTCACCGACCGGCCGCCGGCCGAGCGTGTCGCGGCCTCGGTCGCCGCGGCGCTGGTTGCGGTCGAGCGCGGGGCGCGTATCGTTCGCGTGCACGATGTCGCGGCGACGCGGGATGCGCTGCGCGTGTGGCAGGCGGTCGCTGCCGCCGACCCGGCGCCTGGAGCCGAGGCGCGATGACGCGGTGACGCGGCGCGGAGGCCCGCACCGGGCTCGCGTCGATTCCCCGGGTCGCAATCACGGCGTGTCCTGAAGGTTCAGCATGAGTCGAAAATATTTTGGTACCGACGGCATTCGCGGAACCGTCGGCATGTCCCCCATCACGCCCGACTTCGTCCTCAAGCTGGGGCAGGCCGCCGGCCGCGTGCTGGCGCGCGGCCGGTCCGGTCGTCCGACGGTTCTGATCGGCAAGGACACGCGGATCTCCGGCTACATGCTCGAAGCGGCATTGGAAGCCGGCTTCTCCAGCGCCGGGGTGGATACGGTGCTGTGCGGGCCGCTGCCGACGCCCGCCGTCGCGTACCTGACGCGCGCGCAGCGGCTGACGGCCGGCGTCGTGATCAGCGCTTCGCACAATCCCTATCCCGACAACGGCATCAAGTTCTTCTCGTCGCGGGGAACCAAGCTTCCGGACGACACGGAGCTCACGATCGAGGAGGAGATGGAGCGACCCTTCGCGTGCGTCGAGTCGCGCGAACTGGGCCGCGCGCGGCGGCTGGACGATGCAGCCGGCCGCTACGTCGAGTTCTGCAAGAGCACGTTCCCGACCGAATTCGACCTGCGCGGGCTGCGCCTCGTCGTCGATTGCGCGCACGGTGCCGCCTATCACGTGGCACCCGAGGTCTTCCATGAGCTCGGCGCCGACGTCATCACGGTGGGGGCGCAGCCCAACGGCTTCAACATCAACGATGGAGTCGGCGCGGTCCACGCCGAGGGACTGGGCGCCGAGGTCCGGCGCCGCGAGGCCGACTACGGCATCGCACTGGACGGTGATGCCGATCGCGTGGTCGTTGCCGACGGAGCCGGCCGGATCTACAACGGCGACGAACTGCTCTACGTGATCGTCCGCGACCGCCTCGCGTCCGGGTTGGCTTCCGCGGCCGGTCGCGGCGCGGTCGGGACGCTGATGACGAATTTCGCGCTGGAACGGCGATTCGCCGAACTCGGCGTGCCGTTCGCGCGCGCGCGTGTCGGCGACCGCTACGTCCTCGAGGTCCTGCAGGACAGAGGGTGGCTCTGGGGCGGCGAAGGTTCGGGGCACATCATCTGCCTCGATCGGCACACGACCGGCGACGGCATCATCTCCGCGCTGCAGGTCCTGGGTGCGATCCGCCGGACGGGCCAGACGCTTGCCCAACTGACCGCCGAGCTGACTTTGCTGCCGCAGGCCCTCGTCAATGTTCAAGTGAGCGCCGGCTTCGATTGGTCTGCACACGCGTTGTTGACACGAGAAAAGGCCGCGGTCGAGCGCGAGCTTGCAGGCCGCGGTCGCGTCCTGATCCGCGCGTCCGGCACCGAGCCGGTGCTTCGCGTCATGATCGAGTCCGACGACGCCGAAGGCGCGCAGCGACTGGCGGACCGGCTGGCCGCGACCGTCTCGGCGACTTGACGTCGGGGATGCGCCAGGACTTCCGCGCATCGTGCAAACCCGGCAAGAATTCCACGATGTGAATTTAGACGCTGCCGGCGCGACGGCTTGGCGCGATTAGCGCCTTTTTGCCCCTGCGCCTTAATATGACAACCGCGTGGAAATATGACAATCACGTGACCGCTTCGGCCCGGCGCGCGCCGAACCTGTCATCTGCGCTTCATGTGCCCCACCTAGACTCGCGTGGTTCCGCATCTCGCAACGAAAGGATCGCGAATGAGAAACCAAACTGCGCGCGCGCTGGTCGTGGCATTCGCCGCGGCGTCCCTGGGAGCTGGCGTCGCCGCCACCGCCGCCGATAGCGTCACCGGAGCCGGCGCTTCGTTTCCTGCCCCGCTGTACGCGAAGTGGGCCGATGCCTACAACAAGGCCACCAGCAACCAGATCAACTACCAGTCGGTCGGCTCCGGAGCCGGGATCGCCCAGATCAAGGGCAAGACCGTCGATTTCGGCGCGTCGGACATGCCGTTGAAGGACGACGAACTGAAGCAGGGCGGCCTGATGCAATTCCCGACCGTCGTCGGCGGCGTCGTGCCGGTCGTGCATATCGCCGGCGTCGCCGCCGGCGCGCTGAAGCTGACCGGCCCGGTGCTTGCCGACATCTACCTGGGCAAGATCAAGAAGTGGGACGACGCGGCGATCAAGGAATTGAACCCGTCGCTGAATCTGCCGAGCGCGGACGTCGCGGTCATCCACCGCGCGGACGGATCCGGAACCTCCTTCATCTTCACGAACTACCTGTCGAAGGTGAACCCGGAGTGGGAATCGAAGGTCGGCGCCGGCACCGCGCCCAACTGGCCGACGGGCATCGGCGGCAAGGGCAACGAAGGCGTCTCGGCGTTCGTGCAGCGCCTGCCGAACGCGATCGGCTACGTCGAATACGCCTACGCGAAGCAGAACAAGATGGCCTACGTGCAGTTGAAGAACGCCGCGGGCAAGTTCGTCGAACCGACGGCGAGCGCCTTCGCGGCGGCGGCAGGTGCCGCGGACTGGAGCAAGAGCTTCTACCAGGTCCTGACGAACCAGGCTGGCGCCGACGCGTGGCCGATCACCGGCGCGACCTTCATCCTGATGCAGACGGCCACCGAGAAGCCGGCGCAGTCGGCAGCCGCGCTGGCCTTCTTCGACTGGTCGTACGCGAACGGCGACAAGATGGCCGCGGAACTCGACTACATCCCGCTGCCGGCGAACGTGAAGGCCGCCGTGCACAAGGCCTGGGGCGATATCCACGACGCGTCGAACAAGCTCGTCTACCAGCAGCACTGAACACGAAGACCACACGACGACAAGCCGCGCCCCGGCCCCGCCGGCGACACGAGCGTCGCCGGCGGGGACCGCGTCCCGGCGACAGAACTGGACGTGCCGGGACGGGCCATGGCCGCTACGATCGAACATGAAGACGTGAATCAACTCGCGGAGCCGTCGTCCCCGGTGCCGTCCGCACCGCGTCGCGCCAGCCCGATCGGCGACGTGATCTTCGCCGGCCTCGTCCGCGGCGCGGCGCTACTCACGCTGGCGATGCTCGTCGGGATCGTCGTGTCGCTGGTCATCGGCGCCTGGCCGGCGATCCAGGCGAGCGGGATCGGCTTCCTGGTCCACGCCGAATGGGATCCCGTCAAGGAGAAGTTCGGCGGGCTGGTCATGATCTACGGCACGCTGGTCACGTCGCTGATCGCGCTGCTGATCGCCGTGCCGGTCAGCTTCGGCATCGCGCTGTTCCTGACCGAGCTCTCGCCGGTGTGGCTGAAGCGGCCGCTGGGCATCGCGATCGAACTGTTGGCCGCGGTGCCGTCGATCGTCTACGGCATGTGGGGCCTGCTCGTCTTCGCGCCGATCCTCTCGACGTACATCCAGATCCCGGTCCAGCAGGCCTTCGGATCGGTGCCGATCGTCTCGTCGCTCGTCTCCGGGCCTCCGGTCGGCATCGGGCTGCTGTCGGCCGGGATCATCCTCGCGATCATGATCATTCCGTTCATCGCCGCGGTGATGCGCGACGTCTTCGAAGTGACGCCCGCGATGCTCAAGGAATCGGCCTACGGCCTGGGATCGACGACCTGGGAAGTCGTCTTCAAGGTCGTGCTGCCCTACACGAAGGCCGGCGTCATCGGCGGGATCATGCTGGGTCTCGGCCGCGCGCTGGGCGAGACGATGGCCGTGACGTTCCTGATCGGGAACTTCGACCAGCTGTCGAGCATTTCCCTGTTCGAGCCCGGCAACAGCATCACGTCGGCTCTCGCCAACGAGTTCGCCGAAGCCTCGTCGGGAATGCATCGCGCGGCGCTGATCTACCTCGGCCTCGTCCTCTTCTTCATCACGTTCGTCGTCCTGGCGGCGTCCAAGGTCCTGCTGCTGCGACTGGCGCGCAACGAGGGGAAGCGCACATGAGCGCGGTGGCGAACGGCGGCCGCGCGGCGGCCGACCCGCGGCTGGCGAAGCACCGGCGGCGCAAGTTCGTCAATTCGGTCGCGCTGACGCTGTCGCTGCTGGCGATGGCCTTCGGTCTGGTCTGGCTGATCTGGATCCTCGTCGACACGATCGTGCTCGGGATCGGCGGGATCCGCCTGGAGACCTTCACGCAGTCGACGCCGGCGCCGAACGCCGACGAAGGCGGTCTCGCCAACGCCATCCTCGGATCCCTGCTGATGGTCGGCCTGGCGACGCTGGTCGGCACCCCGATCGGCGTCGGCGCCGGCGTCTACCTCGCCGAATACGGGCAGCGGGGCTGGCTCGCGCCGATCACGCGCTTCATCAACGACATCCTGCTGTCGGCGCCTTCGATCGTCATCGGCCTCTTCGCGTACACGCTGATCGTCGCGCGGACCGGCTCGTTCTCCGGCTGGGCCGGCATCGTCGCGCTGGCGCTGCTGCTGATACCGATCGTCGTCCGGACGACGGAGAACATGCTGCGCCTGATCCCCGATTCGCTGCGCGAGGCTGCGTTCGCGCTGGGCACGCCGAAGTGGCGTGTCGTGGGAACGGTCACGCTGAAGGCCGCGCGCGCCGGCGTCGTCACCGGCGTCCTGCTCGCCATTGCACGGATCTCCGGCGAGACGGCTCCGCTGCTGTTCACGGCGCTGTCGAACCAGTTCTTCAGCACGAAGCTCGGCAGCCCGATGGCGAGCCTGCCGGTGACGATCTTCAAGTTCGCGATGAGCCCGTTCGCGAACTGGCAGGAGCTGGCCTGGGCCGGCGTGTTCCTGATCACCATCGGCGTGCTGGCGCTGAACATCGTCGCGCGCATCATGTTCCGCAACAGGGGTTGACATGGGAGCCATGGCTACCGAATCCGAGACCGCAGGGGCCGCCGCGTCGAAGGTGAGCGTGCGCAACCTGAACTTCTACTACGGCAAGTTCCACGCGCTGAAGAACGTCAATCTCGACATCCCGGAGCGCAAGGTCACCGCGTTCATCGGCCCGTCCGGCTGCGGCAAGTCGACGCTCCTGCGCGTCTTCAACCGGATGTACGCGCTGTATCCGGAGCAGCGGGCCGAAGGCCAGATCCTGATCGACGGCGAGGACCTGCTGACGTCGAAGGAGGACGTCGCGCTGATCCGCGCGCGGATCGGGATGATCTTCCAGAAGCCGACGCCGTTTCCGATGTCGATCTACGACAACATCGCCTTCGGCGTGAAGCTGTTCGAGCGGCTGTCGCGCGCCGCGATGGACGAACGCGTCGAATGGGCGCTGCGCAAGGCGGCGCTGTGGAACGAGGTCAAGGCCAAGCTCAACCAGAGCGGCACGAGCCTGTCCGGCGGCCAGCAGCAGCGCCTGTGCATCGCGCGCGGCATCGCGATCCGGCCCGAGGTGATCCTCTTCGACGAGCCGTGCTCGGCGCTGGATCCCATCTCGACCGCGAAGATCGAGGAGCTCATCGAGGAGCTCAAGCAGGACTACACGGTGGCGATCGTCACGCACAACATGCAGCAGGCCGCGCGCGTCAGCGACTTCACGGCCTACATGTACCTGGGCGAAATGATCGAGTTCGGCGAGACCGACCAGATCTTCGTCAAGCCGCGCAAGAAGGAGACCGAGGACTACATCACCGGTCGCTTCGGTTGAGCGCAACGACTCGCAACGCAGGGGATCGACGTCATGGTTAGCGGAGACCACATCTCGAAGCAGTACGACCAGCAGCTCGAGGAGATGCGCTCGCGCGTGCTCCAGATGGGCGGTCTCGTCGAGTCGCAGCTGCGTGCCGCGCTGGAAGCGTTCGAGGGCGCCGACGTCGAGGCCGCGCAGGCGGTCGTCGATGCCGACAAGCGCGTCAACGACCAGGAGGTCGAGCTCGACCGGATGGTGAACTACGTCATCGCGCGCCGGCAGCCGACCGCGGGCGACCTGCGGATGATCACCGGCGTCTCGAAGATGGCGACCGAGCTCGAGCGCATGGGCGACGAGGCGACGAAGATCGCGCGGGCCGCGAAATGGCTGCGGGAAAAGGGCGGCGGGTTCCGGCTGAACCGCATCCCCGACATCCGCGGCAGCGGCGACATCGCCTCCGAGATGCTGCGCGGCGCGCTCGACGCGTTCGCGCGGATGGACGCGGTGGCCGCCGCGGCGATCATCCGCGACGACCAGGGCGTGGACGACCGCTTCAAGGCGATCCTGCGCCAGCTGATCACGTTCATGATGGAAGACGCGCGGACGATCTCCGCGGCCATCGACACGATCTGGGTCGCCAAGGCGATCGAGCGGATCGGCGATCACGCCAAGAACATCGCGGAGCACGTGATCTTCATCGCCGAGGGCACGGACGTCCGGCATGCGCCGCGCGACGACCTGCCTCCCAAAGCGCGCGAACCGCAGCAGCAGGGCTGACACGGCGATGACGGCATCGATTCTCGTCGTGGAAGACGAACCGGCGATCCAGGAGCTCGTCTCGTTTTCCTGCTCCAACAGCGGCTTTTCCGTCCGTCGAGCCGACAGCGTCGACTCCGCCCGCGCCGCGATCCGGCACGAGCTGCCCGACCTGGTGATCCTCGACTGGATGCTGCCCGACCGCGCCGGCATCGAACTGCTGCGCGACCTGCGCGGCGAGGATCGCACGCGCCAGCTGCCGGTCATCATGCTGACCGCGCGCAGTACCGAGAGCGACCGCGTGAGCGGCCTGGACGCCGGCGCCGACGACTACGTCGTCAAGCCGTTTTCCCCGCGCGAGCTGGTGTCGCGGATCCGCGCGGTCTTCCGCCGCCGCGCGCCGCAGCACAGCGGCGAGACGCTCGACTACGGCCCTCTGCGGATCGATCCGGTCCGCCACGAGGTGGCGGTCGACGGCAAAGCGGTCAAGATGGGGCTGGCGGAGTTCAAGCTGCTGAAGTTCCTGATCGGGCATCCGGAACGCGTCTTCTCGCGCAGCCAGCTGCTCGACAGCGTCTGGGGCGACCATGTCTTCATCGAGGAGCGGACGGTCGACGTCCACGTGCTGCGGCTGCGCAAGGCGCTGATGCCGGTCAGCGCGCAGCACCTGGTGCAGACGGTGCGCGGGCTCGGCTACCGGCTGTCGACGCGCCCGGAGGCTTGATTCCGCGACAGGTGCCCGGCAGCGTGGCCATGGACGAGAACCCGGTCGGCGTCGTACGCCAGCGATTGAGCGTCGTCCGGACGGCGCTGCTGCGGATCGTGCTGGTGTTCGTCGTCGCGGTCGCGGCCGGCGCCGCGATCAGCCCGGTCGTCGGCCTGTGGCTCGCGGTCCTCGCGCTCGGCGCGCTGCTGGTCGTCCACACCTACTACGTCGGGCTCCTGGGCGCCTGGATCGACAATCCGCGCCTGGAGGACATTCCGACCGGTTGGGGGGCCTGGGCGCGGGTGTTCGCCGGCCTGTATCGGGCGCGCCGTACCAGCGAGCGCGACCGGCAGCGGCTGCTCGACAACGAGGAACGCTTCCGCCGCACCGTGAGCGCGTTGCCGGAAGGGGTCGTGCTCGTCGACCCGGCGCTGCAGATCGAGTGGTGCAATCCGACCGCCGAACGCCACCTCGGCATCGCGTTGCTCGCGGACCAGGGCCTGCGCCTGACGAACCTCGTCCGCGATCCGACGTTCGTCGACTACCTGACCTCGCGCAGCTATGCGCAGCCGCTCAACTTCCGGCCGCTGGCGAAACCGTCGCTCGTGCTCGAAGTGATGGTCGTCGAGTTCGAGCCGGCCCGCTCGATGGTGATCACGCGCGACATCACCGAGTCGGAGCGCGTCGACTCGATGCGGCGCGATTTCGTCGCCAACGTCTCGCACGAGATGCGCACGCCGCTGACGGTGATCGGCGGCTTCGTCGAGACGCTGCTCGACAGCGATCCGCCGCTCGACGACATACGCCGCCACCACGTCTCGCTGATGCAGGAGCAGGCGACGCGGATGATGCGGCTGATCGAGGACCTGCTACTGCTCTCCAGCCTCGAATCCGACCAGCGGCCGCGCGTCGACGACGTCGTCGATGCCGTCGCGCTGACCCGGGAGTTGGGCGACGAGGCGCGGGCGCTGTCGAAAGGCCGGCACCAGGTCGTCGTCGAGCCGTCGATCGTTGCGGTCCGCGGCAGCCGCGACGAATTGCGCAGCGCGTTCGGCAACCTCGTCTCCAACGCGATCCGCTATACGCCGCCGGGCGGAACGATCACGTTGCGCTGGCGGCGCGGACCGCAGGGCGCGGCATTCGAGGTCGAGGACACCGGCATCGGCGTGGCCGCGGAGCATCTGACGCGGCTCACCGAACGCTTCTATCGCGTCGACAAGAGCCGCTCGCGCGACACCGGCGGCACCGGGCTCGGGCTGGCGATCGTGAAGCACGTGTTGCTTCGCCACCAGGGTGGCCTGGAGATCCGCTCCACGCCCGGTAGCGGAAGCACCTTTTCCGCCTGGCTGCCGACGGGGCGGGTCGCGCCGGACCCGGTCGGCGGCGCGCAGCGAGAACGCGAAGCCGCCTGAGCGGCGCGCCGGCGGCGAATTTGCCGCTGCCGGGGCTGCCCGGTATCATTCCACGCTTTCGGGGCGTAGCGCAGCCTGGTAGCGCACCTGCCTTGGGCGCAGGGGGTCGGAGGTTCGAATCCTCTCGCCCCGACCATCGTCGATCCGCTGCCGTCCGCTGGACTACGCCGCCGGCCAGCCCTCGAGGGTGGCCGGCCCGGATGCTCGACGGACTGCCCGTAGCTCAGTTGGATAGAGCATCAGCCTTCTAAGCTGAGGGTCACTGGTTCGAGTCCAGTCGGGCAGGCCACGTGGCTGGCGGGCCGGGTAGGCGGTGTTCCGCCGCGCGTCGTTCGCGCGGCAGCAGTCGAATTGTTCGCGGTGGCCGTAGCTCAACGGTAGAGTCCCGGATTGTGATTCCGGTTGTTGTGGGTTCGAATCCCATCGGCCACCCCACTGATTTCGAAGGCTTTCTCCCCCACCGCACCGTCCTCGGGTACGTCGACTGTCCCCTGGATTGTCACCGTCGGTAGCCGGATAGATTTCGCGTGCTGCATCAGATCGGTCGCGGCAAGATGCGTGTAGGTGCGCACCATGCGCGCATCCCTCCATCCGCCGAGGGTTTGAAGCACGAGGGCCGGGGTGCCGGCTTGGGCATGCCACGTGGCCCAGGTGTGGCGCAGGTCGTGCCAGCGTAACGTCGGCAGGCCTGCACGCGCGCGGGCCTTCCTCCACGCGGTGTTGTTCGAGCCGCTGGCGATCGGCCGCCGCCATAGCTCGTTTCCGAGCTTGTCCAGCTTGGCGTAGGTGAACACGTGGGTCTCGTGCTGCCCGAACTGTCCCTGAAGCACGGCCACTGCATCGTCGTTCAGCGGCATGGGGATCAGTTCGCCCGCCTT
>Ga0335069_10008721_pt1 | contig 14475 bp, 15 predicted proteins | sample Lox_Sample_11_FD_206714 | JGI IMG/M metagenome (GOLD analysis project Ga0335069, IMG submission 206714) | Soil microbial communities from Loxahatchee National Wildlife Refuge, Florida, United States - Lox_Sample_1.1 | ecosystem: Environmental > Terrestrial > Soil > Wetlands | place: USA... | reverse complement strand
CGTGGGAGTGTGTTTAGACATCCCCGACAGCCTCATTTGCAGTCAGGGCGAGAAGCAATTCCCACAACGGCCGAGGGGCCCCGGAATCGACGAGCTTGCCCGACAAAAAACGGGTCATGCTGTTGTGTGCACGAAAACGGGGACGACAAAAATCTTATTCAGGAGCAGGACCCGAACATGCGGCCGAAGAAAGTCATTCTTTGTGTTGACGACAACGAACAGGAACTTTCAGTTCTCAAGTTCATGCTGGTAACAAACGGTTACCGTGTGCTGGCAGCGTCAAGTGGCCAGGAGGCGATTGGTTTATTTCAAGAGAGTGCAGTTGACCTGGTATTGGCCGACCACTCGATGCCGCAAATGAGTGGAGATCAACTGGTGGCAAAGCTGAAGCAAATTGCTGCGCACGTGCCGATGGTGCTGCTCGGCGATCCTCAGAAGATGAATGGACAGATCCATGGCGCCGATGCGCTGCTTGCGAAAAAGACGTGTACCTCGCAGGAGCTGCTGGAGCGTGTGAAACTGATGAGCGCAAGGAAGAGGGGCCCGCGCAAGGGGGTACAACGCCTTGCCGGAGCTGAGCTGGCCGTTGCATCGTGACGCCAGCGACGGAACGGGGGAAGGGGCTGGACAAAGGCCGACTCTCGGAAGGATTGAGTTGGACGCTGGCCTCTCTGGGGGAGGTGGGCCGGCAATGACGAGACCCCTTCCCCCGTTCCTATGTGACTAAGCGGTTACCTGGAATCTCTTGACGACAGAGACGGAGTATCTTCATACTCGCCAACGATAGTCGGGCTGGTGCAAATCTCTTAGCACCAGCGGAAGTTGGAAATGTATGGATCTCGTCCTTGTTCGCATTCTTTTTGTTGCCTTACTGTCCCTGGTCTGTTATTTTCTTCACCCATTTGGCGTTAGCGGCTGGCAGGCGGCCGCAGGAGGCGCGATTGCAGCGTGTGCGGTGATCGTGTTTGAGCTCCGCGTACGGGCATTGACCTTGCGCAGGCTGATCGGCGCAGTGGCGGGGAGCGTGCTAGGGATTTTTGGCGCCGCCCTGTTTTGCCTCGTGCTACGGTCTGCCCCGCTGAACACCTCGACCTCAGCAACCCTGCAGATCTTCGTGCTTCTTTTGATGACCTATGTGGGGCTCATCGTCGGGGCGAGCAAGGGCGATCTGCTGAATCCCCTGGCTCTGGGAACGCTCTTCGCCGGTGAAAAGCCAAGCCGCCGCAGCGCGAAGGTGCTCGACACGAGCGTGATCATCGATGGGCGGATTGCGGATATTGCCGAAGCAGGGTTCATCGACGGAACGATGGTGGTGCCGGAGTTTGTGCTCAGGGAGCTGCAGATCGTCGCGGATTCGACAGACAGCTCCAAGCGCCAGCGCGGAAGGCGCGGCCTGGACATGCTGCAGCGGATGCAATCAAACGCCAACATCCAGGTCCAGATCGTGCCCGACGACTTCCCTTCCATTCGCGAGGTTGACCTGAAACTGCTGGAACTGGCGAAGAAGTGGGAAGCGAAAGTGGTCACCAACGACTTCAACCTGAATAAGGTCGCTCACCTCCATCATGTCGAGGTTCTCAACATCAACGACCTCGCCAACGCGCTGAAGCCCGTGGTGCTTCCCGGCGAGAAGATGAATGTGCTCATTTTGAAGGAAGGCAAAGAGTACAACCAGGGCGTTGGGTACCTCGACGACGGCACAATGGTGGTGGTGGATCACGCTCGCAAGATGATCGGGAAGCCGGTCGAGATCTCCGTCACGAGCGTGCTGCAGACGGCCAGCGGGAAGATGATCTTCGGCAAGATGGACGAGAACGGCAAGGCAGAGACCGGGAAAGCCGGGCCCGTAGAGCTGGCACGGTAAGCGGGCCGTCAGGACTCATTTCGGCCGCACCAGCGGCGCGCCTGCAATATTCAGATGGACCCGGTAGACGCTGCTGCTCGCCGTGATGTACAGCGTCTTGCGATCGTCCCCGGCCCAGGCTACATTTGACGACCTTTCTGGCATAACAATCGTGCCCAGCGGCTTTCCTTCCGGCGAGAAGATCCAAACGCCGCCCGGACCTGTGCTGTAGATGTTCCCCTGCACATCCACTTTCATCCCGTCAGGCGCTCCGGGGCGCTGATCGGAGGTCGCATCGTAGAGGAGCCTGGCGTCAGTCAGCTTGCCGTCAGGAAGCACGCGGTATCGCATCCAGATCTTCTTTGGTTCGGAGTTGTCGACGTAGAGATATTTCTCATCGGGCGAAAAGGCGATGCCGTTGGGACGGGTGAGGTCGGTGACGAGTTGCTGAAGCTCGGCACGAGCTGGCTCTGCATCAGGCTTCTGGTCAGACGCGTGAGGGATACGGTATACGCCATTCACCTTGAGCTGCTTTTCCGGGTCGTCATCCTTTTGTGTCCGCAGCCCGTAGGGTGGATCAGTGAAGTAGAGCGACCCGTCTGATCGATACACAAGGTCGTTCGGGCTGTTGAGCCGCTTGCCCTGATAAGTGTCTGCAAGAATTGTGACCGGTCCGTTCGGATCGATCGATTCGAACCGGTACACGTCGCGCTGCGCGTGGCCGGCAACAGTCAGCCGTCCCTGCGCATCGAGGGTCATCCCATTGGACCCTGATTCCGGGCCGCCATAAGGCGCAGTGCCCTTGTACCCGCTTGGGGTCAGGAAGACCGATACTCCCGAGTCCGGTTTCCACCGACGAATGCTGTTAGTCGGAATCTCGGCAAAGAAGAGCGAGTCATCGAGCCAGACAGGACCTTCGACCCACGTGAACCCGGTAGCAATGCGTTCGAGCCTGGCCTTGGCAGGCACGATCTGGTCGATGGACGGGTCAAGCCTGTCAAGATGCACAGGAGAAGACATGAGCGCCTCAGTCGCCTTGGCTGGAGCACTGGGCTCGGGAGGGGTCGATTTGCAGGATGTCATCATTGCGACGGCAGCCAGGAGAAGCAAGAGCGCCTTCAGTTTCATGATGTCTGGTCTTCCTCGTCTCGATGTACACGCGGGGAACTGAAGATGGAACGCATCTATAAGTATCCGTCTGCGCCTGCAGTGTCAAGGATCCGGACCAACCGGAGTGCCCAGGGACTGCCATGGCGGCGGAACGTGCGAACTCTGTTTGGTTACAGCCACAGGCTCACTTGTGCATGAGCATGCGGGAGAGGCGTTCCTTCACGCCGGGCCATTCAGAGGCGATGATCGAGTAGCGAACGGAGTCGCGCGGGGTGAAGTCCGCAGCCAGGCGGTGCGCGCGAAGGATTCCCTCTCGTTTCCCACCGATGCGCTCGATTGCCTTCTGCGAACGAAAATTGCGAGCGTCTGTGTGGAGACACACGCGCAGCACTCCCCAGGTTTCAAAGGCATAGGTCAGCATGAGGAACTTCGCCTCGGTGTTTGCGGCGGTCCTGATTGCGGAGCGCGTGAACCAGGTGTGGCCGATTTCGCAAGCGTCGGGGAGATCGCGGCCGTGGCGCTGATGGCCATCCGGCCAAGCCCAGTATTCGATGTTCCAGAAGCGCGTCGAGCCAATGAACGCTCCATCGTGAAGACGGATTACCGCGAATGGCAATGCGGTTCCGGATTGTCGCCATCGAAGCGCCGTATTGATGTAATCCGCTCCTTCCTCTTTGCCTTGGGGAACGGGGCTCCATTGATAGAGAGAGGGATCTGCCGCTGCGGCTTCGACAAGGTGGTCGAGATGGTGCTGCTCAAGAGGCTCAAGGCGCACATGGCGGCCACGAAGGACGATGGGTGCGAGATTCCGCAAGATGGGGGGACCTCCGGAGTTGAGATAAAGAGTCTGCCCGGGTGAGGCCGATCGCCGGGCAGTGTGGATCAATAAGTTAAACGGCGAACTGACTCAATGCACTTATCTGAATGACCGGTTGGATGTCGGTGTATCGCGGAATGTCGCCCTGAAGTTGAGCAGCATTCGGCAGGAACGCCTGCGTGAAGGCTTCGACGGACTCGCAGGTAAAGCCGGCAATGGCCGCATAGGGCGCAGGTTCTCCCGGCGCCGCGCCGCCGACGCCGATTTCGGCAGTAGCAGCCTTGAGAGCCGGACCAAGGAGCCTGACCGCCATCGGCATATGCACTTTAAGGTAGTAATCCGCGTCGAAGCGACAGCCGGGCTTGTTGGGATACAGGACACTGACTTTGATCATGACCCTTCCTTCAACAGCTGTTGCGCAGATCGGCCCCTAATACTTCTGGACCTTCGGGTCGATTTCATCGGACCAGGCGAGAATGCCGCCGGCAAGGTTAACCACCCGTGGGTAGCCTGATTGCTTGAGGAACTCAGCGATCTTCTGCGAACGCGCGCCCGAACGGCATTGCACCACGATCTCGCGGTCGCGAGGGATCTCGGCGAGACGCTGCGGGACATCGTTTTGCGGAATCAGCTTTCCGCCAATTTGGGCGATCTGATACTCGTAGGGCTCGCGCACATCAAGAAGGAACATATCCTCGCCTGCATCCAGGCGCCTTTTAAATTCCTTCACGGTGAGTTGGGGGATTCCGTTCTTCAACGCTTTCTCCTCTTTCGATTCGGGGACAATACCGCAGAAGTGCTCGTAGTCGATGAGTTCCTTCACCGTTGGATTCTCGCCGCAAACCGGGCACTGGGGATTCTTGCGCAGCTTGAGCTCGCGGAAACGCATGCCAAGCGCGTCGACGAGCAGCAGACGGCCGATCAGCGGGCTGCCTTTGCCAAGGATGAGCTTGATCACCTCAGTGGCCTGGATGACACCGACAAGGCCGGGAAGAATGCCGAGCACGCCGCCTTCGGCGCAACTGGGAACCAGGCCGGGTGGTGGCGGCTCAGGATAGAGGCAACGGTAGCAGGGACCTTGCTCCGTGGCGAATACGCTGGCTTGGCCTTCAAAGCGGAAGATGGAGCCGTAGGCGTTGGGCTTGCCCAGCAATACGCAGGCATCGTTGACGAGATAGCGCGTCGGGAAATTGTCAGTTCCGTCAGCGACGATATCGTAATCCTCGAGAATCTCGAGGGCGTTCGCACTGGAAAGCATGGTCTCATGCTTGACGACGTTGAGCGCGGGATTCAACGCCTTGAGCTTCTCCTCGGCGGAGTCGAGCTTCTTCCGGCCAATGTCCTTTGTGGAATGGATGATCTGGCGCTGGAGGTTGCTCGCATCGACTACATCAAAATCAACGAGTCCGAGGGTGCCGATGCCAGCCGCGGCCAGGTAGAAGGCCAGAGGAGAACCGAGCCCGCCTGTACCCACACAGAGAACGCGTGCAGCTTTCAGTCTGCGTTGGCCTTCCATCCCCACTTCGGGAAGGATCAGGTGGCGTGAATAACGCGAAAGATCGTCAGTCGTGAGTTCAGGAAGAGTGATCGGTTCGGTGGTCGTGGTCGCCATATCAGTTCTCAGGGTTCAGTTCTCGGTTCGCCGATGCCTGGAGTACCAGCCCTCCCAGGCAATCGCGGGGGAAATGACGAGCGTGTGGCGGCCGCCTCCAGCCGGCAACGCACATCCTCATCGTTCAAGTACAGGTTAGCAAATAGGGCACATCCACTTCTCGATGGAAAAGCGTGTCTATGAGATGACGGAAGGGGCCGTTGAGATGAAGAAAACACCAGCGAGGCAAAGACGGCTCCGGTTACCCGGAGCCGTGGCAGCCAACGGCAGCTGCAAGTGCAAGCGACTTATCGAGATGCCGGCTTGGGGGCAACTGGAGCTGCAGCAGGCTTCGCTGACGCTGTGGTGGCGGGTTTGGTAGTCTGGGCGGCGGCTTGAGCCTTAGGCTTCCAGAAATCAGGGTCGCCCTTGAGCCACTGATCCTCGGGATAGCTCTGTTTGGGGTTGATGGTGAACAACTCGGTGCGAACCGATTCGACCGCTCCCCAGAAGGATTCGTCGAGCTTCCGCATGCCCTCGTCTCCCCCAAGTGCCGCTGCGATCTTCTTGCTCTCCGCTATGCCGCTATCGATTTCCGCCAGCGAGTTGCGGGCGGTGATTGAAATGTACTCCCCTCCCTCGCCGCCGTAGGCCATCTCGTAAGTGGCCCAATGCTGGGTCGTGCCGGCCTTGTCATTCGCCTCCTTGTACGCCTTGGTGACGTCGTACCAATCCTTGCGATGGCCGGGGCGAACGTGGAAGACCGTAATCTCGTAGTAGCGTGCGTGCGAGACGTCGGGATGGGGATGGTAGCTCAGGTCCTCATCGTAGGTGAAAACGGAAGAGTCGATGCCATCGAGCAGTGCACCGTCTGCATCAGCGGCGCGGTCAAATTCAGCATCGAGGCCCGGAGTTTTGTCGACAGTCTTGTTGTCTGCTTCCCACGCAGCAAACGAAGGATAGCGCGTGATGTACAGTGCGCGCGATTTGCCGGTCATGGAATTGAGGGCGACATAGTGGCCCTGCAGCTTGGCCTTGTTCACGAGGGCCACAAACGCAGCTTCGGTCTTATCGTGCTGCCCACCGCCTTTTCCCGGCTTGAGGAATTCTCGCGTGATCTGGATGACCGCAGGCGGCTTTGCCGACGTGTCTTGTGCAGCGGCCATGGTGCTGCCCGTGACCGCGAGTGACAGTCCCAACAACACAGGACTGATCTTCATGGTTGAACCTCCTTATTGTGCTCAGAGATCGCTTGCGGGATAGGGGAGTCCAAGGGTAGCCGCTGTGCTCTAAGACGAGAACGAATGGTATGCCCGCGATATTCCGTTGTAAAGAAGATTGTCCCGATCGCTGTTCGTGCGCTCAAATTGCAGGCGGCGCTCCGGGTGTGCGAGATTGGAGATGGACACGACGCGACACCGCACGAGTCTCGCAGATTGGAAAGGCGACGATGGCCCGAAAGTCCACGCTCAAGAGTTTTGAACAGGTGGCGGATGCACTCCGCGCTCACGCCTTTGAAGTCGTGCCGTCCGCAGAAGCAGCGGGCGGCATCCTGGTTAGCAAGCATGGGATCGCGGCAGTGCTGGTCCCCACAAAGGACGGCAGTTCAGCTGCACCAGCGGCATTCGCGGAGACGCCGGGAGTTCTGGTGCGCGGAGAAGTTGCACGGTTGCTCGATCGGGGTTACCAGAAGTTCATTAAGACTTCCCAATTTGAGTTGCCGGCGACGGCAAGCCAGTTGCACGCCATTCACTCGTTTCACGAGGAGCTGACCCAGCTGATGGGAGGCGTGAGCCTCTACAACGAATCGCTGGGCACGACGAGCGATCTGTACCAGTACGACCGGCTCAAGGGACGGGAAGAGTCGCGGCCGGCCGCTGCGCGGCCCTGGGAACTGACCGGCGGGCACTGAGCAGACGCAGTCACCTCCTCGCGATTGGCGGGGAATGTGGCGATTCACGGTTCCAGCACGGGTGGCGATGCCCAGGAGAGTTCCCGGTCACCGGTCGATTCTTGGTCGCGATCCGATCGGCGCAAGGAACCTCGGCACCCGGTCGACACCAGCGTGGTGGTCCGATTGGTCGACGTTGCGTCGAAGGTGGAAGGCCGCATTGTCGATCTGAGCATGGGTGGTTGCCGGATACGCACCAACCTTCCCTTCCCGTTGGGCGTTTTTCGGAGAGTCGAGACGCAATTCCGCATCAACGGGCTCCCATTTCGGCTGGCCGGAGTCACGCAGGCAATCTATGATCCCTTCGAGGTGGGAATCCGGTTTCTTAATGTGAGCGCGAGGATGCGAGAGCAACTAGCACAGCTGATTGAGGAAATCAGAGACCTGCCGGAAACAAGTGTCATAGAACCGGGAGAGAAACGCCTCTAGTACAGTTCCTCCTCGCGATGGCTCGAATAGTCGGGCGCGCGGACGATGCGCATCAGTTCGCCATGGTCGAGCCAGTTGAGGAAGCAGTCAGAGCAGTCGTCGATGATGACATTGCCCGGCCCGTTGTAATAGTGGGTGTCCATGCGCTTGTGGCAGCGGGGGCAATCGATGTGCCGCTGCAGATCGTGCGGGTCGGGCGTAGAAGCGATCAGGGTGCCGGGCTGGCCGGCTCGCAGTTCTTCAACCAGCGACATAAAGACACCCATGGGGACGAGCATGCCTCGACAGTGGGTGCAATAGAGTATCCGGATTTTGGCTATGGCCGCATGCACCAGCGGAATGGAGCAGACCGGGCAGGCTTCTTCGGCCGGAACGCCGAGCACAGCTACTCCGTCATCCCCCTTCGAGGGGAAGAAGATGCTTTTGCAGTAGTCGCACTTGAGGCAGTCTTCATCTGCATGAAGGCGCATGGCAGCGCCACAGGAGGGGCAATTCATTGGGCTTTTCCGCACTCCGGGCAAAAGTGAGCACCGCCGGGAACCGGCTTGCCGCACGCTGTGCAGAACTTCGCAGCGGTGACGGTAGCTTCAGCGGGCGGCTTGAAGGCCGACATCATCGATTGCGCCATCACCGCTCCTGCACCCAGGCCAACGCCCACGCCGGCAGCACCGCCAGTGTTGGCGGCAGCGATCGGCATGGACTGCGCGGCTGTGAATTGCGCGTACCGGCTGAGGTCTCCGGTCATTCCCATGCCGATGCGCTGATCCATCACCTTCTGCAGCTCATCGGGAAGAGAGATGTTCTCTACGACGAAGGAATAGAGTTCGAGGCCCAGAGCAGCAAACGAGGGCTTCATCTGTTCTTCGATCTTTTTGCCAAGCGCCGCCTGGTTTGCCGCCATATCGACGAAGGAGACATTGCTTGCGGCGAAGATATCGGTCATTCGCGCAACGATTGTGTTGCGCAATTGTCCTTCGAGATCGGCCACATAGAATGTTGGGCGCGTGCCGCTGACCTGTGTGAAAAACGTGCGCGGATCCGAGATCCGATATGAGTAGATGCCGTAGCCGCGAAGGCGCACCGCTCCGAATTCGCTGTCGCGAATGGTGATGGGAGTGGCAGTACCCCACTTCTGGTCGATCTGCAGATGGGTGGAAAAGAAGTAGACGTCAGACTTGAATGGGGATTCGAATGCTTTGTCCCAGTTCTTCAGATCGGTGAGCAGGGGCAGGTTGCGGGTATTGAGGGTGTGAAGCCCGGGCCCGAAGATATCTGCGATTTTGCCCTCATTGACGAAGGCTGCCATCTGCGACTCACGCACGGTGAGCTGGCCCCCGTTCTGGATCTCCATATCCTGCATGGGATAGCGGTAGACCAACATGCCCTCTTCGGGCTCATTCCACTGGATGACATCGATGAACTGCTTGGTGAGAAATTGCCTGAGGTCCACGTGCCCCTCCTGGAGTGCAACTCTACCATGCAGTCAGAGAGAGATCGCGTGAAAAGCGGCAGGGCCCGTTGCCGGGCGTAACGTGTTCGCAGCACGCAATCATTGCATCTTGCAAGATCGCAATGTGCGATTCAGTTGGGCGTTCCGGCGCTCTCGGATTCCTCGAACGTGCACTCCGGGCACTGGCAGTTGCGGCGGAGATAGTCCCAGGAGTAGATGCCGCCGGAGTGGCCATCGAGCCAGTTGAACTGGATGGCATAGCGGCCTACGCCGTGAGCACTGGCGGGCTTGGCAGGCGGAGTGTACATGGGTAGCAGCGCTGCAGCTTTCGGCTTGGGCTGGCCGATCTTTCGCCCGCCTGCCTTGCGCTCATCGACGCATGTGGCACAAGGACAGGCATCCCGCAGCCATGCGAAGCTCCACGCGCTTCTGTGCCCATCCTGCCAGTCGATCTCAAGGCCTTTGCCTTCCGTCAGCAGGACGCGAACCTTCTCGGGACTGATGGCGATGCGCGAAAGCGGGCGTTCGGACAGACTTTCGCGGCCGGCCTCTTCCTTGCTAACGAAGCGAATGCCTTCGTGACTCATAACCACAGTTTACAGGGGTCCGGAGTCAGGATCAGCAGCCTAAACGCCCCCTTTCCGATTGGAATCGCAGTCAGTGGCCATACGCAGTAACGACAGCCTCCGGAACCGGAGACGTAGTACGGCCGTCGAGCAGTGGCTGATCCCGACCGAGCAGCGTCTTGTCTAAAAACGCCCGGATGAATTGCGTGATCAGATCTAGGTTGTGCAGCGCAACTGAAGTTTCTGGATATCCATCCTGCCCGTTGAAGAGAAGCGGCACATCACTGAAACTGGGGTGAGCGATCCCCGGTGAACGCAACTCCACCGCGTACGAGCCGGGACGCAGTTCCTGTAACTGCTGTTGCTTGACCTTCTTGTACGTTGCGATTTGATCAGGCGTGCCGCCCATGCGGTTGTCCGGATGGAAGGCTTCGAGGAACAGAAGTGGCTGGCGCATCGTCCGATCGTCATCGTAGAGCGGTAGCGCGGCGACGGGCACCATCCCTCCGTCGAGGTCAACGCAGGCCCGGATCCGCGAGTCCTGCTGGCACGCACGTGCAGCAAACTCTGCCCCGGCAGAGTGCCCCATGGCGGCAAGGCGCTTCACATCGATCGAACCGGCTGGTGGGAATTGCTGCTCATTTTGGTTGGTCTGCGTCAAGCGGTCGATAACAAAACGAACGTCGGCTGCGCCCTCGCTGATCCCCTCTGAAACTTGTTTCGCCATCCTGAACGTAGGCGACGGAAGTGCTGAAGAAGAAGAAAACAGAAAGCGACAGAGCACGCGAGAAGTCATCGGCATAACGTCGCACGCGGATAGTCCGCAGTCAGGCAAGCCGATCGTGGACCTTCGAAGACTGACTGCCCTAATTGCCGAGGCCATCACCGACTCACAACCAAGGTTGTGGCAACTCATTTGTGCAAACTGCGGACCTTGCACATTCGGGTCTCTTGCTGATCGATTCGTAAGAGTTGTGCGCTCTGAATCAATGGTTCTTCCAGAAGAACCAGGCCGCCATGGCGAGGCCAATGACGACGACGATTGCGCGAAGGACGGGCTGGGGAATGCGGCGGGCCATGCTCGCGGAGGTGTAGCCTCCGATGCCGCAGGTGATCATCGCGACCAGGCAGTACCGCCAGACAACCTGCCCATTGAGCACGAACAGAACGAAGGCAATGCCGTTGGCCAGGGTCGTGGATACGACCTTGAGCGCATTGATCTCGTGCAGGTCCTGGAAGCCAAACAGCGAGAGCAGCGTGATGATCAGGAATCCCGCTCCTGCGCCGAAGTAGCCGATGTAGAAGCAAACAGCAATGGTGCAGAGAAAGACGGGCAGCCGTCGCGGCGTGCGCATCTGTGCGCCACGGGCCTGGGTGCGGAGGAATTTGCGGTGCTCGAGCCATCTTGAAACGGGTCCGCTAGCTGCGAAGATGGAGGCCGCCAGCAGCAGCAGCCAAGGAACAAGATGCAGGAAGGTTCTCTGCGGCGTGATGAGCAGAACGATGGCCCCGCAAGTGCCCCCGATGAAGCCGGCCAGCGCCATGGGCCATGCGACCCTGAGATTCTTGCGGATGTCGCGGCGGTAGGCGGCTATCGAAGTCAGCTGGCCGGGCCAGAGCGCCACGGTGTTGGTGGCGTTGGCTTGAATCGGTAGCATCTTCATGCCGAGCATCGCCGGAAACAGAAGGAATGAGCCGCCCCCAGCGACAGCATTGAGCACGCCAGCAATAAATGCGGCCACGGTGAGCCAGAGCCAACGCCAATCCATGTAGGCAGGAAGGCTAGAGATAACGAGCATCAGAAATCGATTGTATTTGGGCGCCCGAAGCCAAGGCCCAGTCAATCGCGTTGAGCATCATGAAACGCGTTGAAGGCGAGTCAACTTTCGGCTACCGTCCACCGAATTCGCAGAGTATGCTCTTGACATGCCTCGACTTCCCGGCCACTTCCCTGTTGTCCTTGCGCTTTTTTTTGCTTCCGTTGCCGTTTCGTCACCGGCTGCAGTTCCCACCGGCGCGCCCGTAATCTCGATCGAGGGACTGGGCAAAGGCACTGCTCAGCTCGATGGGCCATGGCAGTTCCATCTGGGCGATAACCCGGCCTGGGCTCTCCCCGAAACGGAGGATGACGGTGGAAGCGTGGGCTGGGAACAGATCACGGCCGATACCACATGGGGCGCACAGGGACATCCCGCCTATACCGGGTTTGCCTGGTACCGGAAGCATATCCACCTGGCGCTCGCGCCGGGAGCCGATCCTGACGTCGCGATGCTGATCAGGCATGTGGATGACGTGTACGAGCTGTATTGGAACGGCGAACTCGTGGGAAAAAATGGCCAAATGCCTCCCGATGCGAAGAACTTCTTCTCTCAGCCGGCGCAGAGCTTTGGCGTCGGGCCGGTGCGCGACGGCGTGCTGGCAGTGCGTGTGTGGAAGGGGCCCCTCAATTCGTTTGACAGCGACCGGCTTGGCGGGTTCTACGCGCCTCCATTGATCGGAAGCCCGACCGCAATCGCAGCAAGAAAGGCGGAGCTGGACTTCGCATGGCTGCGCAGCCGGCAGTACACATTTGCACTTCAGGCACTCTATGCCCTGGTGATGCTGCTTAGCCTGCTGGCCTGGTTGCGCGAGCGCAACCAGCCGCTGCTGCTATGGATGGCTGTCTTTTCGTCTGCGCCGGTGGCAGCAACCATCCTGACCGGGCTTCGACTTCCGTTCTCGTACAACTTTGCGCTGGGCTGGCTGCAGCCAGTGCTGAGCCTGCAGGATGTGGGCCTGTGGTTTTTGCTCCTTTACTTGCTGAAGCTCGATGAAAACAAGCGGCTGACTCGTGCTACGCGGTTGCTTGCGATCATCAGCCTGACAGCAACGTCTTTAGACGGCCTGTTGACCATGCTTGACTGGACCAATCCTGTAATGACGCCGTGGCTGCAGGTCGGAGATGCCATCCTCACAGCGATCTTCACGATTGCAGAGGCCTATCCGCTGGTGATGATCGCTTTCGCCATTCGCAAACGGCTCGATCACGCGCGCTGGCTTGTGGCAGCGACCGCCATGCTCGCGGAGATGATTTCCGTGGTGCGCATTGCGGTCGAGCAAGGGAGCAGGTTCACGCACTGGACGCTGGGCGAAAAGATCGGCCAGCCGCTCTTTACGATCTACGAAAATGCGTTCAGCGCGCAGACAATTGCAAATACGCTTCTCCTGGTGGCGATCATCTATGCCGTGTACCGCTACATGAAGGAGTCTGCGCTGCGGCAGAGTTCGCTGGAGCAGGAGTTGCAAAGCGCGCGGGAGCTGCAGCAGGTGCTTATCCCGGAGACGCTGCCTTCGCTGCCGGGCTTCGCAATGACGAGTTCGTATCGGCCTGCGCAGGAGGTCGGCGGCGACTTCTTTCAGATCGTTCCACTGGAAGGCGAGTTCAAAGGTTCAACCCTCATCCTGCTCGGGGATGTGAGCGGCAAGGGGCTGCGAGCGGCCATGGCGGTATCGCTCATTGTCGGCGCGGTACGTACGCTGGCCAAGTTTGCGCCGCACCCGGCAGAGATCCTGGCAGAGCTGAACCAACGGCTAGTGGGCCGGCTGCAGGGCGGTTTTGCGACCTGCCTTGCGCTTCGCGTCGGGACGGACGGTCATTGCGCCGTGGCAAGCGCAGGCCACCCGTCACCGTTCCTCAATAAGAAGGAATTGAAGCTGCCTGGTGCCCTCCCGCTGGGGATCGTGCAGAGTGCAGCGTACGAAGAGATGGCCTTTGACCTGCGCGAGGGCGACCACTTTGCCCTCTACACCGACGGGTTGCTCGAAGCTCGAAGCGCGAGCGGAGAGATCTTCAGCTTCAAACGGCTCGATGAGCTCTTTGCGAGTACTCCTGACGCTGCCAGAGCGACGGACGCTGCGGTAAGTTTCGGGCAGGACGACGACATCACGGTGCTGACCTTGACCCGGCTCGGAACCGGAGAGCAGTCGAGCACGCATCTCTCAGCGCCGCGTCTTGCGCCAGCCTGAGCCAACTTCAGTCAGGCGAAGCAATTCCATCAAACTAAGAATCAATAATTCAACGACTTAGATGGTTTTTATTAATATGAGCCAAATACGCTCATATTTTATGCATCTATTGTGCTATAGTTCTCATCAGATCAGTTGAGCAGGTTGGAAGCAGACCCTCCGACCCGACTGAATCTTCGAAATCTATGTGGAGGACACAATCATGGCAATCACTCGTTGGGACCCGTTCCGGGAAGTAGCTGCACTGCAGAATCGCGTGAATTCTCTTTTCCGGGACTTCAATGAGGGGGAGAGCTCTCTTACGACTGCCAGCTTTGTGCCGGCTGTCGATATCTATGAAGACGACAACAAGGTCGTGCTGAAGCTGGAGGTTCCGGGCATCGAAGAGAAGGACCTGGACGTGAGCGTTGAGAACAATACCCTGACGGTGAAGGGTGAGCGGAAGTTCGCAAAGGAAGAGAAGGAAGAGAACTTCCATCGGATCGAGCGGCGCTATGGCAGCTTTTATCGTGCATTTACGCTGCCGACGACCGTTGACGCGGAGCATGTCGAAGCCAGCTACAATGCCGGCGTCCTGAAGCTCGAACTGAAGAAGAAGCCCGAAGCGCAGCCTCGGCAGATCAAGGTCAATGTTGGCAAGACGCTGGCCGCGTAAAGGAGAGGCTACTCGCTGCCAGCTCTTGGCTCTTGAGCCGCTCAGCTGGCGGCAACAA
>Ga0335069_10008720_pt1 | contig 14475 bp, 8 predicted proteins | sample Lox_Sample_11_FD_206714 | JGI IMG/M metagenome (GOLD analysis project Ga0335069, IMG submission 206714) | Soil microbial communities from Loxahatchee National Wildlife Refuge, Florida, United States - Lox_Sample_1.1 | ecosystem: Environmental > Terrestrial > Soil > Wetlands | place: USA: Florida... | reverse complement strand
ACGAGGGTCCCGGCGTGGATCCGTCCCTGCGCGACCGCATCTTCGACCCCTACTTCACCACCAAGGCGGGGACCGGGACCGGGCTGGGCCTCGCCATCGTGAAGAAGATCGTCCTGCAGCACGGGGGGGAGATCGAGGTGGGGGACCGCCCGGGCGGCGGCGCCGCCTTCACCCTCCGCTTCCCGCTCCTCCCCGGCTGACCTTGGCGCCCCTGGCCCCGGGCGAAGGTCGGGCCCAGGACGCTTCGCCGGCTATACTGCGGACATGGACACCCGCAAGCCCTCCCTGCTGGTGGTCGACGACGAGCGGAACATCCGCCGGACCCTGCGGATGGTGTTGGAGGCCGAGGGGTACGAGGTCCAGGAGGCGGAGAGCGCCGAGGAGGCGCTGAAGCTCCTCGAGGCCGAGCCGGTCGATCTGGGCATCTTCGATATCCGGCTCCCCGGCATGGACGGCCTCGCCCTTCTCTCCCGGTCCCGGGAGCTGTGGCGCGACCTGCCGGTGATCGTGATCTCCGGCCACGCCGACACCAGCGACGTGGTCGACGCCATGCGGCGAGGCGCCAGCGACTTCTTTGGCAAGCCGGTGGACCGCGAGCGGGTGCTGGTCTCGGTGAGGAACGCCCTCTCGCGCCGGAGCCTGGAGGAGAAGGTGCAGGCGCTGTCGGCCCGGGAGCGTCGCTTCGCCGACGAGATGCTGGGCGAGAGCGCGGCCATGAGGAGGCTGCGCGAGGAGATCGCCAAGGTCGCCCCCACCAGCGGCCGGGTGCTGATCCTGGGGGAGTCCGGTACCGGCAAGGAGCTGATCGCCGCCGAGATCCACCGGCAGTCGAAGCGGGCCGAGGGCCCCTTCGTCAAGGTGAACTGCGCCGCCATCCCCTCGGAGCTGATCGAGTCGGAGCTCTTCGGCCACGAGAAGGGGAGCTTCTCCGGCGCCGCCGCCCGGCGGCGCGGCCAGTTCGAGGTGGCCCATGGCGGCACCCTGTTCCTGGACGAGATCGGCGACATGAGCCTCTCGGCCCAGGCCAAGGTGCTGCGCGCCCTGGAGACCGGGGAGGTGACGCGGGTGGGGGGCGAGCGGAACCTCACCGTGGACGTGCGGGTGGTGGCCGCCACCAACAAGGACCTGGAGGCGGAGGTGCGGGAGGGCGCCTTCCGCGAGGACCTCTACTTCCGGCTCAACGTGGTCCCGGTCCGGTCGCCGGCCCTCCGGGAGCGGCTCGACGACGTGCCGCTCCTCGCCGAGCGCTTCTTCCTCCTGGCGGTGCGGGAGAACGGGATGCGCCCCAAGCCGGTGGACCCCGAGGTCTACCAGCGCCTCTCGGGCCACCGGTGGCCCGGGAACGTGCGCGAGCTGCGCAACGTCTGCGAGCGGATGGTGATCATGAGCGGCGACCGGATCACCGCCGCCGACGTGCCCGAGTCCCTCTTCCCCCGCGCCGCCCCGGCGGCGGCCGGCGCGCCGGCCGCGGGGAGCGCCGACCTGTCGCGCTACGGCGAGGTGCCCCTGCGCGAGCTCCGCGACCTGGTGGAGCGCGACTACATCCTCAAGAAGCTGGAGGAGCACGACTGGAACATCACCCAGGCCGCCCAGGCCCTGGGCGTCGAGCGAACCAACCTGCACAAGAAGATCAAGCAGCACGGGCTGTCCCGCGCCGGCCGGGGCCCACCGGCGGAGGCGGAGGAGGCGGAGTAGGAGCGGGCGCCGCTCCTAGCGCCCGGCGAGCCGCATGGCCACCAGCGCCTCGTAGGGCGGGTAGCCGCGCAGCGAGCTCAGGTGGGGGTTGGCGCGGACGCCGGCCCGGGTGAGCGTCCCCGCCGGCGCGTCGAGCGCCTCGGCCAGCGCCGACACCGCCTCGTCCCGGTGGCCGGCGATGGCGGCGACCTCGGCCAGGTCCCCGAGGGCCTCCACCCGCGCGGCCGCGTCGCTGAAGAGGCCCAGCGCCTCGTGGGCCTCCCGGAGCCCGTCCTCCCCCCGCCCCACCCCGGCGTGGGCCCGGGCCAGCCAGAGCAGCTCCACGGCCAGCGCCTCGTGGTCCCGCCCGGGCCGCAGCGCGGCCACCTTCGCCTCCAGCGGGCCGACGGCCTCGGCCAGCGCCGCCCGCGCCGCCGCCTCGTGCCCCAGCGCCTGGTGCGCGACGCCCACCAGGAGCGACCGGGGCACGAAGGGCGAGTCCCCGGAGACCGGATCGGGGAGGCGGCCGGCCGCCTCCAGGTTGAGGACCACCCCGGGCAGCAGGCAGAGGAGGTCGATCCCGCTGGCCACGGCCACGTTGGAGGCGGTCCACTGCTGCAGGACCGCGTCGAGCGCGGCGCGGGCCGGACGGGTGTCGCCGTCCCGCCAGTAGGGGATCATCGCGCACAGCGCCGGCGCCCGGACGTCCCCGGGCGAGAGCTCGCGAGCTCGCTGGCAGGCCGCCTCGGCCTCGTCGAAGTGGCGGAGCTGGATCATCCGGTCCGCCACCAGAACCGACACGAAGTAGGAGCGCGGGTCCAGCGCCGTGGCCGCCCGCAGGTCCTCCACCGCCGCCGCCCACTGGCCCATGGCCACCCGCGTGTATCCCACGTTGACCCGGGCCACGGCGTCCCCGGGCAGCCCCCGGGCCTGGACCTCGTACTCCGAGAGCGCCCCGGCGTTGTCGGCGTCGCAGGCCCAGCGCACCTCGGCCAGCGCGCCGTGCGCCTGGGGAAGGCCCGGATCGAGGGCCAGCGCCCGCTCGGCATGGCGCCGGGCCTCGGCGCAGGTGGCCTCGAAGGGGAAGCCGGCCAGGGCCCCGTTGGCCACCTCGGTGTCGAGCACGGCCAGCCAGGCGTGGGCCAGCGCGAAGGCCGGGTCGCGGGCCACGGCCGCGGTGAGCAGCTCCTGGGCCCGCTGCCGGTCGGCGTCGTCGGAGGAGCGGCCCCAGAAGTAGAGGGCCCGCAGGTAGAGCTCCTGGGCCACCGCGTCTCGGGTGGGCACGCGCTCGATCCGCCCGCGCTCGGCCGGGGTCAGCCGCGCCCCCAGGGCCCGGGCGATGTGCAGGGCTACCTCGCTCTCCACCGCGAAGAGGTCGTCGGCGCGCCGGTCGAAGCTCTCCGCCCAGCGCGGCGCGCCGCTCCCCGGGTCGACCAGCTGCGCCTGGATGCGGACCCGGCCCCCGTCCCGCTCCACCGTCCCCTCGACCAGGGCGCCCACGCCCAGCCGGCGCGCCAGCGCGCGCGGGTCCCGCGCCAGCTCCCCGGAGAGCCCCTGGACCGAGTCGCGGCCCAACACCCGCACCTCGCCGATCTGGGTGAGCGCGGTGATGAGCTCCGCCTGCAGCCCGGCGGCCAGGGAGGCGTCGTCCGGCGCCCGGGAGAGCGCCGCGAAGGGCAGCACCGCCAGGCTGGCCGGCGCCGCCGAGGCGGAGGGGCGCAGCGCCCACCAGCCCACGGCGGCGCCGAGGAGGAGCGCGGCCGCGCCGGCCCAGAGGGCGGCCGGCCCCGGGCGGCGCCGCCGCGGCCTGGAGGGGGCGAGGAGGCGGACGGTGGTGTCGTCGGCGGCCCGCATGGAGCCGAGGAACCCGGCCAGCGCGGCCAGCACCTCGCTGGCGTCCCGGGGGCGCCGGTCGGGGTCTCGCTCCAGCATGCGCCCTACCAGCGCTCCCAGCGCCGGGCAGGAGGGCACCGAGAGCACCGGGGCCGGCCCCGCCTCCAGGCTCTTGCCCCCCTCGGGCAGCGGCACCTGCCCGCAGAGCATCTGCTGGAGCATCACCCCCAGGGCGAACACGTCGGTGCGCTCGTCCTCGGCGCCGTCGCTCCACTGCTCCGGGGCCATGTAGGCCGGCGTGCCCCCCAGCGTGCGCTGGCGCCCGAAGGCGTGGGCCATGCCGAAGTCGAGCACCTTGACGTGGCCGCCGTCGCAGAGGAACACGTTGTTGGGCTTGAGGTCGCGGTGGATCACGCCCTGGCCGTGGGCGTGGGCCAGCCCCCGGGCCACCTCCAGGCCCACCCGCACGGCCTCCCGGAGCTCCAGGGGGCCCTGCCTGAGGATATCACCCAGGGTGACACCACGGAGCAGCTCCAGCACCAGGTAGGGCCCCTGCTCGCAGCGGCCGACGTCGTGCAGGGTGACCAGGTTCGGGTGGGAGAGGCGGGCGATGGCCTCGGCCTCGCGCAGCAGGAGCTCGCCGGCGCCCGGGTCCAGGCCCCGGCCCGGCCGCACCGCCTTGAAGGCCACCGATCGGCCCAGCTCGCGGTCGCGCGCCTCGTAGACGATCCCGAAGCCGCCCCGCCCGATCTCCCGCACCAGCTCGAAGCGGCCCACCTGCTCGCCCGGCCTGAGGTTCCGGGCCCAGTCCTCCGACCGCCGGGGCATGGTGGCCAGCTCGAGGAGCAGCGCCGACATGGCCTGGCTGGGGTCGGGCGGCTTGCGCTCGGGGGCGGCGCGATCCGGCGCTGGGGCGACGGGCATGGGGACGGCCGCAGGATAGCAGCGCCCTTCGCTCACTGTCAGCGTACCCCCCGCGTTCTCGGGACGCGCACCCCGGCGGACACGCTCGCCGCCGGCAGCCCGCCACTTCACGTCTCGTGCGTGTGCTGCCGGGTCGCACCCCGGGGCCGGGCCCGGTCCGGCCCGCTCGCCGCCCCCACCCGGGCGCACCCGGTCCCCGTTCGGCTCTATGATTGGAGCGTGCCCGCCTTCCCCCCCTCCCACGGCGTGCCCGGCCTCCCCCCCGAGGCGCCCAGCGCCCCGGACTCCCCGGAGCGGCTCGCGCGGCTGGCCCGGCGGGTGGGAGACCTGGACCGGCTGCTCACACGGGTGGAGCTCTCCCCCGACCCGGACCTGTGCCTGGCCGGGCTGGAGCGGTACCTGGACGGCGCCGGGGCCCTCCCCGCCGAGCCGGACCTGCTCGATGCCCTGGTGCTCCTCTGCGGCACCTCGCGGATGCTGCCGGCGCTGCTCGCCCGCACTCCCCACCTGCTGCGGCGGACGGCACGCTCGCGCTGGCTCACCCGGGCCCGCCCCGAGGCCGACCTCAGGCTCCTGGTGGCCCGGGCGGCGGAGCGGCTCGACCCCGAGGACGTGGCCGGGCTCCACCGCCTGCTGCGCCGGGTGCGGGCCCGCGAGGTGATCCGCATCGCCCTGCGCGACCAGCGAAGGGCCCGGGTGAAGGAGGTCACCGAGGAGCTCTCCAGCCTGGCCGCCGCCTGCCTCGACGCCGCCATCCGCTTCCACGACCGGCGGCTGCGGGCCCGGCACGGCCCTCCGGCCGGGCTGGCCAGCCGCGAGCTCGGCACCGGCTTCTGCGCGGTGGCCATGGGGAAGCTGGGCGCCCGCGAGCTCAACTTCTCCTCCGACATCGACCTGCTCTACGTCTACGACCGGGACGGCCAGACCGAGGGGGATCGCTCCCTCAACCACTTCGCCTACTACGCCAAGCTGGCCGAGCTGGTCACCGAGTCGCTGGCCAAGCCCACCGAGGACGGCTTCGTCTTCCGGGTCGACCTGAACCTCCGGCCCGACGGGCAGAACGGCCCCATCGTCAACAGCGTCCGGGCGGCCGAGCTCTACTACCAGTCGTTCGGGCGCACCTGGGAGCGGGCCGCGCTGGTCAAGGCCCGGCCGGCGGCCGGGGACCTTTCGGTGGGGGCCGAGTTCCTCCGGCAGCTCGAGCCCTTCGTGTGGCGCCGCAGCCTGGACCTCTCGGTGCTGGAGGAGATCCAGGCCATGAAGGCACGCATCGACGCCCGGGCCGGCGCCGAGGCGCGCGACGACCTGAAGCTGGGGCGCGGCGGCATCCGCGAGGCGGAGTTCTTCGTCACCGCGCTGCAGCTCCTCCACGGCGGGCGCGACGAGAGCCGGGCCTTGCGGGAGCGGGCGGTGCTGCCGGCCCTGGACCGGCTGCTCTTCGCCGGCGTGGTGCCGGCCCGGGACCGGGACGAGCTCAGCGACGCCTACCTCTTCCTGCGCCGGGCCGAGCACCGCATCCAGATGCTGGACGGCGCGCAGCTCCACCGGCTTCCGCCCCCGTCCGAGCGGCGGGGCCTGGCCCGCAGCATGGGCTACCCCACCACCGGAGAGTTCGACGCCGCCCTGGCCCGCCACCGGGAGCGCACCCTGCGGCTGTTCGGCTCGCTCCTCGGCGCCGCCCGGGACGACGCCCCGCTCGACCCGGACCTGACCCTCCTGGCCGACGGCGACGTGGAACCCGCCCGCCGGGCCGAGGTGGCCACCCGCCGAGGCTTCCTCGACGCCGACCGGGTCATCGCGGCCCTGGACCTCATGGCCCGGCGGGCCACGCCCTTCTCCCGGCTGGGCGACCCGCACCAGGCGGCGGGGCTTCTGGCCGACGCCCTGGGGACGCCCGACCCCGACCAGGCCATCTCCCACCTGGGCGACTTCGCCGCCGCCCTGCGCTACCCCGAGCCCTACTTCCAGCTCATGCGCGAGAACCGGCGGGTCTCGCGGCTCCTGCTCTCCCTGTTCGGCACCTCCGACTTCCTCAGCAAGCGCTTCGTCCGCAACCCCGAGCTCTTCGACCTCCTCGTCGGCCGCGAGCAGGTGGTGCTGGACAAGCCGCGCGCGGCCATGGCCGCCGAGCTGGCCGAGCGGCTCCTGCCCGGCGGCGCGGATCTCCACCCCGACGAGCTGCTCGAGCTCCGGCTCGGGGCGGTACGCCGCTACAAGGACCAGGAGATCCTGCGCATCGCCATGCACGACATCGCCGGCACCATCGACCTGCCGGCGGTCTCCCGCCAGCTCTCCGACCTGGCCGAGGTCTGCCTGGAGGCCTGCCTGGAGCTGGCCGAGGGCGAGGCCCGGGCCCGGGGGACCCTGCCGGAGGGCAGGCTGTGCGTCATCGGCATGGGCAAGCTGGGCGGGCGCGAGCTCGGCTACCACTCCGACCTCGACCTCATCTTCGTCTACCCCGGCGAGGCCGAGGCGGTGCACGAGCGCTACGCCCGGCTGGCGCAGCGCTTCCTCTCCTTCCTGCAGGTGCCGCTGCGCGAGGGGCGGCTCTACCAGATCGACACCCGCCTGCGCCCCTCCGGCAACCAGGGGGCGCTGGTCATCGGCGTCGAGGGCTTCGTCCGCTACCACGTGGGCGACGCCCTGCCCGGCGGCGAGGCCCGCGGCGAGTCCCGGGGCCCGGTGCGCAGCCAGCTCTGGGAGCGGCAGGCGCTGCTCAGGGCCCGGCACGTGGCCGGGGACAGGGCCCTGTTCGAGGAGCTGGAGCGCCGGGCCATCGTCCCCGCCGTGTACGCGCCCCGCGGCGACCGCGCCGCCATGGCCGCGGAGGTCCGGCGCATGCGGGAGCGGATGGAGTCGGAGCTCTCGCTGGAGGCCGACCGGGGCCGCAACCCCAAGACCGGCCACGGCGGCCTGGTCGACGTCGAGTTCGCCGCCCAGTTCCTCCAGCTGGCCCACGGCTACGACCACCCCGCCATCCGGACCGGCTCCACCCCCGACGCGCTCCGGCGGCTCCGCGCCGCCGGCCTGCTGGCGGAGCTGCCCTTCGAGGCGCTCTTCGGCGGGTACGCCTTCCTCCGCCGGGTGGAGCTGCGCCTGCGCATCGTCCACGACTACTCCGTCGACCACCTGCCGCCGCCGGGTCCGGCGCTCGACCAGCTGGCGCGCCGGCTCGGCTACGGCGGGCCGGAGGCGGCGGCGCGGTTCCTCGCCGAGTACGAGCGCATCACCGACGCCGTCCGCCGGGCCTTCGACGAGGTGGTCGGGTGACGGCCGAGGACGACCGCCTCGAGGCGCTCAAGGAGGAGCAGCGCCCGTTCGAGGAGGCGGAGGGGGCGCTGGTCCGCTCGGTGGTCTCCTCCCACGCCTGGCTGCCCGAGGCCGACGAGGCCGCGCTCCGGTACGCGCTCAACCTGGCGCGGGTGGGGAAGGTGAGGACCGCCGATGGCGGGGACGTCGACCTGGGGCCGGCGCTCGTGCCCCTGCGCGAGGAGGTCCGGGCGGCGCTCCCGGCCTTCACGGCCCGGCGCGGGGTCGACCACGCCGCGGTGGCCGGGCTGGCCGCCGCGCTCGGCCCGCGCCTCTCGGCCCACCGGGCCCGGGCGGTGGCCGCCGCCGCCGGGCGGCTCTCGCCGGCGGCCCTAGACCGGGAGGTGTGCGAGAAGGCGCTGGTGGTGGTGTGCGGCGGGGGCGGCGGCGTGGCCTGGAGCTACCTGGGCGCCTTCCAGCTCCTGGAGCGCTACGGGCTGGTCCCCCGCCTGCTGGCCGGGACCAGCATGGGCGCGGCCCTGGCTCTGTTCCGGGCACGCCGCGTCCGCTGGTCGGCCGAGGGGATGGAGGAGGTCCTCGGCCAGCTCTCCTTCCGCACCCTGTTCCGCTTCCTGCAGGGCGAGTCGCGCTACGGCCTCCCCGCCGCCATGCGCCTCTACCTGCGGGCGGCCATCGGGGAGTTCCTGCGCGGGCCGGGCGGCCACCCGCTCACCCTGGGCGAGCTGGCCATCCCGCTCCTCGTCTCGGTCACCGGGGTGCGCAACGGCGCGCTTCCCCGCGAGCCCGGCTACTACGAGCACCTCCTCGACGCCGCCGGCCCGGAGGAGCGGCCGCCGCCGCTGTCCCGGCTGGCCCTGGACGTCTTCCAGGCCGTGGGCGAGCTCTTCGCCCAGCGCGACCGCTTCGCCCGGGTCTACCTGGGCGCCGACGAGAAGACCAAGGACTTCGACGCCATCGACGCCATCGGCTTCTCCTCGGCCCTCCCCGGCGTGGTCCACTACGACGTGGTGCGCGACGACGAGCACATGCGGGAGCTGCTCGACGACCTCTTCCGGCGCGAGGACCTGTTCCGCCTGGTGGACGGCGGGCTGGTGGACAACCTGCCGGCCCGGGCCGCCTGGGAGGCGGTCCAGCGAGGAGCGGTGGGGCACCGCAACGCCTACGTGCTGGCGCTGGAGGGGTTCGTGCCGCGCATCTCCCAGCCGCTCTGGTACGGCCTGCAGCAGCTGGCCGCGGTCAGCGTGGCCTGGAACCGCCCCTTCGCCAACCTCCACCGGACCTTCCAGCGCACCCTCTCGCCGGTGGACATCGTCCCCGACCTGGCCGATCTGCGACGAACCGTGAACGACGGCAAGGCCGAGCTCCACCCGGACATGCCCTTCCTGGCCCACATGGTTCGGCCCTTCCCGCCGCCCCTCACCCCGTGAGCGGGGGCGACGCGATACCCAGTTGAACCCACGCCGCCGCTGAGGCATGTTTCCGGCCCCTCACCCTGGCCCAGGATGGCGTCCCCATGATCAAGGCAGACTCGCTCTGGCTAGACGGCAAGCTGGTCCCGTTCGAGGAGGCCCGCGTCCACGTCCTCACCCACGCCCTCCACTACGGGATCGGCGTGTTCGAGGGGATCCGCGCCTACCAGACGGCGGACGGGCGCTCGGCGGTCTTCCGCCTGCGCGAGCACATCCGGCGGCTCTACGACTCGGCCCACATCCTCATGATGGAGCTCCCCTTCCCGCCCGAGCGCATGGAGAAGGCCTGCGTGGAGGTGATGCGGGCCAACAAGCTTCCGGCCGGCTACCTCCGCCCCTTGGCCTTCACCGGCGCCGGGGCGCTGGGCGTGGGCGCGCAGAACCCGATCCAGGTGATGGTCGCGGCCTGGCCCTGGGGCGCCTACCTGTCCGAGGAGGGGCTCAAGCGGGGCATCCGGACCAAGGTCTCCTCCTTCGCCCGCCTGCACGTGAACGTGCAGATGGTGAAGGCCAAGATCACCGGCCAGTACGTGAACAGCTACCTCGCCACCCGGGAGGCCGCCCTCTCCGGCTACGACGAGGCCATCCTCCTCGACACCGAGGGCTACGTGTCCGAGGGCGCCGGCGAGAACATCTTCCTGGTGAAGGATGGCGTCCTGTGCACCCCGCCGCTCTCCTCCGCGGTCCTGGCCGGCATCACCCGCGACTCGGTCCTCCGCATCGCCCGCGACCTCTCCGTGCCGGTGCGGGAGGAGAAGTTCACCCGCGACGCCATGTACCTCGCCGACGAGCTCTTCCTCACCGGGACCGCCGCCGAGGTCACCCCGGTGCGGGAGGTCGACAACCGGCGCATCGGGAGGGGCGAGCCCGGCCCGGTGACGAAGCGCATCCAGGAGGTCTTCTTCCGCGCCGTGCGGGGCGAGGAGCCGAAGTACCGCGAATGGCTTACGTCTTTCGAGGTCGGCAGCTAGCCGCACCCGCATTGCCCCGACGCTAGAGGTTGCGCGCCGCGTTCCCTGGGCGAGGCCCGGCGGAACAAAGGCGCCTGCTCGGCAGTTACCCCCCCGAGAGGTCAAAGCTGTTGACCTTCGTCGGTCGTGCAGGCTAGACATGCCCGAGTTTTCGGGCATTTCACACATCTGGGGGCTTTGGAGAGCGCCGGACGAGCCCGGCCGGCGCGGCGCGGTGGCTGGTGGGGGCCAGTGCCACCGCCCAGGAGACAGGTGATGAGGACCCGGTACGTCGACATCGACGATCGCATGGAGGACCTGGCCGAGCGGATGCGGGGAGACCCCGAGGGCGCCGCCGAGTTTCTCCAGCGTTACGAGCTTTCGTGGCTCTACCACGAGAACGCGCTCGAGGGGCTCGTCTACTCGGGCCAGGAACTGGCCGCGGCGCTGTCGGAGCCCGTCCTCACCGACGCCGCCCTGGTCGCCTCGCTGCGCGATATCCGCAACCACAAGGCGGCCCTCGACCTCGCCCGGGAAGAGGCCAGGGCCAAGAAGCTGAAGCTCACCCCGGCCCTGGCCCGCCGCTTCCATGAGACCCTGTGCCAGGGCCTGGACGGCCGTGCTGCCGCCGACCTCCGCAAGGACATGCCCCTCCACCGGGCCTACTTCCACGAGATCGCGGCCCCGGCCCGGATCTCCGCCCACCTCCAGAAGCTCTTCGACTCCTGCGATACCGCCGACTTTCGCAACGGCCACCCGCTCCAGCTGGCCACCCGGGTCCACCACGGCTTCATGCAGGCGTTCCCCTACAACGAGAACTCCGGACGGGTGGCCCGGCTGCTCATGAACCTCGTGCTCCTGCACGGGGGCTTCCGGCTGCCGGTCGTCATCCACGCCACCGACCGCCAGCGGTACTACGAGGCCCTGCGCGTGCCCGAGGCGGCCCTGCGCGAGCTCACGGTCGAGGCCATCGACAACGCCCTCGCCCAGGCGGAGAAGCACTTCGCCGAGGTCCCACTCCGGGCCAGGAAGGCCGCCCGGTAGGTGGTCCTCGAACCTACCCGGACCCCAGCCGGCAAGCGGTTCGAAGGGGCGCCGCCCAGGGGTCACGCACCGCGGCATATTGACTCAGACCAGGCGGTGGCCGCGTGTCTGCTCCGACCTGCCAGGCCCTTCCTGGCCGCGCCGCGAAATAGCTAACCAGTCGACAGCACAGATGATCTTCCATGACCGGGCCACGCCCTGGGGCGAGCGTGGCGGGGCTGTCGCGGCCTATTGTATAGCTACGCCCCTTCCATGCTCCTTGGAGCCCACGAGTCCATCGCCGGCGGCGTCTCCACGGCCTTCGCCCGCGCGGAGGCGGACGGCGCCGACTGTCTGCAGGTCTTCACCGGCAACGCCCGCGGCTGGGCGTCGCGACCGCTCGGGGACGACGAGGTGGCGCGCTTCCGCCAGGAGGCCCGCCGGACGGGCAAGAAGGTCACCGCGCACTCCTCCTACCTCATCAACTGCGCCTCGCGGGACCGGGCCGTGCGCAAGAAGAGCTGGGCGGCCCTCTCCGACGAGCTGGGCCGGTGCGAACGGCTCGGCATCCCCTCCCTCATCTTCCACCCCGGCAGCCACGAGGACGGCGCCGCCGGGGCGAAGCTCGTGGCCGAGGCGATGGAGCGGGCCCTGGAGGCGGTACCCGGCAGGGCGAGGCTCCTGGTGGAGACCACCGCGGGCCAGGGAGACTGCCTGGGCTGGCGCTTCGAGCAGGTCGCCGAGATCCGCGCCCATCTCCCGGCCGCGACACGTCGGCGCACCGGCGCCTGCGTGGACACCTGCCACGTCTTCGCGGCCGGCTACGACATCACCACCGAGAGGGGCTACCGCCGGACCATGGAGGAGCTGGACGCGGTCGTCGGGCTGAAGAACGTCCACGCCTTCCACCTCAACGACTCCCAGCGCCCGCTCGGCTGCCGCGTCGACCGGCATGAGCACATCGGCCGCGGAGCCATGGGGCTTGCCCCCTTTCGCTTCCTCCTCAACGACGCCCGCTTCGCGGCGACGCCGGGCGTCGTCGAGACCGATTCCCGCTTCAAGGAGAACATCGCGGCGCTCCGCCGCCTCGTCCGCAGGTGAAGGCCATGGCCCCGATGCCCGAACGCCAGGAAGAACCCCCAGGTCCGCAGGTGCGCCCCCCGCTGCGCACGGCGCGGATGTCGCTCTACCCTCGCGCCGGCGAGACGACCCGCCAGAAGCTCGACCGGCTGGTCCAGTACGCCCGCGGGCACGAGCGCGCCCTGATCCTCACCCATGACAACCCCGACCCGGACTCGCTGGCCGCGGGCGTGGCCCTCGCCTACCTCCTGGAGAAGCTGGCCGGGCTCCGGGCCGAGGTAGCCTACGGCGGCATCGTGGGCCGATCGGAGAACCGCGCCCTCATCAAGGAGCTGAAGCTGCCGGTCGTCCCCATCGCCCGGGTCGACTTCGACGACTACGACCTCATTTGCATGGTGGATACCCAGCCGGAGCAGGGGAACCACTCCCTGCCTGCCCGCCACTTCCCGGACGTGGTCATCGACCACCACCCCGAGCGCCCCGATTCCCATCTGGTTCCGGTCGCCGACGTGGGCGGGCCCATCGGCGCCACCTCCACCCTGCTCGCCAGCTACTTCCGGGCCAGCGGCCTGGAGATCCCCCCGGCGGTGGCCACCGCCCTCTTCTACGGGATCAAGGCCGACACCCGCGACCTGGGCCGCCAGACCACCGCCCAGGACGTCGACGCCTACCTCTGGCTCTTCCCCATGGCGGACAAGGACGCGCTCGGGAGCATCGAGCACCCCAAGCTGCCCGCCGCGTACTTCCGCCTCCATCACACCGCCATCGAGCGGGCCCTGGTCTACGACGACGCCGTGGTCTGCGACCTGGCCAAGATCTACGCCCCGGACATGGTGGCCGAGGTGGCCGAGCGGTTCATGTCGCTCGGCGAGATGCGCTGGTCGCTGGCCTTCGGCGAGTACGAGGAGGCGCTCTACTACTCCATCCGCACCAGCGACCGCCGCGTCAACGTGGGGCGGATCATCCGCGAGGTCATCGAGTCCCGCGGCGGGACGGCCGGCGGCCACGGCACCATGGCCGGCGCCCGCCTGCCCCTCAAGGGCCTGGGCCCGGCTGCCCGGAAGAGGCTCAAGGACGAGGTGGTCCGCGCCTTCCTCGACGCCCTGGGCGTGCGGGCGCGCAAGGGGAAGAAGCTGGTGTAGTGCTGTACCTGGATCACAACGCCATCACCCCCATGCGGCCGGAGGCCCTCTCCGCCGTGGAGCGGGCCCTGCGCGTTCCCGGGAACCCCAGCTCGGTGCACGCCGCCGGCCGCGCCGCACGCGACCTCCTCGATGGCGCGAGGGCCGCGGTGGCCGCGGCCCTCGGGGTGAGGCCCGCCGAGCTGGTCTTCACCTCCGGGGCCACCGAGGCGGCCGCCCTGGCCATCCGCGGCGTCCTGGGGGCGGCCCCCGCCGGCCGGCGCCGGCTGGTGGTGACCGCGGTCGAGCACCCCTGCGTCCTCTCGCTGGCTCGCGCCCTGGAGAGGGAGGGGACTCCCCTCACCGTGGTCCCGGTGGACCGGCGTGGGGAGGTGGATCCCGGCGCCTTCGGCGCGGCGCTGGGGCCGGACGTGGCGCTGGCCTGCGCCATGCGCGCCAACAACGAGACGGGCGTGGTGCTGCCGGTGCCCGAGCTCGCCCGCCTGGCCCACGCCGCCGGCGCGCCCCTCTTCTGCGACGCGGTGCAGGCCGCCGGGCGGATCCCCCTCGAGGTGCGGGAGCTCGGGGCGGACCTGTTGGCCCTCACCGGCCAGAAGCTGGGCGGCCCGCGGGGCGCGGGCCTCTTGTGGATCGCTCCCGGGCGGCGGCTGGCTCCTCTCCTGGGCGGCGAGCAGGAGAGGGGCCGGCGCGGAGGGACCGAGAACCTGCCCGGCGTGGCCGGGCTGGCGGCGGCGATGGCGGCCGCCTTCCGTGAGCAGCCGGCCCTGGCCGGGCGGCTGACCGCGCTGCGCGACCGCCTCGAGTCCGGCCTCCTCGGCGCGGTGCCCGGCGCCCGCGTCAACGGGGCCGGGGCGCCCCGCCTCCCCAACACCTCCTCCCTCACCTTCCCCGGCGCCGACGCCGAAGCCCTGCTCATGGCCCTCGACCTGGAGGGCCTGTGCGCCAGCGCCGGCGCCGCCTGCCATTCCGGGTCGACCGCGCCCTCCAGCGTCCTCCTGGCGCTCGGGCTCGGGGAGGCCGAGGCCCGATCCACCCTCCGCCTCTCGCTGGGCTGGAACACGACGCCGGAGGAGGTCGAGGAGGCGCTCCGCCTCGTCCCGCCGGTCGTCC
>Ga0335069_10008718_pt1 | contig 14480 bp, 9 predicted proteins | sample Lox_Sample_11_FD_206714 | JGI IMG/M metagenome (GOLD analysis project Ga0335069, IMG submission 206714) | Soil microbial communities from Loxahatchee National Wildlife Refuge, Florida, United States - Lox_Sample_1.1 | ecosystem: Environmental > Terrestrial > Soil > Wetlands | place: USA: Florida... | reverse complement strand
GCTGGTCGCCGCCGCGGACCGCGGCGCGCGTGGCGAGGGCGGCGCCATCGTGCTCGTCCGTGCCCGCCGCGCGGGATCGCTTGCGGCCAGAAGGCAGAGCCGCCAGGGACGGCCCGCGGCCCCCCCCGGGGGGAACTGCTAACCGGTGACTTGGCGCAGGGCGTAGGCTTCATAGTTGACGGGACATCCATGAAGGCGTGCCGGGGCCGTGAGGTTGACGCGAGCTCTGGTCAGCCTGCCTGCCCGGGTGGCCCAGGGAAGGAGCAAGTGCGGTCGTGGCACCTCGCGTACTAGTTGATGCGACCGACGTGCCAGCCGACCGGGGGGCGCTCGGCCGGTACGTTGACGGGCTGATCGGCGCGCTCGACGTGGCCGGCGCGGATCTGGCCGTTGTCTGCCAGCGTGCCGACGAGGAACGGTACGAGCGGCTTGCCCCGCACGCGCGGGTGGTAGCCGGCCCGACGGCGCTCGCGCACCGGTCCGCCCGGCTGGCCTGGGAACAGAGCGGGCTGCCGGTGGTGGCCCAGCAGGTCGACGCCGACGTCATCCACGTGCCTTACTACTCGATGCCGCTCCGGCCGGGTCGGCCCACCGTGGTGACGGTGCACGACGTCACGTTCTTCACCGAGCCCGAGCTGTACAGCCCGGTCGGCGCGATGTTCTTCAAGTCGGCGATCCGGACGGCCGCGCGCCGCGCGGCCCGGCTCATCGTGCCGTCCAAGGCGACCAGGGACGAGCTCGAGCGCGTGCTGAACGCCGATCCCACCAAGATCGACGTCGCCTACCACGGCGTGGACCACCGGCTCTTCCACCGGCCCGACCAGCAGCAGGTCACGGCGGTGTCCAACCGGCTCGGCCTGCACGGCAAGCCGTACGTGGCGTTCCTGGGGCTGCTCGAGCCGCGCAAGAACGTCGCCTCGCTGATCACCGGCTGGGCCGGGGCCGTCGCCGACATCGACGACCCGCCCGCGCTCGTCCTGGGCGGCGGCGGCGGCTGGAGCGAGGAGGTGGACGCGGCCGTGGCCTCGGTGCCGCCGCACCTGCGCCTGATCCGCCCCGGTTACCTGCGGTTCTCCGACCTGCCCGGCTTCCTGGGCGGGGCGACGGTGGTGGCATTCCCGAGCCGCGGGGAGGGGTTCGGGCTGCCGGTGCTGGAGGCGATGGCCTGCGGCGCGCCGGTGCTGACGACGCACTGCACCTCGCTGCCCGAGGTGGGCGGCGAGGCCGTGGCCTATACCGAACGCGACCCGGACAGCATCTGCGACGCCCTCCGCGCGCTGCTGGATGACGCCGCGCGGCGGAAGGCGCTCGGCGACGCCGGATACGCCCGGGCCCAGGAGTTCACCTGGGCGGCTTCGGCCGAGGCGCATCTGGCCTGCTACCGGCGGGCGGCCGAGCAGACCGCCGCAGACGTCAGCGCCGTGTAACCTCATCTCCCATGCCGCGTGAACCACTTGAGGCGATCGTCCTTGTCGGGGGCCAGGGCACCCGGCTGCGCCCGCTGACCCTGTCCGCGCCGAAGCCCCTGCTGCCCACCGCGGGCGTCCCGTTCCTGGCTCACCTGCTGGCCCGGGCGGCAATGGGCGGCGTCACCCGCGTGGTGCTCGCGACCTGCTACAAGGCGGAGATGTTCGCCTCGGCCCTAGGTGACGGCACGGCGTTCGGGCTGTCCATCGACTACGTGACCGAAGAGGTGCCGCTGGACACCGCCGGCGGGATCAGGAACGCGGCGGGCTCGCTGCGCGGCAGCGGCGCTGCCGACCCGGTGGTCGTGCTGAACTGCGACATCCTCTCCGGTCACGATCTGGGCGCGCAGATCGACCTGCACACCAAGACCGACGCCGCGGTGACGCTCCACCTGGTGGAGGTGGCGGACCCGTCCCGGTTCGGCGTCGTGCCGACCGACGAGTCGGGCCGGGTGACCGCCTTCCTGGAGAAGACGCCGGACCCGGTGACCAACCGGATCAACGCCGGCTGCTACGTGTTCCGGCGCGAGATCATCGGCCAGATCCCGGCCGGGCGCCGGGTGTCGGTGGAGCGGGAGACGTTCCCGGGGCTCATCGAGGCCGGCGCGCTCGTCATGGGCTACCACGAGTCGGCGTACTGGCTTGACGTCGGGACGCCGCAGGCGTTCGTGCGCGGCTCCTGCGACCTGGTGCTCGGGCGGCTGCCCGCCCCGGCGGTGCCCGGGCCGTCCGGGCCGTCGCTGGTGCTGGCGGACGCTTCGGTGGCCGCCGGCGCGGACGTGTCGGGAGGGACCGTCGTGGGCGTGGGCGCCTCGGTGGGCGCCGGGGCGACGGTCTTCGGCAGCGTGCTGTTCGATGCGGCCTCCGTGGGCGAGGGCGCCGTGGTGCGCGACTCGATCCTCGGCCGCGGCGCCGTGGTGGCTCCCGGCGCCGTGCTCGACGACGCGGTGATCGGCGACGGCGCGTTCATCGGCCCGGGCAACGAACTGGCCCGCGGCATCCGGGTGTGGCCGGGCACGCGGCTCGAGCCCACCTCGGTCCGCTTCTCCTCCGACATGTGATCCCATGACCGCGGACCCGGGCGTGACCGTCGGCCCGGGCTTTACCGCGGACCCGGCCGTGACCGCAGACCCGGCCGTGATCGCGGACGCCGGGCTGGTCCGCGAGTGGCCGGCGCCGTTCGCGCTCGACGTCCCGCTCACGCTGTCGGTGCACCGCCGCGGCGGCGGTGACCCCGCCTACCGCACGGACGCGGCCGGCGCCGTCTGGCGCACGTCACTGACCCCGGACGGCCCGGGCACGCTGCGGGTCAGCGCCGGCTCCCGCCGCGCCGTCGTGACCGGCCGGGCCTGGGGGCCGGGGGCAGGCTGGCTGCTGGACACCCTGCCCGCCCAGCTCGGCTTCCACGACGACCGGGCCGGGTTCGCCGCCCGCCATCCGGTGGTCGGCGAGCTCGCGCTGCGCTACCAGGGGCTGCGCGTCGGGCGCAGCGGGCGGGTCTTCGAGGCGCTGGTGCCCGCGGTCCTGGAGCAGAAGGTGGTCGGCCGCGAGGCCCACCGCGCGTGGCGCTTCCTGCTGCTCACCTACGGCGACCCGGCGCCGGGGCCCGCGCCGGGCGGGATGCGCGTGGTGCCGTCCCCCCGGACCTGGGCCCGGATTCCCTCCTGGGACTGGCACCGGGCCGGCGTCGAGGGCGTGCGGGCCCGGACGATCATCACCGCCGCGGAGGTCGCGGACCGGCTCGAGCAGGCGCTGGAGCTCGGCCCGGCCGAGGCGGACCGCCGCCTGCGGTCACTGCCCGGCATCGGCCCCTGGACCTCGGCCGAGATCAGGCAGCGGGCCATGGGCGACCCGGACGCGGTGTCGGTCGGCGACTACCACCTGCCGAACGTGGTCGGCTGGACGCTGGCCCGCCGGAAGACCGACGACGCCGGCATGCTCGAGCTACTCGCGCCCTACGCCGGGCACCGCTACCGGGTGACCAGGCTCATCGAGCTGGGCGGCAGCGGCCCCCCGCGCCGCGGCCCGCGGATGGCCGTCCGCGACTACCGCGGCTTCTAGCCGCGCGTAAAGTGCGAGCATGAGCGATTTTCCCGGCGACTCTGGTAACAGCGAGGCCGAAGGGCCGAACGAGGGCAAAGAGACCAGCGAGGCTCAAGGTGCCGCCGGGGTTTATGGTGCAGGCGGGGCGGTCACCGCGTCGGCCATGCGCCGGGCGCTGGCGCGGGCCAGGGACGGCAAGCCGCTCGACGCGGCCGAGGCCACCGTCCTGCTGCACGCCCGCGGCGAGGACCTGCGCACCTTGCTGGGCTACGCAGGCCGGACCAGGGACGCCGGCCTGGCCGCCGCCGGGCGGCCGGACGTCATCACCTACTCGCGGAAGGTCTTCATCCCGCTGACCAGGCTGTGCCGGGATCGCTGTGGCTACTGCACGTTCGCGACCGTGCCGCACCGGCTGGAGAGCCTGTACCTGGAACCGGACGAGGTGCTCGCCATCGCCCGCCGGGGCGCGGAAATGGGCTGCAAGGAGGCCCTGTTCACGCTGGGTGACCAGCCAGAGCAAAGATGGCACCAGGCCAGGGACTGGCTGGACGCGCACGGCTACGACGACACCCTGTCCTACGTCCGCGCCATGGCGATCCGCGTCCTGGAGGAAACCGGCCTGCTGCCGCACCTCAACCCGGGCGTGCTCAGCTGGCAGGATTTCCAGCGCCTCAAGCCGGTGGCCCCGTCGATGGGCATGATGCTCGAGACGACCGCGACCCGCCTGTTCACCGAGAAGGGCGGCCCGCACTTCGGCAGCCCCGACAAGGACCCCGCCGTCCGGCTGCGGGTGCTCGAGGACGCGGGCCGCAGCAGCGTCCCGTTCACCACGGGCATCCTCATCGGCATCGGCGAGACCCGGGCCGAACGCGCCGAGTCGGTCTTCGCCATCAGGAAGATCGCCCGTGAGTACCATGGCATCCAGGAAGTCATCGTGCAGAACTTCCGGGCCAAGCCGGACACCAAGATGCGCGGCACCCCGGACGCCGAACTCGACGACCTGGCCGCGACGATCGCCGTGACCAGGCTCGTCCTCGGCGCCAAGGCCCGCATCCAGGCGCCGCCCAACCTGGTGGGCGAGCAGTACGACCTCATCCTGCGGGCCGGCATCGACGACTGGGGCGGCGTCTCCCCGCTGACCCCGGACCACGTCAACCCCGAGCGCCCCTGGCCGGCCATCGACGAGCTCGCGGAGCGCACCGCCCGGGCGGGCTTCACGCTGCGCGAGCGCCTGACGATCTACCCGCCGTACCTCCGCGAGCCGTGGCTGGACCCGCGGCTGGCCGCCCACGTCTCGGCGCTGGCCGACCCGGCGACCGGCCTGGCCGCCGACGGCGCCGTGCCGCGCGGCCTGCCGTGGCAGGAACCCGACGGCGGCTGGGGCCAGGAAGAGACCGGCCGCACGGACCTGCACGTCTCCATCGACACCACCGGCCGTACCCATGACCGGCGCGCGGATTTCGCCGAGGTCTACGGCGACTGGGATGAGATTGCCGAACGGAGCGGCGTGCGCGCTCCGGGCCACCGTTCCAGCCCCGCCGCTGCTGCCGCCCCTGGCGCCCCTGCTGCCGCTGCCGTCCCTGGCGCCCGGGAGGTTCCCGCGGTCCTGTCCGGCGACGTCGCCGCCGCCCTCCGGCAGGCCGAACGCGACCCGGCCAGGCTCACCGACGCCCAGGCCATCGCCCTGCTGTCCGCGGACGGGGCGGACCTGGAGGCGCTGGCCGGGATCGCCGACGCGCTGCGGCGCGAGGCGGCGGGCGACGACGTCACCTATGTGGTGACCCGCAACATCAACTTCACCAATGTCTGCTACACCGGCTGCCGGTTCTGCGCGTTCGCGCAGCGCCGTACCGACGCCGACGCGTACACCCTCTCCCTGCAGCAGATCGGCGACCGCGCCGCCGAGGCGTGGGATGCCGGTGCCACGGAAGTGTGCATGCAGGGAGGCATCCATCCCGACCTGCCGGGGACAGCATATTTCGAAATCGCTTCCGAGGTCAAGCGGCGGCGCCCTGATCTTCACGTTCATGCGTTCTCTCCGATGGAGGTGGTGAACGGCGCGTCCCGGACCGGCCTGCCGATCAGGGAGTGGCTGGTGCGGGCGAAGGAGGCGGGCGTCAGCTCGCTGCCGGGGACCGCGGCGGAGATCCTCGACGACGACGTGCGCTGGGTGCTGACCAAGGGCAAGCTGCCCGCGTCGGTGTGGATCGAGGTGATCACCACGGCGCACCAGCTCGGCCTGCCGACCTCGGCCACGATGATGTACGGGCACGTGGACACGCCCGCGCACTGGGTGGGCCACCTGCGGGTGATCCGGTCGATCCAGGAGCGGACCGGCGGCTTCACCGAGTTCGTGCTGCTGCCGTTCATCCACGAGAACGCCCCCATCTACCTGGCGGGCCTGGCCCGGTCCGGGCCGACCAGGCGGGAGAACCGGGCGGTGCACGCGGTATCCCGGCTGCTGCTGCACGGGGCGATCGGCTCGATCCAGTGCTCCTGGGTCAAGCTCGGCGACGAGGGCTGCCGTGACGTGCTGCGGGGTGGCGTCAACGACCTCGGCGGGACGCTGATGGAGGAGACCATCAGCCGGATGGCCGGCGCGGACCACGGGTCCTACAAGACGATCAGCCAGCTCCGCGCCATCGCCGAGCCCCTCGGCCGCCCGATGCGGCAGCGCACCACCACCTACGGCGAGGTCCCGGAGGAACGGCGCGCCGCCGCGGCCGCCAGCGACGGCGTCTGCGCGTCGGTCCGCTCCGGCCTGCCGCTCCTCACAGCGTCAGGATGAAGTCGCCGGGGTCGCGCGGGGGGCGCGGCCTGGCCTGCTCGGCCGGATGGCCGACGGCGATGGCGCCCACGGGCCGCCAGCCGTCCGGCAGGTCCATCGCCCGGGCCGCGACCTCCTGGCAGAACAGGGTGCTGGAGATCCACGCCGAGCCGAGCCCGTCGACGGCCAGCGCGACGAGCAGGTTCTGCACCGCCGCGCCCATCGACACGGTGAACATGGCCTGCTCCGACCGGCTGCGCCGTTCGTCGGGATAGTCGTGCGCCGCGTCGGTGACCAGGCACGGCACGATGATCAGCGGCGCGAGCCGCAGCACGTCCCCGCGGCGCAGCCTGCGGGTGATCTGCTCCTCGGTGAACCCGTCCCGGCACAGGTCGGCGATCCAGGCCTGGCGCATCGCGTCGACCAGCCGCGTCCGGGCCGCGGCCGTTTCCAGGATCACGAAGCGCCACGGCTCGCTGTGGTGCGGCGCAGGCGCGGTCAGCGCGGTGGCGACGGCCCGGCGGACCGCCCCGGCGTCGACGGGCTCGGCGGTGAACGCCCGGATGGTGCGGCGGGCCAGCGGCACGTCCGCCGATCCGAACCGGAACATGTCCTCGTCGGCCGGCCTGATGATGGCCCGCGCGCCGGGGCCGTCCGGTTCGGTCACCAGGTAGGCCAGGCCGCGCACCACCGCGACGGGGACGTGTGACGTCTTGCCCTTCACCAGGTCCGCGGCGGCGGCGATCTCGTCGGCGACGGCAGCCACCGTGACCTCGAGGATGTTGCCGAACGTGTCCGGCTCGCCGCGGTAGTCCCGCACCGGGATCACCCCGGCCGCGCCGATGGCGTGGTCGGTCTGCCCCGCCCGCCACGGCCGGCCCATGGTATCGGTGACGATTACGCCGAGGCTCAGCCCGGTACGGTGGCGCAGCGCCTTGCGCAGCCGCCGGGCGGACTCGTCCGGATCCTCGGGCAGCAGCACCACGGTCCCGGGGACGGTGTTGGACTCGTCCACGCCGGCCGCCGCCAGGACCAGGCCGTGCCTGGTCTGCGCGATGGTGGTGGCGCCGCGCCGGGCGACCACCCGCACCGTCTCCGTCTCGATGGCCTGCTCGCGGTCGGCGGCGACCACCCGGCCCTCCGCCTTGCTCACGATCTTCGAGGTGACGACGAGGATGTCGCCCTCGCGCAGGTCCGGGGCGGCCCCGGCGATGAGCGCGGCCAGGTCGCTGCCCGCGGTGATCTCCGGCAGCCCGGTGACCGGGAGGACCGTGACGGGTGCGACGGCGCTCACCTGAGCTCCAGGGCCAGGTCGAGCGCGGCGCGGGCGATCGTCGCGGTGGCGGGCAGGTCGCGCATGTACAGCGGCAGCGCGCGCACCTCGATCCCGGCCAGCGCCGGATCGTCACCGGTCGCCTTGTCCTGGTCATCGACGAGCCAGCCGTCGATGAGCCCGGGTCCGTAGTGCGCGCCCACGGCCGCGGCCGAGGTCTCGACCCCGATAGCGGCCAGGCAGGCGTCGGCCATCCCGCGCACCGGCGCGCCGCCGATGATCGGCGACACGCCCACCGTGGTCTTGGCCGCGACCGCCGTCCTGATGCCGGGCACGGCCAGGATGGTGCCGATGCTGACCACGGGGTTGGACGGCGGGAACAGGACCACGTCGGCCGCCTCGATGGCGTCGAGCACGCCGGGCGCCGGCCGGGCCTGCGCCGCGCCGGAGGCGACGATGTCCGCCGCGGGCGTCTCGGCGTGCATCCGGACCCACCACTCCTGGAAGTGGACCACGCGCCGCTTGCCGGGGTCCTCGGGTCCGGCCAGCACGACGTGGGTCTCCACCGGGTCGTCGGACATCGGCAGCAGCCGCACCCCGGGCTGCCACCGGCGGCAGAGCACCTCGGTCGCGGCGGAAAGCGGCTGTCCGGCCCCCAGAAGCTGGCTGCGCAGGATGTGGGTGGCGAAGTCCCGGTCACCGAGCGTGAACCAGTCCGGGCTCGCGCCGTAGGCCGCGAGCTCGGCCCGGATGCTGAAGGTCTCCCCGGCCCGCCCCCAGCCCTGGTCCTCGTTGATGCCGCCGCCCAGCGTGTACATGACGGTGTCCAGGTCCGGGCAGACCCGCAGGCCGAACAGGGTGATGTCGTCGCCGGTGTTCCCGATGACGGTGATCTCGGCGCCGGGCGCGGCTCGCTTCAGACCGCGGAGAAAGCGGGCGGCGCCCACGCCGCCCGCGAGCACGGTGATGCGCATAACTGTAAAGTGTGGCAGGTCTCGCCGGCCGCGCCCGCCGGGGACGGGGGCCCGGGTCCCCGGGCGAGACGCGCCCGCGGGGGTGGTGGCGCGCCGGCCCCGCAAGACGAGGGCTGGGGGCCCGCGCATCCCGGCGAGACGCGCCCGCGCATGGGCCGGTTGAGCCGGGAGCGGCCGCCGGTGCCGGTGTGCCGCACAGCGATTGTGGATTAAGTAGTCACGTCATAGACGCTGAGTAATTTATCTCGCATCCCGGACAACGGGGGGCCCTATCACATTTTTCCGCTTGACTTGAAGCAAGACACGCAGGTGTAATTTCATTGGTGTGATTCTCGTCTGACTGGGGAGTGGGGCGAGACCGGGGGCCCGGGTGACGGGCCTGGGTAACGGGCCCGGGTAACGGGGGAGAGTGGGGAGGGAGGATGCGCTATGACTGAGGTCATCGTCCCGCTGGCGCAGGTCTTCGTCAGTCCAGATGATGTTGACGAGCTGGGCTGGCAGGATCAGGCGCTGTGCGCACAGACAGATCCGGAGGCGTTCTTCCCGGAGAAGGGCGGATCGACCCGGGAAGCCAAGCGGGTGTGCCGCAGCTGCGAAGTCCGTGCCGAGTGCCTGGAGTACGCACTCGAGCATGACGAGCGGTTCGGCATCTGGGGCGGCATGTCCGAACGCGAGCGGCGCCGCCTGAAGCGCCAGGCGGGCTAGCCGGCCGGACATCGCGCGTTCACCCTGCTGCGCGAGTTCCGGCTGTGTATCTTTAGTGCTGTCGTGAGCGCCGGGGGTGCCGTTCACGTAGTCCACGCGCTCTTGCCGGGCGGGTAGCCGTGCGGGGCGCCGTCGCCCAGGCCACCAGACAGGACCCTTGTCACAGAACGCATCGCCCCTCCGTCACGTCGTTACCGCCGTGGTCGTCGCGCACGACGGGGCCCGGCTGCTGCCGGGACTCATCCACGCGGTACGGGAGCAGACGCATCCGGTGCACGGCATCGTGGGGGTGGACACCGGCAGCCAGGACCGCAGCGGGGCGACGCTGACCGAACTGCTCGGCCAGGACGCGGTCTTCGGCATGGAGCCGGAAACCGGCTACGGCGCCGCCGTGGCCCGCGCCCTGCAGCACCCCGCGGCCCGCGGGCCGGCCGAGGGAGGCCGCGGGTCCCAGTGGATATGGCTGCTGCACGATGACTGCGAGCCCGCCCTCGACGCCCTGGAGCACCTGCTCAACGGGGCCAGCCGCAGCCGGTCGGTGGCGATCCTCGGCCCCAAGCTGAAGGACCTGTCGGACCGGCGCGTCGTGCGCGAGGCGGGTATCACCACCGACCGGGCGGGGCGGCGCCTCACCGGGGTCGAGCCGGGCGAGATCGACCAGGGCCAGCACGACGGCAACCGGGCCGTGCTGGCGGTCAGCTCGGCGGGCATGCTGATCCGGCGCGACGTCTGGGATCAGCTCGGCGGCTTCGACCGCAACCTGCCTCTGTTCCGCGACGACATCGACTTCTGCTGGCGGGCGCACGCGGCCGGCCACGAGGTGCGGGTGATCACCGACGCGGTGGTGTACCACCGCGAGCTCTCGGCCAGGCAGATCCGCAAGACGCCCGCGACCGGCGGCCGTCCGCGCCTGCTCGACCGGCGCAGCGCGCTGTACGTCTTCGCCGTCAACCTGCCGTTCTGGCCCATGCTCCGGGTGGTGGGCGGCTGCGTCGCCGGGTCCCTGGTGCGTGCGGCGTACTTCCTCATCACCAAGCAGCAGCACAAGGCGGCGGCTCAGCTCGGGGCGGTCGCCTGGCTGCTGCGGCATCCCGTGCTGCTCCGGCGCGAGCGCCGCCGCCGCGCCGCCGGCCGCAAGCACGGCTACGCGGTCCTGCGCGGCCAACTGCCGCGCGGCAGGCCGCTGGCCCGGCTCGCCGAGTCGGCCGTGGCCCTGCTGTCCCGCGGAGCCGGCTACGAAAGCGGCGGGCTGCACCACGCAGTGGTGGACGAGCCGGGTGACGACTTGCCGCTCCCGGCCACCGATTCGGTCATCCGGCGCGTGCTCACCAGCCCCGGCGTCCTGCTCGTCGCGGGCCTGGCCGTGGTCGCGCTGGTCGCCGAGCGGTCGCTGACCGGCCCGGTGCTCTCGGGATCCGGCCCGCTCGGCGGCGGGGCGCTGGTGCCCGCCTGGGGCGGCGCGGGCGGCCTGTGGCGCGAGTACCTGGCGGGCTACCACGACACGGGTATCGGCTCGGCCGCGGGCACCCCGCCGTACATCGCCGTGATGGCCGCCCTGGCCACCCTGTTCGGGGGGAAGCCCTGGCTGGCCACGGACGTGCTGTTGCTCGGCTGCGTGCCCGCGGCCGGGATCACGGCGTTCCTCGCCACCCGGCGCCTCACGTCCGTGCTGGCCGCGAGGATCTGGATCGCGGTCAGCTACGCGCTGCTCCCGGTGGCCGCCGGCGCCGTGGCGGCCGGCCGGATCGGCACCGCGACCGCCTTCGTGCTGCTCCCGCTGATCGGCAGCATGATCGGGCGGGTGCTGACCGCGCCCCCGCGGCAGGCCCGCCGCGCCGCCTGGGCGGCCGGCCTGCTGACCGCGATCGCCGCGGCCTTCGTGCCGCTGGCCTGGCCGGTCGTGGTGATCGCCGCGCTCGCGGCGGCGGCCGCCTGGCGCTGGCTCGGCACGCCGACCGTCGTCAACGCCGCGATCGTCGCCGCTGTCCCGGCCGTCCTCCTCATACCCTGGACCTTCCACCTGGTCACGAGCCCTTCCGCGTTCTTCGGCGAGGCGGGCCTGGTCAGGCCCGGGCTGGCCGCCGCCCTGCGGCCGGAGACGCTGCTGCTGCTCAGCCCGGGCGGCCCCGGGCTGCCCCCGGCCTGGGTCACCGCCGGGCTCGTCCTGCCCGCGTTCGGCGCGCTGCTCACCCGCCGGCGGACCGCCCTGGTGTACACCGGATGGGGCATCGCGCTGGGCGGAATGGTCCTGGCCCTGGTGGTGAGCCGGGCCCGGGTGACGCCGCCGCAAGGCGGGACTCCGGTCAGCGCCTGGCCGGGCCTCGCGATCGCGATCGCCGCGGCCGGGCTGCTGCTCGCGGCCACGCCGCTGATCGAGGTGCTCGGCCGTGCCCTGGGCGGGACCAGGGCTCCCGCGGCCGAGCGGTCCGCGGGCCGGCCCGGCGGCGGCTGGCGTTTCCCCGCGACCGTGGCCGGCCTGGCCGCGGTGGCCTCGGTGCCCGTGCTGGCGGCCGGATACTGGCTGGCTGACGGGCTGGGCGGGCCGGTGGCGGCGGTGGGATCGCCGATCCTGCCTCCCTTCGTGGCGGCCTCGTCGGCCGGCCCCGACCAGACCAGGACGCTGGTGCTCCGTCAGGCCGGCGGGACGCTGTCCTACGCCGTCCTGCGTGATGCCGACCCCGTGCTCGGCGAGCCCGAACTGGCCGAGACCGCCTCCTCGACCCGCGCTCTGGAGGGCGCCGTCGCCATCCTGGCCGCTGCGGGCAGCGGCGACGCTGGAGACACCGGGCAGGCGCTGAGCCAGTTCGACATCGGCTACCTGCTGCTGCCTTCCCCGGTCGACCAGGCACTGGCGGCACAGCTCAACGCGGCGGCCGGCCTTCAGCCGCTGACCCAGGCGCCCTCATACGACCTGTGGCAGGTTTCCGGCACGGTGGCGCGGGTCCGCGTCCTGGGCGCGGGCGGTACCGCGGTCCCGGTCCCCTCGGGGCCGGTCGGCGTGAACGCGGTCCTCCCGCCCGGCACCTCGGGCACGCTGGTGCTGGCCGAGGCCGCGGGCGGCTGGTCCGCCACCCTCAACGGAAGGCCGCTGACCAAGCTGGCGGCACCGGTAGACGGCTGGGCGCAGGGGTTCCTGCTCCCCGCGGGCGGCGGCCGCCTGGTCATCGCGCGCCACGAGACGGCCAGGGACGTCAGCCTCGGCGTCGAGGCCGCCGCCCTGCTCGTCGCCTTCGTGCTCGCCCTGCCCGGCACCCGGTCGCCGGCCCCCGGGCCGGCCGCCGCCACCGGGACCGGCGCGGACGCCGGTACCAGTCCCGCCGCCGGCCGGCGGCGGGAGCGCGCCGCGGGCGCGCGGTCGGCCCGTCGCAAGCGACGGCCGCAGGTCGCCCTGGTCGGCGCCGGCGCCGGGGAAGTCCCCCGCGCCGAAGACGCTGACGGCAACGGCGCCGGCCACGGGCCCGGCGCCGCGGTCGCGGTATCCCCGTCCGGCTCCGATGGCGACGCCGGATACGCCGCGGACGCCGGACACCCCGCTGAGCCCTGGCCCGACTTTGAGCCCGACGCGGCTCCCTGGCCCGACGCGGCTCCCTGGCCCGACGCTGAACCCTGGCCGGGCGCACACTCCCGGTCCGGCGCGGACCCCTGGCCCGGGGCGGACGCCGGCACCGGACCCGGTGCCCCGGCGGACGCCGAACACCGCGGCGGGCCGTCCGCCGGGTATCCGGCCGCGGTCGGAACGGCGCGTCCCCCGGCGCACGGCGCCGGCCCCGTGCTGGGCGCCACGCCGCTCTCCGAGGAGGGGCATGCGCCCTGGGCCGGCCTGGGCCGGGTCACGCGAGGCGACGCCGGCGCCGCGACCCGGCATGACCCCGCACCCGGACCCGCACCCGCGGCGCCGCGGCGCGGCCGCGGCGGCGCGCATGCGGCGCGGCACGGGAAGCCGCCGCGACGGCGCCGGGGCGATCCCGCGGACCAGCCCGGCGACCACGGTGACCCGTCATGAGGCTCGTCCGCCTGGTGCCCGCCGGGGTGGTCCTGGTGGCGCTGGGCGCCGTCGCGGGCGTCGCGCAGCTGGACCATCCCGCGCCGCCTGGCCCAGGGTCCACCGCCACCGTGACCCAGCAGGTCACGGTCACCTCCGCCGCCCGTGCCTGTCCTCCCGCCCAGGGCAGCGGCGCGGGCCCGGTCGCGCTGATCGCCCGTCCCGCCGGCCCCGCGACCGCCCCGGGCACCACGCCCATGGGCCGCGTCCAGCTGACCGCACTGCCGCCGGCCGGCGTGCCGCTGCGCGCGACCAGCCCCGTCCTCGCGCAGAGCCCGGGTGTGCTCTCGCTGCTGACGGTTCCCGCCGGGGTAAGCGCCGGCCAGAAGGGCACCCCGGTGGCCGAGGGCTGGTCGGTGGCCGCGAGCGGCACGATGGCCCAGGCCGTGGAGGCCGAGCTGGCGCAGAGTTCCGGCCTGGCCAGCATCCGCTGCGGCGAGCCTGGCTCGGACATCTGGTTCGTGGGGCCCGGACAGCAGAACGGCGCGGCCCAGATCCAGCTCGACCTGATGAACGTCGACTCGCTGGCCGCCAGCGTGGACGTCAGCGTGATCACCGACGCCGGCCAGGCCCAGGCGGGCAACGACAACGGGATCACGGTCCCGCCGCACCAGACCGTGACCGAATCCCTGTCCGCCATGGCCAGCGGGTCCAGCGTGGTCGCCATCGAGGTGCACACCAGCATCGGCCGGGTGGCGGCCGACGTCGCCGAGAGCTCGTCCCACGGCGGCACCGCCAGCTGGCTGCCCAGCACGGCCGCGCCGTCCACGCAGCTGGTGATCCCCGGCGTGCCGCCGTCCGGCGGCACCGCGGGGCTCTTCCTCGCCGTCCCCGGGACCACCAGCGCCAAGGTCAGCGTGGTCGCGATCACCCCGCAGGGAAACTACCGCCCGTTCGGGACGCAGTCGGTTGACCTGCCCGGAGAATCGGCCTCCTACGCGCCCCTCACGCCGCTCGGCGGCACCGCGGCCGCGCTCGAGATCACCTCGAACGTCCCGGTCGCCGCCGGGGTGCTGGTATCCGGCAGCGGCGTCGGCGCCTTCGCCGCCGCCACGGCGCCCATCAGCGAGCAGGCCGTCATCGCGGGCAACACGAGCGGGCCGGGCCTGGCCGCCTCGGTCGTGCTGTCCGCTCCGGCCGGGGCGGCGCGGGTCCGCCTGACCGAGATCGCCCAGGCCAGCCCGGGCGCCCCGAGTTCGGGCAAGCAGGG
>Ga0335069_10008717_pt1 | contig 14480 bp, 4 predicted proteins | sample Lox_Sample_11_FD_206714 | JGI IMG/M metagenome (GOLD analysis project Ga0335069, IMG submission 206714) | Soil microbial communities from Loxahatchee National Wildlife Refuge, Florida, United States - Lox_Sample_1.1 | ecosystem: Environmental > Terrestrial > Soil > Wetlands | place: USA: Florida... | reverse complement strand
TTCGGGTGGCCTTCCTACTGTGCATATCAGGAAGGAAAGTTCAAAGGTTCAAACGCCGAGCGCGCAAGCGCCGGCTCCCAATCGCCCGATGGCGATGCGACCGATTGCGATCCGCCGGGTGAATTCCCGGGACCGGGCAATCCGCTGGGTGACGATCGGGTTTTCGATTGCGGTCGTGGTCTTGATGCTCGCCAAGCGCAATCATCCGGTTCCGCGTGTAAGTGTTCCCGCGTCGGCTGTCATAATCCATTCGCAGGCACCTGCGGCTCGCCAGCAAGCGTCCTACGTTCGAGAGCAGGTCGCAGCTATTCCAAACCCGGTCGCCGCCGTTCAGGAGAATAGCGCGGCGGCGGTTGCCTCGATTCAAGGAGCAGTGGACGAGGCGCAGAACGTCGGCTTCTTCTCGATGGTCATTAGCCGGCTGCAAGGCATTGCCGATTCGATTCAGCGGAGCGGAATGCGGACTGGTGATTTTGCGGTCGCAATGATCTGGTTCATTTGGGGCTGTGCGATGGCCGTCGCAAACTGGCTTGTGGTCAGCGTATTGGATCTGCGCTCCGCGGCGTCCACCTTGGGGTACAACGCTGCCGAGCAGATCGGGTGGATAACCCGCGTGGTGGCGGCAACCCTGCTTGGTTTGGTCGTGACGTTCCTGTGGGTACCAGTGCATACCACATGGAAGATGCGCCACGTGCTCCGCTATCGTCCACAGAACCTGCGCTAGGTTTTTGAAAACGCCCGATTGTCGGGAAGCGGTGCATTACTGCTCCCCGGCGATCGGGCGTTAGTGTTTTTGCCTCAGGTGCATTTGGCGGTCTACGGACAGAATCGAGCGGACTTTGGCGGCCGGATCCGGTGCCTTAACTATATCGGTGATTATCGCAACCGCGTCGGCGCCGGCGCCAAGCACTTCTGCAGTCGTTAGTTCCGTGATTCCGCCGATCGCCACGATCGGGATTGTCACTGCCGCGCGAACCGCGGCGAGCGCATCCAGTCCCAAACCGGTGGCGTTGGATTTCAGGCCGCCTGGATAAATTGGCCCGAAGCCGATGTAATCGGCGCCGCCTGCCTGAGCCTCCCGCGCCTGTTCGATGCTGTGAGTTGAGATTCCGATTATCTTATCTGGACCAACTAATTTCCTTGCCGCGGCGAGCGGCAGATCATCCTGTCCGAGATGAACGCCATCGGCGCCCGACAGCATCGCAATATCGACGCGGTCGTTCACTATGAAAATCGCGGCATGCTGCCGGGCCATCCGCGCAATTTCCATCGCCGCCGCGAGCATAGATTGCCCACCTGCATGCTTGTACCGCAACTGGATAATCCGCGCTCCCGCCTCAAGAAGCGGCTTTGCCAGGTCAGCTGGGTCGTACCCGCCGCCAATCGAATCTGCCATCGCGTAAAAATGCGACGGGAGGCGGATCATTGTGGGGGATATTTGGTCAGAACGATTTTATGGTCGATGATTTTCTTGCGCAGCGTATTGCGATTCAGCCCGAGCATACGGGCCGCGCGGACCTGGTTACCGCCCGCGCGTTTGAGCGCCAATTCGATCAGCGGCCGTTCAATTTCCTCAACCAGCTTGTGATACAGGTCGCGCGGTTCGGCGCCGTCGGGCGAGTCGAACCAGGCGGCGATGCGCCCGCCGATTACGTCTGAAATTGCCGTCGCGTCGTCCGCTTCCGGCTGAGATTTGGTGGCGGTTGCCGTGTTGGAGAGGTCGATATCGTCAGCCTGTATTACGGCTCCGGGTGCGAGCAGCGCGGCGCGCATTGCCGTGTTTTCCAATTCACGGACATTGCCGGGCCATCCGTAAGATTGAAGCTTCGTACGGGCCTCGGGGCTGACGCCGCTGGTACGTGCGCCCATCTCCTGCACGGCCTTACCAATAAAGTAATCCGTCAACTCGGGAATGTCCTCGCGCCGTTCGCGCAGCGCCGGCATTTGAATCGGAATCACTCGCAGCCGAAAGTACAAGTCTTCGCGAAAGCGGCCGGCGCTCACCCGCGCCGCTAGATTTTGATTGGTGGCGGCGATCACGCGCGCCTTGAGCTTCAGCGTTTCAACCGAACCCACGCGATTGAACTCGCGCTCCTGAAGTACGCGCAGGAGCTTGGGCTGCAATTCGAGCGGCAGATCGCCGATTTCGTCGAGAAAGATCGTGCCGGTGCCCGCCATCTCGAATTTGCCGGCGCGGCGATCCACGGCGCCGGTAAACGAACCACGCTCGTGGCCGAACAGTTCGCTCTCCAACAACCCCTGCGGAATGGCGGAGCAGTTGACGGCGATGAACGGCGCCCGCCATCGCGGCGACTTGAAATGGATCGCGCGCGCAACCAGTTCCTTGCCGGTGCCGCTTTCTCCTGAGAGTAGAACCGTCGCATCATTGGTGACGACGCGCCCGATTAGCTTGTAGACCTCCTGCATCGCGGGGCTGCGGCCGATTATTTCGCCGCCTACGAGTTGGGGGCTAATCTCTTCCTTTAGGCGATCGAAATCGGCAGCCTGGTTTGCCAGTTCGGATGCCCGGCGAATTGCTGCCGCCACCAGGTCGAGATTGGCGAATGGTTTGGTGAGATAGTCGTGTGCGCCGCGCTTCATCGCTTCGACCGCGTTGTTCATCGTGCTGGCCGCGGTGATTACGATGATGAGCGTGCGGACGCCTTTTTCGCGCGCGGCCGATAGAACCTCCAGTCCGCCGGCGCCGGGCATGATTATGTCCAGCAGTGCGACGTCGAAGCGATTGCCTTCCAGTGCGGCAAGGGCGGCATCGCTGTCCTGAGCCTCCTCGACACGATAACCGTCGGCCTCCAGGCGATGACGCAGGACCAGGCGAATCGCCGGGTCGTCGTCGGCGATCAGGATCGCCGGACCGGTGCCCGGCTCCTTGAGTTTTTCGGCGAAATCAGGCGTCGCCGCGCGCATCGGAGTACCTGCCATTGGGGTTATCGTAACAGTTAACCGGTTCCCACCGCGAGTGGTTTGAAGCGTCGATAATTTCCGTCCAGCGTCACAACGGCTGCTAATCCACGCGTAAATTTGCGAACATTAATTTGGACGACCCTCTTGAGCGTATGATAATGCTCAATTACTCTATGCAAGTCGCAATTTGGTTCACGCGAGAAAGGAGCTTGGTCGAACCAAAATTTGAACACCGCCCGCCGCAGCCTTGCTGCCTCCTTACTATTTGCCGCACTTATCATCAGCGTTGCGGCTACACGAGCCGCCAACGGCACAGCTACGCGATCGAACTCGCTCATTACTGAGCAAATCAACGAGAACAACCTGGTTACGCTTGCGGGCAATACGCGGCCTGAGGCGAACACGCGCAACGATCGCGGCGCCGTCTACGATAGTTTTCCGCTGAATCATATCTGGCTATTGATGCGCCGTCCCGCGCATCGCCAAAAGGCGCTCGACAAGCTGGCGCGAGACCAGATGGACAAGAAATCGCCGAATTTCCACAAATGGATCGGCGCAGACCAGATTGGCGAACAGTACGGGCCGTCCAAGGCCGACCAGAAAAAGGTAACCGATTGGCTGAAGGCGCACGGTTTCAAAGTTAACTTGGTTTATAAAAATCAGGTGTTGATCGATTTCGGTGGAACCGCGGGCCAGGTTCGGGACACCTTCCACACCGAGATTCACAATCTCCAGGTACGCGGCAAGACGTACTTCGCCAACATGAGCGACCCGAAGATTCCCGCAGCGCTGGCACCGGCTGTCGTCGGAATCGTGTCCCTCAATAACTTCCGGCCGCATACGCCACTTCATTCGGCATACCCGGAGTACACGCCGAGCGGCGAAGGCTTGGGATTCCAAGGCGGCCAAGCGTACCTGCTGGTGCCGGAAGATATTCAAAACATCTATGAACTCGTCGGGCCTCTAGATAACGGGGCTACCGGCACCGGCCAGACCATCGCTGTGCTGGAGGACAGCGACGCATACAACTCCAGCGACTGGAACACTTTTAGGAGCGAGTTTGGATTATCGTCGTACAGCAGCGGCTCATTAAGCACGATTCATCCGTCTCCCACCGGGGGTGACACCTGCAACGGCAGTGGATGCAATTGCAACGATCCTAGCTCCAATAGCAATGAGAGCGAGGCGATACTTGATGCGGAGTGGGCCAGCGCCGCAGCTCCCAATGCGACAATCGACCTAGCGGCGTGTAGTGATAGCGGGACTGCATTTGGCGGCTTTATAGCGATGCAGAACCTGCTGAACGGCGGCAATCCTCCGGCGATCATGAGCATAAGCTACGCCGAATCCGAAGAAAAACTCGGAGCGACTTACAACGCCTTCATCGACACTCTTTACCAGCAAGCATGGACTGCCGGCGTGGCGGTTTTCGTATCCGCGGGCGATGTGGGTGCCGCTATGTCGGACGACGCTTCAACTCTTCCGAACTATGCGTCGGACGGAATTACAGTTAATGGATTTGCTTCCACGCCTTACGATGTTGCCGTCGGCGGTACCGATTTTAGGGACGGTTACCAAGGCAATGAGACCACCTACTGGAATTCGACCAATGACTCCAACTACGGCTCGGTCAAATCCGGCGTCTTTTATATTCCCGAAATTCCGTGGAACGATTCATGCGGGAGCGAGCTGATTGCCAAAATTCTGACCGGATCGACGAAAACTTACAGCTCGACTGGCCTCTGCAACCTTTCGGAGAATACCGCGCCGTGGAATCTGCACACCATCGTTGCGGGCGGCGGAGGGCCCAGCGAGTGCGCAACCGGAACTCCGTCCACATCCGGCGTAAAAAGCGGTACGTGCGCCGGCTATGCCAAGCCGTCGTGGCAATCCATTGTCGGTAATCCGAGCGACGGCGTCCGCGACATCCCGGACGTATCCTTGTTCTCAGGCGACGGCATCTGGAGCCACGCCTACGTTTACTGCGACACGGGAAGCACTTCCTGTTCGGGTGCGCCATACACTTGGTCGCTGGGCGGAGGCACCTCGTTTTCTGCGCCGATCATGGCCGGGATGCACGCACTGGTTAACTCATACTACGGAAACCAGGGAAATCCGGTCCAAGTGTATTATGAGATAGCGTCCAGCGAGTATGGGAGTTCCGGCCTTTCTTCATGTTATTCCGTGAATGTCGCTGTAAGTGCCGACGGTTGCGCTTTCCAAGACATTACGGACGGTGACAGCGATGTCCCCTGCGAAGGCAGCAACAATTGCTATTTGCCGTCGGGCACCTACGGTGTCCTGTCCACTTCAAATTCGTCTTACGCACCTGCGTACGGGGCGGGAGTGGGATGGGATTTCTCAACCGGTATCGGCTCGCCAAATGCAACTACGCTGTTCTTGGACTTCGACAGTCACCTGCGGACTCCGACAGCTACGGCGACGGCAACCAGGTCGCCGACGGTGACCCGCACGGCCTCTCCGACCGTCACAACAACCAGAACCGCAACGCCATCGCCGACGGCTACCAGGACCCCCACGGCGACGGTGACCGCAACCAGAACTGCAACGCCATCGCCGACGGCCACGGTCACGGCGACAGCCACCCGATCGCCGACGGCGACCGTTTCACCGACTGCGACGTTGTCGCCCACCGGGACCGTATCGCCCACCGCGACCACGACGGCGACGGCGACCCGATCTCCAACGATGACGCGAACCATGACACCGACCGCGACAGTGACCGCGACCGTGACGCAGACTCCCACGGCAACCACCACGGTCACGGCCACAACTACCACCACGCCGACGCCAATTTGGCCGACGTTTCATCACGATATTCAGCGCACCGGCCTGAGCTCGTTCAATACCAGTTCGAATACCGGCGCGACGAATTGGACCGCGACGACCAGCGGCGAGGTGGAATCGTCACCGGCGCTAAGCATCAACGGCAACACGGTCTACGCAGCGTCTGATGACGGCTATTTATACGCGTATAGTACCTCGAATGGTTCGCAATTGTGGAAATTCCAGATTAATTCGACGACCGGCATCTCGGAGACATCGTCGCCCGCGGTGAGCATCAACGGGACAATCTACGTTGGAACGCAAAACGACAATTTATATGCCATCAACTCCGGCGGTTCGGAGAAATGGGTGTATACAACCGGCGGAGAGATTTCGTCATCTCCAATAATCGGGTCCGACGGGACGATCTACTTCGGCTCCGGCGATGGCAACCTCTACGCGCTGACGGACGGCGGTCAAGGGACGGTATCTGAAAAGTGGGCGTACAACATCGGCAACGTGGTAGATTCATCTCCTACGATTAGCAACGACGGCGGCACAATTTACGTTGGCACGGATACCGGCTCGCTCTTCGCCATCAATACGTCGAGCGGCACAAAAAAATGGCAGAAGGCTCTCGATACTCAGGGAATCACTGCGGTCGCGGTCGGATCTAACGGTAGAATCTATTACAACTCGTACAACGATAATTTCATATATGCAGTCACCGATAATGGGACTTCCGCAACCGTCGATTGGTCGGTATCCGCCCCCAGCACCGATTCGTCGTTCTCCACCACAGCGATTGGTCCCAGTGGAACGATTTACTTTGCCTCCAACGGCGGCGCGCTAAGTGCAATCACCGACAACGGCTCATCCGGCACGCTTAACTGGACCTTCCAAACGAGCGACAGTTCGGATTCCTCGCCCGCAGTCGGCTCCGATGGCACCATTTTTATCGGCACAAACAGCGGCTACGTTTACGCGGTTACCGACAACGGTTCGTCGGCTACGCAAAAGTGGGTAGTCGCGACCGGAAGCTCCGTTAATTCATCTCCGGCTATCGGGTCCGACGGTACGGTCTATATCGGCTCTCAAAACGACAAGCTTTATGCAATAAATACCGGCCCGGTGGCCACTCCCACCGCAACCCGGACAACGACCACCACTCCGTCTCCGACGCTCACCAGGACCTCCACGCCTACAACAACCGCGACCCCGACCGTGACACTCACGGTCACTTTGACAACAACCACAACCGCATCGCCGACGCTGACCGCGACTGATACGGCCACTCAATCCGCGACCCCAACTTTTATGGCCACCGCGACAATCACGAGAACCACGACGGCGACGGCGACCGGTACTTTCGGAGGCGGGACTCGAACGGCATCGGCGACGTTCTCTCCAACGCTGACGGTGACCGCTACTGCATCGGCAACCAAGACCTTCACCGCAACGGCCACATTTACTGCTACATCGATCGCGACCAGAACCGCCACGATGACCGCGACGCCGACCTCCATCCCGACCACATCGGTGAGCGTGGGGCCGAGTTCGTGCGACTCCGGAAGCGTGGTGGAGGGCAACACTTCGACGAGCTGCGTGCTCACGCTGAATAATACCGGATTCACCAACCATGCGATTATCAGCAGCATCGCGATCGACGACACGCTGGACTTCGGAGTGTTCTTCACCGACTGCCAGTCGCCGGGCGGAATCCCCGCCCAGTCATCGTGCTCGATAAACGTATCATTCACTCCGCAGAGCACCGGAAGTTTCACGACGCAAATGCACGTGTACGACAATGCTTCGAGCAGCCCGCAAAGCGTGACATTGACCGGAACTGGATCGCTGCCGCCCTCCACGTCGGACACGATCGCGCCTAATCCGCTCGATTTTGGCGGCTCGCCGGTGACAGTGGCCAACGAGCAGTTCATTACGGTGAACAACACCGGCTTTACCAATCCGCTGGTGCTGCAGACTCTGACGCTTGACGACACAACTTCCGGTTACACGGGACCGAATGAGTTCGCACTGGTACCGGCCGATTCGAGCTGTCCGACCGAGCCTGCGGGACTTGGGCCGCAGGCGAGCTGTATCATCGCAATTGATCTTACGGCGGATGCGTCGCATGTGGACGCGTCGATCACCGGAACGCTGGTAATCACGGGCAATGCGACGACCAGTCCGCAGACGATCAATCTGACCGGGTACGGAGTCTCTGGAATCACATCGGACGGTGATTGCTACACGACGGCTACCGGCGCATGCGACGCGACGCAGAGCGACAGCGGCTTCTCCGGACAGTCGTGCTTGATTGACTCCGGTACCTGCACGACCGGCGTGGGCCCGAATTGCACTTGCCAATAGGGCGAGCGCTACGAAGCGTTACTTTGACCGAACACGCGATATCTAGTACATTACGCACGCCTATTCTCTTACACGATCAGGCTGAATACGATTTGCTCCATCCGCGGAGGGGGAGTGGTGAACAAATCTGCAGGCAAAATACGGATTGGCGTGGCCGCGATCTTCATCGCGGCGGCATCCGCGATTTTAGCCGGGGCCTTTCTTTCGACACATCGTGCGAATGCGCAGAGCCAATCGTTACCGGCGCCAACGATCTCTTCTCCGCCGCAGCGCCCGGTCGCGCTTCGTCCGCCATCCGCGCCGGTTTTGCCGCCTCCGGCAAACCGTCCCCAAGCCGCAGCCAGCAGGCGGCCGGGTTCGCCACCGCCGATCACCTCGGGGACATGGACTCAACTTACCAATCAGCCGATTTCGCAGACCCCGGAATTTTATCCGGTCAGCACGTTTCTCCTGACCGACGGAACGGTGTTGGCGCAAGATGCAAACCTGACCGCCGTCGGATGGTGGAAACTGACTCCTGACAATACCGGAAGCTACATCAATGGTACTTGGACGCAGGTCGCATCTCCGTCGAATTGCCCAAATACCTATCCGGGCGCATCGAGCGATACCGTGTATTCCCCCCTATATTACGGCTCGGCGGTGCTGCCCGATGGCCGTCTGGTGATTGCCGGCGGCGAATACAACTACAATTACAACTATATTCCCGGTGGTTACGAAGTATGGACCGATCAGGCCGCCGTCTATGATCCGGTCGCCAACACGTGGACCTGCCTGACGCCCCCGACCGGCTGGACGCAAATTGGCGATGCTCAATCGGTCGTGCTTCCCGACGGCACTTTCATGGTTGCGCAGGCAGTCAGCAATCAGGACGTCACGCTCAATGCGGGAACGAATCCGCCCAGCTTCAATACGCCGTTCACTCCAACTGGTAGAGCCAGCGACAGCAACGGTTACAACGATGAAGAGGGCTGGACGCTATTGCCCGACGGAACCGTGCTGACGCTGGAGGTGTGGAATTCTAACGACAACACTGAAACTCCGGCCGACGTTTATGATTCAGCGACGCAGACCTGGACCAGTATCGCCACTGCGCCCGATCCGCTGGTCGATACCTCGCTGTTTGAGATCGGGCCGGCAATCCTGCGTCCCGACGGAACCGTGTTTGCGATGGGGGCGACCGGATACAACGACATTTACAATACCGCTACACACACTTGGGCCAGCGGTCCGACATTCCCCAGCATTAATGTGAACTTCAATATCGGCGATTGCACGATTAATAACGTTTCGGAACAACTCCGTATGGCCGATGCGCCCGCGGCGTTGCTTCCGAACGGCAACATACTCGCCGCACCTGGCCCGGTGGACAGCCAGCCCGCCTGCGAATGGATTCCGCCGACCGAATTTTTCGAATTCGACGGAACCAATCTCGCTCAGGTCGCTTCGCCAACCGGTTTGCCTCAGACGGTATCATTCGTGAACCGGTTACTGACCTTGCCGACGGGACAGGTGTTGTTAACCAACGACACCGCTCTCGCCGCAATTTACTCCCCGGCGGGTTCGCCGAATTCGGCATGGGCGCCGACGATTTCAACCTATCCAAGTACGATCGCGGCGCTGGGCGCCAATTATTCGATCACGGGAACTCAATTTAATGGTCTGTCACAAGCCGTAGGCTACGGCGACGATTATCAGGCCGCCACAAATTATCCGCTGGTCCGGATTACCAATAATGGAACCGGGCATGTGGTTTACGCCCGCACGCACAATCACAGTACCATGGCCGTGGCGACCGGGAGCACGCCGGTATCTACCGAGTTCGACGTTCCGGGGAACATCGAGTGCGGAACCAGCAGCCTGGTAGTGGTCGCAAACGGCATCGCATCGTCGCCCGTCACGGTGTCCGTTACCTGCGCAACTCCATCGCCGACTTCAACTGCGACCGTTTCGCCTACCGCCACGATCTCGCCGAGCCCGACGATATCGCGGTCGCCAACGGCAACCGTAAGCCCAACCGCGACGGTGAGTCCGACGGTAACCTCCACTACCACCGCAACGACGACCGCGACGCCCACATTCGTGCCCGGTGGCCCGTGGCCAAAGTTCCGTCACGACCTAATTCAATCTGGCCTTAGCCAATACAGCACCAGCTCCAATGCCGGAACGCTCAAATGGGGATTTAATGCCGGCAGTCAACGGGTCGAATCGTCGGCGGCTATCGGATCTGACGGCACAATTTATATCGGGTCGAATGACAACAATCTCTACGCGATAACTTCCGCCGGAATCCTGAAATGGAAATTCACGACCGGCAACGAGATTCAATTTTCCGCGCCAGCCGTGGATTCCAACGGAACCGTCTATATTGGCTCTAATGATAACTATGTTTACGCCATAAACCCGGATGGATCGATGAAATGGAAATATACGTCGGGAGCGCCCGTATATGGGTCACCGACGGTGGCCGCCGACGGGACAGTTTACATCGGAATCTACGGTCTCTATGCGATAAACCCAAACGGCACCTTAAAGTGGAGCGCGGCCCCAAGCGGCTATGCGATGGAGTCGGCACCGGCCATCGCACCGGATGGCACGATTTACGCCGGATCCTATGACGGTAACGTTTATGCGTTCACCGACGGGGGGCAGGGCGCCGGCGCGGTAAAGTGGAAGTTCGCCACTGGGAGTTACGTCGATTCCTCGCCGGCGATAGGCTCTGACGGAACGATTTACATCGGCTCCGACGATTATAACGTCTATGCGATAAACCCCGATGGCACGCAGAAATGGAAGTTCGCAACCACTTTCTACGTCGATGCGTCACCTGCAATCGGTTCTGACGGCACTATCTATATCGCTGACGATCACGGCAATTTCTATGCGCTGACCGACGGTGGACAGGGATCCGTGACCCAGAAATGGAGTTATTCACTCTACGATTCGAATGGCTCCTCGGCCGCAATTGGTTCCGATAACACCATCTACGTAGGTTCCTTATTCGGGGGCTTATACGCATTCCACCCCGATGGTTCACTGAAATGGGAGTACACAGGATCTGGCCTCATCGGTTCTTCGCCGGCGATTGGCTCTGACGGCACGATTTATTTCGGGGATTACAGCGGAAAAGTCTGGGCACTAGGCGCCTGTCCCTGCGGCACTCCCACGCCAACCGCGACCATCTCTCCGACGGCTACGATTTCACCTACAGCGACCGTCTCGCCGACTGCAACCTCAACGACCACGCTCACGCTGACGACGACCGCGACGGTGACACGCACAGGAACTCCAACCGCGACCGCGACCCGGACCGGAACCCCGACGGCGACTTCGACACCGGCTGGAACGCCGACAACAACCATCACAGTGGGGCCGCCGTCGTGCGGCTCCGGGAGCGTTGTCGAAGGGAACACGTCGACCACATGCGTTATTTCAGTCAGCAACACCGGATTCACCAACCACGCAATCATCACCGGTATCACGATCGATGACTCGTTGGATTTCGGCGTGTTCTTCACCGATTGCCAGGCGCCGGGCGGCATCCCCGCGCAGTCGGGATGCTCGATCAACGTATCGTTCACTCCGCAGAGCACCGGTTCGTACACGACGCATCTGCACGTGGCCGATAATGCGGTCTCCAGCCCGCAGACAGTGACGCTAACCGGGACGGGTACATTGCCGCCATCCACGACGGACACAATCACGCCCAATCCCTTGGACTTTGGCGGCTCGCCGGTGACAGTGGCCAACGAGCAGTTCATTACGGTGAACAACACCGGTTTCACTAATCCGCTGGTGCTGCAGACGCTGAATTTGACCGACACCACGCCGGGCTACACGGGACCCAATGAATTCACGCTGGTACCGGGTGATTCAACCTGTCCGGAAACCCCGGCGGGGCTGGGACCGGGCGGCACCTGCATAATCGCAGTCGATCTTACGGCGGATGCGTCGCATGTGGACGCGTCGATCACGGGAACGCTGGTAATCACGGGCAACGCGACGACCAGTCCGCAGACGATCAATCTGACTGGGTACGGAGTGTCCGGAATCACACCGGATGGCGACTGCTACACGGCATCGGATGGCAGTTGCGACTCGACGCAGGCCAACCCGGGCTTCTTGGGCCAGTCGTGCTTGCTCGACTCCGGCACTTGCACCACCGGCGCAGGCCCAAGCTGCACATGCCAGTAGGCGGGGATCCTTGTAGTATGAGAATATACGCTTGCTGAGGACGTTTATCCGAGCGTAGACTGGTTTAGGTTCGCTCCAACGGGAGACGGGGCGATGAGAGAGCCGCTGGGAAAAATAAGTGTCGTCATCATCGCAGCTGTCACTGCGATTGTGACGTTCCTAATCCGGCCGCCATTTGTCTTGGCGCAATCAACTCCGACGCCGACTGCGGTGCCCGGCCAGACCGCAATTTTCGTCAGCAACGCCGGAAACAACGCGATTACCACCTATCCGGCCAACAGCAACGGTAACGCGCAGCCGTTCGCCATCATCGGCGGCGCCAGCACCGGGCTCGATGGGCCACCCGCTCTCGCGCTGGATTCGAGTGGAAACATCTACGTTGCTAACTATTATACCTCCGGCACATCCGGTACCGGTAGCGTCACAGTCTATGCCCACGGTAGCAACGGCAACGCGGCGCCAATTGCCACCATCAGTGGCGCCCGTACTGGACTCGATTTTCCCGCGGCAATCGCGCTGGATTCGAGTGGAAACATCTATGTCGTGAATTGCGCTTCAGTCTGTGGCGCGACCACCGACAATCCGAGCGTCACAGTCTACGCCCACGGCAGCACCGGCGACGTGGCGCCAATCGCCACCATCAGTGGCGCGGGTCTCGAAGATCCCTTGGGTATCGCGCTGGATTCCAGCGGAAACATTTATGTGGCAAACTTCGGCACCCCCTGCTCGCTGGTGCCCAACGCCTGCAACTTCGCGGAGGGAATTGATTGCCCTGGCCCTGCGGGCTACGTTTCCATTTATCCGCCCGGGAGCAACGGCAACGTTACGCCCACGACCACCATCAGCGTTTCCATAGGGGCGGTGGGCGTGGCGTTGGATTCCTCGGGGAATATTTATGCAACTGAAATCGGCTTCAACTGCGATTTGCTATACTGCTCTATTGGTGGGAATTACTACTGTAGTACAAGCAGCAGCTTTCCTATCGGGATCGCGGTCTATTCAGCCGGCAGCTACTCGCCAATCGCGGGCATCGGCGGCTCCAACACGCACTTGGGCATTTCCCCGGTCTCTTACGTCGCTCGCTCTCCGCTAGGCATTGCTTTAGATTCCAGCGGGAACATCTACGTGGCGGACCCTTTCGGACCATCCGGCTCCGGTCCCAGCACCCTTCTAGCCTATCCACCGGGCAGCGACGGCGATGTGGCGCCAAGCCTCACCATCACCGGTTCCAACACCGGACTAGATAGCGCTTTTGGCATCGCGATTGGTTTGATCCCAAGCGCGACCTTAAGTCCAACCGCCACGCTCTCGCCGACCGCGACCACCACCTCGACGCCAACGGCGACGATAAGCCCGACTGCAACGATCAGCCCAACGGCAACTTTCTCGCCGTCGTCGACCGCGACCATTTCGCCGACGGCGACGGTGTCACCTACAGCCACGCTGTCTCCAACCTTAACGGCCACAATCTCCCCAACCGCCACCGTCTCTCCGACCGTGACCGCTACACCGACGCCCATAATCCAACTGGTCGGTGTCGGAGCATTCGCGGGCGCTTCCGCCAGCACCCATGTGACCTGCAACCTGCCCGCTGGGAGCGCCAGCGGCGACGTCGACCTCGCCTATCTGAGCATGAACGGCGTCCCCTCATCGGTAACGCCGCCATCCGGATGGACGCAGCTGGCCAATGTTGGTCCGGTGGGCAATGAACAGTTCTGGGCGTTCTACATCGTCCGCGGGGCATCGGCGCCCGCCACCACCTTCACGATGAACGCCAGCACCTACGTTTCCTGCTACATCGCCGAGTACAGCAACGAGAGCCAAGCGGGGCCGATCGACCAACTCGCAACTACCAGCGCTGGCGGAGTGAGTTCGCTCAACAGCGCGCAGGTAACGCCCTCGCAGCCGGGCGATCGTTTGATTGTCGCGTTCGGCGACAATGACAGCATGGGGACGACCGTTCACACAATTTCCGGGACACCGGCATTGACCGAGGAGTGGGAGCAGACCAGTCAGGGGGCATACCCGACGCAATGGGGCGGCGACATGGGATATCTGTCGAGCACGGCCCAGACGACGGCGTATCTGATGACCTACAACGGGAGCAGCTACAACGCCGCGAGCATCGTAGTCGCGCTCAGGCCGAACGGCGCCCCGACACCATCGCCGACCATGACGCTAACGCCAACATCGACTGATACCGC
>Ga0335069_10008716_pt1 | contig 14481 bp, 9 predicted proteins | sample Lox_Sample_11_FD_206714 | JGI IMG/M metagenome (GOLD analysis project Ga0335069, IMG submission 206714) | Soil microbial communities from Loxahatchee National Wildlife Refuge, Florida, United States - Lox_Sample_1.1 | ecosystem: Environmental > Terrestrial > Soil > Wetlands | place: USA: Florida... | reverse complement strand
TCCTCGTCCTGCCCCCCGCTGGCCAGACGACAGGGCCCCCAGACCGGCTCCGGCCCGAACGCCCGGTTTGTTCTTCCTTGGATCTCTTCGCGGTGGCGGCGATCACCGACGTGGTCGACGGATGGCTGGCCCGGCGGATGGGCCTGGTCACCGTGATCGGCAAGTTCCTCGACCCGGTCGCCGACAAGCTCATCGTCCTGGGGGCGATGGTGATGCTGGTGCGCCTGGGCCGTTTCCCGGCCTGGGTGGCGATCCTCCTGCTCTCGCGCGAGTTCGTGGTGACCGGGCTCCGACAGATCGCCGCGAGCGAGGGCCTGGTCATCGCCGCGGGCCAGGAAGGGAGGCGGAAGACGGCGCTGCAGCTCGTGGGGATCATCGCCCTCTGCGTGCACTACCGGCACGAGATCGACCTCTGGGTCTGGCGCGGGCCGGTGAGCTTCAACGCCGTGGGCCAGGTCCTGACGTACCTGAGCGTGGTGTTCAGCCTGTGGAGCGCGGGGGTGTATTTCCGGGCGTTCCTGAGAATCCTGGCCAGCCGGGGGACGGGCGGCTCGGCCGAGGCCTGAGGGGCTCTCGACCCGGGCACAGGTGTTCCGTTCCCGTCAGGGAGTGTTCCGGGTCAACTCTCGTTGCCTTCTTGTCCCTGAGGGGGAACGCCCGAGATGCCACACGCCATCCACGTGGACGCAGCGATGGGCGATGACGAGCGTCGTCGCCGAGTGTTCGATGGGGAGCTGTTCGTCTACTCACCCCGGCGCGCGTCGCTTGCGCTGGTGGAGTTCACCCGCGAGCTCCTGCGGGAGGCGTTCGGCAGCCGCGACCCCGAGACGGCGCAGCACGAGATGGAGGTCAAGGATTTCGCCGAGCTTCTGGGCCGGGTGAAGCCGCAGTTCATCCACCACCCGGAGAGCAAGCGGCTGCTCCAGGCGCTGCTCGAGGACATGGGCTGTGATCCGGAGCGGACCTACTTCGACGTGCCCAGGCTCCGCAGCTCCACCAGCGAGGGGTACCTGACCACGGGCATCGCCTACGCGTGGCACCCGCACCGCGACACCTGGTACTCGGCGCCGAGCTGCCAGCTCAACTGGTGGATGCCGGTCTTCGAGCTGTCCTCGGAGAACGCCATGGCCTTCCACCCGGCGTACTGGGGCCGGCCGGTGGCCAACGACTCCGCCGGGTACGACTACTACGTCTGGAACGCGCAGCACCGCGGCGCACACGTGGTGGCCAATCTGAAGTCCGACGACCGGCCGCTGCCCCGCGCCACCGAGCCCATCGTGCTCGACCCGCAGATCCGCCTCTTGCCACGGGTGGGAGGGATGCTCCTGTTCTCCGGGGCGCAGATGCACTCCAGCGTGCCCAACACCTCGGGGAAGACCCGGTACAGCATCGACTTCCGCGTGGTGCACGTGGGCGACGTGGCGGAGCAGCGCGGCGCGCCGCACACCGACGAGCAGTGCACCGGCACCACGATGCGCGACTATCTCCGGTGCACGGACCTGACGCGCATCCCCGATGCACTGGTGGCGCGCTACGAGACCCGGCCGCCGCCCGCCGGCGGGGAGCTGATCTACCGGCCGGGCGCCTGAGCCGGTGGCCGTCTCGAACCCGAAGCCCTCGCGCGGCAGCACCCCGGTTGCGGCGAACGCGTCGACGCTGGCGTAGCGGCCGAGGGCGATGAGCCCCCAGTCGTACACCGTGCCCGTGGGGAGCCCGAGGCAGGCGACGGAGTCGTTACTCGGAAGCAGGCGCCGTCGGCGAAGGTGAGGAACACGCTCCGGCTGACGATCGTGGGGCCGGCGGGGGCGGTGACGGTGCCGGAGACGATGGCGGTGAGCGGCACGGTGAGGAGCAGGTCGGCGTTGCTCACCGTGCCCCGTCCGCGAGCGACACGCCCGCCTTGACGCCGTGCGACCGGTGGCCGGTACGGTGCCGCTGGCGTCCACGGTCCACTGCAGTCCGTGCAGGGTCCTGGTGATGGAGGCTGGGCCGGACCACCTGACGGTGAAGCCGTAGGTGTTGCTGGTCACGTAGGTCCCGGTGGAGCTCTCGGGCGAGCCCCATGAGACGGCGGCCGGCCTGTCGGACGGGTCGGGGAGCGGATCGCCTCCGGCCAGGGCTCCGCCGACGGTCGCCGAGCGGGAGGTCGAGGAGCTGGCCGCGAGGTCGTTCAGCCTCGGGTCGGGGCGGGTGAGCTGCGGAAGGCCATCGCGTTCTCGGCCGTCAGCTCGTAGACCGGAATCCACCAGTCGATGTGGCAGCTCGGCGCCGAGTACCAGGTGTCGCGGTGGGGGTGCCAGGCGTAGGGGATCCCGGTGGTCAGGTACTGATCGCTGGTCGAGCTTCGCAGGCGCGGCACGTCGAAGTAGGTCAGCCCGGGGTCGCAGCCCATGTCGACCAGCATCGCCCGGAGCAGCCGCTTACTCTCCGGATGGTGGATGAACAGCGGCTCCACCCGACCCAGCAGCTCGGCGAAGGCGGTGACCTCCATCTCGTCCTGCGCCGTCTCCGGGTCGCGCGTGCCGAAGGCCTCCCGGAGCAGTCCCCGGGTGAACTCCACGAACGCCAGCGAGCTCGGGCGGGGCGAGTAGAGGAAGATCTCTCCATCGAACAGGCGGCGACGGCGCTCGTCGTCCCCCATCGCGGGGTCCAGGTGGATGCCGGGCTTCCCCTAAAGGTATCAACCCAGGACCGGTGCTCGCCGGAACGTGAACACCTGTCCCGGGTTGCGATGGCCCCGGACCTTCAATCGGAGTGCGGAGTGATGCCCTCGCTCACGTGGAGCGGGCCGCGGCCTCCCCGGACCCCCGGCGGAGCAGGGCCCTCAGGAGCCCCAGGTCTCCCCGGTGCACCATCCCGGTCGCCACCGAGAGCAGGGTGAAGACTACGATGCACAGGGGAATGCCGAGCCACGGAGTGAGCGGGGGCAGGAAGTGGAAGAAGACCCCGGTCCCCACCGCGCAGACTACCGCCCGGCCCCCGTCGGCCAGCACCTTGGGTCCGAGCACCCATCTGGGCAGCAGGAGCGCGCACCCGAGGCACATGAGCAATTCGCTGATGACCAGGGCCAGGGTCACTCCGATGCCGCCGTTTCCGGTGAGCTGCTGGAAGTAGGGGACGAGCACCAGCTCCAGCGCCAGTCCGAACACCACGCTGGCGATCTTGACCGAGGCGACCGCCTTCGACCGCATCAGGGCGGTGAGGGCGACCGCCATCAGCATATCGATGAAGAGGAGGAATAGCCCCAGGGCAAAGATCTGCAGGATGATGCCCGCGGGGCCGTAGTTGCGCCCGCCGTAGACCACCGAGATCGCCACGCTGGCGAAGAGCCAGGTTCCGATGCAGCCCAGGCCGGCGAGCCAGAGCATCGGACGCTGGATGGTCGCGAACTGCTCGCGGAACTGCTCCGGCTCGCGGGCGACCCTGGAGAGGGGAGTGAACGCCGCCGAGGCGAGGATCAGCGCCGGGGCGATCAGGGTTCCCTGGATGCTCTTCGCCGCGCCGTACCAGCCGATGGCCTCGCGGGTGACCATCTTCGAGAGCACCACCGCGTCGATGTAGGGCTGGACGTAGACGGCGATGGTCATCAGGAGGAGGGGCGTGCCCTCGCGGAAGATGAGCCGTGCCGTCGACGCCGAGAACTTCAGCGGCCCGACGAGGTCGACGTGGGCGTAGTACCTCCAGGCGAGGACCAGCGCGGCAGTGCCTCCCAGGAACAGTGCCCCCATCACCCCGCCCAGCCCGAGCCCCACTTTCAGTGCCGCCACCGCGAGGAGGAGGCCCACCGCCCGGTTTGCCACGCTGACCGCGGCGTCGAGGTCCATCCGGTCACGGCCCCGGAAGACCACCCCGAAGTTCTGGGCGAGGAAGAAGGGCAGGCTCGCGAGGAGGAAGGCCACCGTGAACCAGCGCGTGCGCAGGTCGTAGCCCAGGGCCCAGGCGACGAGCGCGGCCGGCACTCCGATGGCGACCATCCCGGCGGCGCGCAGCACCAGGCCGGTGCCGGCTAGGTGGCCGGAATATTCCGGGGCCCGGGCCACCTCTCGGATGGTGACGTACGACTGCCCCCAGTCGACCAGCACCATCGCGAACGCAGCGAAGGAGTTGACCAGGAAGTAGAGGCCGAAGTCCTTCACCCCCAGGAGCCGGCCGAGCGCGGCGCTGAACAGGATTCCCAGCACCATCGTCCCCATCTGCCCCAGGAACAGGTGCAACGTGTTTCGCGCCAGTCTCAGACCGCGCGGCGGGGCCTCGACCTGCGGCGCTCCATTCACGGCCACCTGCTCACCCGCCCTCATCGGGAAGCGTTCCTCACGCGCCGCTGACTAGCACGGGTTGCGCCGAAGCCAATCGGTGGGGGTGGCCCGGTCCGGGAGAACCCGGGGTTCACGGCACCCGGGCCCGCGGACAGCCTCATCTCTTTTCGCTCACTGGGCCTTGACGAAGAGGAAACACTCGGTCGTCCCGGGCTCCATCGGGTAGATGAAGCGTCCGCTCGGCGAGACGCCGCGTCGACCGAGGACATCGAGCATCACCGACTCCTGCGTGGCGGTGGGGAAGTGGTCGTAACCCTTCCCCGAGGACAGCCACCGGTCGATCGTGGCCGCGTCCAGGCACTTCTCGGTCACCACGTCGAAGAGGAGCTTCCCGCCGGGTCTCACCACCCGCGCCATCTCGATGAGGTAGCGGATCGTCACCAGGGTGGGGACCGAGGGGAAGACCTTGTGGGCCATCACGAGATCGATCGACGCCGCCGGTGTGGCCGAGAGGCTCAGCCCATCGCACGGCTGGCGCTGGACCCCGTGACGCTCCACCAGCCACCCGGCCCAGTCGTCGGCGGTCTCGTAGATCTCGTAGTAGCTTGGCTGGCAGCGCTTCTTGACCAGATCGAGGTAGCGGCCGGAGCCCGGACCGATCTCGCAGATCCGATCGATGCGACCCGCGAAGGCGCCGAGCTCCGCCATCCGCTCGACGGACTCCGGCGTGGCGTGCGCACGGTTGTAGGTGACGTCGACGTAGTCGGAGACCGACTGCCCGGCAGCGGCCGCTGCGGCGAGCGTCGCCTCGAATGGAAGGAAGCCGCGGGTGTCGTCGCTCCACGCTGCGAGGCGCTTCAGCTCGAGCCCCAGGGGACGGAGCGGAGCGTTCGCCGCTCGACCGAGGACGCGCGTGATCGTGCTCATTGCTTCGGACCTCTGTTGCGATGGAGACGAGGCGTGCGTCTTATAGCGCGCGCCCGGGCAGCGATCTAGCCGACGCCGGAAGCGCTCTCTCCTCGGTCGTGGGTCCCGCTCCACCCCGCTTCGAGCGACGCACGATGAGTCCGGAAGAAACCTGCGATGAATGACCTCGCAACGTCGTGGTCATGGCGACTCGTGCACGGTTGCATCGCAGCAAAGTGTCGCAACCGAGGGGGCAAGTCGCTTTGCTTATCGCGTCCTTGGGCCCCGGGCCCCAAGCAACCCAAATTCATCTTCATGGCGGCAGACACGCGGTTCCCGTCCCCGGACAAGCTCGGCTTCGGCTCATCGCCAGGCAAGGCAGTGAGCGCGATGTCCCGCAACGTCTTCCCGCGCGCATTCTGGGTCACGCGGGCGGTGCTCCTTGGAGCCTTCCTCTTCGTGATCGCGGTGGTCGTGGGGTTGGTCCTGCTCGTGGTATCCTGTTCCACTTCGAGTCCTCTCCTGGGCACTTTCCCGTCGTGCAGCTCGCCGAGTTCGAGGACGACGCGCAGGCCGGCGGCGCGGCCTCCCTTCGCCTGGATGCTCCTGTTGGGGCTGGCCCTCGGGAGCGCGGCGCTGGGGGCCGAGTCCCCGGTGCGCTTCCCCCTCCAGGTCCATCCCTCGGGGAGGTACCTGGTCGATGCGGAGCTGCGTCCGTTCCGCATCCACGGCGACGCGGCATGGGACCTCGCGGTCCAGCTTCCCCCGGCGGCGATCGACCGCTACCTCGAGCATCGGCAGAACCAGGGGTTCAACACCCTCACCCTGCTCCTCGAGGAGCACAAGCGCTGGAGCTCGTCCTCGCACGCTCCGGCCACCCCCGACGGGCTCGTCCCCTTCCTGCGTCCGGGGGATCTTTCCACCCCAAATGACGGCTACTTCGAGCGGATCGCCTGGGTGGTCGCCGAGGCCGGCCGTCACGGGATGCTGGTGCTGGCCGCCCCTCTCTGGCTGGGTTACGTGGGCCGCGACGACGGCTGGTGGGTGGAGCTGAACTGGCCGCTGAACACCCGCGAGGTCTGCCGCGACTTCGGGCGCTATCTTGCGCGGGGCAACGGCGGCCGGTTCCGCGGCCTCAAGGACGCTCCCAACCTGGTCTGGGTGGAGGGCGGCGACTTCTTCCCGCCTCCCGGCAGCGAGGGGACGGTGCGGGCCCGTGCGGTGATGGAGGGGCTCCGGGAGGGCGGCGCGCAGCAGCTCCAGACCGGCCACTGGAGCGAGGAGCACGTCGCGACCGACCAGCCGGACTTCGCCGCCCGGATGGAGCTGGAGGCGGTCTACACCTACGGAGCGAATCACAACGGCAACATCCTCCCCGTGGCCCGGCGCGGGTATGCCTTCGACCCCGGCCGGCCTCCCCACGCGCTCCCAGCCTTCCTGATCGAGACCCAGTACGAGAGCTCGGGGTGGCTCCCCCCCTCGGGAGTCGGCCGGTCGCTCAAGCTCGCCTGGCGACGCCTCACCTCGGCGCTGGGGAAGCCCGCGCCCGTCGTCACCCGCCCGGCGGAGGTGCGCCGGCTGCTCTACTGGGCGCAGCTCTCGACCATCGGCGGCGTGGTCTTCGGAAACGAGCAGCTCTGGATGTTCGAGCCGGACTGGCCGGAGCTGCTGGACACTCCGGGGGCCCGGGACATGGGCCACCTCCGGGGGCTCCTTGACTCGCTCCGGTGGTGGGAGCTCGTACCGTCGGGTCCGGGAGCGCCGACCGCCGCCCCGCTGGTGGCCGGGCCGGATGACACCGCAGGGGGCGGAGATGTCGCCGCCGCCGCCACACCCGACCGGACCCTGCTGGTGGCCTACGTTCCGGGCCGGGGAAGCGGGCAGCGCACCGTGGGCGTCCGCAACCCGAAGGACGCCGAGCGGCTGCGCGCCAGGTGGTTCGATCCCACCCGGGGGACATGGCGCGCCGCCACCCTTTCCCCTGCGAGCGGGGAGTTCCGGAGCGTCACCACGCCCGGGCCGAACGGTGATGGCGACGGCGACTGGGTGCTGACCATCGACCCGGCAGGCTGAGCCCCGGGGCGAAGGGGCAGTGACTGCCCTTGCCGGTCATCACCACCGGCACGGTCTTGAAGGTCGAGGCACATCCAGTCCTGGAACTTCACCTCGTTGCGCCCACTGACCTGCCACAGACAAGCGAGCCCCGGGGGGACTCGTCGGCAGCGTAGGCCTTTTCATCTTCACGCCATCGGCCGTCACCGGCTACAACCGAGTCGCCGCCTGTCGAGCGTCGCTCGAGCCCAAGCCTCAACAACCTGCCTCACCGAGCCCGCCGACGTCCTCGCTTCTCCTGGTGCCACCGCAGGGGTGTTCGACGTCCGGGATGTCCCTCGCGTTTGCTCGTCAACAGCCCCCTAGGGACCCAGTGCAGTCGTGCTCACCGACGTCACCTCACGGGGAGGTGCCCGATGAGAACCTCACGCATGTTGATGCTGCTCGGCGCGGCGCTACTCGCGCTGACGTCGACGCGCTGCAACTGTGGTCAGAGTCCCTCGCGCACGCCACCGGCATCGGGGTCTGGTTCGTGGACGGCGTGCAAGTCTGTGGGACGACCCCGTGGCAGGTCCCCAGCGCGCGAGATACCGGCAGTCCTCCCTATCGCGCGTACGTGTACAGCAGCACCGACTGCGCAGCGATGGGGAAAGTCGCGGTTCCGCCGGCACCGACGACGACGTCCGCGCCGCCGGGCGGAAGACGCGCGGTCAGGGTAGCGCCGGCCGGCAGCCCATCCAGGGTGGGGCTGGCCTGAGCGGTGCCGTAGTTGATGATCACCAGGCTGTGCTCGGTCGCAAGCGAGCGGCGAAAGGCCAGCACCGAGCCGGTCACCAACGGCGACTCGTACGACCCGGCCGCGAGCGAGGGCAGCGAGCGGCGCAGCGCGATCAGCTTCTTGTACCAGGCGAGCAACGAGTCCGGCTGCACCTGCTCCGAGGCGACGTTGTGGGTGCTGACGTTGTCCGAGAGGTGGCGGAAGGGCACGCCGGTGGTGAAGCCAGCCGTGGCCGCGTCGGCGGTCCAGCTCATTGGAGTGCGGATGCTCCAGTCGCCGCCAAGGGCGGCCGCCCCGGCCATGCCGATCTCCTCGCCGTAGTAGAGGAAGGGCGTCCCTGGCTGGAGAAGGTAGGTCGCGGCGGCAAGCCGGTACTGGGCCTCGTCCCCGCCGAACTGGTCCTCGAGTCGCCCGCCGGTGAACGAGTCGTGGTTGGCGAGGAAGGTGGCCTGCTGCAGCGTCGTGCCGGGCGCCTGGCCGCTGAAGAAAGCACCCACCGCCTGGATGCTGGTGGGGTCAGCGCGTGCCGCACCGATCACATCGGTAGCGTGTCCGAAGGCGAAGGCCGCGCCGCACGCGTCGGCGGCCATCGAGCTGCCGGGGTCCTCGCAGACCATGAACCCGGACGGATATCCACTCACCACCGCGCGCACGTCGCCCATCAGCTGGTAGTTCTCCGGCTGGTCGGACCAGGCGGTGGGACCGTCTTCCACCAGCATCCCGACGGCATCGAAACGGAACCCGTCGACGCCCCGGTTGAGCCAGTACCGCGCGTTGTCGTGGTGGTACTCGACCACCTCGACATTGCGCAGGTTGAAATCAGGCATCTGGTCCCAGAACGGCGCGTAGTAGTAGCCGGTGGTGGAAAGCCTCCAGGGATCGCCACCGAGGACGATCCAGCCCGCGGGGTGGGTGCTCGACCAGACGTACCAGTCGCGGAAACGGCCCGAGGTCGAGGACGAGGAGTCGAGGAAGAACGGGTTCTGGGCCGCACTGTGGTTGATGACGTAGTCGAGGATCACCCCGATTCCGCGTGCGTGTGCCTGGGCGAGGAGCTCGTCGAGGTCGGGCTGCGTCCCGTAGTCGGCCTCGAGTCCGCGGTAGTCGACCACAGCGTACCCATGGTCGTGGTCCTCGCTGGCGTTGACCGGCATCAGCCACAGGCCGGTGATGCCGAGATCATGGAGGTAGTCGAGGCTCTGGGTGACGCCCCTGAAGTCGCCGCGCCCGTCGCCATTCGAATCCCTGTAGGCGCGCACGTAGATCTCCATGAAGGGGCCGAGTCGCCAGGTCGCGGGCAGCACGCTGATCGGCGGGTTCGCTCCCACGTGGGAGATGTCGAGGAACGAAACCTGGGCGGCGAGCGTCACGCCATCGATCGCCGCGGAGACCTGAGCCTGGCCGGCCTGGGTGGCGGTGAGGGTGGTGCTGGCCTGGCCGCTGGAGTCGGTGGTCGAGGTCGCTGCAGAGAAGCGCCAGCCCGGGGCGATCGTGGAGAAGGCGACGGTACGTCCGGAGAGCGGCGCGCCGCTGGCGTCTCGGGCCGTCGAGGTCAGCTGAACCGGCGAGACGCCGTCCGCTGCCGAGACGGCAGGGGTCGCGGTGAAGGTCGAGGTTCGCGAGTCGACGGCAGGCGGTGGGGTCGGGGACGGGTTACCGGAGGAGCCGCCGCACGCCGCGCAGATCGCGACCACGGCGACGGTCCGTCCCCACCTTCCGACCCGTGCGATGCTCTCTTGAACCGGCAGCATGTGAGCTGCGTGCCTTTCCCATGCCAATCATGGATGGGGCAACGTGCTCTGGCGAGCTCTGCGTTGGCCCTAGGATGCACCTGTGACAAGTCTGCCGCAGTGCCTTTCGCGCGGCACGTGAATTCCGGCGTCGGAATCGCGCACTCATTGCGGGTCCGCGCGAGAGTCGGGCCGGAGGTCTTCCACCCAAAGGGTGGAGCAGTCCCCCGTCGTTAGGGGGGGTCGTAAGCCTCGGACTGCGCTCACCAGAGGCCTACTTGGGGCGGAGAGGTGGCCGGGGCGAGGGGGTGGGGCCTGGAGGGAAGCCGGCCGAGCGCGGCGGGACTGCAGTGCTGGTGGCCGGGACATGAAGGCTCCTCGCTTGCTCCGGCGCCCTGTATCGACCGGCCAGCTCGACGGCTCCGCCTCCCATCTCATCCGCGGACCAGGTGACCGACGCGTGTCCGGCAGGAGCGTTTGTCACGATCGCGGTGAACACCACCTCGGCGTTGGGGTCGAGCACGACGCGCGCGGCCGAGATGAGCGAGCACCTTCGAGATGTCCGGCGGGACCCGCGCGCCGTCTTCCTCGCACGGCGGCCCCCCATCCCAGCGGACCCAGGAGCAGCGCAAGCGGCAACCAACCGTCTCCAGCGCTGCTGCAACCATTGGTCGTGCTCCCCCCTCCGCCGGAAGCGGCAGCCGGGGCCCCGACCAGGACGGCAGTGGTCGCCGTGTTGCCCGCCAAATCGGTCACGCTCACGTAGTCGGTCACGGGGGCGACGGAACCGGCAACGTATTCTCCGGTCTGACTCACCGTCCCGCCCGAGGCGTTGGACGCGAACCCCAGACGTATCCGGACCCGCTCCCGCCCGACACGGTAAAGACGTGCCTGGCGCCCGGCGAGAGGGCGATGCTCTGGGGGAGATGGCCAGCGTCTCGCCGGCATAGATCAAGGTGCTGGCGACCGAGGTTCGAGACTCACCCCCGCCTGACACCAGGCCCCGGGACTGCTCTACCCTCGGCAGCAGCGCTGAGCACCTCCGCCGAGCGCCTCCTGGCTTCCTCGTCCTGCCCCCCGCTGGCCAGACGACAGGGCCCCCAGACCGGCCTCCGGCCCGAGCGCCCGGTTTGTTCTTCCTTGGATCTGGAGGTACGGTACGGTTTGCGACTCGCGTGTGCGGCGTCGGGCGCGGGGGGGGGATGATGACATGTCGAGGAGGCTCCGCTCGAGCGCTTGGGCGCGCCTGAGCTCGCCCTCTCCCGCTCTTCCCCCGGCCGGCAACGCGGGCGGGGCGACGACCATGCACAGCGGCCTCGAGCCAGCTGCCGCCGCGCAGTCCCGCGCCTGGCAGAGCGCTTCGGTATGGATGCTCGGGCTCTGGGGCGTCGGCGCGCTCGCCAACGAGGCGGTGGCCTCCCTGGGTCTGGCGGGGTGCGCACTTCTGGCCGGCTTCGATCTCGCCTGCTCGAGCCCGAGCGTCGAGCTCCTCCGGCATCGGGTGACGCGGTGGTGGCCGCTGCTCGCCTGGGCCCTCTGGGCCATCGCCAGCCCGCTGCTCGCCGGACGCACGCCGAGCGGAACGGGGGTAGCCCGGGTGGCCGACTGGCTCGCACTTCCATGTGCGGCCTACCTCTGGGCTCGGCTGCCCGATCGCCCCCGAGCCCGTTTGGGGCTCATCTGGGCGGCGGTCTTCGTGATCTCATGCGCCTGTGCGGGATTGCAGTCGTTCGGGCTCTGGCCCACGCCAGCGCTCTTCGAGCACGTCTCCTGGCTGCGCGTGCCATTCTCGCGGGTCTACGAGCCTGCGTCCGCGCCAGGCCGTTTCATGGGAGGGGGCCTGCTGTTTCACCGGCTGAAGTTCGCTCATGTGGGTGGGCTTGTCGTCCTCGCCGCGACGCTGGTGGCGCTCCGCACGCACGGCCGCGTCCGAGCCGCCGCGTTCACCGTCGCAGCGATCGGCGTCTTCTCCATCGGCACCTTTTCCTTCGCTCGGACGGCTCTGGTGGCCCTCGCCGTCTCGCTCGCCGCGGAGCTGCTGGTCGCGCTGCCACGGCGGCGGGCCCTGGTGCTCTCGCTGGCGATGTTCGCGCTGGTCCTGGCCGCGCTCGTCGCGACCCCTTCGCTCCGGGCACGCTTTGGCTCGAGCCTCGGCGACGACGGCAGCGGCGCTCGTGCGGCGCTCTGGGCGACGGGGCTACGGGCGGTGCACGCGCATCCGCTCCTTGGCGTAGGCGCGGGGAGGTTCAGGCCAGGGCTCTTCTCGAGTGAAGCGACCCCGCCGGCAGTGCGGAGCAACGCCGGAAAGTCGCACAACCAGTTTCTTTCGCTGGCTGCCGAGGAAGGGCTCCCGGGGCTCGCGCTCTTCGTGTTGGTGCTCGCGATGCTCGGACGGCACTTCTGGAGCGGCGAGCGCCCGGAGCCGCTCGGGATCAGCGCCCTTCTGTTCTTCATTCTGCTGTCAGTGCTCCACGATCCGCTCTTCCAGGCCTGCTTTTCCATGGGCCTGGTCTTCGTTCTGGGCTTGGCCTGGAGTGACCGCCGAGGGGGAAAGTGGCCGTGACCGGCGGCGTCGGGTCCGGTCGCGAACGACTCTCGAGGTTCGGGTGGCTGGCGTGCCTGGCCCTGGGCACCGTCCTGCTGCTCTTGCCCTCGGGAGGGCATCGGGATGACTCCGACGCGCAGCTCTACCGGGTCGTCGCCCGGAACCTCGCCGAAGACCATGCCTGGCTTTCACTTCGCTACTTGCCCCACGTCCACCCGATGTTCCGCGAGCACCTGCCTTTCGTCTTCTGGCCGGACGTGCTCGCGATCCGGGCCGTCGGCGAAGGGGGGCTGGTCCTCGTGGGCAGCCTCTACTCGCTGGGCACGCTGGCCCTGGTCGGCTGGATTGCACAATCCCTGGGCGGTGGCCTCTGCGGGGTGGGGGCCATGGGCATTCTTGCGACCACCGAGTCCTTCTTTGTCCTCGGAGGATCGGCTCGGCTCGATCCGCCGCTCATGCTTTTCGCGACGCTCTCTGCCGTACCGCTGCTCGTCCCGGGTCTGGGAAGACGCGCCGCCTGGGGGGGCGTGGCCTGTGCAGCGCTGGCGGTACTCGTGAAGGGGCCCTTCGGACTTCTGCCCTGGTGCGCGGCGAGCCTCGCGCGGGCGGTTCTGGAACGGCGGCTGCGCCCACTGGTCCTCGGTGCTGCCGGAGCGCTGCTGGCCACGGCTCCGGCGGCGCTGTTCCTTCTCGGCGATCGCCTCTTCGGGGCAGGGACCTGGTGGCGAGGGTATTTCGAGGCGCAGATCCTTTCCTCGGCGCTTGGCATCCGGACCGATGGGCTGCGGCCCTGGTCTTTCCCGCTCGAGGTGATCCTGGGCCGCTTCTGGCCCGGGCTTCCCCTGTGCCTGCTGGGCGTGGGGATCATCGCCCGAGACGCGTGGCGACATCGGCCTCGCGACGGCAACCTGACGCGCGTCGCGCTCAGCTGCGCACTCGTCTTGCTGTTCCTGACCCTGCCGGCGCGCAAGGTTGCGCACCATGTCTACGTCGCATTTCCATTGCTCTCCGTCTTCGGGGCGCTGGCGCTGCGCCGCCTGTTCTCGCAGGAGGCGACGCGTCCTCTTCGCTGGAGCGAGCGCGGCTGTGCCGGGTTCGCGCTGTGCCTGTTCGTCGCCGGCCTCTTCGGGCTGGGGCACCTGTGGAGGCCACGCTGCGTCGCGGCGGGCCCACTCCGGACCGTTCTCGATCGCTTGCGCGCGGGGACGGCGATCGCGGTCGTGAGTCCGACCCCGAAGTGGGAGGCGGTCTCTGCGCTCGCCGCCGAGCGGGGGCTCCTGCCCGCGCCCTTCGCGACGCTGGAGGAAGCGGATTCCAGCGACCGGTGGGCGCTCGTCTCGTCGGGTGACGCGTCGCCTCGCCCGGGCTGGGAGGTGATCTCCGGTGGGGGAGGATGGGTGATTCTCGAGCGGAACGACGCCGCGCCCCCTTGACGGGGTGCGGATGGATGCCCTTGGCCGAGTCCCGTCATGACAAGACCCGCCTGGACGCTGGACGGGGCTCGATCCGTCGTGGCTGCCACACGGCGCCGTGGGGTCCTCAGATCGCGCCGAGCCCGACGAGCAGCTCTCTGTGGAGTCGCCGCCGCGCCGAGCTGAGGGGGAGGTCGGCGAGGATCAACCGACGCTGCGCTTCCTCGTTCTCGGCGACCAGGTTTGCCAGCCGAGCCAGCATCCGGGGAATGTGACTCACTTTCTCCTGGCAGAGCCGTGCCCAGACCCGCTCGGTCTGCTCCAGGATCCTCTCTCGGTTCCGGCGAACACGATCGAGGAACCTCTCCAGCTCCCGGCTGCCCTCGCACAGCACCAGCAGCTTCCGGTCGGCGATCAGGTGGCGCTCCTCGCTCATCCGGAACGCCCCGAACCGCTTCCTGGCAGTCTCGAAGGAGCCGTCGGCGACGAGCTTCCCGACGTCGATCAGGGTGGCCTGCAGCCGGCGGTGCTCGGCGGCGAGCCGTCGCCAGAGCTGCTTCTCCAGGGAGGAGCTCGGACTCTTCACGTGCATTGCCACCCTTGCAAGAAAGGCATGGTGGCAAGGACCACGCCAGGTGAACATGAGACCGACTGACCGCCATCAGGGATTCCCGGCTCCTCTCCGAGGTGCTGGGCCTCTTCGTCCGGGCGCTCTTCGCCTTCCAGCGTCGGACCGCCCGGCGGCTCGGAGTGTCCCGGCCACTCACCGGCGCGGTGGCCTTCGTCCAGCGCTTCGGCTCGG
>Ga0335069_10008715_pt1 | contig 14481 bp, 9 predicted proteins | sample Lox_Sample_11_FD_206714 | JGI IMG/M metagenome (GOLD analysis project Ga0335069, IMG submission 206714) | Soil microbial communities from Loxahatchee National Wildlife Refuge, Florida, United States - Lox_Sample_1.1 | ecosystem: Environmental > Terrestrial > Soil > Wetlands | place: USA: Florida... | reverse complement strand
GATGCCGCCCCAGCCGTGCACCGCCTCGTTGACGTCGGGTCGCGCACCGAGCGACGTGATCACGATCGGCACGCGGTACTTCGCGCACACCGCCATGTCGTGCTCGAGCCGGTCGTTGCTCTTGTGCACGATCTGGTTGATCGCGAACGGCGCCGAAGGGCTGTCGGGATGCAGGCGGTCCCACGCGGCGAGCGTCTCCACGATCTCGGCGAGCCACGCATCGAGCTGCTCGGCCGGGCGTGCGTTCAGCGCCGGCATCGAGCCGACGATGCCGGCGGTGCATTGGGCGACCACCAGCTTCGGGTTGCTGACGATGAAGAGAGGCGCGCCGATCACCGGCAGTCGCAGGTCCTGGAGCACCGGAGGGAGCGCCATCGGGCCGGTGCCTCAGAACGCTTCCGCTGGCAACGCCATCACGCTGTCGGCGCCGTCGACGATCTCGTCGCGCAGCGCCGGGACGCGGCTCAGCAGGTGCTCGGCGTGGAACCGCGCGGTCGCAACCTTCGCCTTGAGGAAGTCCGCATCCGCGTCGCCCTTGGCCAGGCGATCTTCCGCCACCATCAGCGCGCGCGCCATCTGCCAGCCCGACACGACGTGGCCGACCAGCATCACGTAGGGCACCGACCCGGCATACGCGGCGTTCGGCCGTTGCTTCTGGCTGGCGACCATGAAGTCCACGACCTGCTCGAACGCCTCGCGGGCAGCGCGCAGCCGCTTCGACATCGACTTCGCGGCCGCCGTGTCGCGCCTGCCGAGCTCGGCCTCCGTGGCCGCGATGCGCGCCGCCAGGGCCTTCGCGGTGCGGCCGCCGTCGCGGCCCGTCTTGCGGCCCACCAGGTCGTTCGCCTGGATCGCGGTCGTGCCCTCGTAGATCGGCAGGATGCGCGCATCGCGGAGGTACTGCGCCGCGCCGGTCTCCTCGATGTAGCCCATGCCGCCGTGCACCTGCACGCCGAGGCTCGCAACCTCGATGCTCATCTCGGTCGAATACGCCTTCACCACCGGCACGAGGAACTCGTAGAACGCCTGGTTGTCGCGACGCGTCTCGGGGTCCGGATGGTGGTGCGACGCGTCGTAGGCGGCCGCGGCGACCAGCGCCATGGCGCGCGCGCCTTCGGTCGTGGCGCGCATCGTCATGAGCATCCGCCGCACGTCGGGGTGATGGACGATCGCGGCGCTGCCCGGCAGGGACCCGTCCACCGGCCGGGACTGGACGCGGTCCTTCGCGTACGCCGCGGCCTGCTGATACGCCCGCTCGGACACCGCGATGCCCTGCATGCCAACGGCGTAGCGCGCAGCGTTCATCATGATGAACATGTACTCCAGGCCGCGGTTTTCCTGCCCCACGAGATAGCCGGTGGCGCCACCATGGTCGCCGAACTGCAGCACCGCTGTCGGGCTGGCCTTGATGCCCAGCTTGTGCTCGATGCTGACGCACCACACGTCGTTGCGCGCGCCGAGCGAGCCGTCGGCATTCACGAGGAACTTCGGCACGATGAAGAGGCTGATGCCCTTCACGCCTTCGGGCGCGCCGACGACACGCGCGAGCACGAGGTGCACGATGTTCTCGGCCATGTCGTGCTCGCCGAAGGTGATGAAGATCTTCGTGCCCGATATCTTGTAGCTGCCGTCGGGCTGCGGATCCGCGCGCGTTCGCACCTGCGCGAGATCCGAGCCGGCCTGCGCCTCCGTGAGGTTCATCGTGCCCGTCCACTCGCCCGCGATCATCTTTGGCAGGTAGCGTTGCTGCTGCTCGTGCGAGCCGGCCGTGAGCAGCGCCTCGATCGCGCCATCGGTGAGGAGCGGACACAGGGCGAAGCTGAGGTTCGCGCTGTTCAGGATCTCGAGGCACGCGGCACCGATCGTCTTCGGCAGGTTCTGGCCACCGAACTCGGAGGGATGCTGCAGACCCTGCCAGCCGCCGGCCGCGTACTGCCGGAACGCCTCCCTGAATCCCGGGGTGGTCGTCACCTGACGGTCGCGCCAGCTCGACGGCTGTCGATCGCCTTCCGCATTGAGAGGCGCCACCACGCCCTGGTTGAAGTTCGCGCACTCCTCGAGCACGGCCTGCGCCGTCTCGAGACCGGCGTCCTCGAACCCCGGCAGTTGCGCGACCTCCTCGAGGCCGGCGAGCTCCTTCATGCAGAACAGCATGTCCTTGACAGGTGCGACGTAGCTCACGGCAGCTCCTTGTGGTTCGACGACAAAAGGCCCGTTTGCCGACGCGCGGTCAAACGGGCCCGCCCGCAGGGATGGATCAGAGCGCCTTGACGAGCTCGGGCACGGCCTGGAACAGGTCGGCTTCGAGGCCGTAGTCGGCGACGCTGAAGATGGGGGCTTCGGGATCCTTGTTGATCGCCACGATCACCTTGGAATCCTTCATGCCCGCCAGGTGCTGGATCGCGCCGCTGATGCCGGCGGCAATGTAGAGCTGGGGCGCCACGATCTTGCCGGTCTGGCCGACCTGCCAGTCGTTGGGCGCGTAGCCGGCATCGACGGCGGCGCGGCTCGCGCCGAGCGCAGCGCCGAGCTTGTCGGCGAGTGGCATCAGCACCTCGTTGAACTTCTCGGAGGAACCCATCGCGCGCCCGCCCGCCACGACGACCTTCGCCGCGGTCAGCTCCGGGCGGTCGTTCTTCGCAATCTCGCTGCCGACGTAACTCGAGAGCCCGCTGTCGCCCACCACCGGTACCGTCTCGACGGGCGCGGAGCCGCCGGTGGCAGGCGCCGCATCGAAGCCGGTCGTGCGCACGGTGATCACCTTCTTCGCATCGAGGCTCTGCACCGTCGCGATGGCGTTGCCCGCATAGATCGGGCGCTCGAACGTGTCGGGGGAGACCACCTTCGTGATGTCCGAGATCTGGCCGACGTCGAGCTTCGCCGCGAGGCGCGGCGCGACGTTCTTGCCCGATGCGGTCGCGGGAAAGAGGAAGTGGCCATAGTCGCCGGCGATGGCCAGCACCTGGGCCGTCACGTTCTCCGCGAGGCCGTGGGCGAGCGGTGCCCCGTCGGCGAGCCGGACCTTCTTCACCCCCTGCACCTTGGCCGCGGCCTCGGCCGCGGCCTGCGCGCCGGCTCCGGCCACCAGCACGTGCACTTCCGGATCGCACGCGAGGGCCGCCGTGATGGTGTTGAGGGTCGAGCCCTTCAGACCCGTGCTGTCGTGTTCCGCGATGACGAGTGCGGCCATGTCAGATCACCTTGGCTTCGTTCTTGAGCTTGGCGACGAGCGTCGCGACGTCCGGCACCTTGACACCGGCGCTGCGCTTGGGCGGCTCGCTCACCTTCAGCGTCTTCAGGTGCGGCTTGACGTCGACGCCGAGATCCTCCGGCTTGACCACGTCGAGCTGCTTCTTCTTCGCCTTCATGATGTTCGGCAACGTCACGTATCGAGGCTCGTTCAGCCGCAGATCGGCCGTCACGATCGCGGGCAGCTTGGCGGTCATCGTCTCGGCGCCGCCATCGATCTCGCGGGTGACGCGCACCGTGCCGTCGATGATCTCCACCTTCGACGCAAACGCCGCCTGAGGGCGGTCGCAGAGCGCCGCGAGCATCTGCCCGGTCTGGTTGCAGTCGTCGTCGATCGCCTGCTTGCCGAGGATGACGAGCCCCGGCTGCTCCTTGTCGACGAGCGCCTTCAGCAGCTTCGCGACGGTCAGCGGCTGCAGTTCGGCGTCGGTCTGGACGAGGATCGCCCGGTCGGCACCGATCGCCATCGCGGTGCGCAGCGTCTCCTGGCACTGCTGCACGCCGCACGACACGGCCACGATCTCCGTCGCCGCGCCCTTCTCCTTCAGTCGCACGGCCTCCTCGACGGCAATCTCGTCGAAGGGGTTCATGCTCATCTTCACGTTCGCGATGTCGACGCCGCTGCCGTCGCTCTTCACGCGGACCTTGACGTTGTAGTCGACCACGCGCTTGACGGGGACGAGGACTTTCATGAGAGGCTCTCCGCGCTCGTTGTTCGGGGTGGGTGGACCGATTCTAGGTTTCGGCTTTGCGGGCAGCGGTTGACTGAAGTCAGCAGCACCGAAAAATAGAACGATCGTTCGATTTTATGGGAGTGGCGCGCGTCGGCAAGTGGCGACGGGGCGCCACGAGGGAAACGACGACGCGCACTGGCTGCGCCCGTGGTGCCCGGGGCGGGAGTCGAACCCGCACGCCCTTCGGCCGCGAGTTTTAAGCCCGCTACGTCTACCGGTTCCGTCACCCGGGCGGTGGCGCGCGATTATCGCCGGGCCTCGGACGGCGGAAACGCGTGCAGGAAGCGCTTCGCAGCGACCGACGAGGCGGGAAGGGGCGCACGGGCCGCGTGCGGCGTCGCGTGCCGTCGGCATCGCGGGCACTGCTCTTGCCCCGAGACGACAGCGCGGTCGACGTTCGGCACGCGCGCGCGTTCTCGAGCGAGTCCATCCCGGCGTTCGACTCCGGCCCGGGTTACCCTTCGCTGACGTGTTCCAGTCGTTCTTCCCGCGGCCGCGGCTGTTCTTTCTCTCTGCCGGCGCCTGGGCGCTGATCGCCATCGTGCTCTGGTACGCCGGCGGCAACCGCCTCGGCACCTCCATCGGCTTGCCCCCGTTGGCCGAAGGCGCTCCACCGGTCATCGGCGTGGCCGTGTTCTGGTCGACTCCGTTCCTCTGGTTCTATGCCTACTACGCCATCGCGGTGGGCGCGTTCGCCGCGTTCTGGCGCCTGTACAGCCCACATCGATGGCAACGCTGGTCAGTGCTCGGTACGGCGCTGATCGTCTTCGACAGCTACTTCTCGGTGCAAGTCAGCGTCGCCATCAACGCGTGGTACGGCCCCTTCTACGACCTGATCCAGCAGGCGCTGGCGAAGACGGCGCCGGTGACGGCGGCCCAGCTCTACCACGGCATGGCGGGGTTCGCGGGCATCGCATTCCTCGCCGTCACCGTCGGCGTGCTCAATCTGTTCTTCGTGAGCCACTGGATCTTCCGCTGGCGCACGGCCATGAACGAGTACTACATCGCCCACTGGCCCAGGCTGCGCCACATCGAGGGCGCGTCGCAGCGCATCCAGGAGGACACGATGCGCTTCTCGACGACGATGGAGCAGCTCGGGGTGAGCCTCGTCAGCTCGGTGATGACGCTGGTCGCCTTCCTGCCGGTGCTCTTCAAGATCGGCGCCGGGATCACCGAGCTTCCGCTCGTCGGCCACCTGCCCCACGCGCTCGTGTGGGCGGCGCTGTTCTGGTCGATCTTCGGCACTGTCTTCCTCGCGCTCACCGGCGCGCGCCTGCCCGGGCTCGAATTCCGCAACCAGCGCGTCGAGGCGGCGTACCGCAAGGAGCTGGTCTACGGCGAGGACGATCCGGAGCGAGCCGACCCTCCGACCGTCGCGCAGCTCTTCGCCAACGTGCGCAAGAACTACTTCCGGCTCTACTTCCACTACATGTACTTCAACGTCGCGCGCATCTTCTACCTTCAGGCCGATAACCTGTTCAGCCTGTTCGTGCTCGTGCCGTCGATCGTCGCCGGCCGGCTGACGCTGGGGCTGCTGACGCAGATCACGAACGTGTTCGATCAGGTGCGCGGCTCGTTCCAGTACCTGGTCAACTCGTGGACCACGATCGTGGAGTTGCTCTCGATCTACAAGCGCCTGCGCACCTTCGAGGCGGCGCTGGGCGACGAGCCATTGCCCGCCATCGATCGGGAACACGTCGCCGCCGGCTGACTCAACTGCCGGGCACCCGGACGTCTATTCGTTCGGGTTGTTGCCGTGCAAGCCGTGCGCTTCCTTGTAGGCCATGTGCACCGCGTCGAGCTCATCCATCAGGCGGCTGGCGGCGGCCATGTCCTTGACCGGAGCGCCGAGCACCCGCTTCAGCTCCTCGCGCAGCCGGTCGTATTCCGCAGCGAGATCTTCGATGGTCATGAGGGGGCAGATGGAGGCGCGGAGCGGAGTCGAACCGCTCTGAACGGATTTGCAATCCGCTGCATAACCGCTTTGCTACCGCGCCGTGGGTCAAACCGGCTCGCATCCGAGGCCCGAGCCGGCCCGCGATCATCGCAAAAAAGAAGGAAGCCGGGCGGCTTCCTTCTTCACGATCTGGAGCGGGAGACGAGTCTCGAACTCGCGACCTCAACCTTGGCAAGGTTGCGCTCTACCAACTGAGCTACTCCCGCAGGCCCCGCCACCGCCTTGCGGCGACCGCGAGCTCGCGATTATAGGGTGCGACGCCGGCCATCGCGGCCGGCGTCGCCGGCGCTCGTCAATGCGTGCGCACGTCGGTCGACGCCGCCGGCGGTGTCACCGCGGCGGCCGGTGTCGCCACCGCTTCGGCGGGCTTCGCCGGCTCTTCGTCGGCCAACGGCTGCGGCATCGTCTCGAGCGCGACCTCGAGCACGCGATCGATCCAGCGCACCGGCACGATCTCGAGGCGGTTCTTGACGTTCTCCGGGATGTCCTGGAGGTCCTTCACGTTCTCCTCGGGAATGAGCACCGTCTTGATGCCACCCCGATGCGCCGCGAGCAGCTTTTCCTTCAGCCCGCCGATCGCCGTGATCTCGCCGCGCAACGTGATCTCGCCCGTCATCGCCACGGTCGCCTTCACCGGAATGCCGGTGAGCGCCGAGACGAACGCCGTCGTCATCGCGATGCCCGCGCTGGGTCCGTCCTTCGGCGTCGCGCCGTCGGGCACGTGGATGTGCACGTCGCGCTTCTCGAAGAGCTCGTCCTTGATGCCCAGGCGCCGGGCGCGGCTGCGCACGACGGAGCGTGCGGCCTCGACCGATTCCTTCATCACGTCGCCGAGCTGGCCGGTGCGGATGATGTTGCCCTTGCCGGGCATCACCGCGGCCTCGATGGTCAGGAGGTCGCCGCCCACCTCGGTCCACGCGAGGCCGACCACCTGGCCGACCTGGTTCTTCTTCTCGGCCTGGCCGAAGTCGTACTTGCGAACGCCGAGGTACTCGTTGAGGTTCTCCTCGGTGACGACGACCTTGCCCTCGAGCTGCTTCAGCTGCGCGGCCTTCACGACCTTGCGGCAGATCTTGGAGATCTCGCGCTCGAGCGAGCGCACGCCCGCCTCGCGCGTGTAGTAGCGCACGATGCCGCGCACCGCCGATTCCGTGACCTCGAGCTCGCCCTCGCGCACGCCGTTGTTCTTGCACTGCTTGGGCAGCAGGTAGCGCAGCGCGATGTTCAGCTTCTCGTCCTCGGTGTAGCCCGACAGGCGGATCACCTCCATCCGGTCGAGCAGCGCCGGCGGGATGTTCATCGAGTTGGAGGTCGCGATGAACATGGTGTCCGACAGGTCGAAATCGACCTCGACGTAGTGGTCGCTGAACGTGTGGTTCTGCTCGGGGTCGAGCACCTCCAGCAGCGCCGACGACGGGTCACCGCGGAAGTCCATACCCAGCTTGTCGATCTCGTCGAGCAGGAACAGCGGGTTGCGCGTGCCGACCTTCGTGAGCGACTGCAGCACCTTGCCCGGCATCGAGCCGATGTAGGTGCGGCGGTGGCCGCGGATCTCGGCCTCGTCGCGCACGCCGCCGAGCGCCATGCGCACGAACTTGCGGCCGGTGGCTCGTGCGACGCTCTGGCCGAGCGAGGTCTTGCCCACGCCCGGCGGCCCGACGAGGCACAGGATCGGCGACTTGATCTTGTCGACGCGTTGCTGCACGGCGAGGTACTCGAGGATCCGGTCCTTGACCTTGTCGAGGCCGTAGTGATCCTCGTTGAGCACCTGCTCGGCGAACGCGAGGTCGTGCTTGATCTTCGTGCGCTTCGACCACGGCAGATTGACGAGCGTGTCGATGTAGTTGCGCACGACGGTCGCTTCCGCCGACATGGGCGACATCAGCTTCAGCTTCTTCAGCTCGGCGTCGACCTTCTTCTTCGCCTCCTTGGGCATCTTGGCCGCGGCGATGCGCTTCTCGAGCTCCTCCATGTCGGCGCCTTCCTCGCCGTCGCCGAGCTCCTTCTGGATCGCCTTCACTTGCTCGTTGAGGTAGTACTCGCGCTGGCTCTTCTCCATCTGCCGCTTGACGCGGCCGCGGATGCGCTTCTCGACCTGCAGGATGTCGACCTCGTGCTCGAGCTGCTCGAGCAGGCGCTCCAAGCGCTTGTCGACCGGGAACAGGTCGAGGATCGACTGCTTGCTCTCGAGCTTGAGCGGGAGGTGCGCCGCGATGGTGTCGGCCAATCGTCCTGCATCGTCGATGCCCGCGATGGAAGTCAGAATCTCCGGCGGGATCTTCTTGTTGAGTTTGACGTACTGGTCGAACTGCTGGGTGACCGCGCGCCGCAGCGCCTCGATCTCGGGCATGGTCTCGGGCGCCGGCGGCACCGGCGTGACCTCCGCGACGAAGTGCTCGCCGTTGTCGGTGATCTCGTGCGTATTGGCGCGCTGCACGCCCTCGACCAGCACCTTCACCGTGCCGTCGGGGAGCTTGAGCATCTGGAGGATCGACGAGACGCAGCCGACCTCGAACATGTCGTCGGGCTTGGGCTCGTCCTTGCCGGCGGCCTTCTGCGCGACCAGCATGATTTGGCGCCCGGCCTCCATCGCGACCTCGAGGGCCTTGATGGACTTCGGCCGGCCGACGAACAGCGGGATGACCATGTGCGGGAAGACGACCACGTCGCGCAGCGGCAGCAGCGGGAGGGTGATCTTCTCGGCGGGGAGAACGGGATGTCCGGACATGGTGGAAACCTCTCTTTCTCAGGCCGATATCGGGCCCGAGGGGACGATTGCAAGAACCGGCGCCTCCGCGGCCGCCTCTGACGGCAGGTCGGTGGGAGGGCGGCGGCGTGCGGTCAAGGCCGGAGTGGCCGCTACGCGCTGAATTTGGCCTGCTCGCGGTACACGAGCAGGGGTTTGGCTTCGTCTTCGATGGTGTGCTCGTCGAGCACGACCTTGGCGACCCCGTCGAGCGTGGGCAGCTCGAACATGGTGTCGATCAGCGACTGCTCCATGATCGAGCGCAGGCCGCGCGCACCGATCTTGCGCGTCAGCGCCTTGCGGGCGATCGCGTTCAGGGCCGAGGGCCGGATCTCGAGCTCGACGCCGTCCATGGCGAACAGCTTCTGGTACTGCTTCACGAGGGCGTTCTTCGGCTCCGTCAGGATGCGCACGAGCGCCTCGTCGGTGAGCTCGCCGAGCGTGGCCACCACCGGCAGCCGGCCGACCAGCTCCGGGATGAGCCCGAACTTGATCAGGTCCTCGGGCTCCACCTGGCTGAAGAACTCGGAGACGCGCTTCTCGCTCTTCGAGTGCACCGTCGCGCCGAAGCCGATGCCGGACTTCTCCGAGCGGTTCTGGATGACCTTCTCGAGGCCATCGAACGCGCCGCCGCAGATGAACAGGATGTTGGTCGTGTCGATCTGCAGGAAGTCCTGGTTCGGGTGCTTGCGCCCGCCCTGCGGCGGAACGCTCGCCATGGTGCCTTCGACGAGCTTGAGCAGCGCCTGCTGCACGCCCTCGCCCGACACGTCGCGCGTGATCGACGGGTTGTCGGCCTTGCGGCTGATCTTGTCGATCTCGTCGATGTAGACGATGCCGCGCTGCGCCTTCTCGACGTCGTAGCCGCAGTTCTGCAGCAGCTTCTGGATGATGTTCTCGACGTCCTCGCCGACGTAGCCGGCTTCCGTGAGCGTCGTCGCGTCGGCGATGACGAACGGCACGTTGAGGAGCCGCGCGAGCGTCTGCGCGAGCAGCGTCTTGCCCGACCCGGTCGGCCCGATGAGCAGGATGTTGCTCTTCGAGAGCTCGATGTCGTCCTTCGCACGGCTCATGTGCTTGAGCCGCTTGTAGTGGTTGTAGACCGCGACCGACAGCGTGCGCTTCGCGACCTCCTGCCCGATCACGTACTGGTCGAGGCTCGCCTTGATCTCGGTCGGGATGGGAAGATCGGACTTCGCCGACTTGCTCTCCGCGGCATCGGCCGGGACCTCGTCGCGGATGATGTCGTTGCAGAGCTCGATGCACTCGTCGCAGATGAAGACCGACGGGCCCGCGATCAGCTTCTTGACCTCGTGCTGGCTCTTGCCACAGAACGAGCAGTACAGGACCTTCTCGCTGGAGGCGCCCTTCTTGTCGGCCATACGGGGGAGACTCGGGGAAGCGGATCGACGCGTTGATCGATCATAGTTCAAAAGAAATGGGCACCTTCCGGTGGAGAAAGGCCCCGATCCGTGCGTTGTTGCTGGCAAGCCGCAGCGCGTACGACGCTGCCGGCGGCGCGGCCGTGCGCCGCCTGCCGCCGCGCGGATCAGGCGACGTTCAGCGCGTCGCGGCTGGAGAGCACCTTGTCGATGAGGCCGTAGGCCTTCGATTCCTCGGGATCCATGAAGAAATCACGCTCCATGTCGGCGCGGATCTTCTCGATCGACTGGCCGGTGCGCTCCGCGTAGATGCGGTTCAGCTGCTCGCGGGTCTTGAGGATCTCGCGCGCGTGAATCTCGATGTCGGTCGCCTGACCCTGCGCGCCGCCCGACGGCTGGTGGATCATGACGCGCGAGTTGGGCAGCGCGTAGCGCTTCCCCTTCGCGCCGGCCATGAGCAGGAACGAGCCCATGCTGGCGGCGAGCCCCATGCACAGCGTCGAGACGTCGGGCTTGATGAACTGCATCGTGTCGAAGATCGACAGGCCCGCGCTCACCGAGCCACCCGGGGAGTTGATGTAGAGCGAAATGTCCTTGTCGGGGTTCTCGCTCTCGAGGAACAGCATCTGCGCCACGACGAGGTTGGCGGTGTGGTCGTCGACCGGCCCCACCAGGAAGATCAGCCGCTCCCGCAGCAGCCGGCTGTAGATGTCGTAGGCGCGCTCGCCGCGCCCCGAGGTTTCGATGACGATGGGCACCATGCCCAGGTTGCGTGTATCCAGCGCGCTCATGGTCGATCCTTGGGTGACGGTCCCGAGCGGACCATCTGGCGATCGATTATGGGATGACAAGGCCGGCCGCGCGGCGGGCCGCGAAGCCGGCGACGGCGGCCGCCGGTCAGGTGCCCATCAGCTCGTCGAACGGCACTTCGCGGTCGGTGACCCGGGCGTGCTCCAGCACGTGCTTGGTCACGTTGTTCTCGACGACGAGCGCCTCGACCTCGGCCATGCGCTGGCGATCGCCCAGGTACCACCGCACCACTTCGGACGGTCGCTCGTAGCTCTGCGCCATCTCCTCGATGTGAGCCTGCAGCTGCTCGGGCTTCGCCTGCAGGTTCTGGGCACGGACAAGGTCGCCGACGACGAGCCCGAGTCGCACCCGGTTCTCGGCCTGCGCCTGGAACAGCTCCGGCGGGATCGGCGCGCTGTCCGCGTCCTTCACGCCGCGCTTCTTCAGGTCGGCCCGCGCGGCCTGCACCATGCGCTCGACCTCGCCGGCCACCAGCGCCTTCGGCACGTCAAGCTCGGCGATCTTCAGGAGCGCGTCCATCACGTTCGCCTTGTTGCGCGCGAGCACGCGGAACTTGACCTCGCGCTCGAGGTTCTTGCGCACGTCGGCACGCAGGCCGTCGATGGACCCGTCGGCGATGCCGAGCGACTTCGCGAACGCCTCGTTGACCTCGGGCAGGTGCTGGGCCTCGATCTTCTTGACCGTGACGAGGAAGTCGGCCTCCTTGCCCGCCACTTCCTTGCCCTGGTAGTCGGCGGGGAACTGGAGCGGAAACGTCTTCGAATCGCCGGCCTTCATCCCGCGCACCGCCTCGTCGAACTGCTGGAGCATCTGCCCTTCGCCGATCACGAAGGAGAAGTTCTCGGCCTTGCCGCCCTCGAACGGGACGCCGTCGATGGTGCCGGCGAAATCGATGGTGACCCGATCGCCTTCACGCGCGGGCTCGGCCGCGGGGCGCTGCTGGTACGTCCTTCGCTGCTTGCGCAGGATGTCCAGCGTCTTGTCGATGGCGGCGTCGGTCACCTGTGCCGAGACGCGCTCGACCTCGGCCGTCGACAGGTCGCCCATCTTCACGTCCGGATAGACCTCGAACGTGGCGTCGAACGCGATCTGGCCCTCCGGCGCGTCTTCCTTCTGCGCGATGCGCGGGGAGCCGGCCACCCGGAGCTTGGCCTCGTTGACCGCATCGGAGAACACCTTCCCGACCTTGTCGTTCATCACCTCGTGCTGGACCGAGTAGCCGTAGCGCTGGGCCACCACGCTCATGGGCACCTTGCCCGGGCGGAAGCCGTCGGCGCGCACGGTGCGCGAGAGCCTGCGCAGCCGCGATTCGACCTCGGATGCGATCGCTTCCGTCGGCAGTGTGAGGGTGATGCGGCGCTCGAGCTTGTCGAGCGTTTCAACGTTGACGGTCATGTGGTGCTCTTGGTTTCGTGTGGTGCGCGGGGCGGGACTCGAACCCGCACGCCATTGCTGGCGTCAGGACCTAAACCTGGTGCGTCTGCCAATTTCGCCACCCGCGCACGGGGCGCAGGCCTCGGATGGAGTCCGGGCAGGCGGTCCGCCGAGCCGACGATTTTAGCCGGTGCGCATCAGGCGACCACCGCTCGTGCCGGGGGTGCGGGCGACGCACGCGCGACGCGGAACCACGCCGCGTACAGGGCCGGCAGCGCCAGCAGCGTCAGGGCCGTCGCGACGACGAGACCGCCCATGATCGCGACCGCCATCGGCCCCCAGAACACGCTGCGCGACAGCGGGATCATCGCGAGGACCGCGGCCGCCGCGGTCAACGCGATGGGACGCAGCCGTCGCACCGCGGACTCGACGATCGCCTCGCGCGGCCGCACTCCCTTCGCGCGCTCCTGCTCGATCTGGTCGATGAGGATCACCGAGTTGCGCATGATCATGCCCATCAGCGCGATCACTCCCAGCAGCGCGACGAAGCCGAACGGCCGGTCGAGCAGCAGCAGCGACGCCGCAACCCCCGCGATGCCCATCGGCGCCGTCAGGAACACCAGCAGCGAGCGGCTGACGCTGTGGAGCTGGAGCATCAGGAGCGTGAACATGATGAAGAGCATCAGCGGCGCCCCGGCCGCGATCGAGCCCTGGCCCTTGCTGCTTTCTTCGACGGCGCCCGCCACTTCGATCCGGTAACCGGGGGGCATGCGGGCCTTGAGGTCCGCGAACTGCGGTTCGAGTTGGGCGGTCACGGTCGCGCCCTGCAGGCCCTCGACGATGTCGCCCTGCACCGTCGCGGCGTAGTCGCGTGCTTCGCGCCACAGCACCCCCGGCTCCCAGACGAAGCTTGCCTTCGCGATCTGGCCCAGCGGAACCGCCTTGCCGCTCGCCGTGGGCACGTACGCGTTGGCGAGGTCGCTCACCGCGCTGCGCTCCTCGGGCGGCTGCCGCAGCACGATGTCGACCAGCCGGTCGCCTTCGCGGTACTGGCCGATCGTGGTGCCGGTCGACAGCGTGCGCGCGGCCTGCGCGATGCCGACGCTGGTCACGCCGAGCGCACGAGCCTTGTCCTGGTCGACCTCGAGCTTGAGCGTCTTCACCGACTCGTTCCAGTTGTCGTTCACGCCGCGCATGTTGGGGTTCGCGCGCATGATCGCCTTCACCTCGTCGGCGTACGCGCGCACCTGCGCGGCCTCGGGACCGATCACGCGGAACTGCACCGGATACGGCACGGGCGGACCGTTCGGGAGCAGCTTCGCACGCGCGCGCGCCTCCGGCACCTCGCTCGCCAGCAGCTCGGGCAACGCGGCGCGCAGCCGCTCGCGCGCCGCGTGATCCTTCGGCATCAGGATCATCTGGCTCACGTTCGTCTGGGGGAACACCTGGTCGAGCACCAGCACGAAGCGCTCGGCGCCGCTTCCCACCCACGTGGTCACGCCCTGCACGCCGTCGAGCTTGAGCAGCCGCTTTTCGAGGCGCCGGGTGACCGCCTCGTTCTCGGCGAAGGACGTGCCTTCCGGGTACCAGAGGTCGATCAGGATCTCGGGACGGCTCGAGTCCGGGAAGAACTGGTTCTGCACATGGCCCATGCCCGCCAGGCCGAGCACGAGCGTTCCGAGCGTGATCGCGATCGTCGTCCAGCGGTGGTCGACGCACCACGCGACGAGCGTTCGGAAGCGCTGGTAGAACGGCGAGTCGAAGAGCTCGTGAGGCTCGCCGCCCGGCGCGTGCGTGGGCACCTTCAGCAAGCGGGTGCCGAGATACGGCACGAAGTAGACGGACACGAACCACGAGACGACGAGCGCCGCGGCGGTCACCGCGAAGATGGCGAACGTGTACTCGCCGACCGTCGATTTCGCGAGCCCGATGGGCAGGAAACCGACCGCCGTGATGAGCGTGCCGGTGAGCATCGGCATCGCGGTGGCCTCGTACGCGAAGGTGGCCGCACGCGCCTTGTCGTAACCCTCCTCCAGCTTTCTCACCATCATCTCGACGGAGATGATGGCGTCGTCGACGAGCAGCCCCAGGGCGATGATGAGCGAGCCGAGCGAGATCTTGTGCAGGCCGACGCCCCAGTAGTACATGATGACGAACGTGACCGCGAGCACGAGCGGGATCGTGATGGCCACCACCAGCCCGGGGCGCCAGTCGATGCGCAGCGGCCTG
>Ga0335069_10008714_pt1 | contig 14483 bp, 14 predicted proteins | sample Lox_Sample_11_FD_206714 | JGI IMG/M metagenome (GOLD analysis project Ga0335069, IMG submission 206714) | Soil microbial communities from Loxahatchee National Wildlife Refuge, Florida, United States - Lox_Sample_1.1 | ecosystem: Environmental > Terrestrial > Soil > Wetlands | place: USA... | reverse complement strand
CAAGCGGGCCGCCACGGTCGGCTTGCGCCATCAGCTTGCGAAGCTCGTGCGCCATACGCCACGCAGTTTTGTACGTGCAGCCGATCTGGCGCTCCAATTCCTTCGCCGCAACGCCATGGCGCGTGCTGGTCATCAGGTACATGGCGAAGAACCAGTGCGTCAGCTTCGTGCTGGACTTGTGGAAGATCGTCCCGGCGCACGGGTAGATGTGGAAGCCACAGACCTGACAGGCATAAGCCCGGCGCTTGGACATGGGATGGAACTGGCGCTCCTCCCGGCAGTCCGGGCACATGGTCTTCGTGCCCCCGTAATTGACCTCCATCAGCTTCGCCAGACAGGCCGCATCGTCCGGAAACTCGGCTTGGAACTGCTTGAAAGTATATTTCATGGCCGCAACCCCTACTTGCAGCCAAGGGATAGCAAATCACTTACTTGTCGTCAAGGGATAATCGCGGGCGCAAACTCGCCGGACGGACCGGGAACACAGTCAGATACAAATCGTGATTTCAAGGGGTTATGTGCCTACTTGCAAACAAGAACAAACCATGCACATTGGCTGCATTGCGCCACCCGGGGTGGCGTGGAATAAGGAGGCGGAAGGCTATGGCACAGGCGATTCTTCAGGTGGTGGCACGGGATAAGGAAGACGCGGGCGACCGCAAGCGGGCGCTGGAAGCGGCGCTGTCGCAGATCGACCGCGCGTTCGGCAAGGGCTCGGTGATGAAGCTGGGCCAGCGCGATCTGGGGGTGGACACGGACACGGTCTCGACCGGCTCCTTGGGCCTCGACATCGCGCTGGGCATCGGCGGCCTGCCCCGCGGCCGCGTCATCGAGATTTACGGGCCTGAATCCTCCGGCAAGACAACGTTGGCCCTTCATGCCGTGGCCGAAGCCCAGAAGAAGGGCGGAATCGCGGCCTATATCGACGCCGAACACGCGCTCGACCCGATCTATGCCCGGAAGCTCGGCGTCGACATCGACGAAATGCTGATTTCCCAACCGGATACGGGCGAGCAGGCGCTCGAGATCGCCGACACGCTGGTCCGCTCAGGCGGCGTCGACATTGTCGTGGTCGATTCCGTGGCGGCCCTGACCCCCAAGGCCGAGCTCGAGGGCGAGATGGGCGACCAGCTCCCCGGCCTTCAGGCCCGCCTGATGAGCCAGGCCCTCCGGAAACTCACCGGCTCCATCTCCAAGTCGAACTGCCTCGTCATCTTCATCAACCAGATCCGCATGAAGATCGGCATCATGTTCGGCAACCCTGAGACCACCACAGGCGGCAACGCCCTGAAGTTCTACTCCTCCGTCCGGCTCGACATCCGCCGGATCGGGGCGATCAAGGACAAGGACGAGGTGGTGGGCAACCAGACCCGCGTGAAGGTGGTCAAGAACAAGGTGGCGCCCCCCTTCAAGCAGGTCGAGTTCGACATCATGTACGGCGTGGGTATCTCCAAGACCGGCGAACTGATCGATCTGGGGTCCAAGGCCGGGATCGTCGAGAAGTCCGGTTCGTGGTTCTCCTACGAAGGCAACCGGATCGGCCAGGGGCGCGAAAACGCCAAGCTTTTCCTGGCCCAGAACAAGGATGTCGCAGCGAAAATCGAGGCCCAGATCAGGCAGAATGCAGGTCTGATCGGCCAGGCCTTGACCCACGGGGGCGGCGAGGACGAACCGGCTACGGCCGAGGAATAGTTTCGTCGTTCCTGTTGGCATGGGAACGGCTCCAGGAGGGGTACTGCTTTGCGGCGGTACCCCTTCGCTGCTTTGAGCGGCACGGGCGTTTCCGCGCCGGGCACGCCAGGAGTGCGCCAGGCAACTGCGCGTAAGCGCAGCGCGTTCCGGTCGTTCCCGCGTCGAGGATCTGCGCTCCACCTGCGAGCTGCCTTTGCGTGGCTGCAAGCTCTTGGCGTGCCTGGTGCTGAAAATGTCCGAGCGGCGGCGCTGCCGGCACCGGAGTACCCGTTCTGGACAGCATTTGTGACGCAAGGCTACAAGCGACAGATGAAAAGCCTGAACGAAATCCGCTCGACCTTCCTCGATTTTTTCCACGCGCGCGACCATGCCGTCGTCGCGTCGTCGCCGCTCGTGCCGCGCAACGATCCGACGCTGCTCTTCACCAACGCCGGCATGGTGCAATTCAAGAACGTCTTCACCGGCCAGGAGAAACGCCCCTACGCGCGCGCCACCACGGCGCAGAAATGCGTCCGCGCCGGCGGCAAGCACAACGACCTCGACAACGTCGGCTACACCGCGCGCCATCACACCTTCTTCGAGATGCTGGGGAATTTCTCGTTCGGCGACTACTTCAAGGACAAGGCAATCGAATACGCATGGGATCTCGTCACCAAGGATTTCGGGCTGCCGCGTGAGAAGCTGCTCGTCACCGTTTATGCCGACGACGACGAAGCCTTCGGTCTCTGGAAGAAGATTGCCGGGCTTCCCGAATCCAAAATCATCCGCATTCCGACCTCGGCCAATTTCTGGTCGATGGGCGACACGGGGCCGTGCGGTCCCTGCTCCGAAATCTTCTACGATCACGGCGATCACATTCCGGGCGGTCCGCCGGGCTCCCCCGACGAAGACGGCGACCGGTTCGTCGAGATCTGGAATCTCGTCTTCATGCAGTTCGAGCAGCACGCCGGCGGACGGCGGGAGCCGCTGCCGCGTCCGTCGATCGACACCGGCATGGGCCTTGAGCGCACGGCGGCCGTGCTCCAGGGCGTGCACAACAATTACGACATCGACCTTTTTCGTCACCTGATCGCAGCGTCGGTCGACTTTTCGGATGTGCCTGCTCAAGGCGATAACACGGCCAGTCATCGCATCATCGCCGATCATCTGCGCTCGACGTCGTTCCTGATCGCCGACGGCGTGCTGCCCTCAAATGAGGGCCGCGGTTATGTACTGCGCCGGATCATGCGCCGCGCCATGCGCCACGCGCATCTTCTGGGAACGAAAGATCCCTTGATGTATCGACTTGTGCCGACGCTGGTGGCCGAGATGGGCACGGCTTATCCGGAGCTCCGGCGCGCCGAGGCGCTTGTCACCGAGACGCTCAAGCTGGAGGAAACGCGCTTCCGCGAAACGCTGGCGCGCGGCCTGAAGCTGCTCGACGAAGCGACGGCCGGCATGAAGAGCGGCGCCAAGCTTGCGGGCGAAACGGCGTTCAAGCTCTACGACACATTCGGCTTTCCGCTCGACCTCACCCAGGATGCCTTGCGCGCGCGCGGCATCGAGGTCGACACCGACGGCTTCAACGAAGCCATGCGCCGCCAGCGCGAAGATGCGCGCCGGGCCTGGGCCGGATCGGGCGAGGCGGCAACGGATACAGCGTGGTTTGCTCTGCGTGAGGAATTGGGCAACACCGAATTCCTCGGATACGACACCGAAGAAGCCGAAGGCACCGTTACCGCGATCCTGAAAGACGGCGCACGCGTCAAAGATGCCAAGGCCGGCGAGACGGTTCTGCTCCTCACCAACCAGACCCCGTTCTACGGCGAGTCCGGCGGCCAGGTCGGCGATGCCGGCGTGATCACTTCGTCACGTGCGAAGGGGCGCGTGGTCGATACGGAAAAGAAACTCGGCGCGCTGCATGTGCATATCGTCGAAGTCACCGACGGACAATTCGTCGTCGGCGATGCGGTCGATCTCAAAGTCGACGGCGAGCGCCGCCGGGCTACGCGCGCCAATCATTCCGCAACCCATCTTCTGCACGCCGCACTGAAGCATGTTCTGGGCCCGCACGTGGCGCAGAAGGGTTCGCTCGTCGCGCCGGATCGTTTGCGTTTCGACTTCAGCCATCCGAAAGCGGTGACGCCCGAGGAACTCGCGCGCATCGAGGACGAAGTGAATGTGGTCGTGCGCCAGAACAGCGATGTGTCGACGCGGCTCATGCCGACCGATCAGGCGATCGCCGCGGGCGCGGAAGCACTGTTCGGCGAGAAATATGGCGACGAAGTGCGCGTCCTCACCATGGGCGACAATCTCGCCACGCTCGACAAGCCTTATTCCGTGGAGCTCTGCGGCGGAACGCATGTGCGTCGGCTCGGCGACATCGGGCTTTTTACGATCCTCTCGGAGAGCGCTGTCGCTGCCGGTGTACGCCGCATCGAAGCCCTGACGAGTGAGGGCGCGCGCCGTTATCTCGCCGGACAGGCGGAGCTGGCGCGCAACGCGGCCGCGGCGCTCAAGACAAGTCCTGCCGAATTGCCGGCGCGCGTGCTGAAGTTGTCGGAAGAGCGCCGCAAGCTCGAGCGCGAGCTGGGGGATGCGCGCCGCGCACTGGCGCTGGCTGGTCCGTCCAGGACTGCGGACAGCGACTCCGTCCGCGATATCGCGGGCCTAAAAGCGGTGCTGCGCGTGGTTGAAGGTGTGGCGCCGAAGGATCTCAAAGGTCTCGCCGACGAGGCCAAGGCAAAGATCGGTTCGGGGATTGTCGCCTTCGCGGCAGTGGCGGACGGCAAGGCATCGCTGGTGGTGGGAGTCACAGACGATCTGAAGGCGCGCATCAGCGCCGTCGATCTCGTGCGCGTCGGCGCAGAGGCTTTGGGCGGCAAGGGCGGTGGCGGCAGGCCGGACATGGCGCAGGCCGGCGGTCCCGACGGCGACAAGGCAGGAGCCGCGCTCGAAGCCATCGCCAGGCATCTGGGCACTCTGGCGCCTGCCGCATAGATCATGCGCAAGACGGGGGCGGCGCGGGAAGCAACGATCAGGCGGCATATCTATTTCGCACTGGAAGGCGGTCGTGCCGGCGGCTTTGTCGGCTCCGTAATCGAGTTCGGCCTGATCGGACTGATCATCGCGAACGTAATTGCCTTCACGCTGCAGAGCGAGCCACCGGTCCGTCGCGCCTTCCCGGAGTTCTTCATCGAGTTTGAAGGCGTTTCGATCGCAGTCTTCACGATTGAATATCTTGCGCGGCTGTGGTGCGCGCCGGAAGATCCGCTATTCCGCGGTGGTGCATTCCTTGGGCGTGTGCGTTTCGCGCTCCGGCCGATGATGCTTATCGACTTTCTGGCCATTGCGCCCGGCTACGTCGCCTTCTTCATACCGTTTATCGATCTGCGGTTCCTGCGGCTCATCCGGCTTTTGCGGCTGCTGAAGATCGCCCGCTATTCGCCCGCGCTGTCGACGCTGGCGCAGGTGATCGTGGACGAGCGCCGCGCGCTTGTCGGCACACTTCTGCTCGAACTGTGCGCCATGGTGTTCGCGGCGGCGACGATGCACGCCGTTGAGGGGCACGTGATGCCTCAAGCCTTCGGCACAATTCCCGATGCCATGTGGTGGGCCCTCGAGACGCTGACGACTGTAGGTTATGGCGACGTAGTGCCGGTGACCGGCTTGGGACGGGTTGTGGCCGGCGTGACGATGATTGTCGGCGTCGGCCTTCTGGCCCTTCCCGTGGGCATTGTGGCGACCGGATTCGTCAACACGATCCATCGCCGCGATTTCGTCGTCACCTTCGCGATGCTGTCGCGCGTGCCGCTGTTCCAGGGTTTCAGCGCCAGCCTATTGAGCGAGATCATGGGCCTTCTGCGCGCACAATCGGTGGCCGCCGGGGGCATCATTTCGGCGCGCGGCGAACGCGCGGCGGCGATGTATTTCGTCGTGTCCGGCGAAGTCGAGGTCGAGCTGGAAGACAAGCATGTCGAATTCAGTGCCGGCGACTTCTTCGGCGAACTCGCGCTTTTGCACGACACCATGCGCAGTGCCAGCGTCATCGCCCGATCGCCGACTCGTCTCTTGAGCCTCTCCGCCGAGGACTTCGCGAGCCTAATGCAGAAGCATCCCGCACTCGAGCAGCGTCTCAAGCAAACCGCCGCCCTCAAACCCTTTGCCCACGACGACGGCATCACCCAGTCCGAAATCAACGCCGCTGGCGTCGCCCGCGACGACGCGCGGACGGAGTGATTTCGCTTCCTGAAGCGGATCCTACGGCTTGCAGAACACGCAGATCTTGTTGCCGGTCGGGTCGCGCATATAGGCGCCGTAGAAGGTCGTCGAATCTTCCGGACGCGGGCCGGGCCTGCCTTCGTCGCGACCGCCATTCGCCAGCGCCGCCTTGTACGCGTCGTCGACTTCCGCTTTCGAATTCGCCTTGAAGGCGATCATGGTGCCGTTGGCGGGCCGCGCCGGCTGTTTATCGAAAGGCGGGCAGACATAGACGCTGTGGCTGTCTGAGCCCTTCGGGCCGTAGCCGATCCAGCCGCCGTCGGCGAATTTCCGCTCCGCGCCGATGGCACCGAAAACCGCATCGTAGAATTTGCCGGATGCCTCCGTATCCAGCGCCCCGATCGTCACATAGCCAAGCATGTCTGCCTCCCAAGAAGTGTAGGCGGAGCCTAGCAAAAAGAAGGAACAAAAAAAGAACATTTTTGCCCGGACACCCGTGCGCCAGCCGCATACCGGCTGGCAGGGCGCCCATGATGATTCCACATGCCTGCCCAATAGCGGCGCGACTTTAGGCTTCGATCGTCGGCGACGGGGAACAGCGCAGTGACTCGCAAGATCACATCGGCCGTGATGCCGCTTGTCGTATTTGGCGCCCTGATCGCGTTCGGCTATTTGCCGGGCATCCCGCTGCTCGCCCAGGCCGGCAAAGCGCTGGGGCCTTACGGCTATTCCTTCATCGCCAACACCGTCTGGATCGTGGTGCCCATTCTGGCCCTCACCGTCGCGCGGCGCAGTTTTCGCGCGGCGCTCGAGGAGCTCGGGATTCTGGCCAACCCGCTTCGCCCGCTATTCTTCGGATTCGTCGCTACATTGCCCGCCGCCATCGGCTTTGCGTTGACGGCGCATGTCGATCCCAGCGTGACGCCGCGCGCGTTTTTTCTCTTATGTCTCTACAGCCCCTTTGCTGAAGAAGTCCTGTTTCGCGCCTTCGCGTTTGGACAACTCTATGAGCGCGCGCGCTGGAATTTCCTCGCCGCCGCGCTCGTCCCCGCCGTGCTCTTCGCCGCCGGTCACGCTTCCCAATCGCGCGATCCGGCGGAGCTTGCCGGCATTCTGGCAATCACTGTGCTGGGCGCATTCGTGTTTTCCTATTTCTTCATCCGCTTCAGACGGAATATCTGGGCGCCGTTTGCACTGCATGCGCTCTTGAACACCTGGTGGACGATCTTCACCGTCAATCAGACGGCGCTGGGCGGCTTGTCGGACAACATCTTCCGTTTCGGCTCGATCGGGCTCGCCTTCGGCCTGGCCTACTCGGCTTCGTATCTCGGCGCCTTCCGGATTTTTGCGCCGAAGAACGGGGCGTGGCGCTCCGTTGCAGCCTAAGCGGACAACCTAGTGCGGGTCGTTCGCGCCGATGGCGCGCACGACCCGGCCGTGCTCGTCGAGGAACACGATCGACGCTTCGCCGGCCGCGGTGACGACCAGACGCAAGCGCGTCTGGCCTTTCGCGTCCTTGAGGCTGACGAGCGAACCGCCCGAGCCGTCCTTGCCTGCGAAGAGCCGCGTCGCGCCGAAGGCGCCGGACTGCTCGAGGCTCCGCAGCTTCGCCGTCTTCGCGGGACTGTCGGGTTCGCTCTCGAGCGCGGACAGGCCAGCGAAATCCATCGGTGCGTCGGGGCGATCGTCGATGGTGGGGCCCGACACGCGACGGCCATCTTCTTCGCTCTGCTCCAGCGTGGCGACCTGGTCCTGCATGTATTGATCGAAGCTCAGGTGGCCGAAATTGACGACGCGGCCGCTCTCGGATCTGCCGCCGAAGATGAGCCCGCCGTTTTCGGTGCCCTCGTCATTGAAGAACAGCATGCCGGCGGAATCGCTGCGCGTAGCATGCGGCAATTCCTTGCCCTTGACGATCATGCCGGGAAATTGCGCGCGATCGGAAATCGTCATCCTGAGCGTACCGTCGGGCTCGACGACGTTGATGCGATGGACATCGATCTCGTCGAGCGAAACCCTGCGTGGCTCGCTGATCGCTTGCCCTGTCGCGATGGCGGCAAACGCCGTCACGATACCGGCGCAATAGGCGGCTGCTACGTTCAATTTCATTGTATCCCCTCCATATTTCCAGCAACGACAATGAGAGCGGCAATACTTCAGTCGGCTCTTGCATCAGCGGTTGTTACCCATTCGATCGGGTGGACCCGAACGATATTCGGTTTCCCATTTTTTGTTTCCACATAAAGCCGCACTCCAATGTCGTGGCCGTGAAATCCAAACTGGTCAATCTCCCAACACGTTGCCCTGCCATCATCGCTTTCGCATGACTCGATATTGGTCACCTCTTCGGGGCGCATAAGCTTGGCGTCAGACAGGCACTGCGGATCGTCATCGCGATAGTCGTGGCAATCGAGCGTGAACGACGGCGGGGTTGATTTCAGCTCACTCGCGAGTTCGGAAATCAACCACACACCTTCAACCGCGCTTTCTTCATCGCGCGCTGACAGCATTTGTTCCTTCTCCGGATTCACATCGGCGCAGCGTGCGCGCAGGTCACGAACATCCGACAGGCCCATGGCTGAAAACATCGGCAACACCGGTAGATGTAAGAAGCGATAATATGTTTTCGCGTGGATACCCTCTGCGACCGTTTTCGTTTCTGGGCCGGAAATTTCGGCAACGGGTCGGAAGTAGACGGTAACCTGATCGGCCGCGCATAGCTCCGGTGCATAGGTCGCTCGCGGGGAAGTCCAAAGCCACAAATCGTTCAAGGGAAGATGAGGCCTATGGCCAGGGTCCGCCGTGTATTTCTCCAAGTGCAGGATGTTCGCGAGCTGGGAGAGGACGCGCTGAGTGACTACGTCTGGCGGCAGCTCGCGCGACTCGATCTTCGTGATCGGACGCACATCATTCGCCGACGCCGGTATGACCTGCCAGAGCGTCCACGCCAAAGCGGCCGCAAAATGAAGATTCAGGCGCATTGATCCCCCCACGACGACGCGCAAGGGAAACCTTATGCGGAAGTCGGCGAGCGAGCCAGCGGCCTACTTCATCGCCTTCTTCAGATTCTCGTCGACCTTGTCGAGGAAGCCTTCCGTCGTCAGCCATTTTTGCTCAGGACCGACGAGAAGGGCGAGATCCTTCGTCATGAAGCCGGCTTCCACCGTGTCGACGCAAACCTTCTCCAGCGTGTGCGCGAACTTGTCGAGCGCCGGATTGTTGTCGAGCTTGGCTCTGTGAGCGAGACCGCGTGTCCACGCGAAGATCGAGGCGATCGAATTGGTCGATGTCGAATTGCCCTTCTGGTATTCGCGATAGTGACGCGTCACCGTGCCGTGCGCGGCTTCGGCTTCCACCGTCTTGCCGTCCGGCGTCATCAGAACGCTCGTCATCAGGCCCAGCGAGCCGAAGCCCTGCGCCACCGTGTCCGACTGCACGTCGCCATCGTAATTCTTGCACGCCCACACATAGCCGCCCGACCACTTGAGCGCTGCGGCCACCATGTCGTCGATCAGGCGATGCTCGTAGGTGATGCCGGCCGCCTTGAACTTCGCGGCGAAATCCGCGTCGAACACTTCCTGGAACAGATCCTTGAAACGGCCGTCATAGGCCTTGAGAATCGTATTCTTGGTCGAGAGATAGAGCGGATATTTGCGGTCGAGCGCGTAGTTCATGGAAGCGCGCGCGAAATCGCGGATCGAATCGTCGAGATTGTACATGCCGACGGTCACGCCCGAGCCGGGGAACTGGAACACTTCGTGCTCGATGACCTTGCCGTCCTTGCCTTCGAACCGCATCATCAGGCGCCCCGGACCGGGGATGCGGAAATCGGTGGCGCGGTATTGATCGCCATAAGCGTGACGGCCGATGACGATCGGCTTCGTCCAGCCGGGCACGAGGCGCGGCACGTTCTTGCAGATGATCGGCTCGCGGAAGATGACGCCGCCCAGGATGTTGCGGATGGTGCCGTTGGGCGACTTCCACATCTTCTTGAGATGGAATTCCTTCACGCGCGCTTCGTCGGGCGTGATGGTCGCGCATTTGACGCCGACGCCCGAGCGCTTGATCGCTTCCGCCGCATCGATTGTCACCTGATCGTCGGTCTTGTCGCGGTTCTCGATGCCGAGGTCGTAATAGTCGAGCTTGATGTCGAGATAGGGCAGGATCAGCTTGCCCCGGATGAGCGCCCAGATGATGCGGGTCATCTCGTCGCCGTCGAGCTCGACGACCGGATTGGCAACCTTGATCTTGTCCATTTGAGGGTCCTCGGGAATGGGTGGGACGCCCTCTTAGCGGGACCGAGGGAAGGCGTCAAAGCCGCAAATTCGCGCCTGCCCACCCAATTGTGTATCGGTGCGCCCAACCGGTAATCTCGCCTGTCCGGAGGTCCCATGTTGAAGCTTTCGCCCGAGATCAAGGAACTCGTGAACGCCTCACTGTCGAGCGGCAATCCGATGCTGTTCGCGGCCGTCGACAAGGACAGGAAGCCCGTTCTTTCGTTCCGCGGCTCGACACAAGTCTACAGCGACGACCAGCTCGGCTTCTGGCTGCGCAATACCGGCGGCTCGACCGTCGAGGCCATCCGGCAGAATCCGAATGTCGCGCTCATGTATCGTTCGGCGACGACGCCGCTTCTGCAATTCAAGGGCCGCGCGCGCATCACGAACGATCAGGCGGAACGCAAAAAAATCTTTGAGGCGGCGCCCGAACGCGAGCAAAAGTCCGATCCCGAGCGCAAGGGGCTCGCCATTATCGTCGATCTGGATTCGATAGAAGGCGTCCTGAGCGTAGGCCCGAACGGTCCCAACTTGGTGCGGCTCTCGCGATCCACTTCGTAACAGCACCGGACGACGATCGAGCGGCATCTATTGGGGCACATCGATGGTTGCACCTTCGGCCCGCAGCCGATCGAGAATACCGTCCTTGCGCAGCAGAGCGCCGAGGCTGGCCACCATCAATGTCTTGCCGCCTTGTGCTAGCGCAGCATCGACGACCTTCGTGGCGTCCGCGACACTCTGCGCCCAAAGCTGGGCAAAGCTCGGCGCCTGCTGAAGACAATCGAAGATGGTCGCTTCCGAATAATTGCGCCTCATGCCGGCGAGATCGCCCGCGGCCCAGGCTTGGGCGGTCAGCGCCTGATGCGCCTCTTCCGCGGCGATGTCATCGAGTGCCGCCGACAGGCAACGCCGGCTCGCCGCATCGGACATCTTGCCGATCTCCTTGACCACCGGCATCGCTTCGTAATCGGCGATGGGATGCGTTGGCACATCCTTGTGGTCCGCGAGGTCCTTTATCGTATCCTGCGGCTCGCTCATGGAAAGTTTGGCGTCACTCAGAAAATCGCCGAAGAGCATGAACCCGGCAACAGCGGGCAGATAATCTTCATAGTGATCGGCATCGCGATGAAGGCTGGTGCGCGCAGCGACGAAGCGCGCCTTCAAGGCCGGATCGAGCACGTCTTCCAGATGCGCGTCGTTGGGCAATTCAAGCGTATGACGCTGCGTCAGGAGAAACCAGCTTGCTTCGAAGAAGCCGATCTGCGCCCGCGGCTGCAACAGGACGCTTTTTGCTCCATCGAGGATCTGCTCCAATTGCGTGTGATCCCAGGCGAGGCCTTTCGGCATGGGGCCGACGGTGCCAAGGATCCAGACTTCGGCGTCGCCGCGCGAGACGTGCCAAAAAAGCGGCCCATGCCGGGGCGCGTTGACCACTACGGTTTCCGTGGACCAATCACTGGAAGGCGGAGGCGGCGTCCCGGCGGCCTGCGCGGCGCCGAGGCTCAGAAGGCTTACCGCGAGGAATTGCGTAAGCGTCCGGCGCATCCCATAACCTCCGTCAGACCGCTTCCGTCTTAGCACGGAACGGCCGCCCCAGAATCCGGAACAACGCTTGACCGAGAGAACCATCCCCGTCGTCATTCTGTCCCATCCCCAATTGGGTGAGAATATCGGCGCGGCCGCGCGCGCGATGGCGAATTTCGGCCTGAGCGATTTACGGCTGGTCGCGCCGCGCGACGGCTGGCCCAACAAGAAGGCCGAGGCGATGGCGGCCGGCGCGTCGGGTGTCGTGGAGAACGCGCGCGTGTTCGGAACAACGCGCGAAGCCATCGGCGCGCTCGAGCTTGTCTTCGCGACCACGGCACGCGAGCGCGGCACGACGAAGGAAGTGATCACGCCAGCCGAAGCGGCAAAGCGTTTGCGCGCGGCATCTGCGCGCGGCGAGAAGACCGGCATTCTCTTCGGCAACGAACGCGCAGGCCTCGACAATGACGAGATCGCGCTGTGCGACTGCGTCATCACGATTCCGACCGCGGCCTTCGCCTCGCTCAATCTCGGACAGGCCGTTTTGCTCAACGCCTGTGAATGGTTCCGCGCCGGCGATGCGACGCCGCCTGCACGCATCGAGCATGGCGCCATCCATCGAAAACCCACGCGCGAAGAATTGTTCCAGCTGTTCGAGCATCTCGAACGCGAGCTGAAAGACAGCGGCTTTCTTTATCCGCCCGAAAAACGCGACGCCATGGTGCGCGCCATCCGCGCGACGCTGCATCGCGCCAGGCTCACCTACCAGGAAACGCAGACACTTCGCGGCATGATCGTAGCGCTCGCCAAAGGCAAGCACCGGGTCAAGAAGGACGGCTGACGGCCCTCAAAGCATCAACTCGACCCACTGCGCGCTAGACGGGCCGGGCTCGAGCGGATCGGCGAAATATTGCGTTTCGCGCCCCACCCCGCCCCCGACGCCGTCGATTTTGAACCCACGGTCGTTGCCCGCAAAGCAAAAGCGTCCCTTCCGCAAAGTAGGCATGTAAAGGATGCTTGACAGCATGCCGCAGGTGGCCTATGTAAAGCACGCTTTACAGAGGGGATGCCGCCATGTCCGACACGGCCGTACCGGTGAAAAGCGCCGGCCGCATTTACATCATCGAGGTCTGGACTTCCGGGTTGCTTTACGCCGTCGCCATGTGGACGAGACCGTGGCTCATCGCGCACGCGTCCGATCACGCCCTGGTCGTTGCGGCGACGGTTCTTCCGGCCCTGCCCATCTGGCTGATCTTTGTCGCGGTCTGGCGGTATTACCTGCACATCGATGAATTTCAGAAGCACCAGTTCCTGCAGTCGCTGGCGATCTCGTTCGGCCTCGGCTGTTCGACGCTCGTGACCTACTCGTTTCTGGTCGATGTGGGTCTGCCGCCGCTCGGCATCTCATGGGCGTGGCCGATCCTGGGTGTGGTGTGGCTGCTTTCGAGCATCGCCATCAAGCGGGCGTACCGGAGATGAAGAACAACTTGCCCGCGTTGCGTGCGCAGCGCGGCATGACGCAGGGCGATCTCGCCGACTCGCTGAACGTGTCGCGCCAGACGATCAATGCGCTGGAGACCGGGCGCTACGATCCCAGCCTGCCCCTCGCCTTCGCCCTCGCGAGGCTCTTCAAGTGCCGGATCGAGGACATTTTCAGCCCGAAATAGGCGGCTCTTCACAAAACGGCCGTCTCGCTCTACATTCTCCGCGCGCAACTATATTCGAAAGGAGGTGATCCAGTGTCTCATTGTCATCATCTGCAGAGCTGGATCGTGGCCTCTTCCGAGGATCACGGCTGAACAAGCCGACCGCGGTCCAGCGACCGCAGCCGACAATGGAAGGGCCGGTTTCCAGAAGGGAGCCGGCCCTTCGTTTTTTTGGCCCAAGTGGCGGCCGACTCGCTTTTCCGGGCGCCAGCGCCTATATCCCCCGTGGGAGACGGCGCGGACGCGAGCACTCGCCAACCCGGTCAGGTCCGGAAGGAAGCAGCCGTAACGAATCCGCTCCGGGTCGCTGCCGGCTCCCACCTGATCCCCAAGAATCCGAGCTTCTCGCAGGCATGCGCTTGCTATAGTCGCCCCATGGACGAACGCGAACAGGACCAAAATACGGGTTTGGGCCTCGGCCTTGATCTGCCGCCGCAGAAAGGCGACGCCTATCGCGTCCTGGCACGCAAATACCGGCCGCAGGACTTCACCGGCCTGATCGGACAGGAAGCGCTCGTCAAGACGCTGAAGAACGCCTTCGCCACCGGCCGCATCGCTCATGCCTTCATGCTCACGGGTGTCCGCGGCGTCGGCAAAACCACCACGGCTCGCATCATCGCGCGCGCGCTCAACTGCATTGGTCCGGACGGCAAGACGACGGCGCCGACCATCCACCCGTGCGGCGTCTGCGAGCCCTGTGTCGCTATCGCCGAGTCGCGCCATGTCGACGTGCAGGAGATGGACGCAGCCTCGCGCACGGGCATCGATGACGTCCGCGAAATCATCGAAGGGGCGCGCTATGCGCCGGCCTCGGCCCGCTACAAGGCCTACATCATCGACGAAGTGCACATGCTGTCGAAGCAGGCCTTCAACGGCCTCCTGAAGACGCTGGAAGAACCGCCGCCGCACGTGAAGTTCGTGTTCGCGACGACTGAGATCCGCAAGGTCCCGGTGACGGTGCTGTCACGCTGCCAGCGTTTCGATCTGCGCCGAATCGAAACGGACGAGTTGGTGCGGCATCTTGCCAACATCGCGAAGACCGAGGGTGTGAACATCGAAGAGGCGGCGCTCGCCTCCATCGCAC